>Ga0307508_10000089_pt1 | contig 107707 bp, 141 predicted proteins | sample 9_EM_MG_FD_203089 | JGI IMG/M metagenome (GOLD analysis project Ga0307508, IMG submission 203089) | Populus trichocarpa ectomycorrhiza microbial communities from riparian zone in the Pacific Northwest, United States - 9_EM | ecosystem: Host-associated > Plants > Roots > Unclassified | place... | reverse complement strand
GGGAAAATGAAGCTCCTTTGGGGGACAACAGTATTTTGGAAACGGCCAGACGGCCCTGGGGGCATTCAGATTCATTACGGGGGAAAATTCTATTCCCGAACAATCACAGTGTGCATAAGCAATATATACACTGCTTATGTAAATTTCAAGGCGCGCGGGGATAAATGGGTTTAACATTTTCAACCAAGACAGAAGCCGTTTAGCATTAATCAATCTCGCGTAGGGAGATGCCTGCGGCGACAATAGTGCAAATTGCAGCGACGGCGCCAACCATTGTATGCCAAGGAACACGAGCTATGACCATCAGCACCACCTGAGCAACTGCAGTCCAAGATAAGAATCTCCCTCACATTATGGAGGAACGGAGACAAATGAACAGAACACACCTTGAGCTGTACTTCTCGCCCTCTCAAAAGCAACCTGGGCCTCGGCATCGAAACGAGGATTCTCCAGTCGCCAATCAGCGGCGTGTGTTTCCGCATTCTCCGACATCGTCGACTCCGCACTGTTTCTTTTTCCATAGTAATCTTTGCCAGGGGTTTCGCTCTGGTTCATGACAGTGTCCGTGATCTGGGCCTGTGTGATGTCCTGGGTGTCCGGGTTACACCAAAGAGCGTGAGAAACACACTCGTTGCTCACCATCTCGATTTCTCTTTCCGCTGTAGAGTGTGGGGGGGCCTCGAGACGATTCGGGATGACAGCCGGTTCTGTGCAAACTATCACAAATGATCAGATGTTTCCCGTGAGGAGGAGAGGTTTGGCATTACCGTGATCTTGAGGAACGACCGGAGACATTGGAGCAGGGAGTTGGGTATGGTTCCCTTTAACAACACGCGACATTTTATATGCTGTGTCATTGCTCCACATATCATTTCAATACAGCGACTCGATTTGATTGATCGCCTTCGCGTAATCATCCTTTTCCCGAGGGTTTGAGGCTACATTCAAGGCGAGTTGATAGCTGAGTAGGGAACTGCGGCAGGACCGTGCGGAAGCCTAGCGAGCGGACGCTTTTATCAAAGGTGATTTGCCTCCTTGCCCGCTAAATTAACAATACCACACCAGCATTGCCCCCACATTATCACTCCATGCGAATGTCTGGGCGGAGGACTCGACGGACCGTTATTTTGCAGGGTGAGATGCTTGCGGTTGGTGAAAAATTTCACGGTAGGCGTCTTCTGAAGCTGTGAACTTCGCCCTCGATGTCGTTCCCAATGCGCCACAGGGCCATAGCAGGAGATAAGGCTACCGCGACCGTGCCTGCGTGCCTGCCCCACGCCCATCACCCTATGTGGGCTAGTGGGGTCGACGTGCCCCTAACCATGGTGCCTTACTATGCCGGTCTGTTGCGCAATGTAATCAGCAGAATGGACAAATGATGGAACAGATTAGTGTACGTATGCAACGGATGGATGAGCGAATGATGAATGGCCGGCGGACGGACGGACGGACGTAAGCCGTGCGGACGGGCGGACGGGACGGATGGCTCGGGGCTCGGGTCATTGGCCGCGGCCGCGCGCCTAGTCAGGGGCCGGCCATACTTGATGGGTCGACCACGCCTTCCGAGTCTCCGGGACCTGTCACGTGTGTGGTCACTCGCTCTGATGTCCATTGGCAACGCCAAAAGGGGTCTGAAATACTAGTAGATTGTGAGGCAAACACTACAGGTACGAGAGGGTGGCCCCGTTCCTGGCCCTCTGGCATGCGCTGGGTTGACCGTGTTGCCGGCGCACACGGAGAATGCACTGAGCAGCAGGAAATATGCTCTTCGAAATAACTTGGGATGCGATGATCTTCCGTGGCGTGGTCACAGCTATTAAATTGACACCGAAAATCTGTCTGGGTGCCGGGATGCGAGCTGAGGCACCCTTTTTTGGGTACTATAGAGAACGTGTATCTCTGGTTCTGCTGAGGGGATGGCAGTTATCTCTCACTAGAATAGGCGTTTACTTATTATCTATGGACTCCACACATTTCTATGACTTTTTGGGGTGGGTTGTAAATTTTCCGGTAACAATTGTCCATGTTGATGTGCCGTAATCCTGATATCCAGGACGATGACTTATCATCAGCCTCGATATCGATGTATCTTGCCCATGGGCCTTCGTGCCTTCAATGATTTACCAATACAATGTTATTTGACCTGCCCATCCCCGTTGCTCCGTTGAAACCACGTGCACCACACGCAAGATAACGTACGGGCTTCGTCGCGCCAGATCTCGATATACCGTGTTTCGCCATCTCCTGATATAGAACGCTGTCGCCAATACATTTTAATTTTTTGCTCCCGTCGTTGCGCATTCGCTGCGTGCCAGCTTCGACTTCTTTGAAATTCTTTATTGGGCAGTGCATTTGTTTTCCCTCCCTTCCCCATTCCTAGCCTTTTGTTACTCGGTCCGCAGTGTCTAGGGACACCTAGGAAAGGGCAGGACTTGCAGACTAAACATCCGTCATGATGATATGACGGAGACGGAGACGGAGACAAACCTGTCACTGGGCTCCTCTGTCTCATGAGTGTCCATCGAACTAGGTATGGTTGTGATTGGTTGATTCTCCGTTGCGGTACAACATGATCCCTCCTCCAGACATCGCCAGGACGATATAGCCTGCAAAAACGTGTGGCGGTGGTCAAAAGCTGCCGCACTATCAAGAAAAACTCGATAATTCGGCTACCCTAAAGGCGACCATAGACCCGAAACATATGCGGTGACCGCTGATGGCGTGCACGCAGACATAGCGCCAGCCACCACACTTCTTTTTCTGAGAATCCATTCTGATTTACCATTTCCATATGCGGCAGCTGGTACAATCATTTGATTAATATTTTCCCTTCTTGCTCTCATTGTGTCTGACGGGAGATATTGCTAGTTGCCTTGCCAAAAAAGGAGAAAGTATCGTGTGCAGTACAAGAGTCGTTTTTTTTTTGTCTTTTGATCCTCACGTGTCCCCGAGCAACGCATTATCAGAGAGCTGGACCGCGTGACCAAGGGTAGGTCCGAATCGGGAAATTAATTGCTCCACTTAAAGAGACTGATCTGGTGTGGGTTGTGTGTGTCGGGGGCGATTCCGAGTGGGTACATAGAATTCGCTCAAAGAACGCTTTCTCTTCCGATTGTCTTTTTTTTTCCCCGTCTGCAACAATGACCGCGAGCGCTATGCCTCGCTGGGGTCACCGCGGTGCCGATATGCCGACATTGCCGTGTTCTGCAGCTGTTTTTCAATGATGCCATGGGTTTTGAAACAAGAAAAACATCAATATTACATAGGAAAAAAATGACGACATCACTCCCCTGACATGTTAACTGAATTGTCGCAACTCTGGCAGAATAAAGTATATGTGAATTTCATCTTTACTCCATGTGGTTGTCCCTGCTGTAAACGGCAACCCGTGAGTCCAGCAGAGCACGCTTTTTTTTTCTTTTTTTTTTGAGATCCAATAGAAACCGGGGCGGAGTGGGCTCCGCCCCTGGTCCGAAAATTTCCATAACGGGACTGAAGAAAAAAAATGTCACACGCGATTTCAGAATTGAGCACGCCTAGTACCTTCAGAGCGAGGCTGTATTAGAATTCCCTGGAAAGAATTCCAATAAAAATATCTTGCTACCACAGAGACTTAAGCTTCCCGCATATGGCAAGGACGGTTTGCTGCGCGGTACAACCAAAACGGGTGTTGACGCCAATGGGTAGTGTTCAATTTAACCGGCCGATGGACGATGCAGTGTTTTACAAGACATTAATTTATAATTTTTCTCGCTTCCCTACGCTACTGATAAGGCTGCATTCATGTGAAGTACGGCACTGGGGTGCGGGGCAAGAGTGTGGTAATGATAACGCGTCGTTGCACAGGGCTTTATATAAACAATCCTAACAGCCGCAGACCGGCGGTTTATCAGCATTGCCAAATATGGATGCGACGGTCACTGCCGACCGTGCTGTCGGTCAAGGAACACAACACAACGCTGCTCTTTTTGGATAACTGTATAGTGGGTAAGATGGATCAAGAGGCGCGCGGGACAACATGAATAAAGGGGTCACGTTTTTCCGCAAGTGACGAAGCCGGAAACGTCGCCCAATCCTGGGTTCTTCTAGCGTAGGGAGATGCACGCCGCGATGATAGTGCAAATAGCGGCGACGGTGCCAACCACTGGGTGCCAAGGCACACGAGCTATCACCATTAATACTCCCTGAGTGACTGTAATCCAAGATAAGGATCATATCCTTCATGCTAGAGAAACCGAGAAATAAAGCGAACCTCGGTTTGCGGATCTCGCTCTCTGGATAGCAGCTTGGGCCTCAGGATCGAAATGAGTATTCTCGACTCGCCAATCAGCCACGCGTGGCTCAGCAATCCCGAACATATCATTGCTGGGGACTTCATTCTGCTTCACGGCGATGATGTCTGTGGTGTCAACTTGTGTGATGTCCTGGATGGGATCGTTGGAGACTACCACCAAAGATGTTGAAACCATGCTCCCCCCTCACCATCTCAATTTCACACCCACTTTTAGGGAATGGAGGGGCTTCGCAATGTTTAGCAATGCCTGCCGGTCCTGCGTCATTATTATTTTTTCCACAAGACGTAGAGGGTTACGATTACCGTGATCGTGTGGCAAGGTTGGAGATCCCGCAAGTCGATGGTCCTTGGAAATGCATGTGTTCATCATGACGGGGCGACGAGACGGAACGTTAAACTTGGGGAAGATGGGGTATGAAGTACGATAGGTTTTCCTCGTTGACACTTTATATTCCATGCCCCCGGAATAGTGGTACTGATTGGCCGGAGCGGAGCGATGATTCGAGACGGCAAATATCCAATTGTAAGATCAAGGTTGCTCTGCCCATTCGCTGCGAAGCCAAAAGCGTACGCAGGCGCGAGTCTGCCATGATTTGCCTTCCTGCCCATTAGAGCAATATTATTGGCATTGCCTCGATGCACGTGCGGGAATAAGAAACAAAAACGCTAGGGAGCGCTGGGATGTGATTTGCCTTCTCACGCACCGAATGGACAACACTGACATCGCCTTCACATTAACAAGTGGCACCTCAACCCGAGCGCCCCACCAGAAGAGTCTTCCTTCTTTTCCGAGGTGAAATCACTCTCTGTCCATTCTCGGTCCACGAACATTCGCCGCAGGGGTCTTCTGACAATGCAGTCACAAATTTGTCTTGATAGGGCTTCGCCAATGTGCACAGGGGTAAAATCCCAACAGCCGTGGCTGTAATGGCCTGCACCATCTATGAGAACAAAGAAGAATAAAGAATAAATAAATGGTAATTAGAACTTCATATTTTAGAACTTACTAAGTACACTCACGTAAGTGATCATGCTGATTTTTTTTCATTATTCACTCCTATGTGAGATCGACGAGTGCGGGCAGTGCTACAGGCAAGCGTGGGGCTGGATTTGCGTGAATGTTGCGTGAGTGATTGATTCGACGGGTTGCAATGCGCCGCCAGTCCTTTCGCTGCCAGTCTCAAAGGCGGTTCAACAGCGTCAGTGCCAGAGGCTGCTAGTGGCTCCTTGCACAAGGAATTGTGGTCGATAACAGCAACAGGGCGCGTGAGCCACCGCACGGCATGCCGACCCAACTCCTATATTCTTGAAGACGTCCATTCCGGCGGTAGTGGTGGTATAAGTCGCTCTCAAGTGAGCCACAACAAACGCTAGGGCGAGCTCTACACGATACGGCTGCCCAATGACGACCTTCAAGCAATCCTTTGTTGATGAACAGTCGCAACGTGGCGGAGGATCCCAGCATGGTTGCAGAACGCACCGCACAGGCGACACGGCCCCGGAGGGGTAGTACTGATTCGTTGAAGCAGCGCTTCGGGTACAAGACAACAAATATCCAATTGTAAAGTCATTGGTGCGGTGGTAGCAAGTAGTGCCTCTCAGGGCGCATAGATCCCTTAGGTGCCAGACTGCGCTCGGCCGGTTGGTGATGCAAGCGTCCTTCATTCTGATGCAGAGGCTCAGGCTGCTATCGAGAGAGCAGACCGAGATGTCCTCTATTTGTTCTCCGTCTTTCAATCGCGTGTCACCACTGACCCAGGCAGTGGTCCTTGCGGGCATCTCCTTTCGCTAGAAGAGCTGGGGGATCAACCAGCGCAGACGTGGTTTTGAAAAGCCATGCTCCTGATGGCAATTCGAAGGTCACTCGTCGTATGAGCCATCCGTGGTCATATTGTCCTGCACACCTTTGATCCACTGCAAGGTTAACGGCAGGATACCCGCCCCCAAAATTTCGATATTGATACAAATTTCCCAAATGAGTGAGTAAGAGTGCTTGTGTGCGCGCCTCATGGGAGATCAACAACGTCCTCCCTCGTTGGAGATCGATCAGATATGATGGTTAGGCGCAAGTCGCGGTTGGCGGTACTAGAGTCGAGAGATAAAGCATATGGAATGCAGGGTTAAACTTGAAGCTCGATGAGATCAAACCGCACGGCGACCATCATGACAATGGAGACGGTCTAGTGAAGCACCGATGATGAAGATTTTGCTAGTTCAGTATCTCTCTAAACTCGTAGTCGATAGGGAACCCTAACCTTATGGCAAATTTCTATTCGTCGGTATGGCAAGGGAGAGAGGCCGAGGCAACCAGTGGACATTCCCGAAATTCTGACTAACACCAGCCACGATCCGGATGAAGGGCGATGACAATTCGATTTGTATTTTCGAAACCCTTCTCTATAACACCGCCAAAAAAAGGTGCCTCGGCTCACATCCTATACTCACAAGCGCGGAAATATTTCGTTTCTGCGATAGCTTCCTCATTCGTGCATGCCCCTCCCATTAGGTCAACGATTGACCAACCCCATGAAGAACTATTGTTTCTGAACGGAAACCTGCGCAGAGAGCTGGCACCCAGATTTGCGGCGTCAATCTCAAAGCTGTAACCACGTCACGGAAGATCGTCGCATCCCAAGTTATCTCGAAGAATGTTGTTCCTGCTGCATTATCCGTATACGTTCAACGGAGTACAAAGTTGTCAGATTCTTGCTCACGGTGATGACCACCGAAGTTCATCTATTCCTATCACTCGCCTTTCTCTATGACAGTACACAATGCGGCAGGTGGAGTTGCAGGACTGCGGCGGAGGGTGATGACTCGGGTAAACGCAAGGGCTCCATACATTCTTGGGCCTCCTTACGGGGAACTGCGACGTTGCGCTTGGATTACAACAGGGGAATGAGACTAGCCGCAAGATACGAAATTTGTTCAACATGTAGTTCGCTCTCTCAGACGGAGGGAGGCGGCAGAACGAGAGGAATCCGCACCATTCAAATTTTTGGAAGTCGTTTGAACGTTCCACAGCATGCAAATGGAGACCGTGACCGCAGACATCGCTGCCATAGATCAAACAGGGGACAGCAACTAAGAGCAGTCAGAACGCCGAAGAGTTGACTGCGTCTAGAGGATTGAGCCACCCGATGAAAGAAGCTTCTAATTTGACTCTGAGAGGTTACTATTGAGGGCTTGTGCCGTAGGTCGAGGTGTGTGACAGTCCTGTTTCTTGATTGAATTGGCACACGGGCATCGAGATTTGAAACCAAGCGATTACAAACATGGCGTACCTTAAGATCGAATAGTTGGTACGGTTACGATGATTTGTACTACCCACAGTACCGTTATCTCCTGGCGTTGAATGAACAGAGCGACAGAAATAAAACGCCGTCGAAGCGTCTTGTTGTTTCCACCTGAAATGTGATGGGTCCATTTCGAGAGGGGGTCCATTGTGGAAGCTGATGATGTGAGCAGTCTGGCCCCGGAAAGCTTATGGAGCAACGCAAGAGATCCATCTCCTGCTTGTCGTTAATCGACTGGACTCGCATTATTTGATTGTCCAGAGCTTCTTCCGGAGCCAGCAGCCAGATAAATTTCGTGATAAGAGGGTGATAAGAGGGTTCTGTTGCTGACAGCGCACCTCATGTACAGTCATCTTCGATTGCATCAGTTACCAAGATAGATCTTCCATCCGTTATTCGTTGATGTCGTCGAGAATGCACATGCTGATGATTGAATCCTTTTATTCACAGTCTGTGGTGCGTTGGTGCGCTGTACGGCGGAGCAGGCCAGGAACGCCCGTCCACATGAGAGAGCTAGCAGGCGACCTTGCTTGTGTGGGTGGCGGCTGCCCCACAACCCACTAGTACTGTACTGCTGAATAACTTTCTGGCGTTGTGCTTGGGAGCTTCAGGCACGTGACGGTTCCCACGCGCGGTCTGGCACAATATTAATATGATCTGTTCATTGGTCAGTCCGCCCGCTCGTTCATTCGTTCGTCCGTTCATTTCGTGTTGATTGATTCCGAGTCGCTCATTCGACTGCCTCTGCCCCCTGTATGTTCACTCGTCAACTTCGTTCGTTTGTTCATCCGTTTTCTGCCCGTGCTTCACAGATATGACGTTTATTTGAAGAAACAACGTGTACTGTATATCAGGGATGGATATCTCGATTTTCAACCTCTACAATAAGTCAAAGAACCTCTGGAACAGCACGGCATAGACATTCAAACGCTTTTCACGTTTAGGGATGCAAAAAAGAGGAGGACATTTCGTGAGCTTGGTTCTTTCGTTTCCATTCCTCCTCTTTGAGTGTGCATTCAACACAAGGAGATAAACGTAATGATGATAAGGTTGGGAACATGTGGAAGTTGCCACTCTTGGCAGCGACCAGCAGCACCTACTGTCAGCGGCAGCAAGATTTTATGGGAAATCTGCCACCATGTATCGCATCATCGACTTGGAGAGCAAGTCTGGCCCCAGCTTGGCGTGGGTGAGACTGACCGGAGTGACATGCACGAGTTGTCTCCAAATCGTATTGGGCCATACTCTTCTACTTTCCCTCACGCGGATATTTCTGGTGGCTCAGTTTCATAATCAAATTATGTGGGACCATTTGGCTAGTGACGAGCACGAGGTGCGACTGACTTATGGGTCCCATGTCAAAGAAATGTGTGTGTGTTTTTTTTTTGAAGATCTACTTAACACTGAGGCAGAAATCGATCTCAGCCTCTAGAGCGGATCAAACAGATCCATGAAACGAGGTAACGTGGACTTCTCACAGAATCGGAAAGCGCTTCGGGGGGCCCCCACATTGTGCCTCGGTGTCCATCTAACGCAAGGAGATACTTGTGATGATGATAGTACTAATTGCAGCGACAGTGCCGATGACTTGGTGCCAACATACACCAGCGATCACATTCGCCATCGCCTGGGTGGCTGGAACCTCGATGAGTTTTTCGTCTCTCCCATAGCAAAATCAAGGAACTGGAGAAGAATGTGGCGAACCTCGACTTGCGACACTCAGCTCCACAACACTAACTTGTGCTTCGAGGTCGAAGTCAGGATCCTCGCTCCTGCGACGGTCTGACTCCCCGGGCGTCATCAACTCGCCGTCAACTTGATTTCCAGAATGCTGCTCGCCGCAGGCCCGTCCCTCGCTCATATCGATGGGCGTAATACCCACTATGTCAACTGCAGTAGCATCCTAGATGAAGTCGTGGTGAGTGTCGCCCCAGAACCGCTTGGAAAATGCGGATCCCTCTTACTGTCTCACTCGTCTTCGCAGACGAAATGTGCATTGGAGAAATCTCGTGCTCTGTGCCTACGGCCTCGTTCGCTTTGTCTGGCCCAGCGATGTCACCGTGTCAAATATCTTTCCTTGCAAGGAGGCGTGATGGTGTGGGAAACTTACCTTCGTGGACTGGTTGTCGCGTAGCGTGTGCTGCGGCGGCGTGTACGGTCATAGTTGGACAACAGCAACAACGCCTGGGGAGAGGACCAAATTTCGTGGCGACCTGACACTAAATACGTCTGTGACTGTATTGCACGTATCGGACCTGCCACAACCGCAACGTAAAAAAACTCACATTTGATTGAAGAGTCCCCACACGGGGCCCCGATCTCCAGAAGGCAGCCGCACGGCTGCGAAAGTTGGCATCTACGTATATATAATACTAAACATAGCCACGTTTGAGATACACAGGCCTAGGCTGTGCGGCAGCCACTCCTGAGTCGCGAACTCGGGGCATGCCGGCATGCCGTACCTGATCGGCGTTTGCGTGAGCTCGAACTGCTTTGTCTCTCTGCCCTTCACTCTCAGACTCACAACATCATAGTCACATCCTTTGCGCCACTTCTATGGTACTGGATGTCCTGCGCTGCGCGCGCGGTGGCCACTCCTTTATGTCCGAGTTTGGACGTGTGCGGGCACCAGCGAGACGAGTTGGCGTCATCAATATATATTAAGTGGGGTAGGTGGTTCCTCGGGGCTGTCCTGCGAACTGGGAAGCCGCCCTGCGACATGCACACGGCTTATGCTTTGCAAGATCGAATTCGAACGATTCGACGAATTCCACCCCTGTCATGGTTGATACATGCACGCCCCACCGCCGATCGCCGTTGGTCTTATCCTTCCATGATATCTCATCATGTGAACACCCGCTTCGTACGTGCTGGGTTGTTCGGCTGTGTTATCTTCTGCTCTCTTGCGTTAGCGGTGAGCGCCAGGGGGTTCTTGTTGGGGGTTGAGACTAAGGCGGATTTTGATTGAATCGGATATGTAACAAGCCCAAACCCACGCACGAAGGCAACGAGTGGAAGCTAGCAATTCGAGATTTCGGAAACAGCGATGAATTGAACCGTTCTTTCAACGCTCTGTGCTGTTTGGAAAGAATACCGTGCCCTGCCTCAGCTACAGAGGAGCCTGTCGAACCCGTCCCTTAGGGTCCCTAACTTTCAAGCCGGAGAGTCATGAGGCGCAACCACAGGAAACCCTCTGAGGTGCACCAGAAGCTCGATCGATGGCGGATCGGACGGACGGTAACATTGGAACAAAAATGGAAAACGGAGCCCCTACTATCGGCTGTTCTAGAGCCATGCTGTGCTGGCGCTGTGCTGACTCTGCGCTGACTGTTAAGGGAATTTCGTGATAGAGTACAGCGATAAGCTCGCTGGCATCACTAGCACAAGATGTAACGTTGCCAATAGCGGAGTGACAGGCAACCTCAATGATGCTGCCAGCTGCCTCCCATGCCTTCATAAATAAGGCTGGGAACAAAACCGTTTCAACGATAAATATTGAGAGAATTCATCGTTGGAGCCATGATTGGGATATCCGGACGTGGTGGTAGCTTGAGGTGTTTGAGTATGTGTATATGTTCGCCACGGATATTCCCACGATATTTCTGCCGTCTCTCCAAGATCCGGGAGTTAATAAATTTAAAAAGCCGAGGCAACGGCAGGAAGACTAGTGCCTGTGCCGTGCCCACGCGCTTGACTAGGGCTCGGCGCATATGCTAGTAGGCATCTACTCTTACCCAAGGGAGATACGTACATATGTACTGTTGAAGAAAATGCTCTAAGCGCCCGAAAGCGACCACTCGGATTATGGTCTATTGTCTTTTATTCTTTGTTCTTTATACTTTTGTCTCTATGGTCCGACCACAGACCACAGCACACCTCTCATGTATATATAGTACATTAGTTTGCTACCGAATCTCTAAGCTTGTGTCTACGCAAGAACGCCCCTCTGTTTGGCTCTGCTTGACCGCCATCCGACAACATGTACATGACAAACAAATGAAATAAGTTATCGGAGGGGAGCCATGTTCGCCGCGAGCAGGCGGCTAATGCGGCGTCTATCGATCGCATCAAGTTTATACTCCACCCAATATACTTCACCCGATGAGACAATATTGTGCTGAGGTTATCAATGCCAATTTTGGAACGGTTTTGCGCCACCGGCCTGTCCGGCAAATAAAATCAATTTATCGCACATTGGCTGCCGAACTCGTCCCGAGATGAGTTAGCACAGGTACATGACACGCGATCTGCCTTTATGAATGTCCAAAAAGCTGTCGAAAGCGTTGAAGCACACGTGATAGAGGTTTGCACATATGGACCGGCAAAGGTCAGTCCATAATCGAAGGATATAACCCATTCTGCCTATAATAATCGCGAGTTTGGTTGATCTCCAGATGAGAATAGTTCTGGATCTCATGAGAATCGCAACGCAACGCTGACACAACGCTGCTCTGTTTGGATAGGGACAGGCACCGTGGGGTATCAAGTTTGTACAGTGGATCAAGAGGCATATGGGACAACATAAAAGGGTTACGTTTTTCATCACAATGACGAAGATGGAGGTCTGTTCAGTGCTGCTCACTGGCAACCATGGGTTGTTCTAGCGTAGGGAGATGCATGCCGCGACGATAGTGCAAATAGCGGCGACGGTGCCAACCACCGGGTGCCAAGGCACACGAGCTATCACCATTAGTACTCCCTGAGTGACTGTAACCCAAGATAGGCATTAGTCATTTCCTTCACACTATAGAGAAACGGAGAAGTGGGGCGAACCTCGGCTCGTGGATATCGCTCTCTGGATAGCAACCTGGGCCTCATGATCGAAATGACCACTCTCAACTCGCCAATCAGCGGTGCGCGGCTCGGCAACCCCGGACATATCATTGCTGAGGGCTTCGTTCTGGTTCGTGGCGACCGTGTTTGTGGTATCGACATGTGTGATGTCCTGGATGGAATCGTTGAGAGGCTACTATGTAGAAACTCATGCTCTGCCCTCACTATCTCGATTTCACGCCCTCTTTTATGGAATGGGGGAGCTTCGCAATGTTTAGCGATGCCTGCCAGTTCTGCGCAAATTATGTCTTTTTCCTTTTTCTGCAAGAAGGTTGGGGCATGATTACCGTGATCAAGAGGCGGCGAGGCTAGAGATCCTGCAAGTTGATGGTCACTAGAAATGTATGCGTCCATGATGAAAACAGAATGGGAAGAGGGTGGGGTACGAAGTACGGCAGATTTTTGTCTTTCTTAGTAGCACGTTATATACCTGCGTGCAAAGCAAAAAAGCGATGCCAATTTTGTTGCTCTAGTTGTGCAGGAATGCAAATCATGTTCATGAAACCAGTGCAGAGCCTCACTTCGTGATGATTTGCCTTCTTACCCACCAAAGCGGCAACATTGACATCGCCTTCGCGTTAGCAAATGGCCGCTCAATCCGAGCGCCCCACCAAAAGACCAGAAGAGTCTTCCTTCTTTTCCGAGGACGAAATCATTTCCGTCTATGGGCATTTGCGGCGGGTGTGTTTTGACGAGGCAGTCGCAAACTTGCCTTGATAGAGCTTCGCTGCCAATGTGCACTAGTAAAACCCCAACAGCCGTAGCTGTCCCATCGCCTACGTGAGATCGACGAGTGCGGGGAAGTGCTACAGGCAAGCGTGGGGCTGGATTTGCGTTAATGATTGTGTCAACGGCAGCAGTGTGCCGCCAGTCCTTCCGTTGTCAGTCTCAAAGGCGGTTCAACAGGCGGCGTAGCATCGGTGTCAGAAGCTGCTAGTGGCTTCGTGCACAAGAAATCGCGGTCGACAAGAGCGACAGAGCGCGTGAGCCACGTCCCACACCCCTCGCACTGCACGCCGACCCAGCTGCTATATTTTCGGAATTCTTGAAGGCGTCCATTCCGGCGATAGTGGTGGTATATATCACTCTCAAGTGAGCGGGCGAGCTCTGCGCGATACGGCTGCCCGATGACACTTTTCGGGCAATCCTTTGTCGATGGATAGTCGCAACGTGCTGGAGGATCCCAGGACGGTTGCAGAACGCATTGCACAAGCGACAGGGTCCCGGAGTGGGTACTGATTGGTCAGAGCAACGCTTCGGTCTGGTGATTCCGCGCCACAAGATAAAATGCTTGCGCTGACGTCGCAGAAAATAAATATAACGAATATTCGTTATCCGCTCTATTTCGGGCAAGTGTGTCGGCTCGAAAGCTTGCGGAATTCTAGACCGAATGCGCCTGCACCCCGATCTTGCATGCATTCACACACGGAATCAGTTTCCGTCCTGAATCGCGCGCATTTATTATTCACCGGCAACTCTAGCGTAATATTGCATGGAAAATCCGACGGGAATGCGTCGGGCCGGAATGCGGGCTTGTCTCGAGGAAGCTCCCGACGATGATCTGTGTATCCAACATGAAACAAGAGCGCGCCCTCTCCTATGTGTACATCTGCATAAAGTGCACGCACTCTTGTTTTCGAGGGTGGCCTGGGGTGTCTTGATCACGATGGCGTAAAGCTTCCAGAAGTCAGGGCTTGATTTACCACGTGGACGCGGAGTTGGCCGTGCGAGGAGAGTGGCGCCGCTGCGGGATGATGGACTTGCGAGACTCAGGTTCTGGTCGAGGGCGGGTTCGAAGGATTTTCCGATTTTGCCCCGAGGTAGCAAGGGCTGCAGTATGACCCATTGCTCTACGCCGGAGCAGATGACTCTCAGTTGTCTGGGGATCGAGAAAATAAGAACAAACACCCTGAAACATGACACAACAATCGCGTAACGCAAAATCGAGTCTGGCGTGGGCTTCATGTATCCCAATAATGGATATTATCGCAATGACGTGGGTGAATTAGGCTCGGTGCCTAATGCCCACCTACAAAACAGCAAATATCCAATTGTAAAGGTCATGTCAGCTCGCATGGATGCGATGGTGTGCTTGTCGGGGCGCGTAGATCCCTTGTCATGGAGATAATCACCGAGGAGGTGTCCTCATTCGGAGGTGCCAGACCGCGCTTGGCCGGTTGGCGATGCAAGCTTCATTCTGATGCAGAGGCTCAATCGTGATTAACTGCACCTGATTCTGAATGACCGCAATCGAGACGGAGAACGACTGGGAACAGAGCGCACCTTGGTTCGCGCTTCTCACTTTCTCGATAACTGGGCCTCAGGCGAAATGAGGATGTTTCGAATCGCCAATCAGGCGAGCGTGGTCCGGCATTTTCGACTCCGCAGTGTTCATGCTCTGTGCCTGGGGGTTCGCTCCAGTTCACGGCGATGTGTGCATTCTCGACACGTGGCACATCGTGGTCAGAGGATCACACCACAAAATATGCATCGCCCCTACCGTTTCACCCTTTCCCCCGGGAAGCGAAGGGGCTGCGCACTGCATAGCGATGCCCACCGGTTCTACGCAAATGCAATGTTTCCCGTAAGGAGTCGTTTGTCCAAGATCTTGAAGCTGGAGATCTCGCAAGTTGATTGTCATTTGGACCGTTGAGTCTTGGGTGGGAGATAGGGATAGGAAATACTGCCAGTGGAGGCACAAAGCGCGAGCTTTTCTCCAATAGTACCTGATATACACCATCCGAGTCGATCTAGCTAGAAAGGGAGAAACCTTGGTATGATTTGCCTTCTTGCCCGAACGGCAAAAACTCGTTTCACGGTATTGAATCACCGCGAGAAACCAACGGTCTGAGAGAATCTCATAGGATGATGATTAAGGCCGTTACTGTTCTGCTTTTGAGGAGTCGAGATACAGTGCATGGATGTTATTCAACAGGCGTTCTCGAATTGTGCAGATAGTGCTGATTTGGTCTGATAGAGCAGCATGCCGCAAGATGAGAGGCTCTTGCGAGCGCCCAGCCGTGGCTGCGTGGTTGTGGCGAGGTCGCGCACGCCCGCACCCTCGCACCGCGCAGTCGTCAACTACGAAACGCAAACAGTTCTAGCGGACGAATAAGCGAGGGGCTAAGCCGCGCGCGTATACGCGCACGTAAAGGACGGTCGAACCAACTGATGAACAGGAGAGCAGCCTGAGACCCTGCCAAACGAATAATTAACCAATGAATGAACGAACAAACAAATGATCGAACCAATAATGAGATAACGACCACTTATGGCGGCAGGGACAAAGAGATGATCGACAACTTTACATGTCATCACTATGCCTGCTTTTTTCGGCTCCACCGCCTACCCAAGCTGTGATTGAGTCAGCGACGCAAGGGGGCGATAACACAGTTGGAATCAGTTCATCGCCGAACTCTGATATGGATAGTTAGGTTCTAGCTGGACTGGGGTTTTTGTTTTGTAGTGGTCGCCTCCAAACTCGTTGGTGTTCATATGTACTAAGTCCTGGGATTCCATACCGGGATAATGTGGGCCCCACGCCGTGCCCCACAATCGCGGGTTTCCTAGGCGAAGTTCGACGTCATGTAATATGGAACGAAAACGCATGCGATCGAACCAAGTCTGTACACTCACAATTGCCGGCGATAAACAACCAAATCAAAGCAATCTGAGTAAAAAGCAGTGTTTCCTGATATAATATAAGCAAATAACCACCTAAATTCGCATGCCATTGGTATAAGAGACTGGGACATTTGGGGTGAACCGTGCAGAACGTATTGTATCAATTGATGCATTCAAAGCGCATAGTCACGTGATGGTCACGTTACCCTTCCATCTCTGATGGTCGTGATACGCGAGTAGTGTCATGACCAATGTTCCAATCATCTCTATTCCCGATTCCACACACTTATTCACACACGCACACATCGATCATACATCATTCTGGCTCCGCTACATTGTATAGTAGCCGTAAGGAGCTCAAGAATCGGGATCTCAGGCAATTTTCGGAAAACTATATCGGGGCAGCTATCGTGGTGTTAAGTTTGTACAGTTGATCAAAACGGCGCGCGAGCATAATTTAAATGTGGATAAGGGGTTTTGTTTTTTTAGCATTTTCAACCACGGTGGGCGGTTCGTTCAGCGTTCCTCAATCCTTGGTTCCTCTAGCGTAGGGAGATGCCTGCGACGACAATAGTGAAAATTGCGGCGACGGTGCCAACTACTGTATGCCAAGGAACACGAGCTATGACCATCAACACCGCCTGAGCAACTGCAGTCCGAGATAGGAATCAGTCCCACCTCCCTCGCATTATGGAGGAACGGAGAAAAATGAACAAACCTTGGCCTGTAGTTCTCGCTCTCTCAAAAGTAACCTGGGCCTCGGTATCGAAACGAGAATTCTCCGGTCGCCAAACAACAGCGAGTGTTTCTGCATTCTCGGACATCGTCAACTCCGTACTGCTTCTTTCATGGTGACCTTTAAATATGCTGGGGATTTCGCTCTGGTTCATGGCGACGGTCTGGGGTCAGCCTGTGTTAAGAGACTACCACAACGAGCACGAGAAACGCTCTCACTATCTCGATTTTCCTTCCCGCTGTAGGGTGTGGGGAGGCTTCGCGACGATTCGGGATGACAGCTAGTTCTATGCAAACTACCACAAATGATCATATGTCTCCCGTGAAGAGGAGAGGTCCGAGATTACCGTGATCTTGAGGAAAGGCTGAAGATCTCGCGAGTTGAAGGTCACTAGAAGTGCGTGTACCCATCATGGCAAAGCGACAGCACGGCGGGTCGAAACTTGGAGTTAGGTATGAGCTAAGATGGCTCTCTTCGACAAGACCCGACAGTTTATATGCTTTGGTGCACATATCATAACCATTCACACGTGCCACCTGAGGGTCAGGGCTCCCATTTTTTTACCCGTCCATTTGTCAACTTTATTTACTCATTCATCCGTTTTCTGCTTGTGCTTCACAGATTGCCACATATGTCGTTTAACTTTGGAAAACAACACATAGATCAGGTATGGATATCCCGAGTTCCAACTTCTACGGTGGCTCACAGAGCTTCTGGAACACAGCATGGACATCCAAGTGCTTTTCACGTTTAGGGATGCAAAAAGGAGAGGGCATTTCGAGAGCTTCTTTCGTTTGTATTTGTCCTCTTGGGGTGTGCATTCAACGCAAGGACATAAAGGTAATGATGATAGTGCTAATCGCCGCAACCGCGCTAATCATTTGATTCCAAGATACGTTAGCGATGATATTTGTCATCGCTTGGGTGACTGTAGTGCCACTTCTCCGTGAGTTTCTCCGAGTCGAGGCAATCGAGAAACATAGAAAGAACGTCGCGCACCTCGACTTGCGATGTGCACTCTCTCGACAGTAACCTGGGCCTCGCAGTCAAAATTAGAAGTCTCGTTTCCCATGTGGCTCGACCCTCCAGATGCAGTCAACTCGTCGGCGTCCTGAGTTTCCGAATCCATGTGATCGACGGCTGTGATATCCACCTCGATTGGCGACTTGCCCCCAGGCTAGTTGTACAACGTGAAACGACTCGTTGAGAACTTCAACATACGTACCGGACTAGACTTGTCCTCATTCTTAGGGAGCGAACCACACGTTGGGCAAGACTTGAATCCCGTGGGCACGATGGTTCCAGCTGTTCCGACCGCAATGTCGATGTCACCGCGACTGCTGTTTGCGGGGGTTAAAAATACAGCAAGCTTGCCTTTATCGTGAGGTTGGGCCGGATAATCCGCAGCCTCGCCGTCGCTTGAAGATGGTACGGGCATGTTGATGCTGGGCGATAATGGTTCAAACCTGTGGGGAGACTGGGTTGACTTGCTCAAGTGACCACACTTCATCATAAATATCCAACTGCATTTCCCCGTGTGTGGAGGAAGACAAATGCCTATCTGCCCATGCAGCCTAAAAGATGCGAGTTGCGTATGAATGTCATACTTCACACGGACATATTTCGGGGCTGCAAGTTAAGCGATGAGGCTTCGTTTGCCAACAGCATGAATTGGACTGTTCGTACATTGCTAACACAGCCTTACAATAATGCGTATGTAGATCGATAGGCTGCGCAGTGGCGGCTGTGTCAACACAGCGCTATGAGCCCAACGGACCAGTGTAGTCTGACGCCTGTGAGGCGCAATCCCATGAGACACTTGCGTTCAGACAACTTGATTTGGCCCGGCGGATGGGACGGTATCTTCCAGATTCTCTATCATGATGGAATAGAGTTTTACAACATTTCCGTGATGGGGGGCGCGGTGCGAGTGGTCAGTGAGCTCCCCCGATCGAGGCGCGACTCCGGCTGTCTATATGAACTTCATGATTGCTGACCGCTCACGGGGACGTGTTCGCTCATGTGGCATATGTGCGCCGAGAGAGCAGCAATATTCATAGCAAGTCGATCATGGCATTTCTAGTTGCTGGCACCCGGCAGCTTTGGTACCCTGGGGCGTGGCCTGGCTCGCGTGATTTTCTCCCTAAACAGACAGGATCCACCCGTAATAATGACAGCGGCTTTCCATTCGTTGCGGTGTTAATTGGACGCTTGTGAGAGCCTATGGGCGCCATCGGCAGCAAAATACCCGCACACATTCATTAAGATATAGGTCCGCGCACAGATGTTTCTGAGAGACCGATATAGCGCTGAAATTTTTATCGTCAGTCTTGTTGCGCTTTCGCCGGACGGGTTAGCGTGCCAGCGAACCAAGCCGTATCACGGAATCACCGCAGTCCTGAAAGAAAGGTTTCATTGTCGGGAACGTGCTCGGCGGATGGCATTTGCACTCGGACATTTTATGGATACCGCGCGCTGAGGGAGAGGGTCGCCAGAACTCGTCCGAAAGAGATGATCTCGCATCATATCTCCTAGAGAAGAAACAGTTGTGTGTTCAGAAGCGTCTATGAATTCTGCAGAGACCCAAGGCATAAAAGTAGATATCCATGCATAGCAACATTTCAGTGCGGAGACGGTGTACGACGCGGAAGATTCACGTCAGACGGAATAATGGGTATACTGTATCCATACTCCGCGCTGCCGCCAGATGGGACCCGTGACGACCTGTAAGGCATAGGAAAGTGCACTCCATTGGGGTTAACTCCCGTTGAATAGGCGTTTGGTGAGGAAGATGTGTGACTGTGCGGATCCTGGCTTTGTGCCCCACCAGATTGCATGTATCGTGTTCCCGCAGCCAGGGTGCCTTGTCCATATGTGCTCCACAAATTGGCGGCGATTTCTGTTGCACCGGCTGCGACCCCTTGAGGAGGCGGAGGTGGCGGGGGCTCATTCTGAGCTGCAGCTGCAGCACCAAGAACGAGCCTGTACACGCGTTGTAGTTGTTCCTGCGCATATGCCGCAGTACGTGTGCGAAGCTGTGCAAGGTGTGCATCAATCTGTGGCTCGTACACGGTGTACTTGGGTTCGAGGAAGCCTTTGTAGATGACACCAGCCCCCTGTGCCGAAAGAGTGTGTTACCTCAGCGCAAAGCACCGCACCATGCCACGTACCCCTCTCGTCAGGAAGAATAAAAATAATATCTTTAACTCCGAGTAGAATGGAAGCCTGGACTCAGTTATGAATTCCCTTTGCTTAAACAGAAACGGTTGACGCGCACCAATCAACAATCCAACCAAAACCTGTCTCAAGCGCAACGAACGCCCCAACGACACACCAATATGTTAACCTATACGCCAGATACCAAAGAATGAGGCCGGTGTTATCGCGTTAGCAATTAACGCGAACTGTACCACTTCTCCACATCCTGCGAGTCTGTGCCTTGGCGGCGCGCCAGCACCTTGAACGTAGCATACGAAGGATAAAGGTGCACCGCCAGCGCACTGAGAGTACGTGAGTTTATTTCAAGTCATAGACTCTATAGGGACACCTACGTTGTGGCGTCACTGATAACTTGGAACACCATCGAAGAGAGCGGTGAATGTGTGTTTGGTTGTTCAAGTTGACGCCGCGTCTATTGATAAAGTTCGGCGTCAGTCGTGGGCCCATCTTCAAAGTGTCAGTAGCCTCCGCTGTGCACGCTGTTCCCTTCCGCTGACTTGTAGCATCTGCAGATTATGGAGGGTCAATCCTGCCCGCTTCCGTATGACATTTTGCTCGTTTTAATTAGGGCCGTAGACCTCGAGACTCTCAAGACCTTTAGTCTCCTCAATCGTGACCTTTATAATTCTGTTCAATGGGTTTTATGGCGGTCGTGTCGGATTGTAATTGACTCTTCCGTGTTCAACTCATGGCTTGAATCGGGACAGGAAAAGGTACCCCCACCAATCTCGGTTATCTGCGATTCGCATCGTGCTGCTTCCATTCAGCGGCTTGCCGTCGATGTTAGGGCGTTGACGATGGAGCTCATCTCTCGGGGTCCTGGGCATCTTCCCGACCTCATCGCAGCGTTCCTCGACGTTGTGCGGACCAAACTCTCTTTCTTATCAAATCTTCGGCACCTTTCCATCCTTACCTCCGCCCACCAATATATAATGGATGCCTTCCTAAACGACTATTCCCCTATTGGCGGATACACGCCGTCGCTATTATATGGGCCGCATAGACATACGGCAAAGGAGCCTTTTTGGCTTCAACATCCCGGCATTTCGAGCGTCGAGTTATTTTGCCCCATGTCCGCTGATAAACTTGTGACCGGGGCGCTGAAGAACCTCCGGTACCTTGTCGCCTCGCATCCATGTTCTCTTAGTATGGTCAGTGGCCGCCTGGTCAAAGCCGTTGCCATTCACAATGAGGATGGACACCCATGGGCCTCAACTTGCGAGCATTTACTTGAATCCACTGGGCCACTTGTGGCTCTTAGGATCACAAGCATCGAAATTTCACCCTCCATCAAGTGCTTTCAGCTCTGCATTGCCAAGCTGAAAACTTTACGAGAACTCCAAATCTTCCAGTTTGCGTACGCAAGTGATAGCGACCGGCGCGCTGCCATGGAGATACTAAGCACGCTTCCCAACCTCACCGTACTGTTATGGAGATCAACGTGGGAAGAAATCACCCCGCTGTGGCAGCTGCTCGACGAGACCATGTCCACCAGTACCCGAGAACAACATAGGTGCTTCGCAGCCTTGCGATATGTCGCGTTCGGTGCCCCAAGCTCCATCAACCTCGCCAGGGTACGAACGAATGTGGAGACCGCTGATGGGCCTCAAACGACTGTCATGTCCTGGCCGAGAACCGATCTGGCTGCTGGGGAGGCTCTCGGCATTCGGTTGGAGTTGGATCATCTCCCATGTTCCCAGTGATGATATTAGATTTCACCGTCCTCGATGCGATGGCGATGAATTTGCATCTGCATCTTATCTGACGTCTTTTTCTTCTCACGGATAAATCGCAAGAGAGTTATTTACCTGGAGAATAGGTAACGGCCCTTTATCTCCTGCTGTGTCCCAACTGTTGGCAAGTCACGCGAGTGATATTATGTAAGACGCCGAACAAACACGCCATCTGAACCTTGATCTCCTGCCTGGACAAGGAATCTTGTTGGCTGGGACTATAGGTTGAACTCCGCGAGACGCGCATATGCAGGCTTCTTGACATGGTGTTGACTGTTGCTCATGATGGCTGCATTTCGTTGGCATGGGCGCATGGGGCCATTCCTAATGATCCTGCCACCACAACGGGCATAGCTTCGGTCTCATTGGGCGCATTGCCCCCTGTCCACCGACATGGTCTATAAATTATTCCGCGTTTCTTGCGCTCCATCTCATCCCCTCCTCCCAGCCTTCAATCCCAGCCTGCCTGCGTTTCTGTCGAAGTACAAATGATCGATAACCGGCAACAAGATAACCGCTCAGACTCTGTGGCGAGTAACTCGAGGTAAGCCTAAGACGTCTCTTCGAATCAGCTCCGCAGTAGCTTATGGTGCCTTCGTAGGAATGAGCCCCTACCCTTAAAAATTGTCTCGTCCTCTTCACATTGCAGAGACCTACACCATTTCTTTAAGGCGATCTTCAGCCGGCCATCCGCGCGAGATCCCACTACCAGGAACATTTCATCTCGACTATACACCCAATGCTTCTTGTGCCCGTTCTCTATCCCTTCAGAAAGCAACTATTCCCTTGCGAGGCATTTCTATCGTGTACACATCCAGCCTTCATTTAAACGCTATGTCGAAGGCACGGCCACCAAAGTCGAGGTGCTGATGCTCTTCCATTACGCGTGCGTTCGTGATGTTCCGATTCTACGCCTACCCGGTTACGACGGCATACAAGTTGTAAAGGAGCGCAACCAGTTTTACTTTCTGCACCGCTCGTACAGTCGCGGTCGTGACATAGTCCGACCTTGCGCCAAGAAATTTGCGGCAATTGCAGCACATGTCAGCACGCTGGCCGCCCTGGACGCGTCTTGGGCGGCAAAGAAAGAGCTTCGCCAAACCATGGCGAGACAATCAATTGCTGCGTTGGAGGAGGCATTGAAGCAAGGCTACGAGTTGCGAGTGGCCATTGCAATGCAGTCGCAACATCTAATACGGGACGCTCATTCTCTCCCAAACGCTATGCGCCCTTGCGTTGGGAATCTCCCGAGATCCGAAGCTATGCCGTAACGTCGGCTATTATGGGACTCAGTGGACTTGGGTGTTGTAATTGTGGGCTACTCGGAATACGCACCAAATCACATTATTTCATGCTCGGCTAACTTTTCGTGAGGTTTGATGGGTCACGAAGCAAGCCTGGTTCTTCCGCTAAATTTCGCAACGTGTGAGCTAATCCGTCGAAGTAAATATCCGGAGAAAGACAACCTGCCAATTCTGATACCATTCAAGGTAAACGAATATTCAATGGTTGGTTGTTACGAGTCGCAACGTCTCTCCAATGCTGAGTGGAAATCTGAGATCGAGGTGTTTTACTTTGCAGGGCGGCATCATAACAGCAATTCGTCCTAACGGCTCATGTGGCTTCTATTACAAAATTGAATGCATCGTCATCAGGTCAGGGGCCGAACGACTGTCTGCTGATCGTACGTAATTCGAGTCCGACACGACAGCCAGGCCGCCGCCGCCGTCATGGCGTAATATGGTCATTAGGGCAAGTCCGCAGCACAAGACTGACCGCCGCATAATTGGGTGCGCCAGCTTAGCGAGGCTGACGCCTTGATACCACAATGATTGATGAATTGTGTACAAGTTTCAACCCCTAGAATACCAGAGGGTGAGTGCCATGTTTGGTTATTTTTGAGTGGTGGCGCCGCTTGTTGTATTCTGTTTACTGCGATGACAACGCAACGACGTGCCCATGTCAGGTCCGCGCGCCTACGTACTGGGTTGGTGTTGATGGGATGTGTTGTACATAATAGCGAAGCTGTGCCCCCCAGTCTATTATCATAAGCCACTTTGGCGTTAAGGCGTCATTTTCACTCTTGACTCATTGTACTGGCGTTTTCGCAACAACACGTCGCCACATTCCTCGAACCTTTCCTCCTGAACTCTGCCCTTCGCCGTGAATTTCACTATGATATGGTCCCCGCTGAGTGCAACGTGCAACACAGAAGCTTCCGGTTCTAAGGCGCAAACACCCAAGTCGGTACCAGCCACAACCACCGTCAGACGTTCGACTCTAACTATCCAACCACTATCTTCATGCCTTCAGTGCCTCCATTCCTGCAGAGACTTCACCGACGTGGTCATCATGCCCCGATCTCCATAAATACTTCAGATCAGTGTTTCACGCAGTCGATAACGCACCACAAGGCCCTACGACCACCGAGGTATCCGAATGTCCTACCACCTGCTTCCTCTGTGCATCCTACTTTGATACCACCCATTCTATGGCCGAGCATTTTCGCAACGAACATATCTTGCCTTTCATTCGTGAATACTTGAACGGATCAGCCACAGATTTGGCGCTCGTCCTCCTCTTCCACTATGCTTGTGTTCGCAACTTATCAACACAGTCTCGCGACACAAAAAGTATTCAGGAAAACGAGAGTGAGCGACGTCGCTTCTTCCTGAAGCATAACACCTACTGGCTATCGAAAGTCGTCGACCGACCTGACGAACAAGACTTCCCGGCCATTGCGGCACATCTTCGACGATTGGCCGTGCAGGATTACTCGCGATACGTCGAGTTCAGGGCTCATAAGGCTCAAAAGGAGCAGAGACGCGCTGCCCTGCGAGAGGCAAGGCGTACAAGTCACTGGAGGTGTCGATGTGGCGTGATTTCCCTCTCTCCTGCCGAGCTTTCTTCTCATATTGCGGCGGCTGTAGAGACACCAGCAATCACCAACGCCAGAAGAACCACAGCACAACATGGATGGGCAGGCAATCGAAGTCTTTTGATAGACAACACCAGAACCTTTAGTGACCTTCACCGTAAACTCGTACACCAACAAATATGAGATTAGGTCAGGATCCTGTCCCGATTGTGGGCTCACGTGTTTGCGGGCTATACGAGCCGACGGCTGAGATGCCCGCCACGATTCTGCGCCTGGGGAGGGGCACAGCCACATTGTTCAGGACGACGGCGGAGATTGCAAAGCGGAGGGCGAAAGAGGATTAGACATCTCCGCCCAGTCCACTGCTGCGCTATCCGAGTGCACCAATACGAACGGTCAATGTCGAGGAGAATGGGGATATCAATGTTCACCCACGTGCATGTGTCCGAGAGGCAGCGAGACCTGCTGCCACGGATTCGAATTTCGAACAAGACATCATGCTTGCAACGTCACGTCGTCACGAGCCACTCGGCCGTTCGAGTTGGCGATGAACGCCTTGCTCCCGTCGTTGAGACTCGAAACTTCTCGAGGCTACTGTGACAACTTGTGGACCTGCGATGCCCAGGCAAGCGGTGGAATTTAGATGTGGGTATTAGGCTCATGAACAATCATGCCTATAATAAAGCCGACAAAAAAACTCCTGGTTACGTAGCCAATGTTCCAAACTCGTCTTTCATCCCAGTGACTGGACAAGATATTCATATCCACTATCGGATCAACATACTCCAACGGTTTGGAAGTCTTCGAGGGATTGCAGTCCAGCAGGGTATTAGATACATCCTTACTTCTAGCTTGTACATCCAGACCGATGTTCTTTCTGGACAGAATCGAAATCAAGATGAATATTGATACCCGAACCGAGTGATGGGTCTGCTCCTGGCACCGCGCCACGTGCTCCCTCCCCACCTCAGCGGCATTCCAGAAACGAGCCTGCGAGGGGCAAGGCAAAGGCATCCATACAAAAGCGCCAAGGAAATTCCGTCAATAAAGCAACGTAATCCGAATAATCCCCAGCATTGTACGTGTAGTCCCGTGCACTGTTCTCCCAGCCAAAACGAATCAGAAATGTGACGTGCAACATATCCGACGCAAGCAACATGTGGCGTAGGGTATCGACCAGCATGATGTCGTTGAATCCCACAAGAGAGTTGACTACGAGAGAACGCAACGCGGTCGGCACTTGCAATTTCCATCTCGTGCTAACTTTGGGAGCAGTAGCCTCACTCATTGAGGGCCGAATGGTAGTGTGGGTGTTCGGAGTTGGCTGGAAAGCGTTTCTTAACAAATCGCAAGCACTGTGACCATGTAAGGTTAAGCTACTTATATCGGGATGAGCACGTATTAGGCGAATACTCGGTTCGAGATAGGTCACGTCGTGGCACCAAGCCTCGACGACCAACTCGCGCAGTTGGGGAAAATGCCTAACGGCAACCTCTTCGTGATGATGGTCGGTTTTCCACCACTCCAAATCCGGGGAAACCAGGAGTCGCTTGAGTTCTGGCGCGTGGAAAGCGTAGGCAGGGAGAACACAGCCACGCAGGCAAAGGCTCTGAAGATGAGGCACGTGAAGAGCTGGTAGTGCTGATCCTCCAAGAAGGCACTCGGTGGGCTTCGCGCGCGTCAGCAAAGATAGATGTCGAAGTGAAGGGCATCGCGCTAACAGCGAAGCAAGCGCAGTTCTTTGCATGGTAGGAACGCGAAGCTCCAGTTGATCAAGACCACCGAGCATCATTGCATCAATGGCCGTCCTAGGCTCACGAAGACTCGTGAGCAACAACCTTCTGAGGTTGGGAAGGCGGACATTGGGAATAATGAGCTGATGCAGGTATGCAGGATAACATGCACAAACGGAAAATCTGCGAACGCGATCCATATCGTCTTCCACCGTATCCAAGAACGAAACTAGACGGCCAATGGCTGGGTTCCTGTCCTGAATTGGTAGGCTGATAGTAAACGCATCCCGATAGTCGACAGGAAAATATATGGCCAGGTGGAGATCGTGTCGCCCACTTCGACGGAGGCACAGCCGGATCCACTCAAGCGACTTTGGCGCCCCATTCTCTTCATACGATATGGAAGCCCAGAGACGGTGATGGTTGATGACCACCTTCCTCCACCACGAACAGACAGACGAAAGTGTGATCCTCGAATTGTCGAGGGACTTGCGGTGCTCGAAGGGATGGTCGTCGAACAAACAGAGGGTTGCTTGCTCGAATATGAATTGCAAAATTTCGACAGGTAAGCGAAGGGTGTGATTGGGTGCGGAGTCTATTTGTCGACTGTCATTCATGTGCGATAAAAACCTGGAAACCAGGAAGGTGACAATAAGTCGATCTTTGTACGTGGAGGCGTTATAACGTCAACGTACACTACGCTCGTCGTCGGCCAAAACGGCTCACGCGATGGACGAAAAACAGATAGGCTACCCGCAATCGTTTCCTACGCTGCGGATAGGGGCTGCGCCTGCAGTTCTGAGGGCTAATGTTTGAGCTAGCAAGGATGCCAAAAATCCCCGTATGGACGCTGTTCGTTGCGCCTCGTTTCAACTTGTTTATTTGTTTGTGTGGAGGACTGTGAATCCCTCTCTATAATGGCCAGTGCAATTCTAATGCGGGTAGTATTGGCGGAGCCTGTGATTATTATACTAATAGATACTACAACGTCCTAGATGGGAGCACAGTCCTTGCCCATGTGACGGTGCGATCGATTCGCTCCGAAGCCCACTCCCAAGTCCTCTCCAGAACCGTCCGCAATGTCCCTCGATACTCGTCCCACACCTCTGCTGAAGTGATGCTAGCGCTAGCCCCCAACCCCTCCGTGCTGTCGAGCTCGTGGAGAAATCGCATCACGTCTTTTACAGTTAAGAGCCCACGTAGAACACCGTACTGCTCGACTAAAATGACTCGCGGGCTATAAAAATGCAACATTGGCTCAATTTTTAATGCCCATTCCCATGGCTGGGACCTTGGCTATGTGTGTGCTTACCCCAGTCGCTTGAACATTTGCATCACGATCTCCAGAGGTAGACGAGGTGCAACGACCATTGGCGTCTTAGAGCAGACAGCTGTGTGAATCGAAAGGGATCGACGCGAAGGCCCACTCAACGTACCTGGTTGACATATGACTCAAATGAAAGCTCCCCGTATTGCGTCCCATCCAAGAGTTCAATGTCCTCGTCCGTGACATCAAATAACGCCTCTCCATTTTGCCGCCCAGTGCTCGGCCAAGCAGTGTTGCCGTCATCATCGGTGGCTCCGCTCGCATGCTGAACGTCGCCGGAATTGTGAAGCACCCCTCCGTGGAACACACACAAAGTCTCATCGGTGACAGAACCAATTCTTCTATACTTCTCTGCAAACCATTTGTGAGGAATTGATATTTGCGCCCTGAACCGACTAACTTGCCTATAATGTAACGGATCTCTGACCGTCCAATGTAGCCCACAAGCATATTTGATCCATTTGATGCAATGACGGGATAGCCTTGTACATCCGCCTCGCCCAGTCGATGCTCTGCACATAGGTTTAGTCGATAACATCCTTTACGTTGCAAGAGCCTACTCGCCGACATCTTTAACCTTCATGCCCCTGGCATCCATGGTGATAATGTCCGTTCGCATCGCCCGTGACACTGCGCAAGTACAAACCCATATCAGAAACATATGTGATCGAGTGAGGCAGTACTAATTCACCTGGAATATTGTATGCATGCTCATTGGCGTGTAGGTATGGATAGCCGTTGAAACGGATCATTTCATCGGCAATACCGTCCTTCCCAAGATAATCGCCAACAAATTTTGTGGCAAGCAGTACAATCTGCATGCATGATAAGATTGATCAATTATTAGGGAGTGGCTGAGCATTACCATCGTTGGAAGAATATAAGTCAAAGCGCCGGTGATCTCGAACATGATGACCACGACAGTCAACGTCATGCGCATCACTCCGCTTCGGAAACCCAAGGGTTGATCATTGGCGGACGTTTGAGGAGAGTTGATATCTCGTACTTACCCAAGAGCAGCCGCCGCACCAAGTAGTGCGTAAGTGCCTGGTGTTATGCATGGCACATCTGGTTTGCAAACCGAAAACAAACCTACCGTCGGGTACGCGCTGATATTCCAAGTTGTTGAAACCATTGAATCAAATTGCCGTTTCTCCAGCTCACCGGTACATAGCCTTGACAATGATTCCGATCATCCGCCCGAAAGTAGCGCCTACAGCCATGGACGGAACAAAAATACCAGCAGGCACTTTTGCCCCGTACGAGATGATGACGAAGCCAGTGCGAAAAATAGTGGCAAGCAGGAGGGAATTGGCCATTCTCCATTGTGCCCAGCTCCTAGACGCTCATGAGAGAGAGGATAAAACACAATGAGTAGACAACGCGCACTGGCAGAGGTTGTCATAATCGCCACCGCCTTCGCATTCACGGAACAGTATCGCAAGGCTCTCCGTCATGTCGATCCGTAAAAACTTGTTGAAGTACGAGAACGCCGCCGTCAAAGTGGCCAGCGTAACAGCCTCGGATATTGGGTTGGCGGCAAGATGGTTCCGCCGGAAAGCAGCGACTTGCAGATTGAACTTGACAACGAATGCACCATACAGACCCTGTAGTAAATGCGTCTACGTTTAAGCACGGAGGGGCGGCGACCGTACAAGGGGAACATACCCCGAAAATGCCAATGATAACAAAGAAGATTATTTCGAAAAAATGCCACTCGCGATCATACGTGACCTGGAAGAGTACAAGCTTTCCTGTTCGAAAGGGGTTCATAGCCTGTAATAAGATTGAGTTTGCGTCATGTGTAGCATGGGCCAGCTACGCACAGATAGCGTTACAGTCGCGACAAGTGCGCAAAAGAAGCTCCTCCACATTGTCTTGATGCTGAAAGTGTGACTCATTTCCTATAAAGAATGCCTAATGAATGAGCAGTACGCCGACGACTCTTTAACCTCACGAAGCCTACTTCTATTGAGAACAAAACACCCCCAATGGGCGAGCCGAAAGCAACAGCAACCCCTGCGGCACTAGCAGCTGTCGTAATATCTCTCATGCTGCCTGTGGAATGTCACAACACCAGGATAAATAATCATAAAAAAGTTGCAACGTTGTCAGGCGTACCTTGACTTTGAGAAAAACGCGAGAAAAAACTGGCGACGACAAATCCGGCACAACAGGCAACATGAACCGACGGTCCTTCCTTGCCGACATTGAGTCCCGAAGCGATGATGAGCGGCTAGGAGAGGGCGCCTTGGTGAGCAGGGTTTGGATGACTTTAGGCGGTGGCACAGACCAGGGTCAAAGTTTTTATTATCAATGTCCAACCGCCCAGATAGCCCTTCATTATAAAACCGGCCAAGATACATTTGATTTCAGAGATCCCAGATCCAGCAGCATATCGGGCGTAATTATGCACAAGATGTGCACAAATCCACGAGAAGAGGCTCTGATGTACGGGATGAGCATTCAGAGGGGACACACGCACAAGAACAGACGCACTGCAAGCAAGACGTAAACAAACCAATTGCCAAGAGTGAAAGTACTCCATGGAATCCAAGCCGCGCAGGCGCCTGCAGCATCGACTTCCTCGATTTCCCAGCAGCAGAATTCTTGATTAAGCCACCAGCCTTCGGAGCAGTAGCCCCGACGCAGGTCCGATAGCCACTCGGTCAAAATGGAAATGAGCGCCGCATTTACACCAATGAAGGCGCCTGCAAGAGACACGTATCGTTGGAATTTATAACATATCGCAATGTAGAGACGCACCGACAAGGGTTACAACGAACCAACTTTGACCATGCCCAACGATTCTCCGTGTCTGAGCCCAGGTCCAACGCCATGTTATTGTACCCTTCGCCTCCCGCAGGGTGGCGTCAATTTCTCTGTCCCGCCGCACTCGGCGGTTCCGGTCTAATATCGAGTCGTGTATCCAATCTTGGGCCAATGTACTTTAGACAACATTACAGACCAATAGTCATTCTAGCGGTTACCTATGGTGGTAAAGTCGTCATAACGCCTGTAGCCGGACAGTCAGAAAGCGTGAGGCAGAGCAGGAACGGTCACAAACGTGAAGGTAGAGTAAAGCTCATCCTCATCATTGCTGGTGTTTATGCTGACGCCCATGTGCCCAAAGCGTCGGTCCCCTCGTGATTCGGCCATACATTCCTATGCCCAAGGCGACGAGTGGAGTTGACGGTTGTGTATTCGCGCCCAACTCGGCACACAGAGCTGGCGCCTCATACTACGACCTTTCATGAGGCGTTATGCTCATGCAAAACGAGAGCATGTCATCACTTCCGTAAATGATCCCGCTCGAGTACTTGTATAATAACTCATTTTTGGGCTTCAATGCAGCTAGACGCACTGCTCTTCGAACTGTTTGTTCTTTCATACCTCCTCGACCCCGTGATTCCTCGGCTCCTGTTTCGTGCAACCGCGCAATTTCAGTTTGCTCGTCCACGAGATCTCGACCGAAGTCTGCGCTTCATGTTTATATATTGCTCCCTTGTCAATGTGGGACCGGTGCTACGGCACGTGCTCCCATCATTCCATTACGAAACTCAAGGTCTCTTGTTGGACTTTATCGGACGATGTGAGCCTCCAATACTTCGATACCATCTACTTTTTCTTATTCAAGGTTTCTTTGAACTATTAGCCACGCCACCTGCACGATTGCACCTCGTTTGCTTAGACGTTGGAATATTCTTGTTGCAAACTCTTTGCTTGTTCATTGCGTATGAGGCACACGACACCTCAGAGCAGGATGAACTAGCATGCGTACTCGAACCAATACCGAATGACACTGGCAATCGTACGTCGAAGATCATACTACTCTGCACTAGTCGCTGACCCTTCCGAATGTAGGCATCGAAGAAGGCGGCAGTCCACATAAATTGAGCGACGATGCGCCTATCCTGCACCTAAGGCTGAGACAGTCTTTGCGCAAGATCTACCACCCGCCAGAACCCCGGCCTCTTTCCGACGCTTCCAATTTGCCATTGCCAAGTACGGCCCGAAGAACCAATGCCATCGTGTCCAATGCATCTCCAATGAGCCGGTTGGTGTCGATGGTGCAGGGGAGGCACGAATCGGAGCGACAACAGCCCGCTTCGAGGGAATCACGGGCTCAGCCTCGAGATGGTGCAACACGGACTTCAAGCATGCCTGGTAGCATGGTCGGGATATAAACGATTGTTGTACTCTTCGCGCCCATATCTAATGCGTTGCACTTTGCAGCTGTGGTATTACCAGTCATAATTCACCATTTTCTTCCCATCTTACAGCAAATTTAGTCTATGACAACAATGATACACGTTGAGGCCTAACTTACTATTTGCTGTACGCAATTCTTGAATTCTAAAAACTCCTTCTCGCACATGCCTTTACTTGCATCTTTATAATGCCTCAGCACGCATTGGCCGTACGCATTTGCCTGTGAGTTGATGAGATAAGGTTGCAACACACGAACACGCGCCAGCGCACTTGTACCGAGCATTGGCCTGCTGCGTTTGCGAGTCGTTTCAGTGGTTTCGTATCCACCGGCTTCGACAACGAAGGCAACTTCTTTGTCATGGGTTGTGTCGAGCGAAGTCTCTGGAGGGGAGTCACGTGCACGCATGCCTCGTTTGTCGCCATTCGGCGGACTGAGGGCGATGCCCCGCGCCACCACGCGGCCTAATGTACTTCGATGCGCCCAAGCTCTCCGCATTGGTTCAAAGGATGTATCGACCGCTAGAACCAAGGCGACTACCAGCGTGACCCCGTCTTTGCGTTCACATCATAGTCCTATCCTTTCGCCCTTGTTACAAACCCGTTCTCGTCCTCAAATCATTGCCTCCACCACGGCCCCCACAGCGCCGTCATCACATTTATATCCGACCCTTACTGCAGTTATGCAAGTGCGCCATGCGACGTATGGGCAGGAATACCAACCTTCGCAACGGAAGCGAAAACGAAAACATGGGTTTCTATCCAGAATACGGACGAAAAACGGGAGAAAAATTCTAGCCAGAAGAAGGGCGAAAGGAAGGAAAAGCTTGAGCCATTGAGACTAGCTGGTATGTGGCATCACTCAGTTGTTGCTAGTGAACTGGTGCTGAACGAATCTTTATTCCAAAGGCCATACTATTATATTTGCATTTACTAAGGGTGGCGTAATCTGCAGCGCGCTGAAGTTGGGGCTTGAATATTGTACACGAGCGGTACTTATCAGAGGATATGACTGCCTCCGCATCCTTCCCAATATCAATGTATTCATGGAGCCAGTCAAGTCGCATCTTCGTTATTTTTCCTGTCGGAATGTCCTAATGATAGACCTGGCTGTATGCGATCCCGAATCAACTGTTTCTACACAGGATGAACGTCTTCTTAATTATCACCTCCACTTCCATCGGACCAGCACAAACGATGCTTACCACTTCCTTAAGTTCTGGGAACCCGCCTCGGGTCTTCCGGTCCCATATCAGTATTGTGATCAAGGCGTCTTCTTCCACAGCATACCGCAGCCAGATGCGGAAGCGGCCACTGGTGTCGGGGGAGTTGCAGGGAATCAAAGCAACAGATTTGAGGACGGGCGGTGGAAATGTCAATAACAGCTCAGTCTGAACCCAAGTCGCCCGATGAAGCCTGCGGAGGCGCACACGATGAGCATTTTCGGCGAACTGGCGCAAGCGTTCCGTAGTCGAGGCAATGCTTACCACCGACACTATGCGGAAACGTAAGTGGAGTTTAAGATATGAGGTTTCGCCGTGCAGGAAGGGGTGGCTTACTCTGTCACAAAACTCAATAATGACTGTCGGTGGGATAGCGCCCAATAATGGTGGTACAAATGTCTCTGGGTTCATGATATCTTCAACAACCGCATTGGGTGCATCATCTTGGACCGTTTGCGCGGACGTGGGGGATGCATTTGCTGGGGAACACGATTCGCAGATTATTGGTGCTGACATGGGCACGAACGACGATCGATCACGCGTGCGTACGTAATAAAGCTGCAATGCTCACAGTCTTACGCGCCCTTAAAGAAGAGCCCATGTAATTTTTTTTGCAGGTATCATCTGCATTGAAATCTTTGCGCGATTCTATGTTCTTGTCTTAATGATTATTTTGAATGCGTTTTGGATTGATGTATACCGGACGGCCTCAGACAATTCGATGCGCCATCCCCAGCGCTAGGAAACTGGTTTCCCGTTCCCGGCCTTGCATCTTGTAAGGAGCACAACATCAGAAGAAGAAAACTTAAACTACCTGGCGAGTCTTGTACTGGTAACATTGAGAACAGCTCACCCACCAGGATCCTTGACCCCCATGACACCGGCATTGTCGCAGAAAGGAAACCAATACCAACGCTCCACAGCGACGTAGGCGACTCGTGGCCCCGGGTACTCAGGGCCTACGAAATTCGTAATATCCCACCTAACTCATCACAAGGAAGATCAAAAGATCTTGACACCAGCTAACCCCGATCGGATGACATCGTGCTTTGACTCGAAGCTGGAGCCAATTATGGATCTTTTCTGTATTTGTCCCAGTATCCCGCGTAAGGTGAATTGTCTACAAAAGGCCGAAGATCCGTCATTCAGCGGACGACATCGAGTTGTCAGCGTTCGGTTGGCGGCAATGGTGACGAAGCGTCAGTGGTATGTTTCTCCAGTGCACCGACTTGCGCGAGGGGGCGCAGCTACCAGGTTTAACGAGGACGAAGGCGTTTTTTCTGCTTTTGCGCATGAGTGTCGAGACCGCAAGCATCACACTCACATTTGACAAGTTCACTAAATGAGTTTAGTGGTGTTATATGGCAGACGATGAACGCGACGACGGTGCGTAAACCAACGTTTCTATATCCAAATTGCATACCTTGCCCTACGATCCCGCGTCGATATGAGAACCGTTGCAGGATTCGTGATGGCATATCCGTGAATGGGAACACGAGGTAGATTCTCGACTGGGGAGCTATTGGTCCGATCTATCGCAAGTCCAGCTGATACCACTGCCTGCGGGTAAGGCGCGTTTCTCCAACGTGTGTAGTCACGTGAACCGAATATAGTTGACTTCTTATCATTTGTCAACGGCTCGCATTCTTCGTCCCTGGACAGTAGTGGGGTGACAACAGTACATCCGATCTCCCCCGATTGTGCAAGGCAACGGCTTTTCCAAATTTCTTGCCTTTCAACCGCTCGAATTGCCGAATTTCGTTGACGTGCTGATACACGGGCGAGCCTGCGGGGGATCGCGTCCGCGATTTCCACCGGATTGCGAACCGTTGAGTTAGAGCCGGAATACACAGTCTGACTATACGTTACTCAGGAGAATCGATTAATGTCTGGTGCGTACACCGTCATTTGCAAGGTGTTCCATCGGCTGATGCCTGCCTATCGTTCCCCAGGCTGGCTCGCGGACACATTTACCAACAGTAATGATGCTGAAGATGCTCTGTGCCGCGATCGTTCAGGCTTCCTGCAGAGGGTCGAGATGGGGCTCATTCCGCGTCCCATCTGGAGCCGGTTCATTAACTTCGGACCTACTGCACATATTGAGGGATTCCAAATTTTATTTGACTATCTGAACACGGCGCCGGCAGGCGATAAATTGCGTCAACAAGTCGTGAATTACTTCAACGACGTTCGTTACCTTCAACCACATCTTCTTCCCCCACTGAGTACGTTGTATTCTCATTTCATGATGTACGCACGCATTAATAAGGCGCGCATTTAACTCCATTTAGGACATCCTGGTGCCATGGCACCGCCCTTCAGGCAAAGTTCAGGACCTGAGGAATATCTCGGTGCGTTTTCAAAATTGTTTAACAGCGCCTGAATAACGTTGTAATCTTTCACATATGACTAAGTAGATAATGTTCAGCGATCACAGGCCACTAAACCATCTTTGCGGACACTGGTGGGTGCCATTCCCCCATTCTGCAGCACATGTACATCATATGTGTCCACAACAGTTCGAGAGGCTCAAACCAGTCAGTACTGCGGCTTATGACACTGCCCGACGGGAATCTTGCTTCGGAGACACTCGCGCGCAACTTCTATCGGGAATACAAAGTTGGATGAACAACCGAGGGGATAAACCTATTTACATCCTCTATGGCGTCGCCGGTATTGGCAAGTCAACCGTAGCGAAAACAGTGGCGGAGCGTGCAGCGAAGGATGGGACTCTGGGCGCGAGTTTCTTCTTCTCGAGAGACGAGGACAACAGAAAGTCGGCGAAATCGTTTTTCACCACACTCGCATATCATCTCGCTTATCATTATCCCGTGATTGCTGAGCGGATTAACGTTGCTCTCGAGGAAGATCCGGAACTGGTGGAGCGCGATCCTATTCAACAATTCAATTGCTTGATCGCCAACCCACTGCAAACACCGATCGGCGGAGAAAATTCCATCCTTTTGGTCATCGACGCCCTAGATGAGTGTGAAGAAAATGATGCAGAGACTATTTTGTCTCTTTTTGCACATAAGGCCCCACAAATTGGGAAGCTCAGAATCTTCATCACCGCTCGTCCCGAGCGACATATCAGATCCATCTTCACACACTACCGTAACCACAACCAGTTCCATCTCCATGATATTGACCAGTCCATCGTCGAGGCTGATATCCGCGCGTATCTCGAATTCCGATTGTCGACCGAGCAAGTGCGCAAAGCACTTCCCGATCTTCTACCTCCGATTTGGCAGCCGACGACAGAGCAGATGGACGCACTTGTCGGCGTCTCCGGGAAGCTTTTCCTCATTGCAGCAACGGCAACCAGTTTCATTCTCGACGGCAAGCGTGTGGACCCCGCGAAACAGTTAGCAGTTTTGCTCCGCGGCGTCTCCGATGTAGATTTCTACGGATCGAAGCACACTACGGCTATGGACAAGGTATACATGGGAATCATCCGCGCTGCTCAGCCCGACCCTATCGACGACTGGGCCACTCATTTCCAGACATGCATTGGCACTATTGTGCTCCTACACGACCCTTTGCCATGTGATGCACTCGCGCAACTTATCGGCATAGATATTGGCACCATCCTCGGGACTTTGTCAAATCTACACTCGCTTCTCGCTCCAAGCGCGGAAGCACGAACATTCCGGGTCCATCATAAATCATTCCCCGATTTCATCTCTGACCCAGATCGCTGTATCTCGGACCCGCAGCTCTGCATTGATCGAACGTCACACAATTTCCGCATAGCCATACGCTGTTTACACATCATGGACCGCTTCCTGATGCAAAATCTATGCGGCTTGGAACCTAATGAGTGGCATATGGATCAAGCTCAAATACTCCGTCGGACTCAGCACGAAGTATCGCCGTATATCGCATATTCTTGCACTCACTGGGCGTCTCATCTTATGGCGGCGCTCAGCGGTGGTGTAGAGCTGGACTCAGAAGTGAAGGAGGTTCTTGAGCGCTTCGCCTCTAAGCACCTTCTGACATGGTTGGAGGCGCTCAGTATCATCGGACGCATGGATACAGCGTACACGAGTCTTGACGTCGTTCGCACGATTAGGCAGTGGAGTCATTTTCCCGAGATAGTGCAGGAGTTATTCAATGATGGGTGCAGATTCATCCAACGAAGCCCAGGCGTCCTACACTCATTTCCAATGCAGATTTATCATTCTATGCTCACTTTTGCGCCGCGCAATACTGCTTTATTCCGCACATATGGAGGACTGCATACACGGAATGTGGACGTCATTTCTAATTTGGAGACAGATTGGGACCCCGCACTAGCCATCTTGAAAGGCCACACGGGGGCGGTTTGCTGTGTCACGTTCACCGCAGATGGCTCGAGACTTGCGTCAGCATCTCAGGACTGCACAATACGCCTATGGGACGGCAGGACGGGCCACGTGGTTACCACCCTAGCAGGCCATACCGAATCTGTTAATTCCGTATCATTCTCACCAGACAACTCCAGACTTGCATCAGCATCCAGTGATCATACCGTACGACTGTGGGACAGCAGAACAGGTCACCATGTTGCTACCCTTGCAGGCCATTCTGGCAGCGTGCATTCCGTGACCTTCTCAGCAGACGGGTTGAGGCTTACCTCAGCGTCCGGGGACAGGTCAGTTCAGCTATGGGATGGCAGAACTGGCTGTCTCATCACTATTCTCTGTGGCCACCGTCATCGAGTGAATTCAGTGACATTTTCACCAGATGGCTCGACACTCGCTTCTGCATCCGATGACAAAACTATTCGATTGTGGGACAGCGGAACAGGTCACCACATTGCCCCTATGATGGGCCATACCCACTGGGTGAATTGTGTGGCATTCTCGCCTGATGGCTTGACACTTGCCTCAGCGTCCGAAGACCACACGGTATGCTTATGGGATGCCAGAACGCACCGCCGCATTAAGACCCTCAAAGGCCATTCTGATTGTGTTACATCCGTCACATTCTCAAAAGATGGCTCAAGGCTCATGTCAGGTTCTCGTGACAGGACCGTGCGGTTGTGGGATGGAAGGACTGGCGTTCAGATCGCCGACCTCAACGGCCATTCTGACCGGGTTCAATCTGTAACATTCTCACCCGATGGTTCAAGGCTCGCTTCTGCATCCCACGATAATACGGTACGGCTGTGGGACAGCAGAGCGAGTAGCCACGTTGCTACCCCTTATGACCTCATCAATTTCGTAACATTCTCACCCGACGGCTCAAAACTTGCTCTGGCGTATGATGAGACCATACAGGTGTGTGATGGTGTCACTGGCATTCACATTGTCACCCTGAGGGGCGTTTCTCGCCCGGTTTCAACTGTCGCCTTCTCGATGGATGGCTCAAAACTTGCGTCGACGTCCGGTGATTGGATACAGCTGTGGAGCGTTGGAAGTGGCCGTCTTATCGCTCCTCTCATGGGACATTCTCATTCAATTAACTCTGTCACATTTTCTGCAGATGGCTCACAGCTTGCTTCGATGTCCCATGATAGAACGGTGCGGCTGTGGGATACCGGCACTAGCCGCTGCATCGCCATACTCTCCGGTCATTCAGGATCAGTTACATCCGCAGCATTCTCATCGGACGGCTTACGACTCGCCTCAGCATCTCGGGACAATACAGCGTGTTTGTGGGACATCAGAACCAGAACCCCCATTGCTACACTCTACGGGCATGACCATTCTATCAACGCTGTGAAATTTTCCGCGTATGGCACGACTCTCGCTTCAGCATCTCAGGACCGTACCGTGCGGCTGTGGGATGGTAAAAGGGGGAAACACATCGCCACCCTCAATGGACATTTTGGAGAGGTCGAATTCATTACATTCTCAGCCGATGGCTCCAGATTGGTTTCGGGGTCATTTAATATCAGGGGTTTGCCTGAACATTCCCACATCTTCGGTGATACCGCTCTGATTTGGGACATCACTGATATCACTCGTCCGCATTTGTTATACAAAAAAACGGCTGCAGGCGCATTTTACCTTGGTGCACAGAACATCCTATTTCTTTTGGAAACACGAAGAGAACCCACTCTTTGTGGCTTGACGGTTTTGAATCTTGAAAACCCGCCTGACACCCGACATATTTGTTGGTTCCCCCCCGACATTTCTCCCCAACGCCTTGTGGTGCATCCAGCGGGATTAACCGCTGCAGTTATTTGCACCGACGGACGTTTTCTCTTTCTCGATATATCCAAAGTCCCCATTTCGTGATTATGTTTTCATTAGTTCATCTCACTTGTTCCAGGCTTGAGTTACGTATAACACATGCAGAACAAACGGAGTTGCTTCATATGTAATGTTCCTCCAGTAACGCAAAATTGTATGTGTAATTGGTTTGACGTGTCACTGTCACCCTAAAACATATGGTCGTTAAGCCTGATGGACATGCTGTAATGGCGGATCACATTATATTAGGGGCAAGGACGTTCCATCGTTAGTTGCATACCATAAGCAGTTCGGTCGCGCGGCTTCTGGTTCATGATACTTTTCATGACACATCGGGTGGGATAAATTTTGAGTCCCCTGCATCATGAGCATAGAAAATCAATGTCGAAGACAGTTGAGTGACAGTCTGGGGAATGCGGCGCCGCTTTCTTGTAATTGACATTGAGTAAAAAGGAGCAGTGCTGGCATGCACAGCCAATTGGTGAAGATTAGATACAGCCTTATAGCGTGTTCACGTCATTTTCCTCGGACATCAAGGACTGTTATAGATGTGGTATTGATTTCTCACTTGCCGAGCTGACCACTAGAGTGTCGCTGAATTGTGCGTCGTTCTCTGGGAGGGTAATGTGTTGTCGGTGCGAAGGCGGTCCCGGGATCTTGAGAGTACACGCAGTTGAACTTCAGGATGAAATTCAAGTAACTCCGAGAATGCGACAAGTACAATTATCGTAGTTAGGAGCCTAGGTTGGTGACAGTACTGGTCTGTCAGTGTGGTAGACATATGATCGGCGCATAGGAACCTTGCGATAGTGTCGGGGAAACGCTTCCTGCTTCCGAGATCATTGAGATTGTTACCCGAAATAGGCGAGCGGGTACTCGGTGGCATGTGAAGGCAGGCTGAACGCTTCAACCCAGAACAAGAACCGCTCCCAAAGGAAAATTCCATTTCCGCAGGAAAACCGCCAGCGTCCTATCCGGCTGTACCTCCAGGTGCGAGGTGATCGGCCCAATATTGACAGTCGTACATGAGATCGGCCGTGATGTTCAGGGCAATGAGGCAATGAGGCGATCAACCCCGTCAATATCCTCATTTTGTAATACGACGTCTCGAGGTCACAAATGTTGAATTGAAGATGATTATACAAAGCAGGCGGCTGCAAGGTGACCGTGATGCCCTCATCAATATGCCACCGAGGGTCTTTGTATTGCTCATCATTGCCCAGGACGTCGGGGGATGAGGCGTGTAGCACTCCGATAGGCTCCCCCATTGTTGAAGAGAACGCAAGCGTGATAGTATGTCTTGCGCCGTAGAGATTCCAACCCAAAGACCCGACTCAGCACATCATCTGTCAAATGGGGTGCTACCACTGGCACTATCGCTCCTCCAGGCATTGAATGTACTATCTCGAGTTCATCAGGAAGGAATTATTCAACTTCATGGGTGAGCGTCAGTTGGTAGAGTCCATGCAATTTCATGATGGATTTGCCAAGGGTCGATGCACAAGAAAAAAGAAAGCAGCGGGAGCGTTGACCAAGATGTTTACGTTAAATCCGGGCTTGGAATGCGGCTTTTCATCACGATGGAGGGCAACGTCAATGTTCATTCGTGCCGTGCATAAATCAATCTCGGCGATGAGTTCATTATATGGCAGCACTAGTACTTCGGCGGCTGGTCACGTGAAAAGTGCAACCTTCAGCCAACGATTGGTGTCCTTCGCCACTGGACCACGAAATTACGCCAGATTCCTTCTGCCTGCACGAGGCGACAGCTGTTTCATTTTATTCCATTCACAATCACTCAAACTGCCGATTTGACGTGCCTGGTACACCTCGTACACAATTTGGAAGGACGACCTAGGGATCGCGTTCGCGGTTTCCACTGGATTGCGAACCGTAGGGTTAGAGTCAGATCAGACAGTCTGAGTACACATCGCACGGGAGGATCGATCGATGTCTAGTACGCACATGCGCTCGTTCGTTCGTTTACATGTGTTCTATCGGCTGATGCTCGTCTACCGCTCTCTACCCAGGCTGGCTCACGGATACATTCGTCGACAGCAACGATGCTGAAGATGATCTTTGCCAAGATCGTTCTACCTTCCTACGAAGCGGCCGGATGGAGCTCATCCCGCGTCCCATCTGGAGCCATTTGATTCACTCCGAACCCACCGCTCATATCAAGGGATTCCGAAATTTATTCGATTATCTGAACACGGAGCCGATAGCCGATGATTTGCGTCAACTGGTGGTGAATTATTTCAACGAATATCCTCGCCTTCAACCACATCTTCATCCGCCACTGCGTGGGTTTTCGCTTCATCTTATCCTGCAATAGACGCATTAATCAGGCGATATGTACATTTTAAACCTATTCAGGGCACCGTGGCGCTGCGGCACCACCTTTCAAAGAAACTCCAGTACGTGAGCGGCATCTTGGTGCGTTTTTAGAAATTGTCTACGCGATGTTACACCTGAATAACGCTGTAATCATTTTGCATTTGACAAAGTAAATGAACCTCAGCATTCAGCCTCTGCAAATAAGCCGCGTTTGCGAACACTGGTAGGTGCATCCCCCCATTCTGCAGCACATGTACATCATATGTTCATATGTGTCCACAACAGTTTAAGAGGCTTCAACCCGTCCGTGCGGCCGCTTATGACTCCGCGCGACGGCAATCTTGCTTTGGGGACACTCGCGCGCAACTTCTATTGGGAATACAAAGTTGGATGAACGACCAAGGTGGCAAACCTATTTACATCCTCTACGGCATCGCTGGTATTGGCAAGTCAACCGTAGCGAAAACAGTGGCGGAGCGTGCGGCGAACGATGGGACTCTGGGCGCGAGCTTCTTCTTCTCGAGAGACGAGGACAACCGAAAGTCGGCGAAATCGTTTTTCAATACACTCGCATATCATCTCGCTTATCACTATCCCATGTTTGCTGAGCGGATTAACGTTGCTCTCGAGGAAGATCCGGAACTGGTAGAGCGCGATCCTATTCAACAATTCAATCGCTTGATCGCCAAGCCGCTGCAAACACCGATCGGGGGAGAAAATCCCATCCTTTTGGTCATCGACGCCCTAGATGAGTGTGAAGAAAATGATGCAGAGACTATTTTGTCCCTCTTTGCACATAAGGCCCCACAAATTGGGCAGTTCAGAATCTTCATCACCGCTCGTCCCGAGCGACATATCAGATCCATCTTCACGCACTACCGTAACCACAACCAGTTCCATCTCCATGATATTGACCAGTCCATCGTCGAGGCTGATATTCGCGCGTATCTCGAATTCCGATTGTCAAGGGAGCAAGTGTGCAAAGCACTTCCCGATCTTCTACCTCCGATTTGGCAGCCGACGACAGAGCAGATGGACGCGCTTGTCGGCATCTCCGGGAAGCTCTTCATCGTTGCAGCAACGGCAGCCAGTTTCATTCTCGACGGCAAGCACGTGGACCCCGCAAAACGGTTAGCAGTTTTACTCCGCGGTGTCTCCGATGTAGATTTCTACGGCTCGAAGCACACTACAGCTATGGACAAGGTATACATGGGAATCATCCGTGCAGCTCAGCCCGACCCTATCAACGACTGGACCACTCATTTCCAGACATGCATTGGCACTATTGTGCTCCTACATGACCCTTTGCCGTGCGATGCACTTGCGCAACTTATTGGCATAGATATTGGCACCATCCTCCGGACTTTGTCAAATCTACACTCGCTTCTCGCTCCGAGTGCGGAAACACGAACATTCCGAGTCCATCATAAATCATTTCCCGATTTCATCTCTGACCTTGATCGCTGTATCCCGCCGTTCTGTATCGATCGGACGGTGCACAATTTCCGCATAGCCATACGCTGTTTACACATCATGGACCACTTCCTGACGCAAAATCTATGTGGCTTGGAACCTAATGAGTGGCATATGGATCAAGCTCAAATACTCCATCGGACTCAGCACGAAGTATCGCCGCATCTCGCATATTCTTGCACTCACTGGGCGTCTCATCTTACAGCGGCGCTCAGCGGTGGTGCAGAGCTGGACTCCGAAGTGAAGGAGCTTCTTGAGCGCTTCGCCTCTAAGCACATTGTGACATGGCTGGAGGCGCTCAGTATCATCGGACGCATGGATACAGCGTACACGAGTCTTGACGTCGTTCGCACGATTAGGCAGTGGAGTCATTTTCCCGAGATAGTGCAGGAGTTATTCAATGATGGGTGCAGATTCATCCAACGAAGCCCAGGTGTCCTACACTCATTTCCAATGCAGATTTATGATTCTGTGCTCACTTTTGCACCACGCAATACCGCTTTATTCCGCACACACGGAGGACTGCATACACGGAATGTGGATGTCATTGCTGGTTCAGAGACGGATTGGAACCCTGTCCTAGCTGTCCTGAAAGGCCACACGAAGACAGTTTCCTGTGTCACATTCACAGCAGATGGCTTGAGACTTGCGTCAGCATCTTGGGACCACATGATACGCCTATGGGATGGCAGGACGGGCCACGAGATTACCACCCTAGCAGGCCATACCGAATCTGTTAATTCTGTATCATTCTCACCGGACAACTCCAGACTTGCATCAGCATCCACTGATCGTACCGTACGACTATGGGACAGCAGAATGGGTCACCATGTTGTTACCCTTGCAGGCCATTCTGGCAGCGTGTATTCTGTGACATTCTCGGCAGACGGATTGAGGCTTGCCTCAGCGTCCGAGGACAAAACGGTTCGGCTATGGGATGGCAGAACTGGCCGTCTCATCACTATTCTCAGGAGCCATGATCGAGTGAGCTCAGTGACATTTTCACCAGATGGCTCAACACTCGCTTATGCATCCGATGAACACACTATACGATTGTGGGACAGCGAAACAGGTCACCACTTTGCCACCATGACAGGGCATACCCTCTGGGTGAATTGCGTGGCATTCTCACCCGATGGCTTGACACTTGCCTCAGCGTCCAATGACAACACGGTACGCCTATGGGATGCCAGAACGCGTTGTTGCATTACCACCCTCAAAGGCCATTCTAATTGGGTCACATCCGTCTCATTCTCAACAGATGGCTCAAGGCTTGTGTCAGGTTCTCGTGACAGGACCGTGCGGTTGTGGGATGGAAGGACTGGCGTTCAGATTGCCGATCTCAACGGCCATTCTGACTGGGTTCGATCTGTAACTTTCTCACCAGATGGTTCAAGGCTCGCTTCTGCATCCCACGATACGGTACGGATGTGGGACAGCAGAGCGAACAGCCATGTTGGCATCCCTAAGCGCCATTATGGCCCCATCAGTTGCGTAACATTCTCACCCGACGGCTCAAAATTTGCTCTGGCGGATGACAACATGATACAACTGTGGGATGGTGCAACTGGCATTCATATTGTCACCCTGAGGGGTGTTTCTCATCCGGTTTCAACTGTCACTTTCTCGATGGATGGTTCAAAACTTGCGTCGACGTCCGGTGGTAGGGCGGTGCAGCTGTGGGACGTTGGAAGTGGCTGTACTATCGTTGTTCTCGGGGGACATTCTCATTCAATTAACTCTGTCACATTTTCTGCAGATGGCTCACAGCTTGCTTCGATGTCCGATGACGGAACGGTGCGGCTGTGGGATACTGGCACTGGTCGCTGCATTGCCATACTCTCCGGTCATTTGGCATCAGTTACATCCGCAGCATTCTCATCGGACGGCTTACGACTCGCCTCAGCATCCGGGGACAAAGCGTGTTTGTGGGACAGCAGGACCGGAACTCACATTGCTTCACTCTACGGGCATTCTCATTCTATCAACGCCGTGAAATTCTCCGCAGATGGCACGATTTTCGCTTCAGCATCTTGGGACCGCACCGTGCGGCTGTGGGATGGAAAAACGGGGGGTCGCATCGCCACCCTCGATGGACATTTCGGGGAGGTCGAATTCATTACATTCTCAGCCGATGGCTCCAGATTGATTTCGGGGTCATTTAATATCAGGGGTTCACCTGAAATTTTCCACATCTTCGATAATACTGTTCTGATTTGGGACATCACTGATATCACCCGCCCGCATGTGTTATACGAAAAAACGGCTGCAGGCGCATTTTACCTTGGTGCACAGAACATCCTATTTCTTTTGGAAACACGAAGAGAACCCACTCTTTGTGGCTTGACGGTTTTGAATCTTGATAGTCCATCTACCACACATCCAATTTGTTGGTTCCCTCCCGACATTTCTCCTCGCCGCCTCGTGGTGCATCCAGCAGGATTAACCGCTGCGGTTATTTGCGCCGATGGACGTTTTCTCTTTCTTGATATATCCAAAGTCCCCATTTCGTGATTGTGTTTTCATTAGTCCATCCGATTGCCATTTCTTTGTTCCGGGCTCGAGCTCTAGCGCTAGCGTTACTTGTAACAAAATGTCAAATGCCTCGAAGTTGCTTCAAATGTAATGTTCATTTACTGTACAGTAGTGCCGTAAATTCGAAAACCTATTATTTGTCGGGAAAAAAACAAAACCCCCGGTTGTTACATGAGTGGCATTCACAATGCTCTCAACTCGGTCGTTGCGGTGTCGCGGCTCCAGAGCCGCAACCTTGATGATGAGATTGGTTTTGCTCACACCTTTGTGGGCCATGATGCCTTGAGTTCGCCTCTGAATAAAGTAACTCGGATCGTCGAGAAGATGTTGTAGCCTTAGCATGTAACCTCAAACTTGACCATCGCGCTCTGTCGGTGGATGATGTCATAGAAGAATCTCGCCATTGCTTTGTTCTTGTTACAATACATCATTCATGTTATCATATAAGGTTCCGCTCTGATACTCCCCCATTATCCAAACCGCGGTGGTAGCTTGAACGCCTTTAGAACGACAAAAAAATGTCTTCCATCTCTGCTGATGTTCTGCGTGACAACCGTTACATTCGGTGACGTGTCACACCAACTGAATCGAGTCGATCACGATGGCGGCATTCGTGAAGAGCAAGCTCAAGGCGGCGCGGGATGCCATCAACAAAAAGGACTTCAACACAGCTCTTTCAGCCGCGCGAGAAGTACTCTCCTTTGAACCGAACAATTACAACGCGTGCGTTGACCGATTACGTGCACTCTCTCGCCTGCGGTCATCCCACTCGCGTGAGAGGAGCATAGAAAAAAAAAAGAGTGGAAGCGTCTGAGCAGTCTTATCATATCTATGCACGGATAGGCTGGTGTTCTCTGGGTTGGCTCTGTTCGAGTTGGGCGACGATTTGGAATGTGAACAGGTATCGTTACGTCGAGTTTCCATAGAAAATGCACCCTAACTGAAGGGACACTTCCCCTCAGACTTATCTAAAGGCCACGGAAGTTACGCCAGATCAACCCCTTGCATGGCAGGTTGGTATGTGGTGTCGCATACACGTCGCCCCGCTGTTCGTTGTAACGCCCAACGTGATGGCTTCTAACATCTGCCAACCAACAGGGGTTGCTCAAACTGCATGAAAGGACAAAAGATTACAAGAAAGCTTTTCGAGCCCTAGAGAACCTTCTGCGGCTATATAGCAAGGCGTGAGCTCTGGTCGTTGCTGTTGTTCACTGCGGCCATTTCCTGACACAGGACATAGGGAGGACCCGGTAAAATGCGCTGAAACCGTGCAAAGAATCATACAACTTCAGCGTGATCACGGCACGCGACTGGAGGTGTGTAGGCATTCCCCTGCCGCATAAAACACCGACGTCTCAATTCAAGCCTGTCAGGTTGTCGCTAGCCTTGAGCTCTTGCTACCGGGATCGTTCGTTTATCCTTTAATATCAACCCTGCCTCCTCCTGATCCAACACAACTGACCGCCACGACAACATTTACCGCACAGTCTGCTGTACACAACTCTCTACCTCTCCTAGAGGAAATTGTTGAATTGCTGGAAATGGAGGAAGACAAATCAATATCTAGTGAGGTCGATCGTCGTCGCATGCGACTGGATGCTGGACGACCCGAGGATATCCGAGATGAGGTTGGCTGCACCATTTGGGCGACTTCAAAGGTGTGCCGCCCAGTTGTCCATTGCCACCCTTCCTTACCCTTTTCGAAGCTCCCATCCATGTATGATGAAATCATCAACCATCCATCGACTTCCGACGAGTTGCGCCGATCCACCGAGGCAAAACTATTCCGTTATCGACTAAAATATCTGAAGGCATTGCCTGTTAACGATCCGAAGAAGGAGACGACATTCAAGATGGTAGACGAGATGATGCGTGGAATGGTATTGTTGGGAATACCGGACGAGCTCGTTTGGACACAATTCCTGGAGAGCAAGAACTCTGGCCAACTAGGTATGCTATTATTCTTGTCCCCCTCAAGTTTTAACCGTTCGATCATTCTGCAGATGAATATAATTTCGAGACAATGCGTCGATATATTGAACTCTTCCCCTTGTCTTCGCTGGCTCAAGCTATCACTGGGTTCTTCCAATGTACGGGGGTGTCTCTCAAGGAGGAAACGGACCCGGATGAGCCACAAGATTCGTCCGTTGACTACGAAACTGCGTTTCAAACAGTCTTGGTCAGTGCCCGCCTGGCGGTATGTCAGCAGTTTCGACTGAATGCATGTTTTGCGGGCACACAAGGATGCCTGTAATAGCCCTCAAACCCTAATTCTTCCTTATCGATTCCTCAATCACCTGTATCTCAAAGAACTTGATTATCAGAATACTATCAAGACCTCTGAAGCTGGAATTCGTCAGGTTCAGCGAGTTGAGAAAGAACTCGGTAGATCATTGCCAAAGTAGGCCGCTTACGCTTCGCTTCCTGTTGTGCAGCACTCACTACAAGCGGGCAGTGTCACTGTAGCGTTCCAAGAAAACATGGCTACTGGTCTGGTTCACCACTTTCCGCCTAAGCACCACCCAAGGGCTCTTGGTATCATTGAGCAAGTATTAACAAAGGAACCGAATAACGTCCCTTGCCTGCTTGCCCACGCCTACGTCCTGCGCTGCAGCCGGAAGTATACTGAAAGCAGGTCACTTTTCATGCGGGTTGTTCAACTCGTCAACAGGGAAGCGGACCGCCTCTTATACCTGGAGGCAAAGGAGGAAGCCGCCTGGTGTGATTCCCTTTCCGCGAATCATCACGACGCTTGTATAGGGCTTCGGAGTATCAAGGATGAGCTCGAGGTCGTAGACGACCACGATGAGCGCAAAGCAAGGGTGTGGTGGCGGTTAGGGCAAACGCTCTGGGATCAAAACCGTACGCATTCTTCTTTCTATTGCTTCGCTTCTGAATTCAATGGAAAATACAGAAGGAAACTCGCGCGAGGAGGCGTATTCCCATTTCATCACCTCGCTCAAGCGCGATCCTTCATTTGCTCCCGCTTTCACTTCTCTCGGCGTGCATTACTCGGAGTATGCTGATCCGCCGGACCCCGTGCGTGCATCGAAATGCTTCCAAAAGGCCGTGGAGCTAGATGCTCGCGAGGGTGATGCAGCGCGAAGGCTTGCGGAAGGTTTCGCCGATGAGAGAGAGTGGGACCTGGTTGAGGTTGTCGCACGACGCACGATCGAAGGCGAAGGCGGTGCAGAAGGAGATATAACTAGCAGCGCCGCAGCCGCTGCGAGATACAAGCCTGTGAACGCTTGGGCATGGAAGTCGATAGGAGTTGTTGAGCTGGTACGTGTTGCGTGCTAACCATCCCGAACGCGGCTTTGATGAAATGATGTGTTGCCGCGACTCACCGACTCAAGAACAGAGGGAACTTCCAGCCAGCGATTATTAGTTTGCAGATTGCCTTGCGTGCGGACGAAAAAGACTATCGAGTTTGGATCCGTCTCGGAGAAGCGTACTCGCGTTCTGGCCGTCCTGCCGCCGCCCTGAAAGCGCTTAATCGCGCTCACGAGCTGGCACCGGACGAATGGACGTGCGTCCTCTTCACGGCTGACGTGTATCGGCAAATGGGGCTTTATGAGACTGCAATATCCATGCTGGAACAGGTACTTCAGGCAAGGCCATATGAAGTAGGGATCCTAGTGGCCCGGGCGGAATCGCATCTGGCTCTAGGACGCTCAGAGTTCGCGGCTGGATTTCAATCTCGCGCTGAGATTTCGTGGTCAAATGCAATAATTGCGGCGTGTAGCATGCTAGCCTCGGCGGCTGGGTACAAACGCATTGCATGGAAGACCGTCGCAGATGCTTTATTCGAACTGTCTAAGATCACGTCTTTCACCGCTATGAAAGAGGTATCTCGAGCCATTCAGACACTTAACAGCCATTTCGACGATGATGCCCTCGCATCGGACAGTAACATTGCTAGCGCAACAGCGTTGAAGCAGATTATAACGGACGCTGCTCAAGACTTACGCGGAAAGAATGTGATTTGGTTGGCCGCCGCCGCATACCATATCAGAATCCGGCTTTGTGAAGATGACAACGAGCTGGTGGCTGCTGCTTTCTACGACTATGCGGTTGCGTGTCACAGACTCGTGTCGGTATGTACCGCGGAAGAGACTGCTCTCGTTCTGAAGGAAGGGATGTCGTCTGCAAAATCTGCCCTTCGGCACGATCCCGGGAACGAAGCGTGCTGGAATGCTCTGGGAACGATAAGTTTTGCCTCTAATCCTATGATTGCCCAACACTCGTTCATAAGGGCTATTGAGCTCGACCAGAAGGTACACGATTCCCCGTTTGGGGTCCGGAGCGTTCGCGATTATTGACCCAAATAGCTGTAGAATCCTGTGTATTGGACAAACCTCGGGTTGCTGTATCTTCATCATGGCGACTTGGAGCTGGCAAATCAAGCTCTTTATAAGGCACAAGTTTTGAACCCAGAGTATTCTCTTGCTTGGGTCGGTCAGGCGTTCGTCGCCATTAAGAACGGACATCTACCTCAGGTTAAGGCCGTGCTGGAGCATGCCATCACCCTCCCAGTCCCAATAGCAAGTATTTTCATTTCAGCTTTATCACGGGAGACTAACGGCTCGTCCTGCCAATCGCGCTAAACAGCCACAAGCGGAATACGAATATGCACATCACACATTCCTAAGGCTAGCCCACCCGGCGGCAGATGGGTTTGTCAGCTTCGAACAGCTCATCACACCGTTCTTCGCTCTGCGTCGATACTGTGGCCAACTCAGCGAAGATCCAAGCGGCTTGCACCTTTTTGCGCTATTTTGTGAACGTTTGCATCAGCATGACCTTGCTATAGAGCTGCTCGTGCAAGCAATTGCTATTCTTGAGCGTGCTTATGAGGAAACAGAGGATCCAACGACAGAAAAACGCTATACGATTGCAAACGCCAATCTCGGCAGAGTTCGACTTGCTATTGGGGATCATCAGCAGGCCAAAGCAGCATACGAGGTGGTGCTTGGCTTATTGGGCAGTCCGGTGGAAGAAGAATCGATAGAAGCAACGAACCGTGCTTTATTGCTTGCACAAGCTCACTTTGGGATTGGGCTCGCCAGCTTCAAGTTGGGGGAGTTAGAAGATGCTTTGACATCCTTCGAGGCTTCCGCCGATGCCGCTCCAATTGAGATGCAGGACGTGAAAGGTCACATCACAATCCTCACCGCACAGACGTTATGGGCGATTGGCGGCGAAGACGCAAGAGACGCCGCTCGCGATCAATTACTCGAATGGTGTGTTTAAACTTGTGGTGTATCCAAGGTGTTGAATACGAATATTGTTCCGGTGACTGCAGTGTCAGTAACGACTCCGGGAATTTGGCGGCCATCACCACGCTGGCAGCTATAGGGATACTAACTGGAAACGATGAATTGGTGCAAGCCTCCTTATCTGATTTGATGTCTGCTCCACCCGAGAAGCGCCGTATTCTAGATCCTACCGGAGACGTCGATCGCTTGCTCGTGTTAAATGCGCTACATTCGGTAGGAAACCCACCCACTCCCTATAACCATGCGATAAATTATATTGAAATTGTTCTGACTAGGGTGACGCAAGTCAAGCACACGACTTACTTTTGTCGGCTTTGCAGAATCACCCATCGCCAGAACGTGGCAGACTTAACCTTGCGGAGCACCTCCTCCAAATCGGAGATGTCTCCGCATCACGCGAAATTCTACACCCGTCAGGAGATCGAGTCAACACCGATAATTTCGCGATAGCGCATGCTTCAAGGGATGACCTCGATGAGAAGTTGCGATTGAATGCTGTGGCATTGATGAAAATCCATGAAAATTCACCCGCCGAAGGTCATACGACGCGTGAATTGGATACACGTCTGGCGACAAGCATGGCTAGTGAGTCTGTTGTTTGTGCACCATGGGAGTCAAAGAATTGGGCCGGTCTTGCGTTTATACGAACGCAGTCGAATGTCTCATGAAAATCTTGATGTATTCCGCATTTCAATATTGAATGTCATATCATAGATAGTTTGAAATGCGAATTTGCTCGCCGGTCCCTGACCGTCGTGTCACAGTGACACTAAGCGCTTGTGCGACATGGCAGCGACGAACGCGTTGGACTCCTTGACCTCGAATGCCCCCAGCACCCAAATAATAACGTTGCAAGCTAAGCTTAACGCACTCACGGAGCTCTCGCGCGAGTTGCAAAACGTACGCTCATTCACCAAGACTCTGTTGCAACCGCACTCCTCCAGCGAATCGCGGAAGGCATTTGCTAGCCTTGATACTTTTGCAGCAAGCGCGCTTTCACCAGAGGTCCAAAAAGCTCTTAACGCCGCCTCTCTGAGTGAGAGAGAGGACAGGAACGAGGTCGACGACTACAGACGTGTGTTGACCAAACCCGCTTTGCCTACACGGTAAGTTACCGAACATTTCCGCCCTGCGCCAAGACGCCAAAACTTGTACTCTGTATCGACCACTATAAAACTGGTATTTTTAATCTATGAATTCGTCAATCGATCGAACGCTCGTTCCTCGGACAGCATATCCTCGTCACAGCCACGTCACATCGTTCACGGTCCTCAGCTCCTTCCGCATGTGCAACATCCCTTGAGTACTCACCATGTCTCACTCGCCTCCCTTCCCGAGTTCATTCGTGAACACAACCGTTCAAGCTCGCCCTATTATGGAGTAGTCGTTCGTGTGTGGAGTGAACCTGCCATCACAGGATCCACGCGAAAACAAATTGTACTCCGCACAGGAGTTCCGTTCATTGTCCGCGTGACCCTGCCAAATATCTTTCATGCAGCTATAAGGCTCGTACCATCTGCAACCATAGATGCACCGCTCAGGGTCATGACAGTGTCATGCACTGGTTTTAATGAGGCGGTCCGTTGAACAGCTTTAAAAGAACAACACAGACAATACGCAAACTGAGACTTTTTGTTCTCATATGTAGAAACCACATCACGCTACATCCGACTTCACGGTTTTTCGAATGGTATCGCAACACGTCACGCGGGCCGTCTCGGAACGTCCGTCTATCTCACTGACCCTATTGATCGTATGAATGCTTCCTCTATCTCCGAAAATTCTAACCACAATTGTCATCCTAGGACCTCCTGACATCATATATGGGTCTTTTCAGCCAAACTTGTTCCGGTTGTGGCTGTTTACTCTCTCGAATCACTCGATTACCTCCCGTAGTACGAATATGGAGCAGTGAAGACCCGGTAGGAATGGTGGGTCGGTGGGTTCCTCGTCATAGGGAGTGCAGTCATGTTCGGTGAGATGGCGCGAGAGCTGCGGAGCGTCGGGATGTCTCAAATGGCGGATCGTCCGCCCCATGGCTGGGGCGACCTATCAAAAGTACTAGTTACCCGATAAGGCGGTCCCGTGATAGTATACAAAATTTGTGACATTCACGCAACAAACCAATTTATACTATGTCCAGTATTCGTGCAGTAGTTGAGAAATCGAACTGTAGCACTAAGGGAAAATCGCAATTGATGGTGGAGTCTTTGTCGTTGCACGGAGCGGAAGTGTCTTTTAATTAACTCGAGGATAACGCGGGTATTTCGACGGGTCACATCTGAGCTATTGAGCGGGAGAGCGACAATACCACCAAGCAAAGCGCCACGCCATCTCCCAACAGTTCACCACCTCTCGCTGTGAACGAGACCACAAGCAGCCGTGCGAGTACAGGGCGCCCAACCATGGAGTCCTTGCGGGGCTTCATAACCGTGTTTCACTTCGAGCAACACCAAGTCGATTCTGGTTCGGGAACCCTCGTCGTTACTGTACAGTTCACGCACCACGATGTGCGCAGCCAGAGCGATACCACCGTCACCCCTCATCTCCAAATTTTCCTTGGCACTTCGCCTCTGCCTACAACAGCTATGGGGGAGCCTGACGCATCCGCCGCTGGCTCATCCACGACCGCCGTGGACGCCCGAAAAGGAGAAACCACGAAGTTACTGAGGCTGCTCGCTGACATACCTCAGTCGACGGAGACGGCGGCATCACACAACAAGTTATCCATTCAGGCCATCCTGGGCGGAACCACCATCGACTCGATTGATTTTGGTTACTACACTCGGCGTAAGTGCAATGCCTCTTCATAGGGGACCCTCGCCTGGCCACTGTGGTTCCCATGCTAACTTGCCAAGGAATTTGCAGCGACGACTGTCAAATCTTCCCCATCGCCGAGGGCCAGTGATGCTGCCACCGCTGTCGCCCCTGGAGGCAGTCCGATAGAAAGTGAATTCAGCGATGAACAGACGACGCTGCGTCCGACTTCGAAGAAGCCGGACAAAATCATTCGAACAAGCCAAATACCCCAAACGACAGGTCATGCCGAACGGTCCAAGATCCGCCTCCGGTTGAACAATGACCTTGATGAGGCGACCTTCGCATGGTGAGCATGGTTACTCTTTTGTCAACAGCGTAGTCACGGTCCGAATCATTCGCATTGTTAAAGGACTCAAGAGGAGTATGCGGAGCGACGACGCCTCATACAGTTCTGGAGACGCCAAAAGGGGCCGGATATCCAACTATGCTATAAACCGATCACGGCAGACCAGTTCATAGAAGGCACGAATGTAGTTTCGTGCATATTCCGCGAGGAGACAGATGAATGCTACATCACCTCTGTCGACCTCATTGGTTTGCTCGAATCCCTCATCGGCAACCGCTTCAGTACCGAGGAGAAGAATCGCGTACGCCGAAACTTGGAAGGCTTTAAACCAGAGACGATGTCCAAGAGCAAAGCAGACGAAGACTCCCAGGCGTTCTTCAGCCTCATCATGGGTTTTGGAGAGCCACGCCCACGCAATATTGAAAAGGATCTGAAAGTATTCAAATGGAAAATTGTGCATCAAGCGATGCTTAAGATTCTAAGTAAATATGTGAGTACCGGAAACTCGAATTGAACTTTAGCGTCTAACCTATCCATGTTATCTAGTCCTATGTCCGTTCGCAAGATTCGGCGGATGGCGTCCAAGGGAAACATGAGAGTTATTCATCTGAAGAAGAATTTGATGATCGTCCAGCGAGGACCGTCAAAATAGAGGAGAATCGTTATTCACAAGCAGAGCGGGGTGTCGGCCGCGCTCTCAGGAGTAGTGCGGCGCATCGCAGTGGTCAATCAAAGGACCAGCCGGGGTCTCCTTCTACCCAGTCTTCTCAGGCTACAGTGGCTCCCAAAACTGAACAGCATTCCCCGCCTTCAATCGCCCCTGAAGCACTTGCGGGCTCGCCAATGCCGCGCACGTCGGCGAACAGGTCGCGCAATGTCCGTACAAAACCGAATCACAGGAATGCAGTCCCATCGCTATTAGAAGCACCTGATGCGAGTGGTCGCCAAAGCACGAGCGCCGCTCCTCATTGTATTTCTGGCGTTTCTCCTAGTCCAGGCGGTGCACTGGATGTCGCTCTTGAAGATGTTGAAGAGTTCTTATATGATGCTACAGCCTACATGCGAGACGTGGATGAGGCTGCCACGCAGGGCACAAATAGCCCACCTTCATTCGACGACACATCAGGTGAACTGGATGGGATCAATGGGCGCTCATTCCAGCACCCGATGCAGCGGAAGATGCAGCAGGAGAGGATGGAAGCAGATACGGCTTCACGGCGTCATCCGGAAGCGCCTTCAACATCTCAATTTCTCGACCATCCAAATCAACAGAACCACATCCAACCCCAACCAGCACACCCTCCGCTGTTACACCTCCTACATCATCAAGTGCACGTACCCCAAGTCCCCTTCCCGCACCAAGAACCTGCAGCGCAACCCCTCCGAAGTGAATCTTCCTTGGCTCATGCGCTAGACGAATCTCGCATTCAGCGCACCACACCGTCGAACTCCTCGCAACAGCCCCAACCGTCTTGGGAGCACCCACTGGCGTATCCACATCAGCCTAATTCTTCCTCTCATGAAATACTCAGTGCACATCCTTGCTTGTACGACGGCTCATCTGCCCCCTCTTCTGCTGGCCTTTCTGCTCAGGCTGGCGGCGTTTCGTTCATCAAAGCAGAGCGCTGGGACGATGATCCCAACGCTTATTTGATCCATGCGTCTGAAGAGACGAGCTATTATAACACCCCATTCTCCTGTGATCCAACTCGTTCCAGTGACCCCGCGGAATGGGTAACAACCTTATCAAGTCCAGCTCATTATCCTTATCCGTATCACCAAGATCACATGCAGTGATCCCATACTGTTCCTGCGTATAATCACGCGTCCACACGTCTCCATCGCCCAACTCCTCTGCTTTGACATTTTTTTTGTGCTTTAAACCCCAGCTTCCCCCTCCACTTGCCCCACCCATCCATACCATGCGCTTCGCAATCCGTCGGACAACAGTTCCTTTAATTGCATTCCCATTCTTACACCATTTGTGTTGATGGATGGCCTGCAACATTCACTTCTACGCTAGTAGCATATCTTGACTATACTGACCCCCTGTTTGTGTATCCTGATCTTGATCACCCCTATTTCCATGATTGACTGCATCGTCTTGTCCTTCCCAATTTGCACACATGTTGTCAAAACACTTACTACTGTAGAATACTTACGACTGCGGACATTGCCCAATAGACCTGGAACAGGATCTGCGGCGACCTGGATGTGACTCATGATTTGTCAATACGCCAGCAAGCCACAAGACCAGAATAAGGGCATAAATAACGGGAAAGGCTAATCAAATTGAATATGAATACAAAAACAATATGCTAGCGAAGACCAGGATGGAGCCTGCAACCGATATCACTTTATTCTGGGGGATATCGCCAGACCTTCACCGTGCCGTCCGCGCTTGCGGTGATCATCTCATCTTTCTGCGTTGGATGATGCTCGATCCATGTAATAAGCTTCTCATGGGCCTTGGGTGGAGGTGTGGGCGGTATTGCATGACTCTGGAATTGTAGGGGGGATAGAGACGATGGTGTTCTCCTTTTAGCATCAGAAGCGGCCAGTAAAATAAAGCAATCTCACCGTAACAAGGTCCCAAGACCAGATTTGGCCATTTTCATCGCCCGCTACAATGGTTGCTTCATTATATCCGAAACATGCTCGTGTGCGGTATGAATCATTGAGGTGGCCTTTGAAAGTATTCAGAACGGATCCATTCTCACAGTCAAAAAGACGAATGGACGAGTCGAGGGTGGCGACGAGATAAGTTGACCAATCCTTCGTGGGTACCACCGAAGTGACAGGATCTATTTTCGACACATTAATGTCGGACAGTGAGCATAAGAACAGAATACAACATTACGTCCGATGTAATCTGAACGTAGCTGTCCTTTTCGAAGGTCATACGCTCGCACATGACCGTCGACAGACCCAGTGGTGATTTCTGTGGGATTTATGCAGACTGTCGTCACGCTATCACGAGCATCTTCTAGCGTTTGTATCGGCGTCTTCGATTGGGCTCTGTTCATGGGGGCGTCTGATTTGCTCGTGTCTGAAAAATATACGAGATAACACTTACTTCAGATCCCACAATCGCACCTTTTGATCGTACGAGGCTGTTGTGACACAGAACTTTCGATAATGGTTCATATATATCGGAACTAAAGTACACTGCACCTGTTGCCAATAACGAAGCATCCTCGTTGTAAGCCACAGAATTAACCTTACCCATATGTCCCTGTAGTCTCCTGATCTGTTCACCAGATTGAACATCCCAGACGAAAGCAGTTCTATCTCCCCCACACGATGCAAACTGAGCATTGTCTGGCGCCCTAAGAATGCGAATCCATCTCCCGTTCACAATCGTTGTAAAGCAGCGAACGAAAGAGTTCAACAAACACTGTGATAGACAAGACTTCGTAGCCGTGACCCTTGTACGCTTTTATTTCTGTTGCTGTTGACGGGTTCCATAGGCGAATGATGCGATCGGCCCCGCCAGTAAGAACATACTTCGCCGCTCCTTTTGCGTAGGTTGCAACATGCACTATTCCCGTGTGCTTGTCCAGTGTTGCGTGAAGATAACGCGGAAGAGGCGTGAGGCTATTCGCGGCCATGCGAACGTTGTTGCTGACGTAAGGAAACAACGCTGGGGCTGAATTTATGACGCATCCGCAGTACGCTGGTATATACATGTGTTATACGAAAATCCATAGTAAGTACATTAATCTTTACAGTATCGAAGATCGGATTGGACATGTCTCTGCTTGAACTGTTTCCTCATTCTAATAGCAATAGCTCCTCGTGATCGAAAATGAGGTCCGCGTCGGAATACTTAGAGGACGAGGGTATTGCTACATTGACTACACGCACATTAGCTGCTCCGGGTGGGTCAACCTGCGACAAGCGTGCGTACCAGGAAGCGACGATAGTTCGATATCATCCGGACGTGTCGACGTGGAAAGAACCCAGAACGATCTAAGCTGGGGAGCCACTTCGTGCATGGTTGGTCTCCTATCTTTCGCGGTCGCCGTCATCCCTAACGGATATCAGGGCACGGCACGGGTGAATACACCCAACCCACTTCATATGGCCGGGATACGCACTTTGCACAAGTGCCCAAACTGGGTCGGTCATCCATTGTTTCGCCATTTCGGTCTCTGGCCGTTTGGCCCGATGGCCTCGCGTGATGGCCATAAACACTAGATTTTCCTGAGGGTACTCGAACCACGGCTTTTGACCGGAGAGCAGCTGTTGTTTGAGGCGTTTGTCATCATCACATGAATAAAAAAATGCAGGGCAGTGTACACATCTCACCTCAACAATGGCTTGACCAAAGGCATAACAGTCACTCGCCAGAGTCTTAGCTGGAACAGTTTCGTCTTCCCAAGCATCAAATAACTCGGGCGCCATAAATCTGGTTACCCGCACCTCATCAGTCATGGTGCGCCACCGGAGGCAAGTTTAACCCGCTAACCGTTGCGAACCCGAATCTCTCAGGCTCAGAGACGTCACTTCCTGAACTACTCTTGATAATCCAAAGTCGGCAAGACAGGCTGTACCGTCATCTTGAACAAGGATATTTGCCTGAAATTCCATGGGTTAGCACGCGGCGTTTATCCACGGTTCAGTACTTGCGCATTTGATATCACCGTGCACTATGGCAACACTCCTGGTGTGTAGGTAAAGCAAGCCTTCCGCGGCTTCATTAAGCTGTTGATGGCAACTTCAAGTGGGTTCAACATAACCAATTGAGTATAATGCTCACAAGCTTTAGGCGATTAGCATCTGGCTTGACATTTGACACATAGTTGAGGACATTACAGTTTGTTAGCCAAGGAGAAACCTTGCATGAACTCGGTCAAGGGGGTCTATCAAATGGCAGCAGTTTACAGGCTTGTCTTACCATTGAAATTGAAGCGCCGTGGTCACATATCCCATAGAAGTCGAGAATGTTCTGGTGTTTGAGATGGGACCATATCGTAGCTTCGGCAAGAAAGCGCTGAGAATATTGGATTCAGTCCAAAGTAAACTTGACCTTCCCTTTAGCCGCGCTGGTTGCGCTCACTCGTCGGATCTGCTCAGGCACGCCGAACATTTTGAGCACCTTCAGGGCAACTTTCTCTTTTCCCAGGCGTTCTCCCATCCAAATATCGCAGAATCCACCCCCCGTGATGGGCATATCGCCGATCTTCCTGACCTCCGCACTCAAGTCCGGTAAGGCAACCCGCTGTTCGGCAGGTGAAGACCATGTTCGGTTCGGCAAGTTCGTATCTGGGCTGTTAGGCCGCTGGGCAATGAGGGCTGCCAAACGTTCAACGATATGACGCGCTGTTATATGTTGACCACAAACAGGAAGCGATTCTTCCAAGCGGGCGCATTCTTTCAACAAGAGCCATAAGTCCGAACGTAAGCTTGATCCTTCCATGAATATGCGTGGGGGGGAGTCGCTCTCTCGTGAATCTTTGAATAGCCCATACCAATATGTTCGGTGGCCGGAAAGCAGCTGCGAGCAACTTTATCACCACGACTGAGCGAGCCAAGAACACAAATAACTAACCCGCACGAAGAGGGCGCCCAGGGAACGAATGTCACCGGTTTTACTTACGCATATATTCGACTCGTACCCAGGGGGTGGATCAATACCGTCCCAGTCAAATGGCTGACTGTCACCGTTGCCTTCGGAGCATTCAGGTTTGGCCCTGTGTGCAAAGTAGAAGCCACTAATGACTGCCGACCCTTTTTCGGAAACCAGTATGCTGGCCTTGTAGTTCCGGAGTCGATATCCCTTGAGAGAGTGTCTGAGATTGTAAACTAGAATGCTCACAGTACTCAAGTTTCCATGAACAACCCCAAGAGTGTGCAGGTATTTGACCCCTTGGGCGATTTCATAACACTGTGAGTTAACGTGCATCAGCTCAGCCGCTGGGGAGGATTCTGTAAACCAAGAACTCACCAATTGAAGCCGGTCAGCTGTAGGGTTTCGACTCAGATATTCAGAGACATTTCCATTCCGCATCCACGGCGAGACAACGGCTACCGAATCCAACATGCGCGCTATCCCGAGCGTGGGGAGGACGTTAGGATGTGCGAAGCGAGCCGAAATCTTAGCCTCCCGGACAATAGCCTGATTAGAAGAACTCGCTTCAGTGACAGGGTCTGCCATGCATCAGTGAAGGCGTAGGCAAAGCAAAATGTACCAAGCCCTCGTCCACTCGTGCAAGGAAGCCTCGCATCACTTTGGCCGCGACAAGATTCCCGGAAGACGTGCCAGCCAGCCAGAAATCGGCCAGAGCTCCTAGGGTTGTGGGTGAGATGTGATGATCCATATTATCGTCTGTGACGTATTTACCTGTCACCATTGGAGCGTCGCCGAGAATTCGAACCCTATCCGTCATATCGACAAGGTTTCCGAATCGAGGATTTTTTAGTGTGTCAACGGAGCTGTGCAAGATCTGACGCTGCTCCTCTGAAGCTTGCAGTGCTATATCCTGGGTGCACATCTCAGCATTTGGACTGTTGAACGTTGGTGGAGAAGAAGCTAACTTGGAATAGGCTGCATAGGTCTGAAATTTCAGAATCGGACAGTGACTGAGCTTGCAACATATGGTGAGGATTGGAAGCGATTCCCATTGCTACCATGTTAAGCTCGGAGTTGTCTAACGTTTCGGCTCTTTCTAGTTCCTTGTTCCATTTGGCGGAATTGAACCGAATGTCATCCTGAGATTCGTTTGAGCAAAGTCGCACTCGTAATGAAGAATAATTCCCACCGGATATTGCGCTAGCAATGTTGTGATCTCCTCGAACAGAGTCCTCAGTGCATTACATATGGTACTCCGGCGAATTACGATGTCCAGAGGACTTATGTGATCACAATTATCCGTGCTGCCAAGAAACGTCTCAAATGACCTGTTTAATCGGGATTCGATTCGCGGTCACATATTGAGCAAATTTTGTATTCACGCACTTGGTCAGTCGCTCGGCATATGTTTGAACGTCGTCTTCTTGGAGCTCGTCAGCGTAAACCACGGCTTGGGTAGCTCTCAAGCTAAGTTGATTTCCAACATGCTATGAATTGAATTATTATGCCTCAGTTCGTGGAAGAGTCCGGCTAATTCGCCAGTACTAGCAGTACGCACTTTGTGCGCTTGAAGGTTCACGCAATGCTACTTGGTGAAGCATATCTCAGCAGAGCCCGAGCAAAAAGTTTTCCATCTTACCCCTCGGACTCGCGACAAGTGCTCATTCAAAACATCCATGGACGATGCCTAGGGTTCTGGCACTGTTGGTATCTGTTTGATCGTGACTCCGCCACCCTCGCGCCGGCGAACATCATGGCATCCGGGTCGCGGCATTATGGCACCCAATCATCTCAGTCCCAGGGTTTGGCGTACGACCCTGACATGGATGTGAATGAAGTTCGACAGCTTCGTTCGAAGTATCGCGATTTGCTCAGCACACAGGCTGGTCTGTAAATGCTCTGCAGATCGCGTCTACACGCGTTTCACTTACGATTGACACTCAATGATCATCCCTTTTGCTCCTCCGACTTCCAGAGACGCGTGCTAACCTTGCCAATATCAAAGTCGATTTTCTAATTGATGATGTCGCCCGTACGACGACTATGTTCAATGGAGGTAAGGTGTAGTTCGCCGCGATTCATGGACTGATTCTTATCAACTTCTCCTTTCACTTGGATAAGTCAAGCGTGCATCGGAGGCCACGCTCGATTCAAAAGCTATGACAAATCTCTCTGAAATGGCTGCAATTAAGGCTCGCGATCTAAAGCACAGTGCTGGTGGATTCGACGTGGAGGATTTCATTGCTAAACTTGTGACTTTTATGGGTGGCCCTGATGCCAATACCGGTTTAGATGATGAAGACGAAGACCCAGACGCCCCTCTTGATTGGGAAAAAATTGGATATGCAGCCTTGGCAAAAAGCAAGAGGGTCACTGGCGTAAACTTCATGTCGGTAGCCCACTTTGCACTCTCTTGATATTGTCCTGTTACAGGACAACTCACAGCGTACCTTGCATTGATGGTCAGGTTGGGGCCACTCTCAATCGAGCCAAAACAGAAGACGACTGCTAAGCGTCAGAGTCACAAGGTAAAGAAAGACCCCAGTCAGAACGTGGCTCCTGAGGACGTGGTATGCAGCACTTTCTACTTTGCCCGCCGCGACGTTGGTAAGACTCAGTATTCCCGCATCCTAAGGATGTCAACGATCAGCAGAAGAAACACGAGTTGGATACTGCATTTATGGTCACACAGGTTAGTGGCATACATGGACTTGTTTTTAAGATGTTGAATGATGACGTCGATGTACGTTGCAGCTCAACGCGTTGCTCGCACAAAATGCTGACCCTGAAAATGGCGGCATCAACTACTTCCGCTTCGTGATCAATCCAGACTCTTTTGAACAATCTGTCGAGAATATGTTCTATTTTGCGTTTCTCATCAAAGATGGGTACGCCGCGTGGGACGTCGCTGACAACGGGGAGCCAATGGTTTGTGAGTGCGCATTATGTCTTCCGCTAGAGTGCATATACCGATGAATCCCTTCAAAGTCGCATGCGACCCAGCAACACAAGCGGATTATCAGAACAATTTGAGAAGAAAGCAAGTAATCGCTGAATTTGATATGGACACTTGGCAAGTTCGTGCACACTCTTTTTTGATCACTGCCGAAGAGCGATTTAGAAGGATCTATTTAGAGAGCAATAGAGGTGTTCCGCATCACGGAATCCATTATCCCCACGCGACCATCCGTTCCCCCAGAGGAGAAGTACCCAAAGTTCAGCGGGAGTGTCAGACGACGGCCCGTCGACGAGGAGGAAGTGCCGCTGCCTTCACAGGCCGGCGACGACAACGACGACGACGACGACTGACGCTACCGTCTCTATGTTGTATGTTTATGTGTAACTGTAAGTTCTCATTAAGCCCGCGGCGTGCGCAAGTGCTCTCCAAGTTCCGCAACCGTTGCCGCTTTTTTTGCACGCTGAAGATAGGAGTAGACCCATGTTGACAACAGCTGGGTTCAGCTGAGGGGGCAAAAGGAGACGGAGATCACAAGCTTGATGCGGCGCCCGAGATGACAGACAAACGCCAGCAGAGCATATTTTGCATTCGTATATTCGTATCTGCCCGCAGGAGCTCTGTTCATAGTGATAATAAGTATTTCTGACATTACACGACTTAAGATGAGGTCGAACACAAGGGTTTCGAGATTTTCCCTTCTTTTGTTGCGACGAGTAAAGTAGATTATGAAAATAGAGAAGTGAGCTGCAGAGAGATATGTAGTAGCCGCTCAGTACTCGACAGAACACCAAATAACACATCCGAAAGGATATCGTTGAACAGTCAAGCGTGGAGGGGCTCTTGAAATCATCTATCTCCCACACGCAAGTTGCGAAGCGAAAGCCATCTGCAAGGCAAGCCTCAGGCATGCGCGTGGGGTGGTTCACGTATGGAAAAGAAGGCAGAATGATAAAGGTTGATTCAGAGCAACTGGTGCAGTTGCAGTTGGATGCGAATGATTGGAAGAGGGATTCCAAAGTGAAACCATCACCCCATTGTGTATCACCCAGTTATGGTACGTCTGCGTGCAAGAAACTAGTACGAAGAAACATGTGGATTGGAGGCGCAACAACGCTGCGAAACGAGGAATAGTGCGAGGAAATCTGGCGCTTAATTGGTTTAGGTCACCTGATTATAGCAGAGCGAAGCGCCAGACCTCAGACTTCGAATAATGGGTGAGCATACTGTCGTCCGAGCCTTGCATCGTCGAATATATCACTAATGAGTCTGATCTTATTTTGTGCATGGTGTTGTGGACGGCGTTACCGTGCTGTCTCGATTTTACTCGATTAAATGCCTTCAGGTATCACTCGTTCCTCGCGGCACAAGCGATCCGCATCTGGCGCTCAACGCGCGCATTACCGCAAAAAGAGGAAGTTCGAGCTCGGTCGACAGCCCGCCAATACGAGGCTCGGGCCTAAGCGTATCCATACCGTCCGCACTCGTGGCGGTAATGTCAAGTATCGAGCTCTTCGTTTAGAGTCTGGGAATTTCGCATGGGCGTCCGAGCACGTCACCCGCAAGACTCGTATCATTGGTGTTGTGCGTATTGACTGCCTTATATGATAATTACGCCGTAAATGGAGTGTCCCATCGATCCTTCCGTTGCAGGTGTACAATGCCTCTAATAACGAACTTGTCCGAACAAACACTTTAGTCAAAAGTGCCATTATACAAGTTGATGCTACTCCCTTCCGCCAATGGTATGAGGCGCACGTACGTGTTGTGTCAGTATTCCCACCACCCGACTCTTGTTGAATGTGTATCTGTTGCACACACAGTATGGCCAACCAGTAACAAAGAGGGGCTCTAAAACTGCTGCGCCTGCTGCTGGTGAGGTCACAGAGGAGAAGAAACTCTCCAACCACGCCCAACGCAACCTCGATGCGAAGAAGAAGGACGCGAAGATCGATCCCCTGTTGGACAGTCAGTTCGCCGCTGGTCGCCTCTATGCCACTATTTCCAGCCGACCTGGCCAGTCCGGCCGTGCTGACGGCTATATTCTGGAGGGCAAGGAATTGGAGGTATGTTTGCCTTAATTTAACGGCCTCCAGATGCTCGGATCTGACGAGGAAATTTGTGATAGTTCTACCTTCGCAAGCTCCGCTCTGGGAAACAAAAGCATGCACAGTAAACGTGTACGTTTCGGGGAGATATGGGGGCATCTCTATACTTGATACACTGCTGTCTCTTTTCAATTTGCTTCTCCCTTACTCGCCGCACCATGTCCTACACTTACTATGATAAACCATGGCAACCTACCACATAAACCCTGTGTGTTCTTATGTATTTGACCACGTCCGATCATGTCCTAAAGTCTCAGTATTGGCGAATTTAGTTTCTGGAAACAGTTGTGGCACGTGAGCGCAAATCTGTATTGAATCTGGAAAGTCTCCTGTCCACAAAAATCGTGCAAAACGGCGGCAAACGTCGTTCTGGGCGGTGGCTGCTTGGATTCCCCGGAGGGGTTCCGCTCGTACCATTGTTTCCTCGCCATAATACCCTCCTAGCAGCCGCGCGTGAAAGCCCGGAGTACGAGCCACCGAAGCCCACTTCCGAGCATCTACCTCCCGCCCTAGCATCATGGCGCTCTCATGGAGATATTTTAATAGTTATATGACGGCCCAGGATCTGTCCGACTTCGATGATTATCTCAGGTACGCCTTTGACGCGTATTTTTACGCGCTGTCACCATAACTTAGCAATCCGCTGGCAGCCACGTCCTGCTGGACACCGTAGGGACCGAGCAGCCCCTCGGTGTCCACCATATGAAGCCCCGCGCACGGCCTCCAGCCCATGATCCAGCCACTGTAATGAAGGTTATCAGAAAGGTGTGTACCTTGTAAGCGCTAACCGGCCTGACTGACGCGATGTTGCATTACCTCCTTATTCAGCGCATCATCCGGCCCAGAAACCAAAGTGCAGAAGAACTGTGCTTCAAGGCTACGGACTCTTTTTTACAGTCAGTTGCCTCCATCATCAGTTACCCAAACCTTCCATTAATGCCACCATTTGTCCCTCACGTCGGTTGTCTTATGCTGGCACAGGCTGCCCTTCGTCGTCAGGTATCTTAAAAAGAAGAGCCCAGAGCAGATAGACGCGTTCGCGACGCACGCTTGGCGATATTTCAAGCTTTATATTCCCTTCGGCACGATTGAAGTTGCCCATACCTCGCGATACACGTTTCGCACAAAGAAATCTGAACTATGCGTGCTTGCTATTGCGCCAATCCCTGGCGGAGAGTACATCGAACAGCTAGAGGGGTCGATGGCGAGACTAACCCCTGAGGAAGACGCTGAGCTTAGTCGAACCCGCGCCAATGGCTATGAGAGCCGGAGGGACTTCAGCGTCGTCCAAATATTAGGCGGTAACCGCAGCTTACTATTCCTCGGACCCGCGCGATTTGTCAATGTGCGTACCTTCCGCATAACCAACCCCATCTTCTCCCTGATTGTCAGTCCTTCATCCCGCCGTTGTCTCAAATAGCATGATTGCAATGCCAATTGTGAGCTTGAGCGGAAGGACAAGGTGATGCGTTTCAAAACTAAGCGTGCCATCGCAGCGGGCGAGGAAATAACTGCGCACTATGCGGACGATTATTGTAAGTCCTGTCAATCCCCATGATGATGCCAGACTCTTACCATGTGTGTGTATCGTCACTGGTTAGTTGGGAAGAATAATCGGGAGTGCTTATGCCAAACTTGTGAGGAGAACGGCCGTGGCGGTTGGGCCGAGGCTGGCAACCCAGTTCCTCCTGGTGGCAAGTTGACGCTGACGCCAGAGTCCCCAACCGCGAAGCGTCTGAAAGTTTCTGGTCGTACCCTGAAAATCGACTCATCGGATTCATCGGAGGATGATGAGGCACATGCTGGCAGCGGCGAAGATGAAGACATCCCATCACGAATAACTGCCAAGGTTCGTTTCATGCCCCAATTCGATGCTTGTGCATGTCATTAATGTCACTGCGAAGCAGCGGACGCTCAACACCAGCCGGAAACATCTTCACTCTGCAGCCTCCGAAGACGAGGAGCAGAAGACAAAGGAAAGGAGGACAAGGCAGCCCACAGTGCGTGTTCACGTCATGTAGGATACCTATGCAGCTTATCGTACCAAACAACAGAGTCGCCTTGCATCCAGTAACGGTATATCCACCGGATCTCATATTCCAGGCGTCAAGTATCCCCAAATGCGGCGGAATCTCCCTCGAGGTCCCGGTGGACAGTTCAGGAGGAAGAAATCGAACAATCCATCCACCCCCCAGCAGTCAGAGTCAGAGTCTGAGGCGTACGATGACGGTTCCAACGGGGACGACGAGAAGGAAGACGCCCGTCCGTATGGTACCCGATCTGCTTGCCGTGCAAGCACCGGCTTCACAACAGCATCGAAATCTTCCCTCCCTGAACCGATGATGCTCAAAGTCGAAACCCCGACCACTCCAATTGTGGGGGAGATGAGGAAAACTCGTACAAAATCGATTTCGGCATCCAGGTCATCACCAAGCTGCAAAGACGCACCCCTGAGTGCAACGCCAAACACCGCTATAAGCACCCGCAGCAGGACGTCTGCTCGCCATTCCGCAATGGATAAGCCATTCTCAGCAGGCGATTATCGCAAGGTGAAGCAGGAGACACCCGCTCTCCCATCAATTTGTCAAGAAGTGACTAGTCGTCAGCTCAACGGGAAGTTAATGTGCAATCCTCGCCTCTCATCCCACGGTTCCATACCTGACCGCACTCGGCGCCACACTCGATCCTCCAAAGTCGACTCTGACGATGATATATCTCGCGAGGAGTCTGATGATTCCCCGAAACGTGTATTGCGTCCAAGGACCTCGCGTGGCACCACGGATGCCGGGGCTGCGGCTAAAATGGAGATCTCTCCCACTGCACCGCATATCCGTCAGCTCAACACACTACAGAAAAGAACGGAAAAGACGAGGCCGACTTGGAAAGGCTGGGTCGCGATCCCGAATGGGGCTTGTGACGTGTGCTTTCAAGTTCACGAAGAACTAAAGGGCCGGGAACCATCGCCCGATGAGAAATTGGTCTGCAACAGGTGCGTGCGACACTCAATTCGTCGTAAATGTTAGCGCACCAAACGATACCCTTAGATGTAAGCGACACCAGGCTATATATGGAGAAAAGTGGCCATATCGTGAAAAGGGTGTTTTCACAGACCTCAGTTCTACTACGTCTGATGGTGAAGAATCAAGTTCAAGCAGCTCTGAAGGCAGTGCACCAATACGCTCCAACCGATTATTAAAGAAACGCCGCGCCGAGAAAGCTGCCCAGTTTGCTGCGTCCGCCGCCTCGGCACTGCACGCCGGTAACCCTACACGTCCTCGAATCCCATCCCGTGGGCGCAATGGTGAGGTTGCGCGACGGGCTCGCCGCGGACAGAAATCCACGAAATCCGAATCCGAAGATTCTAGCTCCCCTGAACCTCAGCCCAGTCGGCGTAAGCCTCGGAAGCAGGCCACATCCCCCCAAGCCCGGAAGAACATTTCGGCAACTGTGGGGAAGGCCAAGGAGAAGGTTGCCGAACCATTGAGTAAGAAACGCAGGGTCACCATCAACGCCATAGCCAACCACGTTGCGACCACCGCTGCTTCTGCTGCGTCCAACAAGAAGAAGGGAGATGTCGGTACACCGAATGAGATGGAGCTCGCTCGTGCTGCGCGTGCGCGCGCCCGTCTCCTGTTGAAGGATAACCCAGATTTGGACCTAGACGAGATCAAGGTGGCGGCGGCGGCGGGCGTCATGCGAAGTGGAAGAGCTCGCGGTGCAGCCACGGAGAAGATGCCCGTCACAGGCCCACCGATAGCAATGATGCCGAAGCGCAAACGTGCGGCGATATCCGACGATTGTAATGAAGACGACACATTGCATATGCCTACGCGCCGCACTGCAAGGATATCGTCAGCGAAATCGGAGCCGCGCCCTCCATCCAAGAATCAGGTGCGGAAAATGGCCGCAAATACGTCACCGCGCAAGACTCACACCTCCATGCTTGGTCCGAAATCTTCCGCGTCTGCCAATCGCGCTAAGATAAAGTTGCGCTCGCGCAGCGGGAGTCGTTGGGGAGACCCAGATGACGGCTCGTCCAATGAAAGCGAAGTTGGAGACGAAAAAGAAATGTCACCATCCCTCGCTGTTCGGCGCCCACTATTAAGCTTCACCCCAAATCCTGCATTCTTCGCCATGCGGAAGCGCGCTCTTTCAGATCCCGCCGCAGTAGTGAAGTCTCACAACGAGAATTCCTCATCTCTTTCTTCGAGCCCGGCTCTCGCCCCCGTCTCTCGAGCACGCGTGAAAATAATCATCAGCGACCTCAGCTCGGACGGCACAGATGGACAGTTATCAGAGGACGAACATTCCGCACCACAATCATCAACTATCCTACATCTATCATCATCATATATTCCACATGCCAAGGACGCTTTGTCAGACGCCATGGACATCTCAGATATTGAACTTTCCAATGCACTCTCCGAGTCGCCACCTGTTGTGGCCCCCAGTTTAATGCAGGACGATGCGGTAACAATGGATGCTGATGTGACCGTCTACAAAATAGAGCCGGAGCTGACGCCTGACATGGATGGCATCTCTTCGGACCTAACTCAAGCTTCAGCTCCCTCTCTCACATCCTCAGTACCCAGTTCTTCATCCTCGACAACTGTCGGCACCCCTCAGGTACCTTTGGTGACCGAAACTGTCATCATTCGGGATGATTCGCCTTCATCAACGACCTCTTCGCCATCGCAAGCCAGCAAGAAGGGGAACGTGCGCACATATCAAACATGGAAACGGTCGCATCTTTCAAGTTGATTCGCCCTTCTTGAGGACATTTTCTACTTTGGGTCTCGCTCTCGTTACATTTATAAGCCGCGGAGTTTCTGCGCGCGGGTTTTGTGCTATCGAAGTGACATTTTTTTTTATTAATTGACGATGTTCCTGTGTTTCCAGCTACGTACAATAATAGTAGTGTTATGTATGTATCTTAGCCCACCCATTAGACCGCCTGTCGTTGTCCATTATTTGTTCCCAAAAAGGCAGCGCAAAGGACCTCCACACCTCCAGCTTAGATCTCCAAACCCAACTCTCTAGTTGACCTAATACCACCCTCATCTTTTCATCTACAGCATGAGCGAGCAGAATCTGCTTTCTCCGGTGGGCTCGGTCAAAGCACCCAGGACCAGGGGTCACTCTGCGATGGTACGTCGATCGTTGCCTGTTCAGTTCAACTATTAGCTCCCGATCGCGGGGCGAACTTGACAGCATTTCGTGTTGATGCTTCGTTGAACTACCCCTACAGGACTTCAAAAGCGCTACGACTGGTGTCGCTGCAAAGGAAATGCGGAATGAGCTCAACAAGCTTATCGCCCAAGTTGAGAATCCTCAACAGAAGAAGGTGCGACCCGGTCAAGCAGAAACCGAGCGATTACTCATTATGACTTATACCTCCCGCTTCTTGAAGCTCTTTGATGCTGAGATGCAAGGGTTTCTCTCGTTGTTCAACCGTTATCTCTCTCAACGTGCAAAGAACGAGAAATTGTACCAAATTCAATCATCTCGTTGCCATCTTGGTTATTCTGACGCGATCTTCGACCACAGAGAATGGGACAAAGTTCACTCCCCTTCATCCGAGCAGGTCGTAGCGTACTCCTCACTCCCAGAGCCGCAAGACGCGGGAATCCTTGAGAAGGTCTGCGCAAGCTGCAATTTCCTGATATAGACATGTCGTTATTAATTGCACTGCGGGCACAGGTCGCCGTCCTCAAGCTCAACGGTGGTCTGGGAACCAGTATGGGCATGTAAGGCCGTTATAATTCTCATCAAACGGGCCCAGCTTGACGCTTTTTTCCAATTAACCTAGGGGGGGCGCGCCCAAATCGGCAATCGAAGTCCGCGAGGGGATGACTTTCTTGGACCTCTCCGTGAGACAGATCGAACACCTGAATGAGGCTCACAAGGTCAATGTCCCGTTCGTTCTCATGAACTCGTTCAACACCGATCAAGACACCCAACGTATCATTCAAAAATACCAAAACCACAATATCAACGTGCGTACCTATTTCATATTTTCGTTGACCTGGGTGGCTATCGATGCTGTGATTCCTCCAGCTCGTGACTTTCAACCAAAGTCGATACCCCCGTATTGCAAAGGAAAGCTTGCTTCCAGTTCCTCGAACGCCCAACTCTCATAAGAGCGAGTGGTATCCACCAGGGCATGGAGATTTCTTTGATGCCATTAACAACAGCGGCTTGCTCGACAGGCTGATCGACGCGGGAAAGGAATACGTTTTCGTATCCAACGTCGACAATCTCGGAGCCGATGTGGACCTGAAAATTCTCAAACATCTAGTCGACACGCAGACTGAATTCCTTATGGAACTGACTGACAAAACGAAGGCGGACGTTAAAGGTGGCACCATTATCGATTATCAAGGCCAAGTTCGTCTTTTGGAAATCGCTCAAGTCCCATCCGAACATGTTGAGGACTTCAAGAGTGTCCGCAAGTTTGCATACTTCAACACAAACTCTGTCTATATCAATCTGCCGGTTAGTGATCGCATCTCAGAGTGTTTTAATAAGAATGGTTTATTCACCATCATTCTGACAGGCACTCAAGCGCCTCGTGAACTCTGGTGGCGTGGAGCTTGATATCATCGTGAACCCCAAGGTGGCTGATGATGGCACTGCCGTCCTCCAGCTTGAAACTGCCGTTGGAGCCGCTATTAAGCATTTCAAGAATGCACACGGCGTTAACGTACCGCGATCTCGCTTCTTGCCTGTTAGTCATTCATTCCCCTGGCTAATACAGGATCACTCAATGATAACCCGGCCTCTGCTGACAGGTTAAATCTTGCTCCGACCTACTTCTGATTACGTCGGACTTGTATTCGCTCCAACACGGCAAGCTTGTGATGAGCCCCGATCGCATGTTCGGGCAGACTCCAGTCATTAAGCTCGGAGACACTTTCAAGAAGATTGCCAACTTCCAGAAACGATTCCGTACCATTCCGAACATCCTGGAACTGGACCACCTTACCGTCTCGGTGAGTACCGACTCCGTCACGAGATGAACAGGAAATGTATTGATCCATCGTTGTTCAAGGGTGACGTCTGGTTCGGTCGAAACATTACCCTCCGTGGTACCGTGATCATCGTCGCCAATGAAGGATCACGCATTGATTTGCCTGATGGCTCGATCCTGGAAAACAGTGAGCTTCTCATGTTATTAGGCTGGCCTAATAATGACTCATTCATACAGAACTTGTATCCGGCAATATCTCAATCATCGATCACTAACTGTTTACCACCTGAAACGAGCAAGACGTGTTAAGGCCAAATTGCGAGAGGGTGTTGCAAGGCATGGGTTGAGTTTTATACATTGATAACACCCATACCTGTTGCTTGTTAATGTGTCAAATTGGGACTGTACATGCATCAGTTGTTGAGTCGCTAGAAACCAATGGTCCCGAATTCAAGTTTTAATGCCTGAGAGTAACAGCCACATGTAAGATTTGTGATCGAGTATACAGTGGTCGAGTGAAATCCATCTGCAAGTGTAACAATTCCGCGCTTCCGACAGTGGCTGTGCAGTCAGATCACCGCACTGCGTCGCTTCCTGGCGTCGGAGGCATGCAATTTTCCCGTCGGAAATGGGTGCGGGCGCATGAGATAGCCCGCCTCCACGCTATCAACCAAAAAAAACCGAAATATTCCACAAAAAGCGCGACACGTACTTTCCGCCAGCGACGGCTCAAATTTAAGAGCCGTTTGCGCCGTCCGAACGCGTCGCGCTTTTCTTCGCGTACGAACTCGAAATTTTGTAGGAACGTAGAAGAGGATTACTGGAGTATGCTCGTCCAATTCGCTTTCCTGGAGCGTGCGTTGGTGGCGAGAAATTCGCGAAAAACACCTGAGTTTTCAATACAGAACGAGCTGAAATCTCAGAACTCATTTTCAGATCCAATTTCAGATGTGCTCTCCAGGCTCGCCTCGCCTCGCCACTACATCTCAGACACACGTACGAATATATATCCCCAGTAAGGAGTTCAAAATCGCAGTTGCTAACAGCTCAGGCGTTGTGGACACTAGCTGTGTTGTGAAGTTCTGAAACAGCGCCAGGAAATACGTGAACGAACAATACAACGCTATTGTACACTATTCAAAGGACGCGGGAAGACGCCGCCGTGCATGGCAGACGTGCGCTCCTCAGTGTTTGTCAGAATATGTCGTTGTGAGTGCAGCCTGGTATGTTGAGCGCAGAAATTACATATACTGGACTACACAGGTCAAGGGAACACGCCTCGTAGCAACGCTTTACATCCGCCTTCTGACGTGTTATTGGCGGGCGGTAGAAAACGTTGGGTACTAGAATCGTGCGTGCCACCAGCACGGGGCAGATAGTTTTATACAATCGTTTGTATCGAGTCAAGCAACACTGCGACAGCGAGGATCGCATACAGAAAGGAAAGTTTACTGAACCGTGGATGGTGCTATGCCCAATGGGAGGAACGTATCATCTTCAAGCTCTGCAGGAGCCCATGTTGTTTTCGCAAGCTGCGAACGAGCGCTGAGCAATGTATCGCTAAAGTATTAGGCACGCGGTGTATATCGTACCTGAAACGAGGCTTCGTCGGCTGTCAAAACGTTCATGTGATCGGGCACGAAACCACCGTTCTAGGGACAATTGAGTGTCACCCGTCAAATACGTGTCAGAGTCAGAATAGAATGCTCACAAATCTTGACTCGTCTGACACTTGAAGGTGACCGGCTCGAAGATCGAGCGGAAGTTGACTAGGTAATATCACAACATGAACAGGAGGCGCGAACGGCCTGTTGTGAGCAACATGCGCAGATATGCTCTGTAGTTACGACACGGGTGAGAGGTGAATGGGAGGCAGAGGGAACGACCAACTTGAGCGAACTCCAATGCAAGTCTTATGCTTGCGCGGTCACCGCGAGCGTTGGTGCCAACGACGACAAAAACCTCGAAGATGCCGTCAATCACATAAATCACATCCTGGGTGATGGTATCTTCGTTCAGAGTTGGCAACGGCTCACACTAAACCCGAGATGGTCAGTATGACCCCCCTTTCGCGGGAAGCCATAACTTACTATCACGCTGCCTGAAAAGTCGACTTTCCACGTAGGTGATCTCGCATGCCCTTCAAACCGACTCCGCTCACCCCAATAATCTGCATTGGCCCACGCTTCATCACCCAGGCAAGCCCAGAACATGGGATCTTCTTGTCCTTCCTTGAATTCTATGACGTTCGTAGAATCATCGCTGAGCAAGGAGGCATATGCTGCCGCGTGCGAGGCTTCGTTGGGACGCGAGCCTCGTCCATGCCATACGTATATGACATTCATGACTGAGATGATATATGAGTATCCTGAGCAAAGGTTTTGAATATGCTAGACGCGAATTGTAAAATTCATCTGCGTCATAAAGGCGAGATGTCCAATCAGAACCTACAAGATCCAGTTCGGTGATAATCACATTTGATCCATAAGGCGCGGGTCGGACAATATGCATCGCTGTGTTTTCAGCGGACCAGTGAGTCGCGGAACCTTGTCGGATTGCAATGACTCCTCCAAGCAGGCCAATGAGTTCCAGAGGTTCAAGGCCCTGATTGCACGATATAACTTTGGTGGCGAAACGTGACTCCAGATCCCGTATTTTCCAGATCTCGTCATTCCCTACCTTCGCGACTTTGCCATGCCATGTCCATATGGTTGTCGTCGCAAGTCCATTCGCAACATCCTTCGAACGGTAGATGATAGCCCTGAGTTCTGCATCGTAGAATACATGAGGCTGGGTTGTGACTGGGCTTGCACTTCGACCGCGAATACAGAGTACGTCAGTAGATATGGGTTTGAATGACGGATCGAAAGAGAGGGGGGGTGAGGAGGCTGCTTTTTCGAGTAGATTGCGAACGTCTAGCTTCGGTAATGGTTTGTCGGTATGCCCTGCACAAATCCCCACCCGCATTAATATCCAGCACCTCACTCTCGCTCAAGCAAGTAAAATAGAGAACACCCACGGAAGGTGATAGGTTCCGACGCGGCTTTTGGAAGATCCTGCGAGACCTTAGCACTCACGTTCGACTTAGCGGCGATGATCCCTCCTTGTGTTCGAGATAATGAAGGAGGTGGTGTGTCCACTTCAGCAACCGTTGGCAGGGCAGTAGCAACGGGAGAATAACTGGATCTTCTCTTCGAGGGTTGACGACCTGTTGAGGCCGGAGCATCAGCGGCACCGCCAGCAACACCCGGAGCAGGCGTTTCATCAGACAACGAGGGCGAAGCATCCACCAGATTAAGAGCTTGTGCCATCTCCATAGCTGTCGGACGAGAGGCTGGGCTTGGCGAGCGCCGCCCCATGGGTTTAGAAGATCCTGCAGGTGTTGGACCCGGTCCAATAGAGGTAACAGATGGCATAGCAGGCTTAGCCATACCGGGTAACGCCCGCTTAGTGGCAGACGAGGTAATCGAGCTCGGCACGCTTCGACGTAACTCATTAGGCGCTAGAGGGGTTCGTGGCACTGAGGACACCTGCTTGATACCTATAGGTGTTTTATCCCCCCACGTTTCCAGTAGTGCTGAAACTGTATCACCTGTAGTGGTCGAAAGGCTCCGGGGTTGAGGCGCCATCGGAGGCGGCGATAATTTCTGCGACCTAGGAACTGATGCACTTGCAGGTCGCGGTGTTGTTGGTTCCGAAACGGTGTTGGGGCGGAACTGGGGAGGCTGTGAGAGCTTGGAAAACCTTGGCGCCGGGTAGCAGTCGGCATTTGCTTGCTCAGCATCCGTCACTGGGGCTGATGACGCCTTCTTGGGCTTACGGGCCCGATCCTTCGTGGGCTAAAAGGGGGTTATGGGACTGGTCGGAGATGCAGAATTCAAACCACTCACATGGTTCAGAAGAGATACTCCGGGCTCCGTGGACTTGGAGAGCGGGGTAGGTGAACTTCGGACCGCGGTGGTAGTGGCGGGCCTCAATTGAGGTGCAGAAGCATTTGGTTCAGCGCTAGTAGCTTTGTGCGTCATCTGGATATCTGACGGGCCTCTTGCACGGGCAGGGTTTGCCGCGACAGGATCTGGCGTCTTATTTATGGAGCGGGCTATTGAAACACGCTCCTCAAACGAGCGAGAGGTAGGAGACGTTCCGCTCGGTGGTGGCACAGATGATGGGCTAGACCTTAAAGATCGGGGTGGTTCTAGAGTGATTGCTCTTGTACGTTCAAGAGAATTTGGGTTTCTTGATCCCGCCGCACCAACGGAAGATTCGGATTCAGATCCTCCCGAAGCTGACGGGAAGTTCTCATTCGGTGAAGATGAAGCAGGGGGCCATCTATCGAGGACCGGTTTTTTCCGGAGCGGGGGAGAAACCTCCTTTGACCGCAGCTCCTGAGGACCAGTGGGAGCGGGGGGCGATGAAAGATTGGCGGAGAGCTGAGTCGCTGCCTCAGGTTTGGCATCTTTCACGCCGCTTTCAGCGGCTTTGAGTCGCTCTCCGACAAGGCCTCTACTTTGCAGTCTCGTCAAACTGGGCGTCAAGGCTTTCGCTGACCCATCTGAAACCGCGGCGGCATTTGCATGAGCCAATGATGAGGGTGTAGAGGGAACCTTATTGACGGAGAGGGATGAATCTGTTGACTGGGTGGCCTGCAGAGGCTTGTTTACAAATGATGCTAATGGAGGTCCAGCCTGAGGCGCGGAAAGCTGACGACTTCCATCACCACTACCGGCGGGTTTGGAAGCGGGAGGTGTCTTGGATGACACTGTCGGGCTCGCCGGAGTGGGACCAGACGATACATTTCGCTGGGACAAGGTGGAGATGGGGTTGACAGGGTTGGTCCGTGAGGCAACTTTAACTGAAGCTTCCAGTTCCGATCGCATCCCCGGCATAGGAACACCACGTGAGTTTGATGATTCGGCAGGGCCTCCCCTGCCGCGCGCAACCTGAGCCAATGGAGATACCTTACTGGAGTACGGTTTTGGATCATAGTCAGTCAAATCGACAGGATCGTCCGGCCGTAGCTTTTTGGTTAGACGAGGACCAGTCGCCTTCCCACCAATAAAGGCGGCTAATGACACTGGCTCGGGCTTGGGAGGTGCTGTGGGCGCAGATGCTGTAGCTTATATCAAAAAGTCAGTGTCACTTGCGGCGCCAGCTAACTCGTAGCTTAGACACACATTGAGGAGTAGTAAGATCGACGCTTTGGCCCCGGCGACGAGCTCTCTCCAGACGAGCTCGTTCGATCTCTCGTTCAAGTCTCGTTCTCTCCTCGGCGTCATCTTGATCAACAAGGGTCTGCAAGCTCTTCACCTTAGAAGTCCATTCTGAGAGTGTATCAGCCGGCTTTCCATAGTCATACTGGCGCGCAGAAGACATGGAAACCCTCGGCAAAGCTCCTCACCGGTACGTGAGGGATCTTCTCCTGCTCCCCTGTCACGTAACACGTGACGGACGTTACGGTAACAACATCCTAAAGCCTCAAGGCTTGTTGGTATGTACAAGATACATCTACACATAAAGGTCATACTGCAGTAGCTGCTGGTGGCGTCGCGGGCGCCCCTGAATCCTCCACTCTGATATCGTCTTGGCGCTCTGATGAAGAGCAGGAAGGTGGAGTTTCGTCCTTGGACTCAAGATTTCTTCGTTCGATGCGGCGATTCGCGATACAGTTCCAAAGCTCTAGGTAGGAGTTTTTCCAAATTCTGTTGCGGGCGATCAACGGAGATTCGTAAGAAATGATTAAATGGCCAAGTTACCTGTTGGCGTTGAATCGACGTCGGATGCGTTCGAAGGAGAGTCATACGGTCTTGTATAGAGATTGGCTGGCCCGCGGCAGCTGCATCTTCTCTATGTTGGGAATCTGGAATCAGAGTCTGTATGCCCGAAACAATAATAGGCGTCACTTACTCTACTAGTGCCATCACTTCCCACAGGTCAAGTGCACCTCGAGGATCATAGCCAGCATTCGCCATAAACTACGCATAAAGAGGTGCATTGATATCGCAACCCAATGCACACAGGATGAGTCACAAGGCACACCTCAAGTCCAAGTGCATCAGCTTCCTGCTCAAGTTTTCGCGAATACGCTCGTTGGGCTACATAATCATTCAACACGTTGAACACGCTAGCTGCAGCATCTGACACGCTACTTTCGAGTAAACATAAGCGTCAGAAAGAATATGATGTCCGACTCACACAGGGAACGACATGGTGAATGCGAACGAGATTCCTCGCAAAATATCAAACGCGATTGTTGCCACATTCATGAACTGTGCATCTCAGCGACGAAGTTCAGCAATAAGAGCATATGGACATACTCCTGCCTATTAAGATATAGAAACCTCAGGTCAACAATTGTTGAAACCGAATTGCAAGGCACCTTACATTCTCCACAGCATGTCTTTGGACTACGTGACTGTTGGGTGTGAGTTTTAAATATCAACGGCATCAATGTGCACGAATTTACCTTATTTCATGCGCAAGAACCGCAGATAACAGGGTGTCGTCCTCTAGCAGGTCTACGAGGCCAGTGTAAACCACAATTTCCCGAGTTGGTAATGCAAACGCATTAATTCTAGGCTACGAATTGGGTAAAAAATATATATTTTGTACAACGAGGCTTGTGAAACTACTTACCAAGTCAACGACATAGAGCTTCCAATCTGTACTCTCAAAGACCTTGTGTGGATTCGAACTTTCGGGCAAGAAGGGCATTTCTACTACACTTCCTGTAGCCCTTGCACTGGGAGGGAATTCAAAACGTATCCGCTCGGACATCTCTGCCTCTCTATTGATGTTGGCACCGGACGAGGCTGATTCCGGCGGTGGCCAAATCTTGTGTGCAGCAGACACAATATTCTTCTCCACGCCTGGTTCCTCAATTGCACATACGATCCTTTGCGTCACTCTCCGAACCTATCATTTCCACGTGAGAAGGGACATGGGGAGGTGCCAGTGGAGAGCTGCAGAAAGCAGAAGGTACCTGCTCAACTCGGGGGTCATCTTCCTTGAGAAGTAATGGTCCATCGCTGCGAAGGAAATCGTCGAACCTACAACCATTTATGCATTAACGTAATGGACAAGCATGAAGGACCGCTCAGGTGTTTACCTCTTTCGCGCCCATTCCAGTTCTTCCCGCCCTGTCATCAGCAGGAGTCTCCATCGCTGCGTTCTTGGGGATTGGTCGAGAGCAAGAGCTATAACAATACATACAGCAAATATCTGCATGACGAGATGTCTTTAAGGATAGTCTACCAACAAATTTGTGTTGTGCATGTACCGGTAGATTGAGAAAAGCTAGACTAGTCCGTGGGTCTAGCGCGGAGAGCAATTCAGCCATCACAGCCGATAATTAAAGGATTGGACAAACATTTCTTCCATAGTCTATGGACATCCTATAGGTCAAGAGATACTTGGCAATGTTAAACGGAACGTATCACCCACTTATATCTGTACACGAAAGGGAGCACAACAAGGCATATACGAGTAACATTAAGAAGCTGCGCTTTGAGGGCGGGAAAAGCGACGAAAAACACGTCTTGACGTGGTGCGCTCGAATGGAAAGTTCGTACAGCGGAGTCGATCAAGCTCTGGCCGGCGGATCGTAGGTGAGTATGTGGGATATGTTGCGCAACACTTAACAGGCCGCCCAAATGACACGGGGTCCTTAAAGCAAGGGGTTGCGAGTGGCCGGGACGCCGGGGAGGGACATGAAACTGCTTTACTGTACCCCGGGACAAGGCAAGGATAGGCGGCCGGAGCCCGGGAAGAATTGGTAGTTCATCAAACGATCGTTTGGAAGGAACAAGAGGTTTTCCAGATAAAAAGCGGAGCGGCTGGACAATGGGAAAGCATGTGCGCTTCATACGCAGCTGTCGGCGATGATGCAACGTCTGTATTTATCCATATTTACCACATTCAATGCGAGAAGGGAAGTTAGACACATGAAAGTTGAGCGCACCGTTCAGAATCAGTTGAAGGAGTTTTGAGGGGTCGTTCACAGTGCACAAACCGCTGAACGCCAATTTAAATAGTCACATCTCGCCACGTCCTTTGCAAGGATGCGGCAACGTGCGTTGCACAACCTCCGCGATCCTTATAGTCCACGGTTGAATGAGGTTCTCCAAGGGGCGATATTTCGCCCCAGCATGTTAATGCAGGTTTTTCAATTCAAACCATAACGGTATGAACGATTCCGACACCTCTTGGGACAGCACGATGAGGATCGAGCACTCGATACTCTCTTGGGTACCGACAAGGGCATCGCCCGACTCGCGGAGTTCATAGAAGTCACCGATGCATTTGCAAAGGTACCTTTCGTATGATCCGCACGGTCTCTTTCGCGGCTTCGCGGCACCCCTTTTAACTATTTGATCATTTGCACTTCACACCTTTCGGCGCATTCAGACTAAAATGGGCACTAGTAGTATAGAAGATGCGCTTCTCACTTCTCACTTATTTTATTTTGCAGCATCACAACTATGCCCCTACACGCTCACCAGCTACGCGCAATACCCACGCTAACCACATATGCCATCCTATTACGTAGACTTTGCACGCTTACCCGCTTTATGACTGTCAATTATTCCGCTTAACTTTTATCTCCGGTCAAACTAGGTACTACCTTAGATACACACCGGGTCGTTCTTGGCGCGTACCCATTAAGGGCCGATAAACAAGAGTCCATCATCATCATCATCATCAATTCAAACCATCCACCTCAGTTGGCGGCTGCGTGAAACGAGGATAAATACATAAACGTGGGAAGAGGACGCCATCTAGTCTATTCTAATCGCGCCGTAGAGCCTGCGGATGGCCCAGTACCTTGAGAAGGAAGTAGGTATTAGCTGATTCGTTGCGACGGCGAGCGTAGAGGTACGCACGATGCTAAAAATCCGACCGATGCTGTACAGAGGAAGGCGAGAAGCGAAAGGAGCGAAAGATAGCCGAAGTACACGACGGTGCTTGAGAACGAGTCGAGGCGGAGCTGCGTAGCCCAGTAGTAAACGCCGTATAGGAATATCCACACAGCGCTTCCGCCTCCCACCAGGAAGGACCGCCATTGCCACCTGTGCCATGTAAATGAGTCAGCGGCTTCCGGGAAGAAGAGCGCACAACGTGCCTGTACTCCTCTGCACATAGTATGAAATAGGAGAAAAGTATGGAGACAGTTGCAGTAGTGAGTGCAACAACCATAAAAGTGAGAGCAATAAATCCGAAAGCGTAGTATGCACGGGAGGCAAAGAGACTGCCGAGTGTGAAATACAACTCGACAAATGCAGCGCCTGCGTGATTCGAGATTCAGCATCGAAGAACACAGGCCACATATTTCACAACTAACCGAAAGGAAGGATGCCACCCAAAAGACTCGCCCACTAACGCAGTCATGCTTAACGCGCAATCCTCATGTATCAATGATTAGCAGCGAACTTACGTGAGGCTTCAGATACGATGGACCAGGAGGGATCTGGCGAGGGATCTGATTCACGCGCACGGGATTAATGACAGGCTGTGAGATGCGAGATCAGCATATACAATTCCCAGCCGTTCCTTAGGCAAGTGCTTACACCGTGTCGTTTGCCAAAGATCCCTCCGGCGATGGTGAGCGGAACGGAAACAAGAACCCAAAGGAGCAGGACCACGAGAATGGTACCTAAGATAATAACCCGTGATGAGCGGTGGCGTTATGCGGTACTTGTAAAGGACTGAGTACCGAAGGGAACCGCTCCAGCAGATTTCGAGCCGATAAGGAATAGGTTGATCAAGAACATGAACGCGAAAACAAAGCTTTGCAGGATAAGTTCAGTGTATGTTTGGCAAAGCAACATAAAAATGACTAACCTGGGAAGCACCGTAGCGGTAAAAAATATGTTCTTCTGCCAATCTTGTCCGCCAATTGAAAGAAACACGCGAGTAGACACATAGCCGCTTACGCTGTGTTTTGGGGACCATTAATATAACTGGAAGCGTAGTGACCTTGTAACGTGCCTTCCAGAGAACGTCCAGAATATTAACATGACCGTAGCTAAAGAACCACGGTTGGAGGGGGACAGAAAGCCAGCCAGCGCAAACACTGTGATTCAACGTGCATCAGTGACAGAATTTACAGATATGAGAGAGGAGCCGTAAGTAAACCTAAAGTGATTCCAGTCATTGTGGCCAGTTGGGCTCCGTTGCCAACGAGCATAGACAGAGCCGTTGGCCAACGGGGAGAGCGGAACACTTCTCCGTGAACTAGCTTCCAACCGAAGTCTTCTTGAACGTCCTCCTATATAGAGTATATATGTCACCCAGGGTATCATGTGGATACGCAGATTGCTCATACACTTATGTCCATCGCATTGTAGCGGTTAATCTAAGAAACTTCAGTCAACAGGGATGATTTATGTCGTCAGCATAGCGTGGACGCACATCACGGCTAACGGTTCGGAGGAGAATCATCGACACCATGAAGCAGAGGAAAACGACAATCACGATAGAGTTAGTAAGACTGAACCAGTGAATTTTCTCGTCGAAAATATGCTGTGTCGAGCTAGTAAATCATGGGCGACTAGGGGGAAAATCATTACCATACTCACCAAGTAATTATCCCAACGGGTGGCCTATGAAAGAGACGTGAGCACCATAATATGAAGCCGGGGATAAAGTGGCGCGTACCCATGGTGTTGTTGATGGCTGTGAAGTACGGGATATGAATTCAATTGACACAAAATGGCTGAATATTTACGTACCGCCCAAGCAACGTTATACGTGAACGAGAACTCGGTATCCTTTGTTTCACTTAGAATGAGTGGCGACTTGTGTTCGCAGGTCGCCTTTGACTCCGCGGAGTTATCATAGCTAGATATGAAGTCAGAATAGTTACCACTGCAATAATACAGTTCGAGCATCATACCTTTTCGGCCAAACAAGGACACCAACGACTCGAAAATGTTTATTGTCATCAGTGTGATAACTATAAAAGGCGGGGTACATTAGCGTTCAATCAGCTCTGCAGGAGGTTGAAGAGCGTGGAGATACTTGATGAGGATGTCATAGTGATTGTGCATCGCAGGAAAGTCTTTGAATTTGATGTCCTCGTCATCGCCCAGGTTAAAACCGATGTCGTAAAACATATCGCCAGTTTTTTCGTCTACTTTCCTCTCAGCGGCCGGCAGCCCATCCACAAGCTGTGTGTTTCATCAGTGAGTTCATTGGAAAAATTTACAGTCTGTTGAGAAATCGCACCCAGTTAATGACTTGATCTTCTCGAATGCGCTCATTGATGAACGTTGCATCTTCAGGAGGAACTATGGTTCTACAGAGGGTCTTGCACGTCTCATTCTTTAACATGTGCAGCTGGAAAAGCGGTGATAAGACTTCTTTGCGAATGAAGAAAGTGTTATCTTCGGCTTGACGTACATCATACGGTGAATTAAATATACGGTCTCCAAATAGGATGGATCCCAGAGACTCTGGTTGTCGCTTGGCGCCGTCAGGTGGCTTGCAGAAGTGGAACGCAGGGTTGTAATAATCATCTTCGACACACGAGGCGCGATGTCAGATTCACATAAATGATGTCGTTGAACACAGATCTTACAGTTAATCATCGATTTCTGATAGGAAAAGTGGGCATCAGCGGAACGTTGGGGGAACGTTGGGGGGGCAGTGGGGGGGTAGGCGCTTTAACGTAAGAACAATGGGCACTCACAATTCTCGAGTCGACCCCGCTCATGACAGGGTTGAGCCTATTTACGTGCACAGGGACTTTTTCACCATCGGCATAATCCTTTGGTGCTGCCCCAGGCAAGTAGAACGCGTTCGAGAATGAAGGCAGGAGCGCCAGGACAATTGCACATCGCCGGAGCATTTTGGAGGCACCAGGACCAAAATTTTAGTCCGCTGCTGTCGGCAAATACAAAGGAGACCTTCAACGTGCGTAATTCGAGTCGGGTTTTACGTTCGTCGGCAATAGATTGCAGAGCGCTAGATTTGTGACCACTGTTGTTGTACTGCGTGTTTGGTTTGTTTGTGACGTGGCTGTTATCATCGTTGTCATCTCAATTTGACTCAATATTCCTCCCCTCTCCTGTTGCTCTTGTTCATTTCCCCTGCACAACTATAACGAGGCACTTAACTGCTTAAATATAATGGAGATATGTCTTTGTTGATCCCTCATCACCGCGTCGGGTGGCAGGGGATGAACCGCCCTACAAACCTTACCTTTAAGCCACGAAGCTTTGCGCCTCTCTCACGCATGATCTGCTTTCCAGTGCCGTCTCTATCGTAGCATGCTATAGTAACGTTATACTTCAAACCTGCTCCATCCATGAAGATCTGAAACCTGCAAAACTGCTCCACCGCTTCCACCGCTTCCACCTGGTCGGGCACTCATATGCCTTCTTCATTATTGTATTACTCTTTCCGCACAGTCCCACGCAGTCTGGCATCGAAGTTCACTCCCTCGCCTTCACTGTTGCATTACTTTTCCTGCATAATCCATGCATGCATGTCTGCGGCCCAACCTGGCATCAAGGGTTCGTTTGTCGAGCGCTCCCACTAAAATTTGACCCGAAGACCACCCCCGACCAACTCGTTTCCTCTCCTTATACACATTCTCGTTACATTCAATGAACGCCTGTCGCGTGGTTATGCAGATCAATGATTACAGTTCTGATGAATCACGAGGTTCCATTCTGGACGGAATAATACTTATGAGTCATATGAGAGTCATGCGAGGACAAAGCGGTGTGACTGGAGGCAGCGCATTGGTGCCAGGATGGATATTGACGCCCTTGTCCTCTTCTGTGTCATGAGCTATGGATATGATCCCATTGACTGTACAGTCGACGCCAACGTGCAAGCAAGGTGCCCGCGACAAATTTTTCTTTGCCCACACCTAATGCTCACATTTCTGGCCTGTGACTCCCGATTTGTTGAAGTGACGTTTGTGGACCGGCCCTTGCCGCTACCATCCAACGTATTTATGGCTCCACCTTGTTTGTCCAACCGCTCCGAAATATTATAACAAAGCGGGAAACGGAGCTCCACCTCGACCCAATGCAATGACGTCGGTGAGCATCCTCCAAAAACTATATAAACCGACCTACAAACGTGAAACTACAACCACTCTTTCCCTCATCTCACGTTTTTAACAATATAATGTCGACTGATCCATATACTCAAACTGCTTCGGAAAAATCAACTCTATCTCCGCAGGAGAAAATCAATGCATTGTCCGTCTTGTCGAGTTTTTCCCCTCTTTTTACTCGTATTGGATCGTTTGAGTTTATTCTTATTTCTTTCCTGTTAATCTTTCAAAGGCATAAGATTATTAAGGCGTCTAAGACGTCAATGATGACCACTCGTGGCCCATCTGGTTTCCTAACATCCCGCGCAATGGCTCCGGCTTCTTGTTCGTCCTCTTCCCTTCTTATTCCTTCCGTTTTTGTGAGAGTTACCCCGATAACTCAAGACAATGTACCCATTGGGATTATAGATGAATCCTTACACTTCAATTACCTGGCGAACAATACGTCCGGCAAATTCGTATGTTTTCCACCCTCCGCTCTTATACCATTTCCACGCAAATCGCCAGTAATCATTTCCATTATTGTTCTAAACTAAATAGGAAGAACTCAACTATGACCCTCACGTCAACGTATCATTCTACGATCCTTCCACAACAAATTGGATCTCCGTCTCTGGAACAGCTAAATTATCCACCAATCGTAATCTCATCAAACAATATTGGAATACTAGCGTCAAAGCTTGGTTTGGAGATTTAGGTGATAATGTACATAAAGGTGACAAAAATGATCCTCGTATCAGCGTTATTGAAGTCGTTCCGGAACAAGTGAGTGTGATTTAGTGTGCTTTTTTATTCAATATTATTTGTCGATCTACCTTTTTGACCGTTGTTTGTATATATGTTAGATCACGTTTTGGGAAGTCACGAAGAGTAAGATTGGACGAGCTGTCGATGTGGCTACCAGTGCTGTAACGGGTAACGTCGCCTCTCCTGGAGCACTTCATACTCTCACAAAAGATGAGGTGAGAAAAAAAAATCATCTCACTGTTCCTCACATAACATTGATATCCCACGCAATGACAGATCGCACTCGTGGAAGGCTTGAACACGCGAGAATAAAATTGCTTGCCGCTCGATCACCACTTATGCGAGAAATCCCTAGTGAACGACGCGCCCTTTTCTGTAAATTAGCCAACTTGGAATTGATTTGTATCTTGACGCCCGTCCCTGTGTGCTGATAACTGCATACACGCCCAGATCAGGAAGCTTTCCAGTTGTTCTTAGAGATCCAACGCGCCAATCCAGCGGGGGAAAGGTTGGAAAAGATGAGTTATGCGTGTCAAAGTAGGCACCAGGCAGGTATTAACTATACAAGTTTTTTTTTGCTTTTTACGAGGCGTACGCGAGTTCCCAAACACCGCACCGGTGCAGGTTGAGTTGGATGGTATTATATCTTTTACCATGGGCGTTCCTCGCCCTTGTAGCTAAGGAACTTGGTGTGTTGTTCAGCAGTAGCGGTGTGCAGGACGTTAAGGGTACCATCGACACCCTCGTCAAGAGAGGTACGTGGGTAATCGGGAGCGTATTTGTCGAAATATTCCTTAAGCCCGAGACCCAATTCGGTGGATTGAATCCAACCTTTTTTTTAAGGTTAAAGCAGCGGAAACGTCAGGAATTGTATAGCAGAAAAGAAGTATGAACGAACCAGGGTAGACGTTGATAAGGATAATAGGAGAGCCAAGAGCCTTGAGGGCAGCGCCGTATTTGCGTACAACCATGTTCAAACCCGCCTTGCCAACGGAGTAGGTGTCACCTATGGTGAATTTTCGCAGGAATTGGCACAATGTCATCAGCCATGGGGGATATGGGTTTCATAAGGGGTAACTTACTGAGGAATGGGACTTGCGCAGAAAGAGTGAGGGAACCCATTTCGGTGGTGACGTAGAGAACCTTCTTGGCAGTGCCCTTCTCGAGGAGAGGAATGAAAGCACGAGTCGTCGCGACGGGAGCAATGACATTGATCTTAAGCTCTTCCTCGAAGAGCTTCAAGTCGGTCCTGATACCAACGACGATGAACGCAAACGATGTGGAGAAAGAAAGAAAGAAATATGGCGTTAGAAAACCCATTGTATTTCTCAGACACATACACAATGAAATGAAATCCCGGAGATAGAATGAAAACTCACTCGCCACCAGCGAAACTCTTGTTGGTCTGAAGGTCAACACCAGCATTGACGATCAGGTAATCGAGACCACCATTAGGGAGGACTTTTTCGGTCTCAGCGACGGCTCGAGGGTAAGCATCGTAATCGGTGACGTCAAGAGTGACGAGGTGAAGTTTGCCAGGAAGACCCTTGGCAGCGAGTGCTTTGAGTCCTTCAGCGGATGTGTTCCGTGCAGAGGCAATGACGATGTTGTCTGCTTTGGCGAGCTAGTACGGCAACGCGGTGGTAAGCCACACATGCATGCATACTGGAGCGGAGAATTACGAACCAACTTCTCAGCAAAGGCGAGACCAAGGCCTCGAGACGCGCCGGTGATGAAGTAGGAAGGCATAGCGGGCTATAGGAGGCTTGTGGTGGCGAAGGGGGATGGGATGAGATGAGATGTGAGGAGAGTTAGAGGCAGAGGTATGCTCCGTATTTAAGTTGCCGCGACCATAATCTCACTATTATAAAGCATGGTTTGGCACCTGAATAAGTGATCAATTGAGATGACGCCTTCATCAACACAGCATCTACGTTTTCCTTGAGAAATGATGAGAGAGCATCATCAGCAAGAGTTTTATTAAGCATTTGTCCACGTTACAAGCAAATTCATGGTGGTTTCGTTGATATAACACAGCATGACTAACAATAAGAATGCCTGCAAGTTCCCAGGAAGTGGTCATCCCTCGCCATCGTATTGCGGCCGGATCGGATGCTTGCAAACCACCACCAGCGAGTCGTGACGGTCACATTTATGTCACGTTCGGTGATCACGGAGCTCGTGAGAAGAAAAAGCAACCGACCCGCTACCATCGAGAGTCCATCGGATTATCGCACGGCAATCGCTGCCGTGTATTAACGATCGTTCTCGTTGTTCCAAGCCCGCGTTGATTGACTCCGAGCTCCCCGTTGGACATTAGCAAAAGCGCCAGCATTACTGTATTAGAAACGCCAGTGTCTTCTTCTCGTTTTATTAAAGGTGATGATGGCCGGCTACAGTGCCCCATCATGTAATTTGCCGGTCAGATCCGTTCATGGACACAGCGCTTTGAGTGGATAAATTTATTTTTGAGCACATTTTCAGCCTAAATCGGGTGTTTCGAAGTGGCTGCCCGTGCACAAGGTGAGTTATATCTATTATTGCAAGTGGATAAATATCTCGTCTTAAACTTAGAACTCTGCAATGTACCAGCTATTAGTTCACGGTCAATTCTAATAGCCGCCAGACCGCAAATTACAATGTACGCACGGTGTATGAAGAGTAATCAATCTCTATATTGACCTTTAAGATCAGATTAAGAACCGAAAAGTATTGGAAGGGAAAAAGGGGGAGGACAGGAGTGCCAAACAAACGCGGATCAAGTCCATGGCCATGTCCATGTCCATGTCATGTGAAGTTGTTGCGGATTTGCACAATCTGCAAACCAGTACTAGTGCTCTGCCATGTCTAACTTGTGGAATGCACTACTTATGTGGGCCAAGGGGGCTGAGGAAATTTGATGGACATGGGATCGTCTGACTCGTTCAAAACTCCTTCAATACCAGTTGTTGGTTTGGGGGGTTTCAATGGAAAACTTGAATCGGGCATCACCGGGGCTAGGTTCGATGTACACGAGCTGGGGCACTTGAACGTTGTGGGTATCAAATACTACCTACGCGCGGGGGCAGCACGCTAATATGGAACGGGTGGAATTAATTGATCGATCATGGATGATGATGACATGGACCCGTCGCAGTTTTCTTCGGCTGAGGGGGGGCTAGGGTTCAACGAAAGGTTCGAATGGTTGAGTGCATGCCCAAGCCATTTCTGGTGTCATGATAGCCTCGGCGTTTCGATGTGGGGGGATTCGGAAATTAAAGAATCGCATCCGTTCGTTCTTCTCATGGACCATTGAAGATTCGAATTCTTGCGCAACGGATCGATAATCAATTCACGTCACGTCACTCGTAAGATCCAGCAGCTGCACATACGGTAGTCGAATATATCAATTTATGCCTTGCGTCGCGTCAAGGCACGTAGGCCGAGACGACAAAAACAAGCTGTAACCGGTACTGCGGTAGCGTAACATTAACTCTGTGTGTGTCCTGACGATTTGGGGAAACATGTACAGTATATAAAGGTCCGTCGCAAGACTAGGCGAGATGACCCGGAGGAGGCAAAGTAATAAGAAATCGATACAGATTCAGATACATAGAAACGTGCGGAAATAATGGATCATCCTGCTTCCAGCTCCCTCTGCACCTTGGTACTCAGAAGCGGTTTGACACGGCAGCCTCGATACTCAGTCTAAAGTGAAAAAATACATTAATATTAGTTCTGTGACGCGGCGATATCAATACGTCCTGTATTTAAGATGCGACATATATGGTCTTCTCGAAAGGTGGGCAGGGTATGGGGGAACCCAGTCACTTGAGAGAAATCCCTGAATGTTGGTGGAATTGCTTCAACAAGAGACTGGGGATAACCACGGCGCCGAGATCTGCAATGACAAAGGCGCCATGAGTTGGGTTTGATAAATTGGTATTAGCACTGATTGTGGCTATCGTGGAGCCATTGTCTCGAGTGTAGTAGTCGGGGTCTGTTTAAGGGACAGAACGTTGCTGCTCCGCCAACTTGCAGCTTTATAGCACTAATATGCGGCGGTTTTAAGTGCATGTACGATGCTCAGAGCTGAACAACTTGAGCATTGACGAGGGAGTTGGAACCCGATTGAACGACTCTGGCGCGTGGACCGCAACGATGGCTCGGACTCGAGCTATTTTTTCATGACATAAGACTGGCAATCAATGTTTGTCGTGGGAGTTCAGCATATCACCTGCACGTCAAGACGACAAGGAGAGTTATTCTTACGCCTGGCGTTTTTCGAATAGCAAGTTCGAGAGATGACCTAGAAATATGCTTCATGCACACTGTGTAGATCAGTTTGAGGGGATCAGGGGATGATCGAGGTGGCGGTGGGTTGTATCACATTTACCAAGTGCAGGGAGCCAAATGGATCATTCAAGCTTCTCGGGATTGCGATGCCTGACGGACGGGGCATCCAGACGCTGCATGTTCCGGATTTCTCCATTCGGTATGTCATCAACCGTGTGAGAATTCGACTCGACAGATTATTCAGCATGCTGAGGCCCCGGTCGGCGACCAACCTGAACGCCAAGCAGCACGACATCAAGACAACCCGTCCCCGAAACCTGGCGTTGTGAAAAACAAAAACCACACAACAAAATGAGCCTCACGAAACTGGTTCCTGGATTCCTGGTTTTGCAACATCGCATTGACCCTCTGTTGTGTCGCCTCCATTCGTTCGAAGTTCCAACCAGTCAACAACGCGGCATTTGCGTATCCACCCGGTAGCTCTGGGATACGAAGCAAGCTGGTTTTTTCAAATGACTGAACTGTGACCTTCGAAGGTCAACATCCAAGAATACCTGCAATCACATCCCTTTCCGGAGAGAATACTGGAATTTAATCGGGCCCAAGATCTGAATGAGACTTCTGGCGTATTGCGAGAGGAGTCGCCAGCAAATAATAACGGAGATGGACCCCGCAGGCCGGGGTCGTTGACGTTGAGAGTGCGACAAACAACTCGGAGCTTTTGGTGGACCGGTAATGGAAAACTTCGGAGAGTCAGAGAGGGGAGAGACGAAGGAGGAAAGGCCTGTTTTGTGTTGAGACATGGCATCCTGCATACACACAGTCAAACGATCATTAGGCGTGAGCCACCAACTCCTCTGCATCCCAACTAAGCCCTCAATAGCGACGATTTGCGATGTGCAAAAGCTCAGAAACAGTGGTGACTTCGGTGTGCGGATATCCGAGGCCGTGCGGCCGTGTATCCGTTTGTTCTTGTCACTTCTTCCGATAGCGATTTCTGGTGTGCCATCAACCTGTGTGGCGCCACCCAACCGCCACCCAACGCCGCTCTCCTCTGTGGCGCCTGCATGGGCAAGCCAGACGGCACATGCAGCGGGACTTCCAGATTCGTAAGTGTTTCAGAGCTTCTCGATGAGAACGCCGCAGACACCTGCTACGATGCCACGATCATAAAGATATGTCCAGCATTGCAGAAATAGGAAGAGGGATGCGATTGCGCGAGATCAATATGTGAAGCGGGGACTCATTGCGCCTCTGGCGAGGCTAGCGCTCAGTGAATAAGCCGAGTCTGGTAAAAAATAGTAAGATCGCAAGGCAGGCAAAATTATGTACATGTGTTGATATCGAGTAATTTTACCTCCAATTTTTGACATCTGCTAGAATTGTTAGGCGTTCATAAGCATCCCTCTATGCACATTCGGTGATACAGCACCCCAGTCCTCGTATCTCGGTGTGGACTGCAAGGTGGGCCAGGGTAGCAATCAAGTGTGATGCGCGACAGCAGTACCACATGAAACAGCGTATAGAGATTATAGAGATCATTCATACATCAGCAACTAGTTCTCGGCCACGTTTAAATATTGACGAGCTAGCATCTGCGGAGACGCCACCCTGCTGACATGGCCAGCATTAGCATCTTTACAACGGCTCGATGCATAATCTAGTACTTCGTTTCGAAGCACAATCGTTTTTGCGGCTTGCCCGCGAGCTTACTGGGACGTGTTCTTCGGGCGGCCCTCACTGGAGTGTCTGCATCGGAGTCCCTGGCCGATTGCGCGATGCGATGTACCACTGAAAGTGAGAAGACAATGTTGGGCGTCAATCCTCCTGCTTTGACATTGACTCGCACCCGGGCGGTGATGCACGTTAATTGGTGGGCGTGTCGCCCAATTATCCCCGAATGAGCAAAGAGCGATCTCATGTGCACTGCATGGCTCGGAGCAGCTTAATCACATTTCTCGTGAGTTTGGCCGTGAAGGGTATAAAAGATGCATCCAAAAGGTCTCTGCCCTCTCGCTCAACTGCTTTGTCCATTTCCATTCTGCATTTCAGCATGGTTAAAGCCGCTGTCATCATTGCTGCCTTGTTCTCCACCATGACCTCCGCAGCTGTCATTGGTCCCAATCCAGCAAACTCTGATGCCAGCGTTACCGAAAAGCGTGACTACTCCGGTTCTGGTGAGTATTTCAGGGCTCTCCCCCCAAACTTGGCTGTTGTGTCTGACGCAAGCACATAAGGCACCTACTACCAGGTTGGCCTGTTCGTAATCCCATAATGTGTCCTAATACCGTCATATTGAAGCTGACCATACCTTTTTCCCGCCGCTTCTAACCTGCAGTGGTGCTTGCGGTTGGAACAGCGTATGTATTCAACCTTTCACTGTCACCCTGGTAAATACGTTACCTAACGCGATACTCCCAGACTCCCGATCAGCCCGTCGTCGCGATCAGTGCGGCTCTTTACGACAGCACCGGAGGTGGCTATTGCGGACGCCAAATTTGGGTCTGGAGTAATACTGGCAAGCCGGTATGTATCACTCCGCCATTGTGCATCCATCAGTTCAAACAATTACTTTCAACTAACACCCCTTGAAAACATACCAATAGGCTCAGATCGCTACAGTCGTGGATCGCTGCACTGGCTGTGCCTACTATGATCTTGACATGTCCACTTCCCTCTTCCAGAATGCCGTTGGTGATCTCAGCATTGGTCGCGCTCCTATCGGCTGGAACTGGGCCTAAATTGTTCCTAGCTTAGCCTTGTGAACACTGCTGACGGTTTGGTCATCGGAGATTTTGTATACACCGTGATTTGTTGTATACTATGCTATTGTACAAGTTTTCAGACGTGACCACCCACTCATCCTTTTTGAGCAATATTTGATCATAATGAGGTCTCTGCAAATGATGACATACGCGAAAAGACATTCCAAGAACATATACGAATGTCTGTTTGAGTGGCGTCGAGCTCGAGGGCGGCCACCCCAACGTGTTTCTCATTATGCGCTCGCACCTGTGTATTGCTCAGAGGATAAGATCTTTCGCTACTCCGTCCGCATCCAGAGATACAACACCGAACGTTACTATCTTAGATACACACCGGGTCGTTCTTGGCGCGTACCATTAATGGCCGCAGCTTGAAACGACTAATAAACAAGACATTATCATCAACACCGAACGTCCTATTTCGATCGGGATTCAAGGAGGTTTGCTCTGGGGACCTTATGTTGGCGGGCCTTGCTCGGAGGTCGATGAAATACGAGGACAAATCGCACCCGTAGGTGCGCGGGCTCAGAGACAACCTAACTCGAGACACCAGAGCATATTATTCCGGGGGTCACTGCCCAATCGTGTCGCACAAGACGCAGGGCCGCATCAACCTGATATCACAGGGTCTGACTTACAACTACAGGCCGTAGTTAAAACCGTCTTTCCTCCAGGCGTTTCGGGATATCCGGTTATCAAATCCACAGGCCGATTGGGCGGCTCGGCCTCGCGCAACACCCACGTCAAGCACCAACGCAGGCATGCATATATGAGTTTTGAATATTGTGGAGGGTTGACCCCTCCCCCAAGGACAACACCACCTCCAATGTGTGCGCTTTGTGTGTTAATAACGCCGCGTTTTGTCTATATCATAGAAGCAGTGATGTTCAGAGGCGCAAAGGTTATAGAGTGGCGGGTTCCCTGACTCAGTGACTTGATTACATAACAAGCGCGAACGACCGGTGTTGAACAGTAAGGCCGCCTCGCGCCATGTACTTGACCCGCATAGCTCTAGAACCATCTTCGGAAGGAGTCCTTGTGTCGCTATGAATCCTTCATTGACTCATACGTCCCCGTTTGCTGTGCGTGGACCTACTTCTGGAGTACCTGTCATCACAGTTTGAATGATTTCGAAGGTATCCTCTCGACCCCATGCGTGGTTCATGGCTCTCGTGAGCGCGGCTTTCTACACCCAAGGACCAACAGCGAGGCGGTCCAGATCCATTCAGTGGTGATCTTGCATGACCTCCCTGTGAGATCCAGTTATCTGAAAATGAAGCGGAGTGGCTGGCACAAGGTTCATTTCAGACATACTTTGAAATGCATCATAACCTTCACCCACTGCCACTTCTCTGTCGTCATCCGGCTGCTTGGCATCGTTGACCAGCACTCTTACTCGCAACGTCCGTTTCCGTCCCCGAGTATAAGAGAAAAGAAAGGGCTCTTGCATGTTGGCTCTAAGCTTCCTCCTGCACGACTGAACGACTTGTTTGCTCTACCTTTCTTGCAATGGACCAGCTAGTCATCCTTTCAGCAGTTTACCTCCGCGAGGCCGATCAGAACGACGAGCCTGCGGGCCCTCTCGATGGCGCTTCTGACAAGCCTCCTAATATTGGATGCGTGATTTTGTGAATGCCCTATTCTAGCGCAAGGGAGGCGAACACCCACATGCTCCTATACCCACTAGCCCGTGTCCCGATTCATGCAGCCAGCCATTTCTGGGCTTTCCGTCTCGTACTGTTTCTCATTTCCATTTGCTGTAAGTCGTCCAGCTCGCAGTCCATTTACGAACCTCACGCTTTCGCATATTTTTCTTAGTTCGAGTTTCTATCATTGCCCCTTCGTTCGAAGCTAGCGCGTTTCTTCTTTCATTCAACGCCCACCATCATCCAAACCTCCCTTCCAACCTCTTCGTTGTTCTTGCTTTCACGCAGCCTGATTTCGAAACTCGTGTACCTGCATTGCGCCCAATCTGTTAGTGCTTCAGCTCTCCCAAGTGTAGCTGTTACGGCGGTCTCTAGCCTATATATATGCCATGGAGCGTATTTACAGATTGGGGTTTCAACATGAAAATGTTATGCTTTCATTTTTAGAGCATTCGGGGCTGTAAATCTCGATCAGAAATTGAGTTATTCCGTGAAGTTGACACGTCTCGCGATCGCGATCGCATCTGGAGGCCTGGATCGAGGTCTCCCGTTTATTGGTCATGGATGTAGACCCTGAAGCCGCGTGATTCCGCGACACTGCAGGGAGAACGACTCTCTCAGCTGAGTCGAGTGGCTGATCCCCCCCGCAAATTATCCTCTCGTGTACAGGAATGCGATAAGATCTATCAAAGATCTCAAAGCCACGCATTTGCAGCGTGCAGAATAATGATTTGCCAGCGGAGCCTATGACTCGGCCTCGATTCCCGATTTGGGTAAATCTGGCGTTATCACCAATCACAACAACCCACGCGCCCGTGCCACAGTCATTCAACTACTTCGAAGTCACCAGCAACGCGTTCTCGAGAACTTCACATCATTTTTGCTATTACTTATTGCCTGAAGTTATGGTTGGCGCGCGTGATAGTAGGAAGTCTCATGCTGTAGACTTTACATCTTTCAACGACAGTTCAAGTGAAAATGGGGAGGAGGATTTCTCCAATGTTTTGGAGGCAAAAGCTATGTTAGTGAGGTACGCGGAACAAGAACCAGTCGTCTACCCCTTGATTAACATGCCTCATCGTCCTCATATGTAATTTTTTTAGTAAGCAAGCCTCCCTCAAGAGGTCGTCAAGTGAGACAAGAGACCCGCCGAGTCCGAATCGAGCGACGGTTAGCGCCATGTCGTCCCAGGCGGACCCTGAAACGTCATTCGGCTCTCGTCACGGTGTTCCGCCACTCAGTCATCAATCTAAATCAATCGAGCCAAAGGGCACGGTTGTAACTCAAGGCCCTCTTCAGCCTGTCTCACCGTCTCAAGCACTTGGCAATAAGCCTCACGAGGTTTCGGCCTACGTTGAAGTCCCGTCTCGCTCAAAGGGGAATGATTCACGTTCCAAAGACTCAGCGAGAGCCACCTCCACGCGTCAATTATTCTCGCCACATGCATCATCATCTGCTGCTGCCGAGGTCCCAGGCAGCCTGGAGACTTCAAATAAAACCACTGCTCCGAAGGAGCAACTCGTACCAAAGAACGATGCATTGAAACCACCAGAAGGTGGAAAAGTGCGATCTGGGTCTGCGTCACAGACGAAATCTAAACCTGCTGCACCCGTTCCCCCCCAGGACGACCCCCTGGGTGTATTGACGGAGGAGGTGCCAGACAGCTGGCTAGTGTCTCCCCAGGTGATGCAACACATTATGAAAAGACGTGCTACTGCGCAGGCTGCGGCAGACGAGAAAGCCAGGGAAGCTGTCATTGCTGAGGCGTTGGCCACCGCTCTTGCTGTACCAACTCGGAAGCGTACACTCCCTTCCAATAGCGTTGAATACTCCACGCAGGATGCCACTCAATCGAAAAATCCATCATTTTCCGACATGGCGATTCCTGGAGATAATGAAGCTGAAGCTGAAGATGTCAAACCTTCGCCTCGCAAAAAGGTTAAGACTTCAAGAACCGCGGCAATTACCGGCAGCGCTTCGGAAAGCAAGTCGGCAAGCGCAGTTGCATCAAGTTCAAAAGCGGGAGCGGCGTCGTCCGTAGCCAAAGGCGAGACGGCGAGAACGACTCGCCAGTCCAGTCGGACCAATGTTCCCGTCAAGTCGAACGAACCCGCCGGGCCATCCTCGAGCACTGGTCGAGGACGAGGAAAAGGAGGAACAAGCCGCGCATCGAAAGATCCCGTCAAGGAAGCTTTAGCATTGACGAAAACGATGAACTACGCTCAATATATCGCCTACATAGAGGAAAACGGTCCAATCCGTGGAGGCAGAAAGTCAAATAAATTCGAAGGCCTAGTTATGTTTTACCTCGTCCAAGAGGGTACCAGTAACAAACTCGGAGAGGTGTCTCGTGGTCGATTAGATTTTGTAAGTTTCACGAAAAGCGGGGTCATGGCAATAACGTTGTTCACTGCGAATTTCAGCTCATGAAAAATTCAGCAAAGCTTGCGAAAGAATACGAGGAAAGCGGTGTTACGCACGTCTTGGCTGATTCCGACAATGAGCGCATAATTGCACGCGCCTTGGGCTACCAGGGCATACGGGATGTACCACATGAGATACCTATCCTAAATTACACTTGGGCAACCGAATGCGTCAACGTACGTGTGCGGCGTCTGACAGGGGGACGAAACTGACTTTTGTGATTCAACCTCCCGCAGGCCCCGCGCGATCCTTGGCTGAACTTACGCACCCGCGACAAATTTCCGCTGCGGTTCATTCCAAAGCATTTACTTACTACGAAACCAAAGGCTCCAGAGCCTCCCAAACGCCGTGGGACAAGGTAAATTGGGATTTGCCCAGTCCCTGAGCAACATGTTGATGATGTTTCGTCTGTTGCAGCGAGGATAGTCAGGATTCCATTCGTTGGAAAGAGGAGCTCGCGCGTGCGAGTCCCGAACCAGGAGTCGAACCCTGGAAATACACTTCGAGCAATGAAGAAGGTTCGGATGATGGGAAGCAGAAACAGTTTACGAGCAAACGATCGGAAGCGCCCGACGGCAGTGGGGCTCCCCATGAAGTAGACGGAGAGAAGGGCGCTGCGGAAAAGTCGGAGCGACTTGAGACGTGGGTGAAAACCGCCCAGAAGTTAAGAGATACAGATGTGGACGTATGTCGCTGGTGTTGGCACCCTGAACCGTGAGAAAAGCTCACATTTTCACAAAGCAATTTGACTCGAACAATGATGTGCTTACCGACAACAACAACGACGACGACGACGAAGAGGATGACGATGTGCCCGAGGGAGGCGGCGTACGTCGCTATGCTTGCTGTGAAGTGGGGCTGGCAACATCTGGTCCTAATCCGAACCAGGATGTGATTGACCAGGTGCGTGTGGTGAGCATGAATGTCACTGGATTACGACCCAAGCATTCTGCACATTCCCAGCTTCAGCGGCTCGTTAAAATCTACGAAACTATGCAGGATGGTCACTTCCAAGCACTCCAAACTCGAAAAGGTAGGCGCAGTTGTCATCATTGCATATGATTTACTCATAGACTCTTTTTCGTTTAAGCGATTACCGCTCTGCGCCGCCACCCCACGAGAATCAAGTCCGAGATAGAACTCAAAAAGTTGCCGGGTGTTGGGCAGAAGACCGCGGTGAAGATTATGGTGCGTGCACTAACATCGACCTCCCTCTGCATTGCAATCGACTTATAACATCGCTAGCAAATCATTAACACAGGAAAGATGAAGCGTCTTGAGTATGAGGAAAACAGCGATGTGGGGCTCGCGACTTGTCTGTTTATGGGCATTTATGGAGTGGGGCCAGCGATCGCCAGAGAATGGTATCAAAGAGGCCTGAGGACCCTTGATGACGTCCGCAACCGCAAGGATGGGATCCGACTTAGTGCTGCCCAAGAAGTGAGTCATATTAGTGCATCACCGATCGTGAGGTTATCGCTGAGCGAAATGGCTGCAGCTTGGGCTGAGATATTACATGGGTACGCTGGCTGATTTCACATGCTCTTCCCGCACAAGAATTCATAGGGGCGTAGACATAGCAGAGCGTATCCCCCGCGAAGAAGTTCGTATAATTTATGAAGGAGTACGGAAGACTGGCGAGTGGCGCCAAATGTTGTCCCACTATCGTTCTTGCTCACGATCTTCTAGCTGATGAATTTGATCCGAAACTCGTTGTCGAGGTAATGGGGAGCTATAAACGGTATGGTATTCCGCAGCATGTTTGTCACATACTCTTACCTCACGCGCGCAGAGGCCAACCCAATTGTGGAGACGTTGACATACTCATTACTCGACCTGACGATGATGGTCGTTCGCATGCTGGTGCGAGGTTTCGGGCTCCAACAAGCCCTACCGTATTCTCATGTCGCAGTATTAGGCATATTGACCCTGCTTCTCCCAAAACTACATGAACAAGGCATTCTGAGCCACGACTTGAGCTTGCCTTCACACGGTGACGCACTTGAGGCCAAATACATGGGCCTTGCGTACAGTCGAGTCTCAGGCAAGATGCGGCGAATTGGTGAGCGCGGCTCAGTGTCCCATCCGGATGCGCTGATCTGAATGAGATTGAACAGACATCTTGACTGTTCCCTATTCTCAGTGGGGTGCTGCTTTGATATACTTCGTGCGTGACCTATTAAGCATTTTTCATGGAGTGCTTACGTATTTGTGTCACTCTCAGACTGGCGATGACATCGTAAGTGATAAACACTGAAACGCGCTCCTAATCATATGATCCTGTATGCTGACTGTCCTGTCAAGTTCAATCGCAGCATGCGTCTCCTTGCACGTCACATGGGATATTCGTTAAACCAGCGCGGTCTGTTCACCGGTGTCGTGCGCGATCCCAAGAACCAGCAAAGGAAAACCACCGGTTCGTACACACAATATCTGAGTACTCACTCAGTTGCTAATTTGCGTGGGAATGATAGAAGGGACATTGATTGCATCGCGTACTGAACGAGAAATATTTGACATACTCGGAGTTCCTTGGCAGGAGCCCCATCAGCGCGGTCGCGCGACAATAGTTGCTCTCCAGGTCGCGTAATCCCACAACGCTAAACGTTATCCAAAATTATTCCACGCGTATCGTTAGAAACCTCCTCCACCTGCTGTTCTCATTAGCATCTTTCTCATTGTTCACGCAAAGTCATAACCAAACTGTAGCGTTATGTCGTCATTTACAAAAGGGAACTGTTGTAGCTGTGTATACATTGCAATTTGAGCGTCAAGTGAACGCGCTTCTCTATCCACCAGCATTATATTCTACACCACCGACAAGCCTTCCTTTCACCCACACTTTCCTAATGTTACGATCATCGCCTCCGAATAGAAACCTTTCCAATTGTTGTGGTAATTTCTCGTCCCTGCCCTCCTCGAACCACACTGCGGGGTTCCCGCCTTTGCGCAAAGACACATAAAGTGCGTCGAACTGCTTCTCGGGTTCAAAAGAACCAATATAATCCTCAAGATTGCACAGAGAGGCGCCACCGAGAGTGGCCAAATACAGTAGAGTAGCGATGGGGAGACCTTGGGCTGTGGTGAATGGAGACTGGGGTGGCGTCGATTCACTGGTGGGTGTAGGTGCATCCATCATGGCGCGCACTTTGCTAGCGATGCTTGCATGTCGAATCTCTGTGAGTAGAGAAGGTGCAAACCCTCCAGAAACGTCAGTCCCTAGTCCGACCTAAATTACACGGTTGCAAACAAGGCCATAATTTTAGTATTAGACTCCGACGCAAATTCGGCAAAGCGTATAATACCTTGATACCCATGTCTAACCAGCGACCCACGCTGGCGACACCACTTCTGAGATTGAAATTACTTCCGGCGCAGTGACTGAGACCGCTGTTGCGCGCTTTAATAAGCTCCAACTCCCCCTCACTGAGATAGACACCATGGGCGAGAATAGTTCTGTCTCCGAGAAGGCCAAAGTGATCATATATGCTTGAATACGAGTGGCCAGCGGGGTGATGGGGAGCTTCGCCCGATTCCGCGAGGTGATGCGGTGGAAGATTCTTGAAGAGTTTAATCGTCGTCTCGACTTCCATCTGGCTCTCTGATATATGCGTCTGCAACAGGAGCGGATACACGGTAGCACCCTGGTAGATCCGATTTACACCTTCTAATAAATCATCCGTGCAAGAAATGGCAAACCGGGGAGTCAGGATTGGTTGAATGAGGGGGAGAGGATTCTCCTCTGTCAATTGTTCCATCGTGATGCTTGTTATGTAATCTATGACTGCCTCAGTGTCGGCTAGAGACTTTTGCGCGCTTTCCTCGATGTAGTACGAGGGGCACTCCCTATCCATGTTGCATTTCTACCACATCGCCGTTAGAATGTCATCCTCATTGACCAAATACTGCGGTACGCACACCAATGAATGCACGCTGGCCTTAGACACACCGCCGCCGTCAGTTGTTTTCATGCAGCAATCTTCCGTCATTCCGCTGACCTTTAGAGTACGCAGTATCTGCAAGGACTTTGGTCGACTCAGGATGAAGCGTAGCATAGTAGCAGCACGTCGTTGTCTGGACCATCGTTCAGGGTTGTTATCGAGATTCGGAAAAAGACATGACACCGACCCCGTTGTTTAAGACGCGAGTGACGACATTTTCATATGTTTCACGAGCATACTCGAGGTCCTTAAAGCGCGCCTCCGTGGGGAACGTCGTATTGTTCAGCCAGTCAAAGAGGTGATCCTGCTGACCACTGAATGACAGGAGGAAATTAGCGAGAGTATGGTATGGAGGGCCTTTACGACTTGCGTTCCGAGGTTGGGGAATTGTGAGGCGTGCTGCGGATGCAATCATATATGTAAAATTATAAGGGATTTAAGCAAGAATGTACCGTATGAGTGTCAACGAGGCCAGGCATAAGCCATTCTCCCGGACGTCCTTCTACAACTTGAATCAGATGTGCTGGATCTGTGATATCCCAACCATGCTTGGCAGAAGTCTCTTGCAGCAAACTAGATGCAACGGGCCCCTGTTCAACCCAGGCGATTATACCGCTTGGTTCCACCGCGACGACTGCCGACGGCCACGTATCCAGTTCGAGCAAAGTGCGAGACTGAATGATTGGACCATGATACAATGTTCGCCGAGACTGCTGGTATCGAATAAGGGTTAGAAGCTCCTCATTTCCACGACGTGCGACAAGCACCATACGTATTATCACCGCGGAGGTGCACGCGTGAAGTTTGTTGCTAACCGCGAGGAACGTTCCTGGTAATGGTTTGCCTGTACTGACGACTGGCCTCACAAGTAGTGTCGATCGAATCGAGCCGGAGAAAGAACCACAAACTCCCCTTCGACGTGGAAGTGGTTCGGAGCTTACGATCGGTCAGTCGGGAATCCCCGGCTTCCGGGCATTCGATATACCGCAGGCTCGATTTGTTTGTATGTGTTGTCCTTTAACTCAAATAGGACTCTTTTGAAACCGTAACACGAGCGCTTAAGGCACGCGGGTGGCTTAGGTTTACTGTTGGTCGTAAGTTGATTAAAAAATATTGTGGAACAAATCTATGCATCCAAATTCACGCTTTGAGCGCGTCTAACAGGTTTTGCACTCGGATAAACCTGTTCTCAATGGATTTGTCTACCGATCTGAAGCGCGTTGCCGACGTAGAGGCAGAGGCCGGTGCTTCGTCAGGGAAGGGCGCGCCGGTTACGTCTCGCTTCTTTGCTTCTGGGAGTGCAGCGATACCCGCAAGTCGTGCTCCCAATATCCTTGTTCCTAGCTCCAGCCCAGAACCCTCCTCGATTCCATTGACTTATACGCCTAAGATGGGTCATCACCCTCCCACCAAAACCATGCCACCATCGAATTCCTCGATATTTGCTGGTCGCATGATGCAAGAGGAGCGTCTTGGAAGTGCCGTCCAAAGCCCAAGTCCGTCTCTTCTTTCTCCAACCGAAGCCGGCGGGTTGTCAACTTCTGCATCAGCATCATCTTCTCGCTCGAGCTCTGTACGCCGAAGAGATGATATCGAGGACGGTGCACCTCCTCGCAAAAAGATGAATGTAGGTAGTTACAGCAATGGCCTCAATTCGCGGTATTCTGTTGCATCTTCCTCGACCACACGTCAGTCTACACCTGACTCTTTGCAAGGCATCCGTGATGGGGTTAATTCAATCGATGTTATCGATTTGACTGGCCCAAGCCCCAGCCCTCAAAGGCCGCGAGGAAAGCTTGTTCGAGGTCGACAAGCAACGTCGTCTTCAACTGCTTCGGGTCCATCGTCGGTCACGCCAAAACCGCCAGGGACAACTTTCAAAAACTCAACTCCCCTTGACCACATAATCAAAACCAACCCAAACGTCCCTGCCACTAAAATACAACAACATTACTTCGCCCAAGGAGAAGATGCAAACCGAACCATCGCAGCCCTTGGAGGTTCGTCCCATGAATCCAAATATTCCGGCGCAATTGTTGATATCTCAGACGACAATGACCCTCCAGGTAAAAAGTTGCAGCCCTTGGGGCTTCTGGCCATGCCAATCCCCACATATTCGCCCACTCCGATCCCCACTCTTGCGTCCATGCGCGTTTCACCTAATAACCCAGGCTCAAGGCTACAGTATAAGCCTGCACCACCACCTCGAAAGCCTATGCCGGATTCAGATGAGGAGTCCGACTTCGATTCAGGATCAGAAGTGGACGATGCGGCATCTCAGGAGCGTATTAATCAAGCTCTAAAGTGGTTCAATGAAACCACCGAAGAGCAACTTGTCGAAGTTATTGGTATGTTGAAATTATGCAATACGAACTGTCAAGACTAAACATTTATTTTAACTTTTCAGGGTGCAATGCCGCACAAGCGAAGTCCATTGTTGAGCTGAAGGTTTTTGTGGACGAGGCGGACATTCGCAAGAAGCTTCAGCGCAAGAAAGGTGTTAGTCCCCGGTACTTTGACGACTATATTCGTATTCTCGAAGGGTACTCGAGCGTGGATGGCGTGATTGAAAAATGCGAGAAAGTGGGCAAGGAGCTGAGCGATATCTTGGCCGTATGGGCTTCTCTTGCTGAACCCGCGGCAGATTCGTCGACTTTAGGGAAGGTAGCCGGGTCAGGCGTCAACACTCCGACGGATACTAGTGGTATGAATATCGTTGCAGTTGACGCGGAAGCAATCAAGGCGGAAGCCGAGGCTACGGCTGCGACGGATCCAATTAAGGCGCAGGCGCTGGAGGGCTACATGAGCACACAGCCCGCGGCGCTGGCAGAAGGGGTAGTTCTCAAGGACTATCAGCTTCTTGGGGTCAACTGGCTTTCTCTGTTACACCGAAGAAAGCTTAGTTGTATTCTCGCGGATGAAATGGGTGTGGTGGCTTCCGCATTTCCTAGGTGATAATCGTCGTGATTGACTTTACACTATATAGGTCTCGGGAAGACGATTCAAGTAATTGCTTTGTTTTGCCTCCTCAAGGAAAAGGGCTTGAAAGGCCCTCACCTCGTCGTAGTCCCGTAAGCCCCATTTATACCATCCATTCGGTTGCCAACTCAGCGTTTCCTCCTCTGATAGGAGCTCCACATTGGGTAAGAGCCATCAAAGAGCGAATATTCCAGCGTATGTCTGACTGCGTTGATTTGCAGAGAATTGGGGTCGTGAGTTCGAAAAATTTGCTCCTGAATTATCGGTCCAGACATACTACGGGGCGCAACAAGAACGTATCTATCAACGTGCGGAACTGAACACGACGCTTGGCCAGTGGGACGTGTGCATCACCACATACAACCTGGCTCAGGGCACAGAACATGACCGCAAGTTCTTCAAAAAGATTGAGTGGGAGGTGAGTCATGTGCGCAAACATCAATGTGACGTTAGTGAAGAAATGATGTCTAGTGCTGTGTCTTTGATGAGGGGCACGTATTGAAGAACTTCCAGTCACAACGATATTATTATCTCCTCAAAATCCCATCAAAGTGGCGTCTTATGCTCACGGGCACTCCGCTTCAGGTCCGCCCCGCCTATGTACAATGTCTTCCCTGGTTGATAAACCTCTCGTCCCGCAGAACAACCTTCAAGAACTCGTCTCCCTCATGAATTTCATCCTTCCCGAATTCTTTAAAGATGTCCTCGAGAGCCTCAGAGCAGTATTCAAGGCATCCGCCAACTCTTCCTCATCTTTCCTCTCCGAATCTCGCGTCAAGCGTGCCAGCAAAATGATGACACCATTCGTATTACGACGGCGAAAAGATCAAGTGCTGAAAGATCTCCCAAAGAAGACCGAGCGTGTGGAATGGTGCGAAATGACGGCCATGCAGAAGAAGATATACGATGAAGCCCTAGCTCGGTCGAGAAAAGTTCTCCGGGAGCTGCCCAGCAACGAGAAGGCCTTGTTAGAAGTCGTATCTGCGGAGGCGCCCAAAAAGGGGAAGCCGAAGAAGGCCGTGCTCGTGAGCTCTGGCGTGAGCTCGAGCAACATTCTGATGGAGTTACGGAAAGCGTCGCTGCATCCTATGCTTTTCCGAAGACTCTTTGATGATGCAAAAGTCAATGTCATGGCGAGGCATTGTCTTAGTGAGCCGGAATTTGAGCAATCCAATTATGAACTCGTTGTGGAAGACATGCAGGTTCGTTCATTCATGCCAGCAAGCTCCCTGTGCATCCCACTCTGACGCAATTGTCGTCATTTTCTCAGGTAATGAACGATGCCGAGCTGCAGTGGTTCTGCAAACAATACTCGGTACGTTCGACGTCCTGTAGACTGACCACCTTTCCACTCAACGGCTTTTGTATGAAGTCTGTTAGAAAGCATGCTCTAGAGGATAAAGTGTTTCTAGACGCTGGCAAGATCACCAGACTTCTCGCGCTGTTGGAGCAGTATCGGCTTGAGGGCAAACGTGTTCTGATCTTCTCGCAGGTGAATGGAAAAGATTGGATCATTCGTCGCTCAGGCTTACCGGCAACGACTCCAGTTCACTCAGGTTCTCGATATTCTCAAAGTCATACTTGATCTGCAACAGATCGGGTATCTCGTCCTTACGGGACAGACAGCTGTCAGCGATCGACAAATGCTTGTGGATCAGTTCAACGAAGATGAAAGCATCCCTGTCTTTTTACTTTCCACACGGGCTGGTCAGTAATTACCGTGGATTCTGGTGTCAATTCGAGCCTGATATACGATGTGTGCGTAGGCGGCATGGGCATCAATCTGACTGCGGCCTGCGTCGTTATCATCTTCGACCAAGATTTTAATCCCCATAACGACAAACAAGCTTGCGACAGGGCGTATCGCATCGGCCAGAAGCGGGACGTAGAAGTCGTGAAATTGATTGTTCGGGGGACTATCGAGGCGAGTTCCTCTTTTTCTGCCTGCATCACTTGCATATTGGTCCTAAACGTAAACCGAATGCATAGGAATCGATGCACCGGCTAGGTCAGGTCAAGCTTGTACTTGACCAGGCCGTTACTGCTGGAGAAGGCAATGAAGAAGAGGAGACGCAGACTGAGAAAACTATGAAGGCTTCTTTACTGAGCGAGCTGAGGAAGCAACTCGAGGAGCAAGAGAACCGCGCAAACGGCCAAGATACTGCGGTGGCGGCCACATAACTTGTATGACCTTGGGCATGGTATATCTTAGATGCGCTTGTAAGCTCAAAGTAGCTTTCTGTAGACATACACGAATGTTTCCCGGAAGTAGACCCAAATATCACTATCATCCAAGCATACATAATATATTTCATTGTTGCAAAGATGCCTGCTCCGTGGGATTCCCCAATCGTAACTTCGCAACCTGCTTGACCAACTCGCGCTCACGCTGCAGCTTCCCCACGCGTGCTCGCCTTCTCCGTTTGTTCAAATGCTCCAAATAAGGTGCTCCAGCAAGAGACAAGATGTTTTTCTCCGCGTCATATACGAGTGGATCAGGAGGATTTCTGCGGCGCTCTATCACTTCTACTTCCTGCTGGAGACGCGCTAATTGTTCAGCAGGAGTAACACGCCAGACCCAAGAGGACGCGATATTCTCCTTCGATTTCAGTGGGGTTGAAGACGTCTTCTGGGATTCGGATGACGATGACTGTGATAGGGCGGATGAAGAGTGAGTGGTGTGTATTTGTTCAAAGACACCAGAGCGTCGGATTTCGGGAAGTATGTGTTTACGGAGTAATCTAACAAGAAAAAACGAAAGATACTGAGCTGGAAGGGCTTTATTACCCAATAACAGAACGTGTGCTATACTCACGACATCGATGGCACAATGGGTGCATGAACAGAGGTGCCTAGCGAGCGTGAGGAAGTGGAATCACTCTGCGTCGCGTGCGAGGTGTTCAGAACAGACGAGGCAGATGCTTGCTTAGCAAGACGGTAAATTTCTTTAGAAGTAAGCGGCCCATGCTCTCTGATGATGCGTTGAACGAGTGTCACAGCTACGCTTGACATCTCGGTTTGGCCGAAAGAAGGGACAGCCCAATGCGGTAAGCGCCGGCAACCTGATATTACATAATCAGGGAACCTTCTCCGTGCCCTCGCAGCAGCCGCTGCACCTTCTATTTCGACGACGCTATGGCAGATAATCTCATAAATGATGGGTGATATATTTCACGGAACTTATGAACACTACATTTCGAGCTGGGTTGCGAAAAACGAAAATTTTGTGGAAGGAAGCCACAATGGCAACCGTCAAGGCTTTCAGCGTGAAGGCCTTAGTCAAGGGAATCCCAGTACAGCAGCTTTTTGCTCAGGCATACCCGTTAGAGCTGGCGGTCCTGGTGGCCCACCGCCGTTTAATTAGCACAAGTGAGCGACCGACCTTGTAATGCGGTACGAATCCGACGTTTCTGCGTCCGCCATTGAACCCCGCTGCCATCGCGTCCATCATCCACTTGTGCCTTCCGACAATTTGTTCTATTGCATTTGGGTTGATCTTGGCAGTCGCCCATGAGTAAACAAGGTTCACAGCCCGACGTCGCCTCTTGCCCTTAGACAACGGGTCCGCGAGTTTGGGCTACTGGACCGACACAACCATCCACTTCTCCCCTCCTTCACTTCAACCTCCCTTCCGCCATAATGAGACCAATCGTTAGGCGTATCGTTAATGCTCCACGCAGCATTGCTTCATCTGTTTTGTGCTGCTTTACCGCCAAAAGCGACCAACGAGACCGCTCTTCCACTCCGCTTTCCAAACCAACTTTGATCGAGGGGAAAGAGAACGGAGCAGTTGACACTACTCAGGTAGTTTCCAAACCACCCGTCTCGCCCTCACAACCGCCACTCGACGCACCCGCTGCTGAACCCTCCGCCGCCCCCGACAGCGCGGAAAGCACTCAAGCGATATCGCCCGAAGCACCAGCGACCGAGCATACCAAGGCTCCGGAGCCGGCATTGACTGTCCCAGAACCACAGCATGATGAAGCTCCCCAACCTGCGTCTACCGCGGCGGACACCAGTCGGACGGAGCCATTCAAGACACCGGAACCACAGGCGCTTTCTGTGCCGGCGCCCGAGCTCACGTCGGAGGCAGCAACCACAGCACCACCCACCTCACTGGTGCAGCCAGTTGAGACGAGCCAACCTGAACGTTCGAACGAGCCCAGCGAACCACCCGAATTGCCATCTGCGCCAGCCCTCGTGCCCACGAAGGTGCCAGAACCAACAGTCTCGACGTCACC
>Ga0307508_10000088_pt1 | contig 107883 bp, 98 predicted proteins | sample 9_EM_MG_FD_203089 | JGI IMG/M metagenome (GOLD analysis project Ga0307508, IMG submission 203089) | Populus trichocarpa ectomycorrhiza microbial communities from riparian zone in the Pacific Northwest, United States - 9_EM | ecosystem: Host-associated > Plants > Roots > Unclassified | place... | reverse complement strand
AAGGGTGCTATCGACATAGCGCATGCTCGGCCTCTTCTGAGTCTCGACAACCAGGAAGGACTGGTTTGCACTGGTCTGGCCGAGCATGCACCGCGACATAGTGAATCTTCCCCGGACAGCCCTGCGCAAGCGGGGCGAGGTGGAGCAAGCGGCGCATCCCGATTCAATCAAAAGCCATCCCGCTCTAATGGTTCACCCAAAGCACGTCACCCGTGGTGGCATCGACCGCCACCTCCATGAACCGGCCCGAACGATCCCGGCCCTGAATGTCCCATTTGTCGCCCCAGAACTCGGTGTGCGAGACGGCGGCGAGACCAATATCGTTCGCGACGTCGACGGCAGCCTGCATCGAGATGACGTCACCGGACTCAAACGCCATGGAAGGTGTCGCGACCCCGAGCGCCAGGACCGCTACGATTGGCATGATGTATTTTCGCATGGGCTCTACTCTCTCATTGTTTGAGCATGATCTTGCTGCGCAAACGCCTCCGGCGCTTGTTGGCCAAGAGGAAACCGGTTCCTACGGTTCCGGGATCATGCTCCTGATCAAGACTCACCTGTCGCGCCTTGGTAACAGCGCAACGCTTGCAAAACCATTTTCCGCGCCATGCGTTCCCGGTTCCCGCAATCCGAAGCCGCGCAAATTTTCGGCGGTTGCAGCCGTCCGAAGGCCGCCCCCATTCACACGACTTCGCGCGCGCGCAGCGCCGCGATCGCAGCCGCATCATAGCCGAGCGAAACCAGCACTTCGTCGGTGTGGGCGCCGAGTTCGGGCGCCATGGCATCGAGCCGGCCGCCGCCATGGGCGAGCTTGAAGCCGCTGCCGGCGAAGCGCAGGCGGCCATAGGGCGTATCGATCTCCTGGATGGCACCGCGCGCCGCGATCTGCGGATGATCGATCACCTCCTCGATCTTCCAGATGCTGGCGCAGGGCGCGCCGGCCGCATCGAGAATCTTTTCCCACTCGCGCGGACCCCTCGCCGCAAGCGCCTCTTCGATGATGGCGCGCAGCGCCGGCTCGTTCTCTTGGCGAGCGAACCAATCGGAAAATCGCGGGTCGTCCAGCACGTCGGTGCGGCCGAGAGCGGTCATCAGGGCGCGGTATTGCTTTTCGTTGTTCACCGCGAGCAGCAGATAGCCGTCGCCGGCCTTGAACAGATTGGCGGTCGGCCGGCGGCTCACGGCCTGGTTGCCGGAAAGCTGCTGACGATGTCCGGCCACCGTGTAATCGGCCACCGGTCCGGACAGGAACGCCAGCGTCGCCTCGAGCATGGAGACGTCGACCAGCTGCCCCTTGCCGGTGTGGGTGCGCTGGAACAGCGCGCTGGAGACACCGAATGCAGCCGTGGAGCCGGACAAGACGTCGCAGACCGCAAAGCCCGCGCGCGTCGGCCCGGATTCCGCGTGACCCGTGATCGCCATGATACCCGACAACGCTTGGATCTTGCCGTCATAGCCGGCGCCTGATCGCTCCGGTCCGGTCTGGCCGAAGCCTGAGATGGCGCAATAGATCAGGCGCGGATTTATTTCCGAGAGCGCGGCATAGCCGATGCCGAGCTTGTCCATCACGCCGGGACGAAAATTCTCCATCACCACGTCGGCCTCCTTGGCGAGCTGCCTGACGATGGTGATCGCCTCGTCCTTCTGCAGATCGAGCGTCAGGCTGCGCTTGTTGCCGTTGATCGCCTGCCAGCCGGGCGCCAGCCCACGATCGGCCCATTCCCGGCTCAAGGGGGTGCGGCGCATGTCCTCGCCGCCACGCCGCTCCACCTTGATGACGTCGGCGCCAAGCAATGCAAGCTGGTAGCTTGCGTAGGGGCCGGCCAGCACCTGCGTGAAGTCGAGAATCTTCACGCCTTCGAAAGGTCGGGTCACGTCGATGTCTCCTCAGATCATGTTCTTGTCGTTGGCAAACCGTGACGAAATAGAAGTTGAATTGAAACCGCATCGGAGGTCTTCACCTCTCCCATCGGGAGAGGTCGGATTGCATCGTTGAGATGCAATCCGGGTGAGGGGTTACGCTCTATCATGGGAGTACAGTCCCCTCACCCGATCTGCTGCGCAAATCGACCTCTCCCCGCTGGGGAGAGGTGAAGCAACGTCCGTGGCCACACCGTTTCAATCGAACCCATCGCGCGCGAGCAGAACGCCTCAGGCGGCGCGGTTGCCGCGCGCGATCTCTTTCTGGCGGTCGAATTCCGCGCGGCGTCGCGCCAGCTCGTCCGCACTCATCTGCGCGATGTTGTTGTAGTCGAGCTTCCAGGAGGCATCCGCGCTCCAGCGCAACGGCGACTGCATCGTGGTGCGCGCGCCGGGGGCCTGCTCCAGCAGGCGCAGCGCCAGTTCCAGGGTCAGTGCCTGCGACTCGCGATCATGCGGCCTGCCGGCGGAATTGCCCAGCGGGAAATCAGAGAACAGGAAGCGCGGCACGGCCGCGTGCTCGATGATGTCCTTGGCGCATCCCATCACCACGGTGGCAATGCCGTTGGCCTCGAGGTGGCGGGCAACCAGCGCCGAGGTCTGGTGGCATACCGGACAATTCGGCACCAGCACGGCGGCATCGACCGCATCAGCGCGGCAACGGGCGAGGATCTCGGGGGCATCGGTGTCGATGGTGACGCGGTGGCTGCGGTTGGTCGGCGCGCCGAAGAAGCGCGGGGCGACCTCGCCGATCCGCCCCTTGGCCGCGGCCTCGCGGAGCTGGCCGAGAGGAAACCAGGTGCCGCTGTCGGTCGCCGTGGTGTGCTTGCGGTCATAGCCGATATGCGAGATGCGCAGATCGTGCTCTTTCGCGGTGTCGCCGTCATAGACCGTGTAGAACTTGGCGCCGCCGTTGTAGGCGGCACCCGGGCCCTGATCGCCCTTCGCCGGATCGTAAGGCGCGGCGGTGGTGATGATCGTCACCCGCGATTGCGAGAGCGGCTTTTTCAGCGGAACGAACGGCGCATCGATATAATGCGCCCAGCGATAGGGCGTGGTGTAGCCGATCGCCGCATAATAGTCGCGGGTGCGCTGCATATAAGGGATCGGGGCGTCATAGTCGGGCGCAAAGCCGAAGTGGTCATCGGGCGTATCAGGCATGTTTTTTCCTTGGCGTTTCCGTGGTGCTCTCAAGCAGCGACTTTCTCTCAGACTAGAGATAGTCCGCGGGTTCCTCAACACCGCACGGTGCGCACCTGCCCCTCGCGATCGAAAACGTGGTGGCAAAGCAGCCGCCCGGCCTCGCACCAATGTCATGCCCGGCGAAAGCGGGGCATCCAGTACGCCGCGGCCTCTCGGGTCGACCACCGGCGTCCCGGTGTACTGAATCGTCCGATCAAGCCGGACGATGACAGTTGAGAATGTGGTGCGACAATGTCGGATGAATTTACCCGGGACGGATCAAGACGGCAGATAACCGGCACCAACGCGACCACTTGAACTGCTCGAAGGCGTCACGCGTCTGACATCTTGCGGCGCAACCATGGGTCGCCCGATTCGTGTCCCGGATTTTTCGGCACGAACCCGCAACCGATTCTCCATCGCAGACATCACGGCCAGGCGCCGCCAGGACGGCACTGGCTCATCGGCAGGAAAAGCATGACGCGCATGATGCCACGGCATGATAGCTCGACGGTGCTGGATTTTCTCGGCAAGCGCGGCGAAAGCTCCGCCGCGTTCTTCCTGCCCTTTCTCACGCCGGAGATGACGCTGCTGGATATCGGTTGCGGCCCCGGGGCCGTCACCGCGGTCCTCGCAGGGAAGGTCAGGCGAACGATCGGAATCGATATCGAGCCCAGCGCCATCGCAAGAGCGCAGCAGCGCGCGGCGGAGGCCGGCAAGACGTCGATCGAATTCATTGAGGCCGACATGACCTCCTTGCCGTTCGGCGACAATGCGTTTGACGCGGTGTTCGCCCATGGCGTGCTGTACCATCTGGATGCGGCGACGCTGACCAGGACGCTCAGCGAGGCACGACGGGTGCTGCGGCCGGGCGGCGCGATCGGGATCAGGGATTCCGACACGGGTGGCGACATCCTGCACCCCGAGAGCACGGGCCTGCTCAGGACGCTCGATCTCTGGATGAAGTGGTATGGGCACGCCGATTCGGATTCGGTGCGATTTGGCCGCCGCCAGAGCGCGGTGCTCAGGGCGCACGGATTCACGCCGGTCTGGAGCGGCGCAAGCTATGTCAACCACAGCGCCGATGCGGCCGCGCGGTGCGAAGCCGTCGCCGACGCCCAGCAAAGCCTCAACGACTTGAGGCGCGGACTGATCGCGAAAGGCCTCGCGAACGACGACGAGATCGACGCCGCCATTGCGGCCTGGGACGCCTGGGGCCGCGATCCCGATTCGATGTATCTGCGCTGTCGCTGCGAGTGCGTGGCTCTGAAGGGATAGCCAGAGCCTGTTGGCGGATGAGCGATAGCGTAACCCGCCATTCCCGGTCTCATAGGCCTGCTTATGCCACCGGGTCGCGCAAACGCGCGCCCGATGACAGGGTGCACTGCGATCCGCTACGGCGTGAGCGAGGAATCGGCGACAGGCACGGCGGATGACGCTAACGCTCATCCGCCCGAGCTACGGGCTCTTCAATACTTGCAAAATCCGTCAAACCGCGTCTGGCAACGGGCCCGCGCGCTTGATGACCCATCGGCCGCTGTGAATATCGAAATTCACCACGCCCTCGTCCCGCATTCTCAGCAACAGCGATTGGCAGACCACCTCATTCGGGACATTGGCGCGTTTCATGATCTCGCGAATCTTGAGCGCCCCTGCGTGCAGCGCGCTCAGGATATTCTCTCGATCATTCAGCATGACTGTTCCCTGCTATCGCCAAACGCAACGGCTCACTGGCAGTAGGAAAGCTCGTCTTCGGTGACGATCCGCTCGACCTTGTCCGACTTGATGCGATAGCGAAGGCGTCCGTCGGACTCCACCGGCATGCGCTGGACGATGGTGTAAACCTTCGGCTCCTCGACCTGCACGCGACCCTGTGGACCCTGACCGCGATGAAGCACAGCTGTGTTCAACTGATAGACATGAGACATTCGGCGTTCCTTTTTCGGTCGTTGGGCTTTCAAATCAGCCCGACGAGCCAAAGACGGCGCAAATCACATGCGCGGCCGCGGTCCGGTCGGTGACATGAAAGCGGGTTGAGAAACCTTATGGGCCTATATAGCCTCTTTTTTGCAACAAAGCGAGCGGCCCGGCGAAAACACGGCGACAAGTGTTGCACGGTGGAGACATAAGTTCCCGGCCCCGGCGCTACCCGAGTTTCGCGATTCCGAGGTCATCGGCGAGCTGATCGAGGGCGCGCAGCAGTTGTGCTGCGATCGGGATACCGTCGCGCGTCCGCCGCGCCCGGGTCTCATGGCTATGCTCGCCCGGAACTGAGATCCGGTCGACGCCGGGCATCCGGCTGGAGTTGCGGAAATCCCGCACCAGGGCATCCACGCTCGCCTTGAAGACGGCGACATCGCCGAACGCCGCGATATTGATGGCGGCGATCGCCTGCCCGGTATTGGTGATGCTATCGTCGTCATGGTTGAAGTCGATCACATCCTTGCCCATCGCAGCACCACCCAAGGTGCCGGCGAGCAGACCGATGATCATGGCGAGCCCATAGCCCTTGTAGCCGGCGTCCATGCCGCCGAGCGGCAGCAGCATGCCTTCGTCGGCGCGCTTCGGATCGGTCAGCGGCTTGCCCTGGCGATCGATCATCCAGCCCTCGGGCATGGTCTCGCCGCGCAGCGCCTTGGTCTTCACCTTGCCGTAGGCTGCAACAGTGGTGGCCATGTCGAGGATAACAGGCTGCTCGTCGCCGGCCGGAATCGCGGCTGCGATCGGATTGGTCGACAGCAGCATGTCGAGGCCGCCCCAGGGCGGCAAATGATTGGCGTTGCCGACCGCGAAATAAAGCCCGATCATGTCGTGCTTGAGCGGCATACTGGCATAGAGCGACGCCGGGCCGGCATGGTTTGAGAATTGCGAATTGACCCAGGCGATGCCGGTCGTGCGCGCTTTCTCGATGGCGATCGCGGCGGCGCGCGTCATGACCAGATGACCCATGCCATTGTCGCCATTCAGGAGCGCGGTCGCAGCCTGCTCGCGCACGATTCGGATGTTCGGCCGCACGTTGAACCCGCCCGCTCTGATGCGGCGGGCATATTGCGGCAGCCGGCTGACGCCGTGCCCCTCCGATCCCTGCAGATCCGCTTTCGCCATCAGCGCGGCAACGGTCGCGGCGTCCTGATCCGGCAGGCCGAGCCTGACCAGCGCGTCGTGGATGAACGCGGTCAGCCGGGCATGGGTGACTGTCAGTTCAGGCTGCACGATCGAGACTCCAGTTTTGATGGTGGTCCGAGAGGATGAGTCTCGCGGCAGCGAGTAGATGGGTTGAGCTATCAGCGAAACCCATCATCTTCGCAAGAGGCAATCGATGGGTATCGTTATCGAGGCTCGGCAAGTGTTCCTTTGCCCGGTCTCTTTGCTCCACCTTTTCTTGTATGGGGCTGGTCTCAGCATCGCAGACACCGCGCCATGCCGCCCGGGGCATACGATCAAGCCTGGCGGGATCAAACATCCTGACGCCCGGTGTCGGCCGGTATCTCTACTTACCGCGCAGCTCGCCGACGAGGCCCTTCTCGGTCGGGAATATGCTCTCGTATATAGCGCGAGCTTCTCGAATGAGACGGACACGTTCAAGTTCAGACTTCGGAACAAATCGCACAACTTCGCCCATAGGCGTGCTCCAAGGTTGGAAAGCTACTGATCTCACAGCTGGTTTTGACTCCGCAGTATTGGAAGACGTGAGCGCATCACAAGAAGTTATTTCCCGAACAAGCTGAGCCGTGTGAAAGAACGATCTCCCTGGGAGGTGTGTGGAGAGAATTTTCGGAGCACCGGGGGATTGAGCCGAAGGCGTAATCCACCGTCTCGCCGGCTAGAGCGTGATGGGATTAGGTTGAGTTGTCGCGGCCAAGGAAGTGTGCTCCCTCGCCCCGTTCTTACGGGGGCGAGACGAGCAAAGCTCGCTCTGAGAGGGTTGGGGTAAGGGGCTCTCACTGCGAATTCAGCTCGTGGAGAGTCCCCTCACCCGAAATTCGCTATCGCGAATTTCGACCTCTCCCCGCAAGCGGGGCGAGGTGGAGCAAGCGGGCGCATCCCGATTCAATCAAATCCCATCCCGCTCTAGGGTGGGCGGATCGCGATCCGACCTATGAGCTAAAAGAAATCACCGAGGAACGCCGCCGCTTCATCCGAGATACCGACGATCTTGTTCGTTGCCTGACGATAGAATTTGAAATTGAGCTCGGTTTCGGGTCGGCCGTCGTTCCAATCCGTGAAACGCTTGAGCTCGCCGCGCCCCAGCCGCCGCTTCGCCAGCGCAGTGCGTCTGATGGCGAGGCTCACACGCGGTGTTTGCCGGGCGATGCCGCGCTCCTTCGCGATCGCTTCGGCGGACGTGACCACGCCGCGCACGACGAGGCCCTGCCCGCCCTCGTTCTCGCTCGCGAACACAAAAACTGTGTCGCCTTCGGCAATATGCTTGCCACCATACATCGTCTTCTGCGCGGGGAACGCGAATGTCCTCGCGCGCGGATCGCAAACCTCGGCTTTGATCGCGAACGCCATGCTTCTCCTCAGCCACCCGGAAACGCGTAGCCCGCATGAGTTGTGGGGCAAAGGCGCGTCTCTCGCGCCGTGCCTACCGTTTCACAACGCGAAAAAGATGGTGGGCACGCTTCGCTTTGCCCTACTTGTTCCGATGCGCGACGAAAAATCATACCCCCGCCACCTGTGCCCACAGCTCGGCGAGCTTGCGCCTGAACGCCTGCATCCGCGTCAGCGGCACCGCCTCCTCATCCTCCTCGGGCAGGCGAAGGCCGACCACGTTGACCCGGCCACCGGAGATGCTGCGCGCCACCAGCACGATGGAATCGAGCGCCAGCGTTGCGCCCTCCTTCGGCGCATGGTCGAGATGGACATCGAAATAATCTGCCAGCGTCAGCTTCGACGGCTCTTCGCCCACCGCCACGCCATAAATCTCGGCCAATTCGCCGAGCGTATGCTCGCCCGAAACCATGAAGTCCCCGAGCAGATGCGGATCGGGTGCCGAGCTCGGCGGCATGTCGACGAAGAAGCGATCCAGCGCCTCGGCCTTTTCCGGCGGCGCCAGCAGGTAGATGTAATCGCCGGGCGCGATCGGCTCGGCCTCGGCGGGCGAGAGAATGTGCTGGTCCCGGATCACCAGGGTCGGCTTCGACCAGGAGGGAATAAGCCCGCGTCGGAAATACAGGCTCTTCGAACGCACGGGATAGCCGACCAGCTCCTGCTCGAGCTGGCCGGGCAGATCGAGCTCGACGCGGCGCGGGCCGCGATCCGATCGCGGCAGCGCAACATGAAGCCGCCGCGCGGCGTAGGCCAGGGTCCAGCCCTGCAGCAGCAGCGAAATGATGACGACCACGAAGGCGACGTCGAAATAGAGATAGGCCTTCGACAGCCCGACCAGCATCGGGATCGAGGCGAGGAAGATCGCAACCGCGCCGCGCAGCCCGGTCCAGGCGATGAAGAGCTTTTCCCGCCAGCTGAAGCGGAACGGGGCGAGACAAAGAAACACCGCGACCGGGCGGGCCACCAGCATCAGGACCATCGCCACCAGCACGGCAGGGCCTGCGCTCGAGCCGAGCCGTTGCGGCGAGACCAGAAGGCCGAGCAGCACGAACATCACGATCTGCGCCAGCCAGGTCGCGGCGTCGAGAAACGTCACCACCGAGTTGTGCGCGCGGGTCGGCCGGTTGCCGATGATGATGCCGGCGATGTAGACCGCGAGAAAGCCCGATGCGTGCGCGATCTGCGCGCCGCCGAAGATCACCAGCGCCGCCGTGGTGACGAAGGGCGCGTGCAGGCCCTGCGGCAGCGCCACGCGATTGAGCGCGATCACCACCAGCCGGCCGCCGACGACGCCGAACACCGCGCCGAGCACGGCCTCGCGCGCCAGCTCCAGCGCGACATGCGCGGCCGAGCCCTGGCCGACCGAAATGTACTCGACCAGCATCAAGGTGAGAAACACCGCGAACGGATCGTTGCTGCCGGATTCCGCTTCCAGGGTGGCGCCGACGCGCGGGCGCAGGCGCAGGCCCTGCGCATGCACCAAGAGGAACACGGCCGCGGCGTCGGTCGACGCCACCACCGCGCCCACCAAGAGCGCTTCGATCCAGTTCAGGTCGAGCGCCATTTTCGCGACCGGTGCCGTGATCAGCGCGGTGAGCAGCACGCCGACCGTCGCAAGCGCCATCGAGGGCGCGAGCACGCTGCGGATATTCTGGAACCGGGTGCGCAGGCCGCCGTCGAACAGGATCAGCGCCAGCGCCACCGATCCCACCAGATAGGTTGTGCGGAAGTCATCGAACTGCAGACCACCGGGGCCGGAATCGCCGGCCAGCATGCCGACGGCCAGAAACACCAGCAGCAGCGGCGCGCCGAAGCGCAGCGCGAGCAGGCTCGACAGAATGCCTGCCATCACCAGGATGGCGCCGAGCAGAATGGCTATGCTGACCGAATCGAGGGATGCCATGGGCCTCTGCACATCACCGCAAATAGCTGCGTTTGCATCCTTATCGTCGCCATAGTTCGACGCCAACCCAATTTGACGAAATGGCGCTTGAGAGGCGCGATTTTCCGTCTAAACCGTCGCATCGGCATGTTCCGTGAATAGCGGCGACACCGCGATTGTGGGATATCTGCGCCGCTACCCGATTCAAATTGCGAACCCAGAACGCGTCGAGACGAGAACAGGCCCGATGGATTTTGACCCGAAAGACATGCTCGATTTCCTGCAAGCCTCCGCGCGCTCGATCGGCGCGGAGGCGTCCTCGCCGTGGTTCTATCTGCAGTTCGGCCTGATGATCGTCGCCGCCGGGATCGCGTACGCGGCGGATGCGGCGATACGCGCGCGCGTCGACATGACCAAGCTCGCGATGCGCTGGCCACTGCCGTTGCGTCACTTCGCCCGCGTGCTGGTCAGCAGCGCCTCCACGGCGGTGTTTGCGATCCTGGTGATCGCGGCGCGGGTCACGATGTACCATTCGACCTGGCCGAGCCGAAGCTATTTGTTGATGGTGGCCGCCAAGCTGGCGCTGGCCTGGCTGGTGATCCGGCTCGTGACCTCGGTGATCCGCAACGCCTTCATCGTCCGCGTGGTGTCGGTGGCGGCCTGGCTGGTGGCGGCGCTGAGCATCATCGGCCAGCTCGAGCCGGCCAGCGACGCGCTCGATTCGATCTCGGTGGTGCTCGGCGGCTTGCGGCTGACGCCGCTGTTGCTGATCAAGCTCGGGGCGCTCTTGATCGCCGCGCTGTGGCTGACCAATCTCGCCTCCAATTTCGTCGAAAGCCAGATCACGCGCTCGGGCGACCTGACGCCGTCGATCCAGGTGCTCTTGATCAAGACGATCCGGCTGGCGCTGATGTTCCTGGCGATTGCCATCGCCCTCGGCGCGGTCGGCATCAATCTCTCGGCGCTGGCGGTATTCTCCGGCGCGGTCGGCGTCGGCATCGGTTTCGGCCTGCAGAAGATCATTGCCAATTTCATCTCCGGTATCATCCTCTTGGTCGACAAATCGGTCAAACCCGGCGATCTCGTCACCATCGGCGACAACACCGGACGCATCAGTGCGATGATGACCCGCTACATCTCGGTCGCCGCCGGCGACGGCCGCGAATTCCTGATTCCGAACGAGGACCTGGTGACGCAGAAGGTCACGAACTGGACCTACACCGACAAGAACACGCTGGTGAAGGTCAATTTCGGCACCAATTACGACGCCGATCCGCGCCTGGTGTGCAAGCTTGCGATCGAGACCGCGGCGTCCGCGCCACGCGCGCTGAAGAACAAGCCGCCGAACTGCATCCTGACCGAGTTCACCGATGCCGGCATGAAGTTTTCACTGACCTTCTGGCTCGCCGATCCCGACGGCATGGACAATGTCAGGAGCGAGGTGATGCTGACCTTGTGGGATGCGCTCAAGCGCGAAGGGATCCGCGTGCCCTACCCGGTGCGCGAAATCCGCATCCGCGGCGGCGCACTTCCGGTGGAAACCATCGTCGACGTCCCGAATTGAAACGCCTCACCCCGAGCTGTTCCGGCTTGCGCCGGTCGCGACAATCATTAAATTGGGCTGCAAATCGGATACCAAATCAACGACTTCCACTAACACCGGCGATCCCATGAGCTATATCGAAGCGACCGACGTCTCGATGCGCAAGACCGGGCAGATCAAGCTGCACGGCCCGGGCGCCTTTGCCGGCATGCGCAAGGCAGGCCAACTGGTCGCAAAATGCCTCGACGAACTGACCGATCTGGTCAAGCCGGGGTTGCCGACCACCGAGATCGATGATTTCGTTCGCGAATTCGCCTTCAGCCATGGCGCCTACCCGGCGACCTTGATGTATCGCGGGTACCGCTATTCGACCTGCACCTCGATCAACCATGTGGTCTGCCACGGCATGCCCGGCGAGCGCGCGCTGAAGGAAGGCGACATCGTCAACATCGACGTGACCTTCATCGTCGACGGCTGGTACGGCGATTCCAGCCGGATGTACGCGATCGAGCCGATCGCGCGGAAGGCCGAGCGGCTGATCGAGGTCACCTATGAGGCGATGATGCGCGGCATCGCCGCGGTGAAGCCCGGCGCCACCACCGGCGATATCGGTTATGCGATCCAGAGTTTCGTCGAGCCGCAGGGCATGAGCGTGGTGCGCGATTTCTGCGGACATGGGCTCGGGCGCCTGTTCCACGACGAGCCCAACATCATTCATGTCGGCCGGCCCGGCGAAGGCGTGCCGCTGAAGGCCGGCATGCTCTTCACCATCGAGCCGATGATCAATCTCGGCAAGCCGCATGTGAAGATCCTGTCCGACGGCTGGACCGCGGTGACGCGCGACCGCTCGCTGTCGGCACAGTTCGAGCACTCGGTCGGGGTGACCGCCACCGGCGTCGAAATCTTCACGCTGTCGCCACGCAATAGTGAGAAGCCGCCGCTTGCGGTCTGACGTGCTTCGTCTGATTGTTGCGGCAAATTCATCGACACGCGCGGGTGTCTGATTGTTGCTGTCGCTCGCAGCCGTCTGATTGTTGCCATCCGCACCTGATCTGATTTGGCGCGACACCGCAAACGGAGGCCATCTTGGACAAACCGACCCGCCGCGGCTTCCTCGCCGCGGTCACAGGCAGTGCGGCTGGTCTGCTGCAAACCCGAGCTTCGCAGGCGGCCGCGGAACAGCCGGCGTGTGCCGTCGAACAGGCCTGCATCCTGACGCCGCAGGCGGAGGAAGGCCCGTATTATCTCGACCCCAAGCAGGTTCGCTCCGACGTCAGGGATGGCAAGACCGGCGTGCCCTTGACCTTGCGGCTGCGGGTGATCGAGGCGGGTCCCTGCACGGCGCTGTCAGGCGCCCGCATCGACATCTGGCACTGCGATGCGCGCGGCATCTACTCGGCCTTTCCCGGCCAGGGCGACAGCCACAAGATCGACACCTCGAGCGCCACGTTCCTGCGCGGCACGCAGCTGACCGACAAGACGGGATGGGCCGAGTTCACCACGATCTATCCGGGCTGGTACCCGGGCCGCGCGACGCATATCCACTTCAAGATCTTCACCGACGAGAAAGCCGTGCTGGTGGGGCAGACCTTCTTCCCCGAGGCGCTGAACGAGTTCATCTACACCAACGTGCCCGACTACACCGGACGTCCGCGGGAGCGCCACGTCATGAACGTCAATGACAATGTCGTGGTCGACGCCGATCCGAACCGCCTGGCGTTCTGCGCGGTGAAGGAGGAGCGCGAGCGCTATGTCGCGAGCCTCACGCTCGGGGTCGATCGCAGCGTGGACCCTGACATCATCGGGCGCAACGGGGCGCACGCGGGCCCGCTGCCCGCCGGCCTGCGCGAAGGCGGTCCGCCGCCGTTCCAGCCGATCAAGGACCGGCTGGCGGCGCTGGTGCCGGGCCTCAAGCGGAGCAAGTAGGGCGCACAGGCTTTCCACCCGCGACGACACTTCCCGGCTGCAAAGCCCGTCGGGCGCGGCATGTTGAGCGTCCGCTGCCAATCCACAACGCGCGCAATGCGATCGCGACGCCGCCAAACAGCGTCGACGACCGGGCGGTGGGCAGTGTGGACAGACGGAGAATATGTTCAGATCACGCCGTCGGGCGACTTGCCTTTTCGCGCATACGATAGAACTGCAGCGCGGTTTGGGCGGTCCTCGGCTGCAGTCGCGAGAAGCTCGCAAGACATTGGTCGAGTTGCTGCCGGGAGCTGCCGTTCGCCCCGGCCCGCAACAGCAACAGCGCGACCGTCGTGACCCAGGACAGGTCGATGGCTTTGGCGAGAACAAGAATTTGCTCGGTTTGCCTCTGCACAAAGGCCCGTTCGACCAGGCCGATCGGAAGGTCGCACATCAGCGACAGGGCGGCGGTGACCTTGTCGAAACTTCCCTCACTGGCGAAGGCCTGCAGTTGGGCTTCGTCCAGTTTCCCGGCGGCGTGGAGCGAGCCGACATGCGACATCACCTGCGCGAAATCATCGGAGACCGCACGTGCCGCAGTCTGAATCTGATCCGACGCGTCTGCGACCGCAGCCTTGATCAGCTCGGCCCGGCGGGAGTCGTTTTCAGCAAGCTGGCTCTTGATGTCCTCCGAGGCCTCCACGAACAATTTCACAAGATATTGACGTGGGATGTCCGGGCGTGACCACACGCACAAGGCAAGATTGCCGTCGTCGCGGGCCTTCGTGACCAGGGTGGAGATCCCGAGATCCGAGAATTGCGCGCCACCGTTCGCCGCCGTTCGGGAAACCACAGCCTGGTTTCCACGTTCCACCAGGATATCCGTTACCGCTTCGCCCAAGACCTTGCGGCCGGAGATCGCCAGCAGATGGCCCTGACCTTTGGCCCTGGCCGTCTCGATCAGCGCATGATCGTCCAGCTGTTCGCTGTACAACAGCACCGGGCCGGCAACTTCAATCGCATCGTCGGAGGCGAGAACACGAATGGTGTTGGGAGGTGCATCGGACAGTCTTGCGAGCCGGTTGCCAAATTGCGCGCGGGCGGCACGCTCGATATTTTCGACCAGCTTGCCCATGACATCGTCGAACAGCTCAACCTGATCATCGGAAAAGCTGCCCGACCCAACGACAAAGAGATCGGTCACCCGCCGCAATATCTCGGCCCGCCGCGCGATGTCCTTGCTGGCCAGGATATCTTCCAGATCGTCGATCAGGCTATTTGGCGCGTTCATGCTCATCGCTTGGTCGGGCGTTGTGAAATGACTCGTGCGCGCGGGCTTGCCACCATTTCCTTCGGCAAGATGGCGCCCTGCAGGTCAAGCTGACGGGCCGGGACCGGCCGGCCGAACAGATAGCCCTGCACCAGGTCCACGCCGGCCTCCCGCATGTACTCGAACTGCTCCTCGGTCTCGACGCCTTCGGCTGTCGTCACGGTGCCCAGCCCCTGGGCCAGCGCGAGCGTCGCTGCGACGACCGCCTTGTAGTCGCGCCGTTTGAGCACGCCTTGCGTGAACGACTTGTCGATCTTGATCTTGTCGAACGGGAAGATGGTCAGGTAGTTGATCGAGGAATGTCCGGTGCCGAAATCATCGAGGGCGAGCGAGATGCCGAGGTTCTTCAGCTGCCTGATCGTCGCCAGATGCGCGCCCTGGTTCTCGAGCAGCGCCGTTTCCGTGATCTCCAGCTCCAGCCGTTCCGGCGCAAGGCCGCTCTCCACCAGCGTGCACAATATGACGTCGAACAGATTGCCCCTCTTGAACTGAACCGCGGACAGGTTGACCGCGACCTTGATCTTCGCGGGCCACGACGCCGCGTCCCTGCAGGCCTGTTGCAGAACCCATTCGCCGAGCGGTACGATCAAGCCTGAGGATTCCGCAAGCGGGATAAATTCGTCCGGCGGGACCAGCCCCTTGGTCGGATGCCGCCACCGCACCAGCGCCTCGACGCTGCAGAGCTGCCGGGTCTTGGCGTCGACTTGCGGCTGGTAGTGCAGCTCGAACTCATCGCGCGCGATCGCGTCCCGCAACTTGTTCTCGGCGGACTGCTGCGAATGCACCACCTCGAGCATCTCGGGTTGGAAGACGCGAAAATCATTTCTGCCGCCGGCCTTGACGTTGTAGAGCGCTAGATCGGCCCGCTTCAAGAGTTCCTCGGGGTCGCTGCCATGTTGCGGCGCGAGCGCGATCCCAATACTGGTGCCGACACTCGCCTGTTGGCCGCTGAGATCGCAGGGCTGGCAAATGGCGTTTATGATCCGCAGCGCCAGCGCGAGCGCGGCCTCATGCTGATTAGCCGCGCCTTCCTGGATGATCGCAAATTCGTCGCCGCCGAGGCGCGCCAGCACGTCCGTCTCGCGAACCGAAGACTTCAGCCGGCGGGCGACCTCGACCAGCAACTGATCGCCGGCGGGATGCCCCAGCGTGTCGTTGACGGCCTTGAATTTGTCGAGGTCGAGCATCATGACCGCGATCGCGCCGCCGTTCCGCCTGAGGCGCTTGGTCGCTTCCTCCAGCCTCGCATTGAACTCCGCGCGATTGGCGAGCCCCGTCAGCGCGTCATGCCGCGCCAGGTGAATGATCTTCTTTTCGGCGCGCTGGCGCTCGGTGATGTCTTCGTGCGTGGTCAGCCATCCGCCGCCAACCATCGGTTGACGCTTGATCGAGATGAACCGTCCATCGGCAAGCTTCTGGATCTCGTCCGCCTGCTTGATGTTGACGGTGACATAGGTCTCGGGAGAGGTCTCGAAATGCGTGCCGTTCGCCTGCCGAATCTCGAGGATTTGCCGCAACGTCGTACCGGGCGGCACCTGGTCGTGGCGGAGCTGATAGAGTTCGGCGTAACGGGCATTGGAGACGACAACCCTTTGGTCCGCGTCGAACAGGCAAAGTCCCTGCGACATGTTCCTTAGCGCAGCGTCGAACCGGTCATTCATGAGCTCGAGTTCGGCGGCCTTCTCCTTTATCAATTTCTCCTGACGTCTCTGTTCCGTGACATCCTCATGTGTCGCCACCCAACCGCCTTCCGGCGTCGGGGTGCGTTTGATCGAGATCTCGCGGCCATCCGTGGTCGTGAGATTCTGCTGTGACGTTCTCGGCGTCAGTTCGACGTGCTCGTCGATGCTCAGGTCGCTCTTGTCGCCGCGGTCCGCATGATGCTGCAGAATTCGGGGCAACGGCGTCCCGGCAACGGTCAATTCCGCCGGAATATCGTACATTTCGCGGAAGCGGCTATTGGTTACCACCAGCTTTTTTTCCGCATCGAACAGGCACAAGCCCTGCGTCATATGGCCGAGAGCCGCCTCGAACCACATGTTCGTGCGCGCCAGTTCGGTCGCCTGAGCGAATATCTCCGCCTCGTCGCGGATTCGCTCGGTGATGTCCTCGTGAATTCCAACCCAGCCGCCGCCCGCCGTCGCCGTATTGGTGACGAAGATCGTTCGCCTGTCCTTGAGGCGGGTGGTCGACGTGCTCCTGCCGCAATCGACCAGCCCCTGGCGAAATTCCCCGATATAGGCCTCGACTTCAATATCCAGATTGCCCGCCTGCTTGCGGTGCTCGATGATCGTCGTGATGCTGGCGCCCTGTCTGACGATGTCGGGTGGCATCTGGTAGATCTCGACATAACGGTTGTTCCAGATCAGCAGCTTGCCGTCGGCATCGAACATGCTGAGACCACCCGGCATGTTGGTCAATGCAGCGTCGAACCAGACGTTTTGCTTCGAGATATCCTCGTTCAGTCGCTTGAGCATTCGCCCATTGCGGTCGAGCTTCACCTGGTGACGCAGGTTGAACGCCATCGCGATCAGAATGAGCAAGGTCACGGCCGAAGCGGCCGCGACGTAGAGTGTCCGGTGCTTGCGGTATCCGCTCAGGATATCATCCTCGGCAAGGCCAACCGAGAAGATGAGCGGGAATTTTTCCGAGGCGCGATAGGACACCAGCCGGATGTTGCCATCGGCGGCGTCTCGCCGATAATAACCAGAACGGGATTGAGCCAGTGCATCGAGAAACGGCTGCCGCCTGTCTAGTTGGCCGACGAATTTGGCCGAGAATCCCTGCGCAGCGAGGATGACGCCGTCATGATTCCGCAAGACGAGGCTGCTGTTCGCGCCAATGTCCACAGCCTGATAGAATCGTTCGATGAAATTCGGGTCGATCGACACCACGATGACGCCGGCAAAGCTTCCATCCGGCCCGCGCAAGCGGCGCGTGAACTGGATCGACCTCTTCCCCGAGGCCCGCCCCAGGACCGGCTCACTGATGAACAACGTGTCGGTGGCGGAATCGAGCTGCTTGCGAAAATGCTCCCGATCGCCAAGATAGAGCGGAGGCCCGCTATAATCCGTCGTCGACGCAACCTGATAGCCATCGGCGCCGATCTGAGCGAGTTGAATCGTCTCGTTACTGACCAGCGCAATCCGCTTGGCCCAGCTGCGCAAATCGAAATGGACCGGATCGTCCTCGAAGCTCTTGCGAAGGAAAAGCAGCGTTCGATCGGTACGCTCCACGACGTCGACGATATTCAGCTCAAACAGCCTCACCAAGCCGTCGGACTGCTTCAGCGCGCCCTCTGTCGCCTTCTCATGCTCGATGGACAGCACGAACGCGACCGCGATCCAACAGACCGCAATCAGGATCACGCCTGCCAAGGTGGCGGACTGCAGCGATGCCCTCAGCCACGTCTTGCATTTGCCGTAAGCCGCCATCGTGGAACCCAAAAAGGAAAACACATCCGTCGAAATAGACTTTTCGTATCTGCCTTAAGCCGTCGTTACGGAAGCATTGCAGCTGCGCTGCTTGGTTAACGCGCGGCGACTTTGTCGCGCCGGCAACAAATGGGCCTGCCGCAGCAATCTTTTCAACAACGACCGCCATCCAAGAGGTGCTGCAGCGGACGTTGCCGCAGCCGACACCGTATTCTCACGGGGCGTGGATTCTCGGCGACCGGCGCCTCTCCCGACGAGACGCGCAGGGAGGACACCGCGCCACCGCCGAAGCTGCCGGCTTGAGCTTTGGCCCTCACGCAGACTGGTCGTCATTATTTCCGGGGGCGAACCCGGGTTGACCCGGTTTCGCCCGCACGGCGCGTCCGCGGCAACACTTCCCGGTTGCAAAACGCCGGCAGTGCGGCATGCTTGCCGCCGATGCCCGCCAAGACCAGCCCACCGGAAAGCCCGTCCGACGAGACGCCGCATTACCACGGCCATCGGGCGCGGCTGCGCGAGCGCTTCCGCAGCGCCGGAGCGGATGCGCTCAGCGACTATGAACTTTTGGAAATGGTGCTGTTCACGGCGCAGCCGCGGCGCGACGTCAAGCCGCTCGCAAAGTCGCTCCTGAAGACATTCGGCTCGTTCGCCGAGGTCGTGCATGCCCCCGAGCCGCGGCTGCGCGAGATCGACGGCATCGGCGAGGCCTCGATCAACCAGCTGAGATTGATCGCGGCCGCCTCACAGCGCATCGCCAAGGGCGAATTGAAGAACCGCGCGGCGCTCTCGTCATGGCAGGACGTCATCGACTATTGCCGCGCCAGCATGACGTTCGCCGAGAAGGAGCAGTTCCGGCTGTTGTTCCTCGACAAGCGCAACCAGCTGATAGCAGACGAAGTCCAGCAGACCGGCACCGTCGACCATACCCCGGTCTACCCGCGCGAGGTGATCAAGCGCGCGCTGGAACTGTCGGCGACCGCGATCATCCTGGTGCACAACCACCCCTCAGGCGATCCGACGCCGTCGCAGGCCGACATCCAGATGACCAAGGCCATCGTCGAGATCGCCAAGCCGCTCGGGATCGCCGTGCACGACCACATCATCGTCGGCAGGAACGGGCACGCGAGCCTGAAGGGGATGAAGCTGATTTAGCCATCGCCCGCGTTTACCATTTAGTGACTCTCCGCTTCGTGCTTTGGCGAATGCGTGAGAGAGTGGTTAATCGGATGAGAGGGGATAGCTCATTCGCCAATGATGGGGGATCGATATTGAATCAGCTGGCAAAGCGGATGATGGTCGCGGCTCTTTCGATGAGCCCGGAGTACCTGATCGACAAACTTCTGCACTGGCTCGAGGAACTGAGGGGCGCGATGGCGCTTGTTGAAATCGACAGACTGGCCCGCAACGAGGTGCAAACCAGGGTGCTGTTCGATTGATCCGGCGACCAGAGCGCGATGGCACGGTCGAACCGCCATCGCGCCTTGGCTCGATCCTTGAACTCAGGAATCCCCACCCGCCACCAGCTTCCCGATCGCTTCCAGATAATTTCGGAAGGCCTTCCGACCGGTTCGGGTCAATCGCGCCCGCGTCAGCGGCTTGCGCCCCAGGAAGCTCTTGTCGATCTCGATGTATCCGGCGTCCTCGAGCTTGCGCAGCTGGATCGAGAGATTGCCTTGCGTGACCTGCAGCACGGCCTTGAGTTCACTGAAGCTGGCGACTTCGGCGTCGGCCAGATAGGCCATCACGCCCAGGCGCAAACGCCCGTGGATGACCTCGTCGATCTTGCCAATGTCGAAGCCGGCCACTACGCGCTCGCGCGTCGGATCATCACCGCGCCGGGAACGACCATCAGCAGCCCGAAGCCGATCCCGGCAACAACCAGGAACCATGTCGTGGCCTGGATGAGGGCGACCATGACGATGGCGGCGGCGAACCAACCGACCGCGACCACGGCCAGCCACGCGCGGCGCAGCAGGACGAAGGCGACCAGCCAGGCGGCGCCTTGCAGCACGAAGACCGCGCAGGGATAGATCAGCCACGTGGTCATGCTGTGCTGACGCACGGCGACCGAACCGATCACCGCGACCAGGGCCAGATTGGCGAGGCCGATACAGCCGAACACCGCCGCGATGGCCCGCCACATGCCCCGCATCGGCGGGGCGTGGCGGTGCCGCCAGATGACGAAGGCTAGCACGGCGAAGAAGGCTGCATTGGGCGCCAGTCCGATCGTGAGCGACCAGCCTGCGGCGGCCGGCAGCCAGGCCACGCTCTGCGCTGCATAGAGGATCATCTGCACGCCATAGCACACCCCGGCGGCGGCATAGATTTCACCAAACAGACCCTGGATGCGATCGCCGGCCTCCACCAGCGACCGCATGAAGGCGAGGTCATCCTTGACGGACTGCGGGGTTGAGCTCATCGCGGCATCTCCTGTGGGCTCGCCATCCGCGTGGACGCGGGGGATTGCGCCCGCAGGCGCATCGCGGCGTTGCGCGGCGCGCGGCAGCCGTTGAGCACGAAGCCGATGAAGCTGTCGCGCACCAGAAGTTCGTAGCTGGCGAACATCAGCGGGAACGCGACCGCCAGGATGGCCGCGAACTTGACCGGCCACGGCCAGTCAAGGCGCGCCACCGCGACCTGCAGCGCCATCACGATCGGCAGGTGGATGAGATAGAGCCAATAGGATGCATCGGCGATGTAGCGCCGCGCCGGGCTGAAACCTGACAGGAAACGAAGCGCCAGACCGATCACCGCGAAGGTCGCCGTCCATGTCGCCGCAGCATAGCAGGCGGCGCCGGCGAGCCCGACGGTGTCATCCTGGATCGGTGTCAGCCGCGGCGTCACACCGACAATCGCCAGACTGGCCGTGATCAGGCCGATGGCCAGGATGAGGTTCAGCGCCCAGTCCCGCTCCAGCACCCGGAGCAATTCGACCTGGCGATGCAGCAGCCAGCCAAAGCCGAAGGCGCAACCAAAGCCAATCAACGCCGTGGGATTGGTCACGAACGATTGGTCCGGCGTCGGCACGCCAAACCACATCAGCCATTTCGGATCGGCGGCGAAGGCAGCGCCAACCGGCACCGCCATGACAATGGCCGCAAGCCGGCCGCGCATCGCCAGGCGAACCAAGCGGTCCGCGCCGGCGCGAATGACGCCGCTTCGGTCCATCAAGGCCACCGCGCCGCGCAGGATCAGGATTGCGGCGTAGAACTCCAGCAGCACGTACAGGAACCAAAGGTGGGTCAACGGGAAGCGTGGCAAGGTCGGGAATGCCGGCGGCGCGGTGCCGGACAGATGACCCTGGTTGGCGGCCATCGCCGCCCAGGCGCCCACGGCAAGGATAGCCCCGAACACGATCGGCCAGCCGACCACCAGCGGCAGGGCGATACGTTTCAATCGATCGCCGATGAATGCCGCCGCGCCGCGGCGATGGAAGCTCAGGTGGGCGAAAAAGCCGGCGATCAGGAAGAAGGTCGTCATGCGAAAGACGTGCGTGGTGAAAAACAGCACCCCGAGCGCCAGGCTCTGATGGCTGTCGTCGACGATCCAGACGTGCACTGGGAGCGGCAAGAACGAGACGGTCGCGTGGAACACGATCCCCAGCAGCAGCGCGAACCCCCTGACGGCGTCCAGCGCGTGCAACCGCTCCGGCGCGCCCGCGCCCTCGTGACCGTTCGGCATGCTGCCCTCCCGGGCCAATGACTAGGCGGACAATACCAAACTAGTTTATGATATAAACTACTTCATTGTTCACAAGTTCGACATCCCGTTGGTCGCCCACTTCGAGCGGCGGCGGCTTCTGCTCGAGCGTTCAACAGGCGCCGGCATGACCGGTCATGAATTGTGCCGCTGGCATCAAACGACGCGAACGGTCCGAACAGATCCTGCCGCGAACGGCGAGACCAACGGCCTATCGCTCAAATGCCCGTGCCAGCCGGATCACCGCCGGCGCGATGAGCTGACGGGGATAGCCGCTGAAGCCCAGCACCAGTGCCGATCGCACCGGGGCCTCGACATAAAGCCGGCTCATGGCGCGAACGATGACGCCGTGTTCGCGCGCGGCCCGTTCGAGCGGGACATCGGATAGCCCTCGCCGCATGTAGGCAACCAGATGCATGCCCTGGTCCGGCGGGTCGACCGTCAGATGGTCGCCGAGGTGGCGCCTGATCGCTGCGACCAGCGCGTCGCGCTGGCCGCGATAGATCTCCCGCATTCTGCGGATGTGCGCGGCAAAGTGTCCCTCCGCCATGAAGGCGGCGACGACCGCCTGACAAAGCGTCGATGGCTGGCGGTCCATCAGGTAGCGCGCGGTCACGAAGGCGGACAGCAGTGACGGCGGCACCACGGCGTAGCCGAGCCGCAGCCCCGGGAACAGCGCCTTGTTGAGGGTTCCGATATAGACGACGCGCCCTGCGTCATCGAGGCCCTGCAGCGAAGCCAACGGCCGGCCGCCATAGCGGAACTCGCTGGCGTAATCGTCCTCGACGATCCACGCGCCTTGCTCGCGCGCCCATGCCAGAAGCTCGAGCCGGCGCGCCATCGACAGGACGACGCCTCTCGGAAACTGGTGCGAGGGTGTGATGAAAACGGCGCGCGCCTTGGGCGCGCGGCGGATGCCCTCGGTGACATCGATGCCATGCTGGTCGACCGGGATGGCGCGAACCTTCGCGCCTCCAGCGGCGAGCGCAAGTCGGGTCAAGGCGTAACCCGGATCTTCGATCCAGACGTCCTTGTCCGGACCTTGCATGACCCGGCTCACGATATCGACGGCTTGCTGGGTGCCCGCGGTGATCACGACCTGTTCGGGCTCGCAGCGCACGCCACGTGCGGCGCGCAGATAGTCGCAAACGGACTTGCGCAGCTCCAGCATGCCGTGCGGGTCGCCATAGCCAAGGTGATGCCGTGCAAAGGATCGCAAGGTGCGGGCAGAGAGCTTGCGCCACAGTTCGGCGGTGCGTGCGTCCACCAGCGTGCGCCCCAGGTTGAACGGGCGCTCGTCGCTCTGCGCCGTCACGTCGACGAAACCACGGAGGTCAAACGCGGAGGCCGCCGGTTTGGCGACCGAAACCGGCCGCTTGTTGCGGCCGCGAAATGCCGGGAAAGGTTCGGGAAGATCGGAGGCGATGTAGGTCCCCGCGCCGGTCCTCCCCGAGGCATATCCTTCGGCAAGCAGCTGTTCGAAAGCTGCGACCACCGCGGACCTGGAAACGCCGAGCTGCACTGCGAGTTCGCGGGTCGAGGGCAGCTTGGTCGCCGGACGGAGCGTTCCCGACAGGATCGCCGATCGCAGCTGCAGATAAATCTGGCGGAACACCGGCGCGTCTGCCGCGCGGTCGACCTCGAACGCATAAAGCTCGGCCCAGCTTTGTCTGCTCTTCACAGATGTCTTTCGAGAATTTCGGCTGCCCGGTCCAAGGCAAGTGGTATGCCTGATTGAGGCCAAGTGGCTCTTTGCGGAAGACCACCTTTTTTCTATCCTGTTTCGGATGACAAGGGAATTCGCAATGCCCGTTCGTTTGAACGGCGAACCGGAGTGCATCTGGCCATGAGCTCGCCGCAAATCCGTCGCGCCGACCGGGCCATGTCCGATGACCGTACGCTGCAGACGCTGACGCAAGGTTATAGCGGCTGTCTTGCGACGGTGAGCGAGGACGGCTTCCCCTATTGCATCCCGCTGCTGTATCTCTGGATCAACGGCGAAGTGTACCTGCACACCACGCGTGCAGGAGGACATCTGCGCGCCAACATCGAGAGAGACCCGCGCGTTTGCTTCGAGGTCGATGAGCAGGAAGGTGTCTTCGACTACGGCCGGTTTGAATGCGATTCGGGTCTCGCCTATCGCAGCGTGTGCCTGTTCGGCCGGATCCGGATCGTCGAGGACCGAAAGATCAAGCAGCAGTTCTGCGCAGCGCTGATGGCGAAATACGGCAAGCCGGACACGCAACGCCCCAAGGGCTTCTTCCCGCGCATCGATATCATCACCGTGTATGCCATCGCGGTCGAGCGCATCACCGGCAAGGCACAGGCGCTGCCGCCGCTGTCCGAACAGTGGCCCGCGCAAGACAGGACCAAGACGCCGTACGCTTTGTTGCCCGTGGACGGCGGCAAACCGTCAGCTTGAAACGATCAAGTTGCGTCGGGATTACGAAGTGCTCGGCGGCCCTGACGCGCCGCAGACGGATCAAAAACTCCGGAAAGTGCACACTAGCGCTGGAGATTTCGCTGCAGAAACCGCTCCGCATCGGCGATCGATTGCGCGCGAACCGCTGCGTCAAACCCCATCGAATACCCGGGAGCTTCCTTCATGCACGCGACGAACAAGCCCGGGTCGAACGGCTTTGCCTGCTCGTCGATGAGCAACATGACCCGGTTTGCCCCGAGCAGAATGAGCGGACATTTTTTCGCGCTGACCAACTCCGGGTAAAAGCGCGCAGTCACCAGGTCGGGGACCGTCCACGCATGGTAGGCGCCCGGATAGGTCACGGTTTCGAACGGGGCCGGATTTCCCGCGGCTCGCACGTAGGCCAGATAACTCTCGACCTTTGTCGCAGGCAGATTGTCGTCCTTTCCGCCGAGCATTATCAACACCGGCGAACCGGTATAGGCGCCGCGGTCGGCCACCGCGCCAAAGTTCAGGGCGGGATAGAAGCCGACGTGCGCGGCAAATCGGCCTGGTCCGGGATTGAGCGCCGCTCGAAGCGGCTCAAATGCCGTCAGATGAGCCACTTCAGCGCCATACGAGAAGCCCGCAATGGCAATCCGATCGGCGTCGATCCGGGATTCGCTCGAAAGCCGCCGCAGCGCGGCGTAAGCGTCCGCCACGCCGGCAGGCAAATAGCCCGGCGAAGCCGACATCGCCGCCCCGGTCGTGCCGCGCGCGGCAAAGCTGTCATAGGTCAATGTGGCGAAGCCCGATTTGCGCAGTTCGGCAGCGACATAGCCTTCATTGGCATCGCGATAGCCGCCGAGCCCGTGAACGACGATGATTGCCGGATACCGATCCTTTTTCTCTTCCGGAAAGCGCAGACTAGCCTGAATCGTGACCGTTCCGGTTGCGGCCTCCCGCAGCAGAATCTGGCGAAAGTCGCTGTAGGTGGACGACTGAAACGTGATTGCGGTCGTGCCGGCCTGCGGCGCCTGACAATTTGCCGCCGTTCCATATCCGATCGCAGCCAGCAGGGCGCATACAATCTGGTACATGAAAGCCCCTTTGCTTTGCCGATCGGCAGACAAGCGGATGCCAGGATCGATCAGAAAGCGCGCACCAATCGAGCTTCACAGAATACGCAAACTTGCTCGTATCCTTGACGTCTCCGTCTTCCTAGTCATCGCACGAGATCGTGACCGGTTGACCAGACGCGCGAGGAGCGCAAGCATGAGCCTCAAGGACATCCACAATCTGGACTACACCATCCTGCTCTGCAGGAAGATGGAGGAGACCTGGGCCCTCTACAAGGACGTGATGGGTTTTCCGATCGAGCGCGACCTCGAAAACTGGGGTCAGCTTCCGGGTCGGCGCCACGCTACTGACGTTGCGGCCAGAGGACAGTGCCTCGCCTGGGATGATGGCCCGGCCCTATCCGACTCCGCCGCAATCCAGCTCGCATTTCGCGTGCCGCCGCCGGCCGTCGACGCCTGCCATGCCGATTGGTGGCGAAGGGCGTCCCCATCATCCGCGAGCCGACCGATCTTCCCGCCTGGCGCCACCGGACGCTGTTCTTCCGCGATCCCGAGGACAACGTCATCGAGATCTATGCCGAATATTAGGCGTCAACGCGTCGCCAGGAGACCGACAAATGGGGGACGATTCAAGGAACATGCCCAGATGAGCTCGCGCGTTTCCGTCGGCCTGTTCGCAATTGCTGTCGCAAGCTCTTTTTTCGCTCCGTCGGCCGCGCTGCCTCAAGGCGCCGATGCCGCCTGGGCGACCTGCATCGCGGCGCCGAACCGCGCCTGCGTGCTCGACGAGGCGATGGTCGTCGCTCGTGCCATCACGACGGACGGATCGCGCGTCTACCCGCTGATCTCGATCGCGATGGCACACGCGAAGAGTGGACGCAGACAGGAGGCCGCTGCGGCGTCCGCAGAGGCCATGCGGGTCCTCAACGCCGCGGGAGAGGATGCGCGGTGGCGCGGCGGCGCGCTCGGCTCGATTGCCGCGGTACAGGCCAAAGCGGGCATGACGGCGGAAGCCAGCGCGACCATCGGCCAAGCGCTGGAAATTGTCGAATCGATCAGGGACGTCGCCACGGTCAAGGAGTTCCTCGACTTCGACCTTGTTGCGATCGCCCGCGACCAGGCCGAGGCCGGCAACTTTGCCGAGGCCCTCCGCGTGGCGCGCGCCATCAAGAGCGAGTGGGAACGGGCCAAAGCGATCGGCTTCGTCGCTCGTGGGCATGCGGAGGCGGGCGATTTTGCCGAGGCCTTGCGACTGGCGCGAATAATCGCGCAACGGGACACTGGCGACGTGCTCAAGTCCATCGCCGATGCGCAGATGAAGGCCGGATTGAAACAGGATGCTGCCCACGCTTGGGTCGCAGCCGCCAAGCTCGCACAATCTCAAGCGCATCGAGACCTTGATGTCGACGAGCCCGTCAAGATCCTCTTGTCCATTGCCGATTCACAAGCGAAGGCCGACCTGACCAACGATGCGGGTGATACTTTCGAGCGGGCCTTGCAGGCGGCCCAATCGATCATGGCGTCGATCAACATGGCGCCGCCTCCCATCGTCGAGCGCATCGAGGCGATCATCGAGGTCGCCGGGGCCGAAGCAAGAGCAGGAATGTCCAGCGAGGCCGCGGCCGCGTTCGAACTGGCCCGCGGACTGGCGGGGACAATCGAGCAATCCCAGTGGAAGACCTTTTCGCCCGGTGACATCACCGCGGCGCGGGCGCAGTGGCGGGCCTATTCCTTCGCCGCTATCGCGGCCGGGCAAGCAAGAGCAGGACTGGCGAGGGATGCGGCCGTCACGATCGAGCAGGCGATGCCGTTGGCGCAATCGATCGAGGAACGGGTAGAGCTGGATCAACCTGGCCGGGCTCATGTCCTCTATCTCATCGCATCGGCGCAAGCGCATGTCGGCAACTCCTCTGCGGCGGCGCAAATCGTGCCTTTGATCAGTCAGGGCCCGTTCCGCGCCATGGCGATCGAATCCCTTGCCAAGGCAGGTGCGGTTGCCGAGGCCCTGCATTTGGCGCCATCCGTCGAGGATGAGCGTGACCGCAGCATGATGCTCGCCTCCATGGCTTTGGAGCCGTCAAACACCGGCGATCTGGCCGGGATCGTGGCGGTCGCGGCCGCTATCAAAGACGCTTATTGTCGGGCCCACGCGCTCGTCGCCGTTGCGCAGGCGCTAGCAAAGGCGGGGCAACTGAGCGAGGCGGGAGCGACAATCGACGAGGTGACAAGGATCGCATGGTCGATCGAGTCGGGAATTGGCCACGACCAGACGCTCGGGCAGATTGTTGACCAGCTTTGTGCCGTTGCCAAGGTGCTGCCGAACTGACCACGGCAGGGTTACCGCCACTGGCACAAACGGTGGCTCCTTTGCGTTGCTCACATCATTGCGGCAGCCGCGTCGTCAGATAGGCGTCGAACAGGGCTTTGCGCTGCGGGTCCAGCACCGCGATCGGCTGCGTCGTGTCGCCAAGCTGCATGACCTGCGGTCCGGAGGCCGCGTAGCGCGGCCAGGCGGGCAGTCCCTCGCCGTTCGGATCGCCTGATTTGGCGAAGTTGGTCCAATATTGCTGCATCTGCTGGGACAGTTCGCGGTCGCGCGCGGACCAGGGCCGCTCGATCGACGCCTGCGTCCCGAACACATAGGCGAGCTCTGCGGAATGGAACGCGCCGACCTTGATCGGGTCAGAGCCCGGCGCAAGCCGCGTGAAGCGATAGACATAGGCACCCTGGCCCCGATCGGCGTAGACCTGCGCCTCGCGCGCCGATGCGGCGAGCAGATAGTCGCTCTGCATGCGGTCCTGCGCAGAGGTGGCGCGATCGGCATCGGTTCCGTTGTAGAGCTTGGCCACCTCGTCGCCTTGCGCGCCGAAGCGCCGGTGGGCCAATGCCGCCAGTGCTTCCGGCGTCGTCGCCGGCAGCAACTCGGTGCCCTCGTCAAAATTGGTGCCGATCAACAGATCAGCCCCGTTATCGTGGTGTGACGCGATCATGTCGGGCATGTCATGCGGCAGCAGATGCCCATCGACGTTGGGCCGCAGCCCGAAGGCGATGGCATTGCCGTCCATGATCCGCACGAGGTCTGTGCTCGCGACCATGCGCAGCTCTGCCAGGCTATTGGCGCCGACGGCGTTTACGAATTTCTCGCCACCCTGCTCGGCCTGCGCCAGCGTTTGCGTCGGATCGGCCATCCCGAACATGGGATCGCTCTCGACAATGGCGCGGTGGAACAGACCATGGGCGAGCGGCGAGGCCAACATCGCGTTGACGCCGAGCGCTCCCGCCGACTGCCCGAAGATGGTGACGTTGTCGGGGTCTCCGCCAAAGCCTGCAACATTGGCCTGCACCCAGCGCAGCGCGGCGACCATGTCGAGCAGGCCGTAATTGCCCGACACATGGTCCGGGCTCTCCTGATCCAGCGCCGGCAGCGCCAGAAAGCCGAGCGGGCCGAGCCGGTAGTTGATCGTCACCGCGATCACGCCGCGACGCGCCAGGGCCTCGCCGTCAAAACTCGGCAGCGAGCCTGACCCTTGCGCGAAGCCACCACCGTGAAACCACACCATGACCGGCAGTTTGTCGGCCGGCCCGCGCGCCGGCGTCCAGACGTTGAGATAGAGACAATCCTCGCTCTGTCGCTCGGAGGTCGGAAAGAACTCCTTCTGGTAGAACGAGCCGGGCTTCGGCAGCGGCTGCGGACAGGCGGCCGCGGCATGGACCGTCTCGAGGATGCCCTGCCACGGCGCCACCGGCTGCGGCGGCCGCCAGCGCAGTCCTGCGACCGGCGCGGCGGCGTAGGGCACGCCGAGATAATGCGTGACGGCGGAATCCACGCTCGCCACCCCGAGGATCGCGCCACCCTGCACCTGCACGGTCGCAGCCTCGACGCGGCCGGCCAACAGCAGAAGCAGACCCGCGGCGCCTGCCGCGATGCGATGCTTTGTTGCGCTCTTCATGGCCAGGCCCTCACTACCAAGTCGTCGCCACAAGACCGGACTGTTCCCAAAAGGCGCATTTGTGCTCCGATGCGAAACCGAGCGTCGCCGCCGGCGCATCGGAAATGGAAAGCACGGCGGGAGCCTCCCGGGTAAAGCGAGGCCATGCGACCCGGACGCTGCGTTCCGCGGCCGCGTTCGGATCGCCTTCGGCCGCGAAGGCCGACCAGTAGTCGGTGATCATGTGCGACAGCGACGCATGACGTCCCGACTGCTTCTGTCCGTCGCCGTCATTGTCGAAGACGTAGCCGAGGTCGGTGGTGTGATAGGACAGGTTCGGCAGATCGTTGCCGGGCGCCAGCGGTTGCTGCTGCACCGGGTCGGCAATGTCGAGCTGATAGCCATAGACCGGCACGTATTGCGCCAGGCCGCTCCGCGCCAGATTCGCCATGCAGGCGAAACGCCGGTCGGTCAGCGCGCTGCCGATCAAGGTCGCGGCATTGACATAGGCGTCAACAGCATATTGACCGCCGACCGCCTCGGCCTTGTCGCCGAAACTGGCCTTGAGGAGTCCGCGCAGATCTTCGCTCGTCATGTGGCGCTTCAACACGTCGGACTCGACGCGGGCGGTGAACAGATAGTTTTCCTTGGCATTGCTGCCGATCAGAACCGGCACCCGAATGAAGCGGCCCTGCTGGAACGCCTCGAACGGGTCGAGCGGCAGCACCACCCCGTCCTGCACAAACGTCGGTTTGAGCGTCATGCGCAGGAATGACTGCACCGGCGCCGTCCGCAGACAGCCCAGCAAGCCGGGACCGGCGGCGCAGCCGATCTCCTCGAGCGTGCGGGCGTAGACTTGCTTCTCGGCCTGCGCCAGCGGCACGGTGTGGGCGCCGTCGGTGCTGCTCTGCACGATGGCGCGTTGGAACAGGCCATCGGAGGCGGGAGAGGCGAGAAGTCCGAGCACCAGATTGGCGCCCGCGGACTCGCCCATCACCGTAACCTTGTGCGGGTCGCCGCCGAACGCCGCGGCATTGCGGTACACCCATCGCAGCGCCGCCTGCACATCGAGCAGACCATAATTGCCAGACACATGCCGGGCGTCTGCCGCATCGAGCGCGTCGGCGGCAAGAAAGCCGAGCGCGCCGACGCGATAGTTCACCGTCACGACCACGGCATTGGCGCGGGCGGCGAGACGGGTCGCGTCATATTGCCTGGCCGCGCTAAAACCCTCGACGAAGCCGCCGCCATGGATCCAGACCATCACCGGCCGCGGCTGTGCTGCCGGCGTCGGCGCCCAGATATTGAGGTACAGGCAGTCTTCGTTGTTGCTGGCAAGCCCCGCCGGATCGGGCGACGCGGTCTGCGGGCAGGATGAAGGCGCAATGGTCGCACGCAGCGGACTTGTCCACGCCGCAGGTGCCGCGGGCGGCGCCAGCCTGCGCTCGCCTGTGGGAGGCGCTGCGAAGGGAATGCCGAGGAAGACATCGACGCCGTCCCGGCGAGCCCCCTCGACCGGCCCCAGATCCGTCTTGACGACAGGCGCCGCGGCGGTCGCCTGTGCGAAAACCGGAGTGCTCAGGGTTTTGAGGATAGCGGCCAGGACAATCGGCAGCGCGATCCATCTGCTGCGGCGCGTCATGCCTTCCTCCTATGTTTCTTATCGGCGCGGATGTTGCTCCAGCGCACATTTTTTCAGGTCGAACCGGGCTATCAGCTATAAGAGGACCCTGTCCAATAAGTTGGAACAGGTCCGACTCATAGAATTCTTCAATGGGACGCATCACGATCGCACAGCTCGAGGCCTTCTACTGGGTGGCGGAACTCGGGGCCGTGCACAAGGCGGCCAGCAGGCTGAACATCACCCAACCGACGGTGTCGCTGAGGCTCCGGCAGCTGGAGGCGGAGCTGATCACACCCGTGCTGGAGCCGCATGGCCGTGGCGTGCGCGTGACGCTGGCGGGACAAGACTTCCTGGCCAAGGCCAGGCTGGTGCTCGACGCCTATGCGCATCTGCAAAGCGCCGCGTCGCCGAGCGCCATCCGCGGGTCCTTGCGGATCGGGCTCGCGGAGGGCTTCGCGGTCGCCTGCCTGTCGCACCTGGTCCCGGCGCTGGCCGGCGCACACCCGCTGCTGCTTCCGGAATGGACCGTGACCACCAGTTCGGCGCTGGAACAGGACCTGGTGGATGGCAAGATCGATCTGGCCGTGGTCGTCGATCCCGTCGGCGATCGCGCGCTGCGCCTGGCGCCGCTCGGTGCGCAGCCGAATGTGTGGGCGGGATCGCCGACGCTGTCGCTTCCAGCCGGCGCGTCTGCGCGTGAGCTCGCCCGCGTGACGGTCATCACCACGCCGCCGCCGACCCCGATGTACCGCAACACCGTGGCGTGGTTTGCCGCCGCCGGACAGAAGCTCGGACCCTTGTGCGTGTGCACCAGCGTCAATGCGGCCGCGCAATTGGCCGCCGCCGGCATCGGCATTGGCATCTTTCCGGCGCGGATGATCGAGGCGTCCCACCTTGCCGGTACCATCGCCGCGATTGCGACTGACCCGCCGCTGCCTGTCGGCCACGTCTATGTGGCCGACCGTGTGACCGCCGATCAGAGCCGAACCGAGGCGGTGATGCGGATCCTGGACAGCGTCACCCGCACGCTCGACTATTTCGGTCCGCCGGGTTGACGATCACGTCAAACGCGGCGGGTCGAGATCAAGCCCGCAGGACGGAACACAGTTGCCGCATCGAACGAGGCGCTGTCGGCGGGGATCGCGCCGCTGTCGGCGGAGCAAGATGCGAAATGGACGGGCCAGAGCGGCGCACACAAAAATCGATTCTTGGCTCTGCACCGGCTTACGATAAACGCGCCGCTTGCGCCGCCCGCCACTGCAAGAACTCCTGTTCACGCCGGTTGCCCGCAAGCGTTGCGGCCGCCTCAAACGCGGCGCACGCTTCCGCATAGCGGCCGAGCCTTTGGAGCAGGTCGCCGCGTACGCTTCCCAGCAGGTGATAGGTCTTGAGCGCGGGCTCGTCCACGAGGCGGTCCACGATCTCGAGCGCGGCTTGCGGGCCCTCGGCCATGCCGACGGCCACCGCGCGGTTGAGCTCGATCACCGGCGAGCGCACCAGCGCTGCGAGCTCCGCATAGAGCTCGGATATCCGCGGCCAGTCGGTCGCATCCGCGTGGCCTGCTTGCGCATGACAGGCGATGATCGCCGCCTGCAGCGTGTAGAAGCCGCCGGCGCCGCCGCGCTCGCGGGCGCGCGCCAGCGCCTGCAATCCACGCCGGATCTGGAGCTGGTCCCACAGCGCACGGTTCTGGTCGAGCAAAAGGATGGGCTCTCCACTGGCGTCGGTGCGCGCCGCCGTGCGCGACGCGTTCAGCTCCATCAAGGCGAGCAACCCATGCGCCTCAGGCTCATGCGGCGCGATCGAGGTCAGCACCCGGGCCATGCGAAGGGCCTCATGGCAGAGCTGTGGACGCAACCAGTCGTCGCCGCGCGCCGCCGTGTAGCCTTCGTTGAAGATGAGATAGACGACCTCCAGCACGGAAGCTAGCCGTTCCGACAGTTCCGCGCCGCGCGGGGTCTCGTAAGCCAGCCCGGATTCGGAGAGCGTCCGCTTTGCGCGCACGATGCGCTGAGAGATGGTCGCGTCCGGAACCAGAAAGGCCCGGGCGATCTCGTCGGTGGTCAGGCCGCAGATCATCCGCAACGCCAGCGCCGCGCGGGCCTCGCGCGACAGCAACGGGTGACAGGCGGTGAAGATGAGCCGCAGCAGCTCGTCGCCGATGTCGTCGTCGAGCGCCGCATCGAGATCGGGCATCGCCTGCTGCTCCTGCTCCATGTCGCGCGCCATCATCTCGTGCTTGCGCGCGAGCAGCCGATTGCGGCGCAAATGATCGAGCGCCCTGCGTTTTGCGGTCGCCATCAGCCAGGCGCCGGGCTTTTGCGGAAACCCCGTCGCGGGCCAATGTTCGAGCGCCGCCAGCAGGGCGTCCTGCGTCAGCTCCTCGGCCAGCGGCACATCGCGCAGCATCCGCGCCAGGCCCGTGATCAGCCGGGGCTGCTCGATCCGCCAGACCGCCAGGATCGTGCGATTGGCGTCGGCGGCCGTCATGGCCGCCGATCGTATCTGCCGGGAGCGCGCCTCACGGCGTCGCAAAGGCGCGCACCTCGCACGTGCCCTCCCAGCCCGGCAAATGGTCGAGATGCAGTTGCATGAACTCTCGCGCCATCGCCAGCGCCTCTTCCTTGTCCCGCAGCTCGAAGATCGCGTAGCCGCCGATGACTTCCTTGGCCTCGACGAACGGGCCGTCGATGACGCTGAGCTTGCCGTCCGCGACGCGCACCCGGGCACCGGTCTGCAGCGGCATCAGTCCGCCATTGTCGAGCATGCGGCCGGCCTTGATTTCCCGGTCGGCGAGCTTGTGCATGGCCTCCAGCAGTTCGGGCGTTGGACCTTTGGCCGGCTGGGGGGACGTCACGATATACATGAACCGCATCAGAAGACCTCTCCGTAAGGCGAGCCGTGGGCGCCATCGCCCCATGAAACTGTCTCGCTATTGAGATCAACGAACCAGCCCGAGCGGAATCGACATGCACTCCCATAAAAATATGCTGTCGTCGTTCCGGGAGGATCCAAAGCACCGGACCCGGAGTATCGAAATTCCAGGTTGGCTCGTTTCACTCCCCTCCGACGTGCCAGTCCTCATCGGGGTTAGCGGGTGCCTACTGCCGCAGCATGATCAAGGGATCGGCGCTGTCGGGGACCAACCGCCACTGCGCATTGTCGTCGGCCTCGAACCGCCAGATGTTGCCGTTGTCCGCCATCAGGAGCATCTGGCCGTGTTCCAGCCGCCATTGCGTCGGCGCAAAGGCCGTGACTGCGGAATCGCATTTGGGCTTCAGGAACACCTGGAAATTGTCGTGGCCGGCGTCGTTGTTGGTGAGCGTCAGGCCGCAGATCGACTGCCCGTTGCTGCGCACCATCGCCCAGTCGCCGATCATCTGGTCGGTCGACTTCGCGAGCGAACGCGCAGCCGCGAGGTTCTGCAGGATGTAGACGCCCTCGCCCTGCCGCAAGCCCTCGAAGATGCCGGTTTCGACCTCGGTGAAGTCGATCACCGCCTCGCCGGTCGCGTCCTGCAGCCGAACGATGTCATCGAGTCCCTTGACGCTCCAGGCGGTGATCTCCTTGGTGAAGGGCAGCGCCGCCGCGCAACCGGGCTCGAGCTCGAGCTTGAAGCCTTGCGGGCTCGCGTCTGCCTTCAACGTCACGACACAGGTCTTGCTGCGCTCGGTGGTGGCAAGCTCCCACTGGCCGATCATGTCCTTCTTCAGGCTCCTGGTATCTTGCGCGCGCATCGGAGATGCGGCGATCGCGACCGACAGAAGCGCAGCGAGCGTGAAAATGAAACGAATATGCATCGACCAACCCTAGCGCGTCTTGGACGGCGTTTCCGCGACCGGCGTCAGCGGCGGCTTGCCGGCGAACCAGGCCGCGAGATTGTCGACCACCAGCTGATCCATGGCGTTGCGTGTCACCACGGAAGCCGAGCCGATATGTGGCAACAGGACGACATTCTGCATGCTTTTCAGTTCGTCCGGCACGTTCGGTTCTCGCTCAAACACGTCGAGCCCTGCGGCCAGTATGGTCCCCGACTTCAGCGCCGCGATCAGCGCCTGCTCGTCGACGACGGTGCCGCGCGCGACATTGATGATCACGCCGCGCGGGCCCAAGGCCTTCAAGACCTCGGCATTGATCATTTTCGCGGTCCCCGCGCCGCCGGGAACGATGACGACCAGCGTGTCGACCGCCTTGGCCATCTCCATCAGGTCGGGGTAATGCTTATACGACACGCCTGCAGACGGGTTGCGCGTGTGATAGACGACCGGCACGCGCGAGGCCTCCAGCCGCCGCGCGATGGCCTGGCCGATCCGGCCCATGCCGACCATGCCGACGGTGCGGTCGCGCAGCGAGCCTGTGCTGAGCGGAAAGTTTTGTGCGAGCCAGAGCCCGGAACGCAAATAGCGGTCGGCCTTGACGAACTCGCGCAAGGTGCAGATCAGAAGCCCCATCGCGACGTCAGCGACCTCTTCGGTCAGGACGTCGGGCGTGTTGGTGACCATGATGTCGTGGTCGCGCGCATAGGCCGCATCGACATGATCGTAGCCCACGCCGAAGGCCGCGACGATCTCGAGCTTCGGAAATCGGGCCAGGGTCCTGGCATCGCCGCGCACCGAGTTGTAGGTCACGGCCATGCCGCGAACGCGGGCGGCCACGTCAGGCGTCAGCCGCTCCAGGTCGTGGGTCGTCTCGAAATGATGCAACACGAACTGGTCGGAGAAACCATTGTCGACGATGGGCTTGCGCGGGCCATGAACCACCAGATCGATCTTTTCCGACGAAATAGCTCCACCCGCCATCAGTTGTCCTTTCCAAGCGCGCTCTCATGCCAGCGCCGTAACAATAAATGCGAGGTTAGCGCCAGCAGGGCATAGATGACAATCCCGGCGAGCGAGAGCAACAACAGGGCTGCGAACATGCGGGGAATGTTGAGACGGTAACCGGATTCGGCAATTCGATAGGCCAGCCCGGAACCGGCGCCTGCGCTGCCGGCGGCGATTTCGGCTACCACTGCGCCGATCAGGGACAGGCCGCCCGCGATGCGCAGGCCACCGAGGATATAGGGCAATGCTGACGGAAATTTGAGCAGGGCAAGCGTCTGCATCCGCGAGGCACCGTAGAGCTGGAACAGGCCGGCCAGGTTGCGGTCCACCGAATTGAGGCCGAGCGTCGTGTTCGACAGCACCGGGAAGAATCCGACGATCCAGGCGCAGACAATGACGGCGATCTGCTGCGGCAGGTAGATCAGCAGCAGCGGCGCGATCGCAATCACGGGCGTGACCTGCAGGATCACCGCATAGGGAAACAGCGAATATTCCAGCCACTTCGATTGATTGAACACCAGCGCCAGCGCAATGCCCCCGATCGCGGCGGCGATGAAGCCTTCGAGCGTGGTCAAGAGCGTCGTCAACAGCGAGTCCCACAGCACCTGCCAGTCGGCCAGAAGCGTGCGGATCACCGCGACCGGGCCGGGCAGCACATAGGGCGGAATATTGTTGATCCGCACCACCAGCTCCCACGCCACCGTTGCCGCCGCCAGCACGATGACCGGAAGCAGGAAGCGCAGCACGCCGCGCGCACCTGTATCGCCGGCGAGCGGAGACGGGACCGGCTGATCCGCGAGCTTGCTCATAGGCCGGAGCGTCCCGAATAGGACGGCGCCAGCGCGTCCGAGACCCTGCGGCAATATTCGACATAGGCGGCCGACGTCCTGAATCCCTCGTCGCGCGGCTCGGGCACCTCGATTTTGATCTCGGCGCCGATCCTGCCCGGCCGCGCCGTCATGACGACCACGCGCTGCGACAGATAGACGGATTCGAACACCGAATGGGTCACGAAGACGACGGTCTTGCGCAAAGTCCGCCAGAGCGTCAGCAGATCGTTGTTGAGACGGAAGCGGGTGATCTCGTCGAGCGCTGCAAACGGCTCGTCCATCAAGAGGATATCCGGATCGGTGACGAGCGCGCGCGCCAGCGAGGTCCGCATCTTCATGCCGCCCGACAATTCGCGCGGGACGGCGTCGGCAAACTCGAGCAGTCCCACCTGCGTCAAGGCCTCCGCGATACGTGCGTCCGCCTCCGTGCTCGGCACACGGGCGAGCTTCAGCGGCAGCCGCACATTTTCCCGCACGCTGGTCCACGGCATCAGGGTCGGTTCCTGGAACACAAAGCCGATCGGACGCCGCTGGCGTGCCGCATCCTGCCGCCGCACCTGAACGCTGCCCGTCGTCGGTGCGGACAAACCGGCGATCAGCCGCAACGCCGTCGACTTGCCGCATCCGGACGGCCCGAGCAGAGAAACGAACGCGCCGCGCTCGATGTCGAGGTCGAGCGGTCCCAGCGCCATGACACCGTTATCGAAGGTCTTGGTGACGCCGGAGAGGCGGACCGCTGGGTTGTCGGGGTCAGGATCGGTTGCGTACGACGCGGTCAAGTTCGTCATACGGCGCTAGTTCTTCGGCCGCAGGTCCAGGCCGACACCCTTGTTGACGAAGCGCAGCGTGTAGGACTTGCGGACGTCGACGTTGGGACGCACCACGCCGGCCCGCACCATCTTGTCGAAGAAGCTGGTGACCCGCTCGTCCGTCATCGCACCGATGCCGCTCTTCAAGGTGTCGCCGGAATCGACAATGCCGTATTCCTTCATCTTGTCGACGGAGTAGGCCAGCATCTCATCGGTCATCTCCGGATTGAGCTGCTTGATCATCGCGTTGCCGGCCGAATTGTCCCCGTAGAGATAGGTGTACCAGCCGATGATCGACGCATCGACGAAGCGCTGAACCATGTCCGGCTTCCTGTCGATGACGTCGTAGCGGGTCTCGATCAAGGTCGAATAGGTGTTGAAGCCGTTGTCGGCGAGCAGGATGACGCCGGGCTTGAAACCCGCGCTCTTCTCGACCGCATAGGGTTCAGACGTGAGGTAGCCCTGCATCGCACTCTGTGCAGTGGCGATGAACGGCTGCGGATTGAAGGTGTAGGGCCTGACGTTCTTTTCACTGAAGCCATATTCGGACTTCAGCCACTGGTAATAGCTCGTGATGCCCTCCTTCGACACGAACAGAGTGAGCGGTTTCAGTTCCTCGAGCTTGGTGATTTTCGATTCCGGATGCGTCAGGAAGACCTGCGGGTCCTTCTGGAACATCGCGGCCACCGTCACCACCGGCACGTTGTTGGTGACCGCGTCGAACGACATCAGCGTGTTGGCGGCCATGAAGAAATCGATTTTGCCGGCAATCAGGAGCATGCGGTTGTTGTCATTCGGCCCGCCCGGCAGGATGGTGACGTCGAGCCCGTATTTCTTGTAGGTACCGTCAGCGAGCGCCTGGAAGAACCCGCCGTGCTCGGCCTCCGCGACCCAGTTGGTACCGAACGAGACCTTGTCCAGCTTCCCATCCGGCTTGGATTGGGCCGCCGCGGGCGGGCCGGCAAGACTTCCAACCAAAAGACACGCCGTTAACGCTCGCAGCAACCAAGCCGCCTTCATGATTGGACTCCGTGGTTCGTTCTGGCCCATGATAGCTCCCATAACTACCCTGCAATCCGGCCCAAAGAAACATCCCGTTCGATGCTCGTCCCGCCCCGCGACTGGACCGACATACACTGGCCCGACATCGACGAGGCGGAGGCCGCGCGCTGGATTGCGGTGCTGCCGCTGGCTGCGACCGAGCAGCATGGCCCGCATTTGCCGCTCGGCACCGACGTGATGATCGCACAGGCCTATCTGGCGCGGGTGCGCGAGCTGCTGCCGGCGGCGGCGCCGGTAACTTTCCTGCCGCTGCAGCCGGTCGGGATATCGACCGAGCATGTCGACTTTCCCGGCACTTTGACGCTGCCGACCGAAATTGCGTTGGGGTACTGGATGGCGCTGGGCGAGAGCGTCGCGCGCGCAGGGTTAAGGAAGCTCGTCATGGTCACGAGCCACGGCGGCAACAGCGCGGCCATGACGCTGGTGGCGCAGGATCTGCGCGCGCAACACGGGCTTCTCGTCGTCACCACCTCGTGGTCGCGCTTCGGCACGCCGGAGGGATTGTTTTCGCCCGAGGAATTGCGCCACGGTATTCATGGCGGCGCGGTCGAGACGTCGATCATGCTGGCGCGCCATCCGCAGCAGGTCCGTCTTGACGCGATCGCCAGTTTTCGTCCCGCCACGATCGCGATGGAAAGCCGGCATCGGCGGCTGTCTGCGCATCGCCCGGCCCCGTTCGCCTGGCAGACGCAGGATCTTCACCCAAGCGGCGCAGTCGGCGACGCGACCCTGGCATCCGCCGAGAGCGGCGAAGAACTCATCGAGCACGGCGCCCGCGCCTTCTGCGAGCTGCTCGACGATGTCGATAAATTCGACGTGACGACGCTGGCATCGGGACCTGCGGTCTAACCGGGTTTCTTTGTAAACCATTAGAATCGTTAACTAAACTGACATCTCTGGCTCCATTCGAACCGGAATCGACGAGCCTCCGTCCAATTGGGCAAGCGGACCACAACGGAGCCGCCTTTCAATCGGATGGAGTTTCATTATGTCGATTAGGACCAAGATTGCGGCCCTTGCGCTTGCCGCGCTCGCCGTCACCGGCAGCATCGCATCCACCACCACGCCAGCAGAAGCCAAGGGCCCCGGCCTTGCCTGGGGTATCGGCGCGGGCCTCGTCGGCGCCGCGATCGTCGGCAGCGCCATTGCCGCCAACGATGCCAACTACGGCTATCGCCGCTGCGGCTGGGTCCGCCAGTTCGACGGCTACGGCAACTATCTGGGCCGGGTGCGGACCTGCTCCTACTATTGATGCTGTTCGACGCGTTTTCATTGCGCGATCCGCTGCGCACCCTCGGGTCACGTCCGAAAGCAGGCTTTCGCTTGAGAACGCTTTGATGTGGACCCCGTGTCCGGCACGGGCGCCTCATCCCCGCCGGTGCCGTGCCAGACCCGCCCGGTCGTCCCCCCGGGCGGGTCACCGCGGCTGGATTTCAGGAGCGATCGCGAGCCCGCGTCACGGTGCCAACAACGCCAGGGGTTATCGTCCCCAGCGGTCCTGCCACATCTTCTCGCCGATCGTGCAGGGTATGCGCGGCTCCTGTCCGGCCACCGGGACGATCTTGTGCTCCGGCGTTCGGCCGGCGACCTCGAGGATGAGCTTGGTCCGGATCGCTTCCTTGAATTTTTCGCGGTCCTTGATCGGCACCACGAACGAGCCGGCGCCTCCGATCACGCAGTCCTCGTAATAGAAGTCGAGGTTGTCGATATCCATCGTCGCGTACGACGGCTCCTTCACCATGATCGGCAGGCCGTTGATGGTAATGCCCTTCTCCAGCGCCGCAGCGCGAGCGCCGGTCACGGGCTCGCCGCTGTTGTTCGGACCATCGCCGGAAATATCGATCACCCGCCTGATGCCGCGATAGGGATTTTCGTCGAACAGCGGCACGGCGAAATTGATCGCGCCGGAGATCGAGGTGCGCGAGCCCCTGCGAACCGGCGCTTTCATGATCTCGCTGGCAACGGCATCCGCCGATTCCGGGCCATCGATCAAGCGCCAGGGAATGATGATCTTCTGGTCGCTCGACGCCGACCACTCGAAATAGGTCACCGCCACCTTGCTGGTCGGGCCGCTCTTCATCGCCTGCAGGAATTCCTTGGAGACGATGGCCTGCGCATAACCCTCGCGTTGAACCGCGAGTTCGTCGAGATCCATCGAATAGGACACATCGACGGCGATCACGAGTTCGATATCGACGGACGGCAAGCTGTCCTTGCCGTCGGCCTGCTGCGATTGGGGATTAGGTGCGGCAATACCCGCAACGTCGCCCGCGACAAACGTCGTCGCAACCAGCGCCGCCCCGATCGAGACACACCAGCGCATCGCGGCCCTCCCGTCGTTTCAAGGAGATGGTGACACGCAAAATCGATCGCGCAAAGGAGGAACCTGCGTCAGGCTTCACATTCCAGTTAGCGTGCGCGTGGCCAGTTTCCGAAGTTCGTGAAGCCCTGTCGTGATTTCGGTTCAGAAATTCACATATGCGCGTCGACAACGAGGAGAGCTTCGCGATCGTCGCACTGCGCATCGAATCAAGCTGCTTCAATCGTCCGCCTGCTTCGACCGCAAGCGAACCATACGGCGTTCGATGCGCGAGCCGCGATCGATCGCCGGGGCGCGTCCGGAGCGGCCACGATTCTGTTGACATAGTATAGGGGGCTACCCTATAAAGCCGCGATGTCGCACACGATCCGGGAAAAGAAGAAGTTGCTCGCCCGCGTCGGGCGCATTCGCGGTCAGATCGAGGCGATCGAGCGGGCGCTCACCGAGGAGGCGGGATGCGAGCGCATCATGCACATGATTGCCGGCGTTCGCGGCGGCGTCGCGGGCCTGATGGCAGAGGTGGTCGAGGATCATATCCGCACCCATCTCGTTGATCGCGAAAAGAACCCGGGCGCACTCAACGCCGATGCCGCGGACCAGCTGATCGAAGTGGTCCACACCTATCTGAAGTGAGAGGCACCATGATCGACAATGGCAACGGCGCAGCGGCGGCTTTTCACAGTCATGTCTTTCTCGCGGAAGGCCACGACAGGAGCGAGCGCCGGACCTGGGCGGTGATCTGGCTGTGCGCCATCATGATGGTCGCGGAAATCATCGGCGGTCTGCTGTTCGGTTCGATCGCGCTGGTGGCAGACGGGCTGCATATGAGCACGCATGCCGGCGCCCTGCTGCTGGCTGCGCTCGCCTACACCTACGCGCGCAGGCACGCCAACAACCCGGCATTCACGTTCGGCACCGGCAAGCTCGGCGATCTCGCCGGTTTCACGAGCGCGGTCGTTCTGGCGATGATCGCGCTCCTGATCGGCTACGAATCCGTCTCCCGCATCTTTGACCCCGTCCCGATTCATTTTGCCGAGGCAATCCCGATCGCCTGTCTCGGTCTCGCGGTCAACATTGCGAGCGCCTGGCTCCTGAGCGGCGGCGGGCATCATGATCACGGTCATGGTGGCAGTCATGGTCACGGTCATGGCCACACGCATGACGCCCCCCACGACCATGACGAGCTGCACGAGATCGAGACCCCGGACGGGCGTGTTGCGCTGGAGGTTTTCGAACTCGGCGTACCGCCGCGCTTCCGGCTGCGGGCCATCGACGGCGCCGCGCTGGCGGCGCAAGCCGCATCCATCGAAACGGTGCGCGGCGACGGAACGCGACAGTCGTTTGCGATGCAGGACAAGGGCGCCTTTCTGGAATCGATCGCGGAGATTCCGGAGCCGCATGCCTTCACGGCGACGGTCCGGATCGGCGAGGCGAATTATTCCGTCGCGTTCGAGGAGCACGAGCACGCGCACGCATCGACTGCCCGCGACAACAACATGCGTGCCGCGGTGGTCCACGTCATCGCCGATGCGGCGGTATCGGTGCTTGTGATCGTTGGCCTGTTGCTCGCGCGCGCCTTTGGCTGGCTGTGGATGGATCCGCTCGCCGGCATCATCGGGGCTTGCGTCATCGCCAGCTGGTCCTACGGACTGATCCGCGACACCGGCGCGATCCTGCTCGACATGAATCCCGACAAGGCCATGGCCAGCAAGCTGCGCGAGCAGATCGAGGCCGATGGCGACGAACTCGCCGATCTGCATCTCTGGCGGCTCGGGCCTGGACATCTCGGCGCGATCGTCTCTGTCGTCACCGGCGAGGCGCGCGATGCCGAATATTATCGCGTCCGGCTCGCCCGATTCAAATCGCTGTCACATCTCACCATCGAGGTCTCGCAAAAATTCTAAATTCATTGACGCCCGCGGCGAGTCAGATAAGATTGCTGCACGGCCGAAAGGCCCGGAGTGCGGGCTCAGAATGCGCTGGTTTCGGGATAATATCAGGCATGGTTCATGGCTCGCGCTGATCGCGCTAGCCATCAACATTGCGTTATCCTTCGGCCACGTTCACGCGATCGGTGGCCACCGCTCCGAGCGCGGCCTGACCGTTGCATCCATTGCATCGCCCGACGGTGACCAGACCCCGGACCATCCTAACGACGGCAAGGCCGACGACCTCTGCCCGATCTGCATGGCCGCTGCGGCGATCGGCACCGCGCTCGCCCCGACTCCGCCAGCGTTACCGGTCGAGTTTGCCGACACCACCATCGATCGTGCGATCGAACAGGCCGTCGCGATCCTTCCCGCGCCGCGCGCGGCCTTTCAATCGCGCGGGCCACCGATTTCCTGACATCGCAGCTTTGGTCTCTTGGGGCAGCGCGCTGAAACGCTGCGCTTAGAGCCAAGGCTTCAGCTCATCCGCACGGGTCGCAGTGCTTTTGCGCCGCTGCCCGGCATGTGATCACCCTGTCAGGAATTTTCCCCGTGAACCACGTCCTATTCGGGCGCTTCAGGCGCAACCTTCTCCTATCTGCCTCCTCGCTGGTCCTGGTCGCCGCCTCAGGCGCACCCGTCCACGCGCAAACCGGCAATGCGTCTCCAACGCCGCCGGCTGCGGCCGCGCCGCAACCTCCCGCCGCGACCCCCGCGCCTCAGGAGAGCGCAACGCCTGTCCCGCAACAGACAGAATCCCCTGCGGCGCCACAGCAAGCGACCGGTGGCAATGTCTTGCCGGAAACGCGGGTGGTCGCGCCGGCCGAGCGGCGGCAGCCGCGAACGCCGCCACCGCGCCAGGTGGTGACCAACCAGCCGCCCGCGCCAACGCCGGCGCAGGTCGTGGCCCAGGAGACTCAGATGCTCGATGCTGCCCGGCACACTATTCTGGCGCCGATCGGTGCCACTTCCTACCAGGTCAACCACCAGGCCATTGAGGCACAGCCTCAAGGCAACAATGCAACACTGGACAAGGTGCTGTTGCAGTTCCCCGGCGTCACACAGGATTCAGCCGCGAGCGGCGAACTGCATGTGCGCAACGAGCACGCCAATATTCAATATCGTATCAACGGCATCATGCTCCCCGACGGCGTCGGCGCTTTCGGGCAAATCCTCGACACCGGTATCGTCGGCAGCCTTGCGCTATTGACCGGCGCGCTGCCGGCGCAATACGGCCTGCGCACGTCGGGTGTGCTGGACATCGAGACGAAATTGGACGCCTTCAACAACTCCGGCAGCGTCAGCGTCTATGGCGGCAGCCATGGCACGATCACGCCGAGTTTCGAGTATGGCGGCACGGTCGGGCAGACCCAGTATTTCGTGTCCGGGCGCTTCCTGCAGAACAATCTGGGCATCGAAAATCCGACGCCGGCGAACGAGGCGATTCACGACCGCACCTCACAGGAAAAGGGATTTCTCTATCTTTCGACGGTGCTCGACCCCACCAGCCGCCTGACCTTCATGAGCGGCGCGTCGAACAGCAGTTTTCAGATTCCGAACAATCCCGGGCAGACGCCGAGCTTCACGGCCTTCGGAGTATCCAATTCCGATTCGGCAACCCTCAACGAGCATCAAAACGAATTCAACCAATTCAACGTCCTCGCCTACCAGAAATCGGCCGAGGGCATCGACTACCAGCTTTCCTATTTCAACCGTTACAGCCAGTTGCACTTTTTTCCCGATCCGATCGGGGATCTGGTCTTCAACGGCGTGTCGTCGGACGTCTACCGCCAGAGCGTCGTCAACGGCATTCAGGAGGATACCGCCTGGCGCTGGGGCTTTGCCCACACGCTGCGGTTCGGATTTTCGGTGAGCGGGGAACGCTCCCTGGTCAACAACATATCCACCGTGTTGCCGGTCGACGACATGGGCAATGCAATCGATGCGCCGTTCTCGGTCTTCGATACAAGCGCCAAGACCGGCTGGCTCATCGGCACCTATATCCAGGATGAGTGGAGGATTGCCAACCAATTGACGTTGAACGCGGGATTGCGGTTCGACCAGATGTATCAGTATGTCGACGCCAACCAGCTCAGCCCGCGGATCAGCCTGACCTGGAAGCCGTACGACGGCACCACCTTCCACGCCGGCTATGCGCGGAACTTCACGCCGCCGCCGCAAGTGATCGCTGCTCCGACCAATCTGGCGCTGGTGCAGGGCACGACGCAGCAGCCCGAGGTGCAGCTCAACAGCCCGGTGCTCCCGGAGCGGTCGCACGTCTTCGATGTCGGTGTTGTGCAGAAGATCTATCCCGTGCCCGGTCTCGAAGTCGGCGTCGACGGCTACTACAAGCTCGCGCGCGACCTGCTTGACGACGGCCAGTTCGGCGCGGCCTACGTTTTGAACGGATTCAACTACGACCGCGGCGAGAATATCGGTCTCGAACTCAAATCGACCTACAGCAACGGCAACTTCCGCGCCTGGGGCAACGTCGCCTGGGCAAAGCAGGTTGCCACCACCATCGTCTCGAACCAGTTTCTGTTCGCTCAGGATGAAATAAACTACATCGCCAGCCACGATATCTACACCGACCATGCCCAGGTCCTGACCGCATCGGCCGGCGCCTCTTATCTGTGGAACGATACGCGGTTCAGCGCGTCGATGATCTATGGCAGCGGGCTTCGCTCCGGCTTTGCCAACACCGATCACCTGCCGTCCTACACCCAGGTCAATATGGGCGTGTCGCACGATTTCAACATGGTCGCCGCGAACAAGCCGACCACGCTGCGGTTCGACGTCGTGAACGTGTTCGACAAGATCTATGAGATCAGGGACGGATCTGGCATCGGCGTGTTCGCCCCGCAGTTCGGACCGCGCCGCGGATTCTTTGTCGGCATTTCGCAGAAACTCTGAGTGAGAGGCGGGGGCCGGATCGATCATCGAAGAGAGAGAACCACATGCGATATAACAGCAAGAAGCACCGACGCGGTGACCGGTTCTGCAGCGGAATGTTTCTGAGGTTCGCGGCGTTTCTCGCGGGCCTCGCGATCACGGTCGAACCCGCGCTCGCGCAATCTGCAAGCCCGTTGCTGCCGCGAAACCTGTCGCCGTGGGGCATGTTCCTCAACGCCGATATCGTGGTGAAGGTTGTGATGGTCGGGCTTGCCTGCGCCTCACTGGTGACGTGGACAGTTTGGCTCGCCAAGACCATCGAGCTCAACAGCAAGAAGAGGCTCGCCCGTCGCCGGCTCAAGATACTGGAAAGCGGCGGCGGTCTAACAGATGCGACGCGCGCCAGCGAAACCGACAGAGACGCCGTCGCGCAGCTCATCCTGTCCACGGCGCGGGAGGCGGAGCTGTCCTACGGCATCACCGACGATGGGTTGAAGGAACGCGTCGCGTTACGGCTGGAGCGCGTGGAGGCGGCAATGACGCGACAGGTGTCGCGCGGCGTCGGCATCCTGGCAACGATCGGGGCCACGGCCCCGTTCGTCGGCCTGTTCGGCACGGTCTGGGGCATCATGAACTCCTTCATCGGCATTTCCGAATCCCACACCACCAATCTCGCGGTGGTGGCGCCCGGCATCGCCGAAGCTTTGCTTGCAACCGCGCTCGGGCTCGTCGCCGCCATTCCGGCGGTCGTGATCTACAACCATCTGGCCCGCGTGATCAGCGGCTACCGCACGCTGCTGGGCGACGCCTCGGCGCATCTGCTGCTGATGGTCAGCCGCGGACATGTGAACCCCGCCGCGACGCTGTCACGTGCCGCGGAGTGACGACGATGGCGATGCGTCTTGGTTCACGTTCCGGCGACGACGAGCTCGAAATCCAGCACGAGATCAACGTCACGCCGTTCATCGACGTCATCCTGGTGCTCTTGATCATCTTCATGGTGGCGGCACCGCTCGCGACCGTGGATATCGGCGTCAACCTGCCCGCCAGCACCGCTCCCGAGCAGCCGCGACCGGACAAGCCGGTGTTCGTGACCATCAAGCCGGACGAGAGCATTGCGGTCGGGGAGACCACGGTTGCGCGCGACGAACTTCCGGGTGCGCTGGACACCGCCACCAACAATCACAAGGACGAGACGATCTTCGTCCGTGGCGACAAGGAACTGAGTTATGGCGGGCTGATGGGAGTGATGAACACTTTGCGCGATGCCGGATATCTCAAGCTCGCTCTGGTCGGGCTGGAAGCAACGGCAACGAAGCAATGAATGCGTTCGCGCTGCATCTGCCGGAACGGCGCGGGCTTTCCCGTTGGACGTTGGCCGCCATCACGATCCTGATGGCGCACGCGGCGATCGTGGTGGCGATTGCGTGGTGGCACGCCCGTAGACCGGTCGAACCGAACATTCTTCCCGCCATCGCGGTGACGTTGGCACCGGTCGAGAGCAGTTCGCCAGAAGTCCAGGCCCAGGACATCGCGGTCGGACCGACCATGCAACAGGCGGAGGCCGCGCCGCCCGAGCCGCCCAAGGTCGAAGAGAAGCCGGTCGAGCGGGTGGAGCAGCCACCATCGCCGCCGCAACAGGCCGACGTCACGCTGCCGCAGGATGAGCCGAAGGACGTTGAGAAGCCGAAGCCGGTCGTTCAGCCGCCCGCGCCCGAGACCCGCGCGCCGCCGAAGAGCGACCACATCGGGCAGTTCTCCGAGGCCGGCTCGAACGCCTACAACGCGCTGGTGTTCGGGCATCTGCAAAAATTCAAGCGCTATCCGTCAGCCGCACGCGGGGCGTCCGGCGTCGTGATGGTGCAATTTGTGCTGAACCGCGCGGGCGACGTGATCGAGAGCGCGGTGACAAAATCATCAGGCAGCGACGTGCTCGATCGCGAGGCGCTCGCAATCCTCCGCCGCGCCAGCCCCTTCCCCGGCTTCCCCGCCGCCAAGCCAGGCGCGCAGGACACCTACATCGCCCCGGTGAATTTCGCGCGGTAGCTAGAGTAGAACATCTCTCAAGCGCGCCGCGCGGGAGGCGTCTACCTCACGTCGGCAGGGCCGCGGCAACCATGGGTCAGGGAATCGCGAATCCGCCCTCTGCCGCAACCGCCGACGAGATCGCCCGCAGATACGCTAGGCAGTGCAACAACCGGAACAACAGGCGCAAATCCTGCCGTCACGATGCTCCGAAACACCGGCTTGGTCTGAAAAGAGCCCGCAGCTTGAGTATTCGACGCTGAGGCGCCCGTAAGGGCCAGTGTCAACACCAGGAGATGGAAGCGGCACATCGGAGTTCCCGCAAAGCAACCGAGCTGTGCCTAGGTGGTACTCCAATTGTGGAAAAAGTAATTCAAATCGGCGGCACGGAAATGATCGCTCAAAGGTATTTCGCGATCAGCTTGAAGTCCTTCAGCGCCGCCTGACCCTTGGCGCCGGACGCCTTGAGCGATTTATCGAGGCTGTGGCTGATGTGGTCGTGGATCAACGCCTTCTTGGCGCTTTCGATGGCGCTCTCGACCGCCTGCAGTTGTTGGGCGATCTGAGCGCAGGGCCGGCCCTGCTCGATCATCTCGATAATCGTTTCAAGATGGCCGTTGGCGCGCTTCAGGCGCCGTGCAATCGCGGAATGTGGATGGTCCATTTTACAACTCCCCTAACCCCTCCGGAGGATAACAGCGATCCCCCCGGGAGGATATCGTAAATATGCTTGACACGAATTTGGGGCAAGCGTATTGCCCTAATATCGTGTCGGACATCCGTTCGGGACGAGCGTGTCAACCCTTACGAAGAGCACATGGGCAGTACTCCCAATGGCAACGCCGGTCCGATGTCGATCGGAACAGCGCTGCCGCAAGACATCGAAAACAAACGCGCCGGCTCTGGCCGCGTGGGGGTGATGGTCGCGCCTGGCTGACCGTCTCGCTCGCCGTCCTGCCGCGCTAAACGCGGAAGTGGAGGTGAGCGATGTTCACAAGACTCGCAAAATCCGGACTGGCAAAATTCTGGCCTGTCGAGCCGCGGCACATCGTGCCCCGGCCGCATTTGGCTGACCTTCCCACCCATTGCAATGACAACCTGCCGGGCTTTCGCCAGCCGGCGGCAGCGGGCAAGCGCCGGGCTCCAACCCTGGCGGTCGTCTGTCATTGGGTCAATCGCGACGGCCGGCTGGAGTGCCGATGGCAGGCCGAGCCCGACGGCGACGCGCCGATCGCCGGATTCGAGGAGCGCAGTGCCAAGAGCCGAAATTCCGCAATCCTGCCGCCACGCGGCGGCCTTGTGCTGGCCGGATAACAGCACCAGGGCCGCCGATGACGCGCAACGACCGCCGTAATCCGCCGCAGGCGATGACCGAACAGGAATAGACCATGACCGTCATCGAAGAACCGAACCGGATAGCGCGCGGCGAGGACATGGGCGCGTACACCGCGCGCACCGCCGTGCTGGATAACGCCCATCTCGGCGACATCCGCGGCGCACTCGGCAGCATTGCGAAAGACGATTTCGGACCGAGGTCGACCTTGCGGGCGCGGCTCAGAACGCTGTTCGCGATCCTCGGCCCGGGCTTGATCGTCATGGTCGGCGACAACGATGCCGGCGCGTTCGGGACCTATACCCAGGCCGGCCAGAACTACGGCACGACGCTGATGTGGACGCTGATGCTGCTCGTTCCGGTGCTCTACGTGAACCAGGAAATGGTGGTGCGACTTGGCGCGGTGACCGGGGTCGGACACGCACGGCTGATCTTCGAGCGGTTTGGCAGGTTCTGGGGCGCCTTCAGCGTCATTGATCTCTTCCTGCTCAACGCGCTGACCATCGTGACCGAGTTCATCGGGATCAGTCTCGCGCTCAAATACCTCGGACTGCCGCAGTTCTGGGGGGTGCTCGCATCGGCCGGCATCGTCATGATCGCGGCCAGCACTGGAGACTTCCGTCGCTTCGAGCGGTTTGCCATCTTTCTCGTGTTCGGCAGCCTGCTGCTGGTTCCGATCATCCTGACGGTCCATCCGCCGGTCGGGCAAATGGCCACGGATTTTTTCGTGCCGAAGATGCCTGAGGACGCCAAGCTGAGCGAGGTCATGCTGCTGATCGTCGCCATCGTCGGCACCACGGTGGCGCCGTGGCAGTTGTTCTTCCAGCAGAGCTACATCATCGACAAGAGAATCACGCCGCGTTTCATCCGCTACGAGCGCTTCGACCTCTGCATCGGTATCGCCCTGGTGATCCTCGGCGCCGTCGCGATGATGGGATTCTGTGCGGCGATTTTTGCCGGCCGGCCCGAATTCGGCAACTACACCGACGCCCTCGACACCGCGGCCGGGCTGGAGAAATACGCCGGAAAACTGCCGGCCATTCTGTTTGCCCTGGCGCTGCTCGACGCCAGCATCATCGGCGCGGCCGCGGTCTCGCTCTCCACCGCCTATGCCATCGGCGACGTGTTTGCGCTGAAGCACTCCCTGCACCGCAAGCTGCACGACGCCAAGGGATTCTATGCGGTCTATGCCGGCCTGATCCTTGTCGCGGCGATGCTGGTCGTGACGCCGGGTACACCGCTCGGTCTGTTGACCAATGCGGTCCAGACCCTTGCCGGGGTCCTGTTGCCGAGCGCAACGGTATTCCTGCTGCTGCTCTCGAATGACAGGGCCGTCCTCGGTCCCTGGGTCAATTCCGGGACAATGAACCTGTTCACCGGGGCGGTCGTCGCGGTGTTGGTGATGCTGTCGGTCATTCTCACGGCGTCGGTGCTGTTTCCAGATCTCGATGAGAAATGGATCATCGGGGTTCTGGCCGGCGGCGGCGCCTTGGCGATCGTGACTGCCGTTCTTGTCAATCTCCGTGGACCAACCGGGCGGATCAAGCGCGTCGCAAGCCTGCCGATCGCATGTGACCGGAACAGCTGGCGCATGCCGCCGCTGGATCAGTTGCCGCAGGCGCACCTCAGCACGGTTAGCCGGATCTGGATGATCGTGCTGCGCGGCTACCTCGTCATTGCCGGCGGCCTCGTCCTGCTGCGCATTTTCGAGCTTGCGACCGTGGGGGCGTGATCAAGGCCGGGATCGAAACGCGACAATGGGGAGCCGTCGGGGTGTCACGTTTGGCGAGCGGATCCGGCGCTACGCGGCGGCAAAGCACCCAGCGGCGCAGGATTTCACATGACCGTCTTCGAACTGTCTTATCAGCGACGCGGCTGCCGCAGCGGTTCGGTGCATGCCTCGCCCTGGGGCACCCGGAAAGATAGCTGTGTTGCGCGCCCGTCACTAGGCAATGGCATTCAACGGCGCGTCCTGCCTTGTTTCTTCCAAAGGCGCGCGACGTGCAATAAGGCTTTGAAGTGGATGGCCCTTCCGCACGACACGATCGCAGGAGTGATGACCAAAGGGACCGTCGGAACGAGTGCGCAGGGACCCGCCTGATGAAACGCCGAAGCCCATCCCGCAAGCACCTGTTCACAGGGATGGCGCTGAGCCTGTTCGCCTTCGATCGTCCCGCGGCCGCCGCAGATCTGCCGGCCAGTCTTCCGGTCAAGGCGCCTGTACCTTACGTCTTGCCGGCCTACAATTGGAGCGGCTGGTACGTCGGCGCCCATGTCGGCATCGTCAGAGGTTCTTCGAGCTGGTCAGCGAGCCCCATGGGAGCCGGAGGCTCGGGTGTGAGCGGATCGTTCGATCTGCCGTTCAATTTCGATTTCATGGCCGGGACCGGGAGCTACGTCGCCGGCGTGCAAGGCGGCTACAACTACGTCTTTCCGTCGCGCCTGATGCTGGGTGTCGAGTACGACGCTTCGTTTCCGAATTCGGATGTCGCCATTCCGTTTTCGGTGCGTGGTAGTCAGACCGTCACCTCGCCCCTGACCGGCCAGGCGACCTATGGCGAGGCGGTGATCTATTCCGGGACCGCCCGTGCTCGGGTCGGCTACGCGTTCGACCATTTTCTGCTCTACGCAACGGGTGGCTTGGCCTGGAGCTACGATCAGGTAACGCGGAGCCAGGATGCCGGTTTGTCCTTGAACGGCTTCGCAACGCCGGGGACGGTCGACACCAAGCTGTTGTGGCGATTGGGCTGGGCGGCCGGTGCCGGCATCGAGATCCCGCTCTCCAGCAGCTGGACCGCAAAGGCCGAATACCTCTCGACCGGCTTTGGCCGCAAGAACATGTTCTTTCCGAACGCAGGGGAAAGCTTTGCATCCGACCTTGCCATGCAAAGCATCCGGCTGGGGGTGAACTACCGGATTGGCGACAACGCAGAGGTCCCGGAGTTCATGGCCAAGGGACCGTCCGGCCTGGAGACGGACAATTTCGCATTCCATGGCCAAGTCACCTACCTCAACCAGTTTTCCGCTCCGTTCACGGCTCCTTACAGCGGCCGCAATAGTCTCGCACCGAACATCGGCCGCGAGACCACAGACATTACCCTGTACGCCGGCATGCGGCTCTGGCAGGGCGCCGAAGCCTGGATCAATCCGGAAATCGACCAGGGCTTTGGCCTGAGCGGATCGGTCGGTGCCGCGGGTTTCCCGAGCGGGGAGGCCTATAAGGTCGGAGCCGATTATCCCTACACGCGTCTGCACCGCGCGTTCCTGCGCCAGACCATCAACCTCGGCGGCGACGTGGAGAAGGTGGATAGCGGGTTCAACCAGTTTTCCGGATCGCAAACCTCGGACCGGCTGGTCTTCACGGTCGGAAAGATCGGTGTGGTCGATATCTTCGACACCAACAAATACGCCCACGATCCGCGCGGCGATTTCATGAACTGGTCGATCGTCGACACCGGTACGTTCGACTACGCGGCCGATGCCTGGGGCTATTCGCTGGGCGCGGCGGTCGAGTGGTACCAGGGCCCCTGGACTCTGCGCGGCGGCCTGTTCGACCTTTCGATCGCGCCGAACACGACCGCCCTGGATTCGCGGTTCCAGGAGTTCCAGTGGCTGGGTGAAATCGAGCGGCGATATTCAATCTGGGATCAGCCCGGCAAGCTCGCGATCACCGGCTTTCTGACGCGTGGCAGGATGGGAAGCTTCCAGGACGCCATCCAGCTCGCCGCGCAGACGGGCGGCCCCGCCGACATCGCCGCCGTTCGCCACTACCAGAGTCGGGGCGGTGTCAGCATGAACCTGGAGCAGCAACTCGTGCCCAATGTCGGCCTGTTCGTCCGCGCCGGAATCGCGGACGGCACCAAGGAGCCCTATGAATTCACCGACATCGACCGGACGGTCGCGGCCGGCCTCTCAGTCTCTGGAAGGCTGTGGGGACGCGACGACGACATCTTGGGCGTGGCCGGCGTGGTCAACGGCATCTCCAGCGTGCACCAGGCGTTTCTCAACGCCGGAGGACTGGGCATTCTGGTCGGCGATGGCCGGTTGCCCAATCCGGGTAGCGAGAAGATCATCGAGACCTACTACAATTTTCCGGTGTTCTCCACGCGGGTCACGCTCGACTATCAGCTCATCGCAAATCCGGCATACAATCGCGACCGAGGCCCTGTTTCGGTGTTCGGCTTGCGCGTGCATGCGCAGTACTAGGCTCTAGGTAGGCGATCTCTCTGGACGCCTGAGCGACGAATTCAAACCAAGGCTGCTCGCATGGCGCTGCAAGATATCCGGACGCCGACACTGGTACAGGCCTTGCGGCCCAATATCTGGGACGTGATGGCGCTGATCCTCGTGATCGGCGCCATGGTGCTGATCGTCTACGGCGGCGAGCAGACCACACTGCCGTTGTCGGCGCTCGACGCCGCCCCGGTATCGCTCGATCCGGCCAATCTTCCCCTCTACGCGCTGCGAACCACGATGCGGATGCTGCTGGCGCTGGTTTGCTCGATCGTCTTCACCTTCATCTACGCCGCGCTTGCCGCCAAGAGCCGCCGCGCCGAGATGGTCCTGATCCCGCTGCTCGACATTCTGCAGTCGGTGCCGATCCTGGGCTTCCTGACCTTCACCGTCGTGTTCTTCCTGAATCTCTTCCCCGGCCGGGTCTTGGGTGCCGAATTCGCCTGCGTGTTCGCGATCTTCACCAGCCAGGCCTGGAACATGACCTTCAGCATGTACCAGTCGCTGCGCAACGTTCCGAAGGACCTGGAAGAAGCCACCCAGAGCTTTCACCTGAGCGGATGGCAGCGCTTCTGGCGGCTCGACGTGCCCTTCGCCATGCCAGGCCTGATCTGGAACACGATGATGTCGATGTCGGGCGGCTGGTTCTTTGTGGTGGCGTCGGAGGCGATCACCGTCGGCAACACCATGGTCACGCTGCCCGGCATCGGCTCCTATGTCGCGCTCGGCATCGAAAAGCAGAACCTGCCCGCGATCGGCTACGCCATCTTGACCATGCTGCTCGTTATCATTGCCTACGACCAGTTGCTGTTTCGTCCTGTGGTGGCCTGGGCCGATAAATTCCGCTTCGAACAGACCGCGTCAGCCACAGCACCGGAGTCCTGGATGCTCGACCTGTTCCGGCGGACCCGCGCGCTACGCGCCCTGACCTATCCGTTTGCATCCCTGAACAAGAGTTTCTCCAACCTGCAGATCGCGCCGTCCGCGAGGCTGATGGTGCCAGCCCGACGCGGCCCGCCATCGCGCGTCGTCGACGCGGTCTGGCTGGCCTTGATTGTCGCCGCGACCTCCTATGCCGGCTGGAGGGCCTATCAATATCTCTCGGCGACGTTGAGCCCGTCGGATGTCGTCACCGCCGTCGGATACGGCCTCATCACGCTGTTGCGCGTTATCGTGCTGATTGCGCTGGCAACCCTGATATGGGTGCCGATCGGGGTCTGGATCGGGCTGCGGCCGAAACTCGCCGAGCGCGTCCAGCCGCTGGCGCAGTTCCTGGCGGCGTTCCCCGCCAACCTCGCGTTTCCGGTGTTCGTCGTGATCATCGTGCGCTACGGGTTGAATGCAAATGTCTGGCTGAGCCCGCTGATGATTCTGGGGACCCAGTGGTACATCCTGTTCAACGTCATCGCCGGCGCCAGCGCATTCCCGACCGACCTTCGCGAGGCCGCCGGCAGCTTCCACCTCAAGGGCTGGCGATGGTGGGTCAAGGTCATCCTGCCCGGCATTTTCCCGTACTACGTCACCGGCGCCATCACCGCGTCGGGCGGATCGTGGAACGCCTCGATCGTCGCGGAAGTCGCAAGCTGGGGCAACACCCATCTGACGGCCAATGGTCTCGGCGCCTATATTGCCACCGCGACCGAATCGGGTGACTTCCCGCGGGTCGTGCTCGGCATCGCCGTCATGTGCATCATGGTGACGCTGTTCAACCGGCTGCTCTGGAGGCCGCTGTATGCCTTCGGAGAGCGTCGCCTGCGCCTCGGCTGATCAGGGGAAACTCATGCTCAATCCTGCCAAACAGACCAACCTGCTCGATATCCACAGCGTCTGCCGGTCGTTTGCCAAGGGCAGCGGCGAAGAGCTTCTGGTCCTCGAAAAAGTCGACCTGACGATCAATTCCGGCGAGATCGTCGGTCTGCTCGGGCGCTCCGGATCGGGCAAGTCGACGCTGTTGCGCATCATCGCCGGCCTGATCGCGCCGTCCTCGGGCGAGGCCAAGTGCCGCGGGGAAGTCATCGTCGGACCGCCGAACGGCGTCGCCATGGTGTTCCAGTCCTTTGCGCTGTTTCCATGGTTGACGGTGCTGCAGAATGTCGAGCTCGGGTTGGAGGCCCTTGGCATCGACAGCGTCGAACGCCGCAGGCGGGCGCTCGCTGCCATCGACCTGATCGGCCTCGACGGCTTCGAGTCCGCCTATCCGAAGGAATTGTCGGGCGGCATGCGCCAGCGTGTCGGATTTGCCCGCGCGCTGGTGGTGCATCCGGACCTGCTGTTGATGGACGAGCCGTTTTCGGCGCTCGACGTCTTGACCGCCGAGACGCTGCGCACCGACCTGATCGACCTCTGGGTCGAAGGCCGGCTGCCGATCAAGTCCGTGCTGATGGTAACCCACAACATCGAGGAAGCGGTCTTGATGTGCGACCGCATTCTGGTGTTTTCATCCAATCCCGGCCGCGTCGCCGCCGAGATCAGGGTCGACCTGCCGCACCCGCGCAATCGGCTCGATCCGACATTCCGCCAGCTCGTCGACAGCATCTATGCGCGCATGACACAGCGCGCCGAACCAAGGGCGCCGTCGGTCGAGGGCATTCATGGTACCGGCGTCGGCATGATCCTCAGGCACGTCTCGTCCAACGTGCTGTCCGGCCTGATCGAGACGCTGGCGGGACCGCCCTACAATGGACACGCCGATTTGCCGGTTCTCGCATCCAGCCTCCAGCTCGAAGCCGACGAGATCTTCCACCTCGGCGAGTCCCTGCAATTGTTGCGGTTCGCCCAATTGAGCGAAGGCGATCTCGTGCTGACGGACGCCGGCAAGCGTTTCGCCCACCTCGAGACCGATGCCCGCAAGAAATTGTTCGCCGAGCATCTGATGAATTTTGTGCCGGTGATGGGGCTGATCCGCCGCGTGCTCGACGAGCGGCCCACGCACGCCGCCCCCGTCGCGCGATTCCGCAACGAGCTCGAGGACTATATGGCGGAAGACCAGGCGGATGAGACGCTGAAAACCATCGTCTCATGGGCGCGCTATGCCGAGCTGTTCGCTTATGACGAGCAGTCGGAGCTGTTCAGCCTCGAGAACCCGCATTAGAGCATTTGCGCGAAAGCCTGCCCGCGACTTGACTGACGACGAGTTCGGCTTCGTGCGCCCTGACCTGATGACTCGTCGCGCCCTGGGTGACGCAAGGCTCCTCGGCGGCACGCGTGACGCTCTCCTGCCGAGCCGCGGCCTCGAAGGCCTTCAACAGCGGCAACCGCGGGCGCATCGCGCTGACCATACCGTTCATGAGAAAAATTAGGGCAGGCCCAAGAAAGGATGCTTTGCGGGCCGTACCCGGTCGGGCCTATCGACATCGCTGACGATGACAAATCATGCGATCTGGAGCCGTTCCATGTCAACGCAGTTCAGTGATGCAAGCGCATCCACCCGGCACCGCCGCCGACCGCAGGCCCGCCTTCATCAATCCAACTCATGGCGCGCAGGAGCGCTATTGAACGAATTGAGGCGCTGGAGCGAACGAGGCCGGCGGCGCGCCGCGTTTCGCGATCTTGCCGAGGATCCGCATCTGCTCAGCGACATCGGACTGACGAGGCGCGAGGCGATGCAGGAAGCCGGCAAGCCATTCTGGCGATGACGAAGTTCCGTCGCTCCGCGAACCCGTCCGCACGCGCGCGACTGGGCAAATTCGCACCGTCCGCAATACTGACGGCAGATTTCGAAGGATGCGAGAGCTTGCCGGAAGCGTCCGGCAGGGCTAAGTTGATGAGACGGGGAAACGCAGGCTCCCCGGCAGACGGCGCGCCGTCCAAGCTCTGCGCAACGCTCGATGTTTCGAGGAGATTGCGCATGGACGGACTCCTACCTCCTTTTGTCAGGCGGATCTCATCTATCTCGCGGCGCAGCGGGGGTGCACGGTCATGCCGCTAAGAACCGTAGGTGTCATCGCGATACCGAATGCCGCGGGCAGCGCCTTCGATCATGGCGCGTTCGATCCAAAGACCCGGCGTGTCTTCATCGCGCACACAGCGCGCGACGCTGTCGAAGTGATCGACCATGATGCACAAAGGCACATCGCAACGCTGCCGGGATTTCCGGGAGCGGCGGGCGCCGTCGCCGACGATGGCGAACTCCTCGTCACCAACCGCGGCGCCGCAAGCCTCACCTGGCTTGATGCCGCTACCTTCGAGACCAAGGCCGTGTTCAAGACCGGCGCAAGGCCGAATGGCGCTGCGATCGTGAGCCGGATGGCTCTCGGCCTCGCCGCCTGCATTGGCGACGAGCGCGAGGCTCCGACGCTGCGATCCGTTGGCTTGGATAATCGCAAGCAGGTGGCGATCGATTTGCCGGGCCGGCCGCGCTGGTGCGTGACCGATGCCGGCGCAACGCGGATCTTCCTCTGCATCCGCGAGCCGTCGATGATACTTGTCGCCAGCCTGCCCGACTTGAGCCTGATCGCGCAGTGGAAGCTGCCGTCGGGCGGCGCGCATGGCCTCGACATCGATCATTGCAGCGGCCGCCTCTACGCCGCATGCGACGATGGCGCCCTGGTCGAGATCGACAGCAGTTCTGGCGACGTCACGAAGGTCTGGCCGATCGCCGGTACACCGGATGTGACCTTCTTCAATCCGGCGACCGGCCTGGTGCACGTCGCCATCGGCGAACCCGGACTTGTCGAAACGGTCGATCCACGAACCGGCACGGCCGTTCGCACGGTGACCAGGGCCGGCGCGCACACGACGGTTCTGGTGCCACCGGACCAACTCTACGTGATCTCACCCGCCCATGGCGGTGTTCTTGTCCTGGCCGATAGCTGATCGGCAAGATTCTTGTTCAAGCACGCATGTTCAAACAGGAGGATCGAATGAAGTGGATTACCCGAGAACGTGTCAAGGTCGACCGCGTGGCTTGCCCCTGGCTGATCAAGAAATTCGTCGACAAGGACGCCGAGTTCATCTTTGCACCGGCAGACAAGGTCATGGCTGAGGCAAAACGGCTCGACGCCATTCCCTACGACGTCAAGGACGTCGAGCTGGGACACCACGGCAAGGAGTGCTCATTCGAAGCGATCCTCAAGAAGTACAAGCTGACGGGCGACCCCGCCCTCGTGCTGCTTGGCCGGATTGTCAACGGCGCCGACACCGACAACACGCTCTACCATCAGGCCGAGGGACCGGGGCTCGAGGCGGTGGCCGAGGGTTTCCGGCATCTCGGCTACAAGGACGACCACGCGCTCAATGCCGCGGAGTGGATCGTCTACGACGCGCTCTACGCCTATTGCGGCGAGATGGTGAAACGGGGCAAGCCCGCGGGCCAGTTTGCCAGCTAGTGCTCCGATTTTCGAAGCTCGCAAGCGTGCGCGGATCCGTCCCATGCGAGCTTCGGAATCAAGGGGGCATCAGCAGCAATTGTTTTCCGGCGAATCTGAGGTTCGCGCAAAGAAGTCGTGGCGAAACCTGTAAGAACTTCAAATTCACCGCACTCCTCGCCCGGTGTCAGGTTCGTGCGCCCGGACTCACTCCCGACGTCCACGGCAACATCCGTTGCAGGACGCCATCGCGCATGACCAGGCGGTGGAAAAGCGCGGCGCCGGCGTGCAGGCCGATGAGCGCGAGGAGCGCCTTGGCGCCGTAACCATGCGCCGCCACGAACAGGTTGCGGATTTCGGGGTTCGGCTCCAACAGCGCCGGCACCTCCCAGATGAACAGATCGAAGGGTTGACCGCGCAGCAGAACCCTGCCCAGGCCGGTGATCGGTTGCACGAAAAGCAGGACATAAAGGCCGTATTCATTGGCCTTCGCGATTGATTGCTGCAGTTTCGGCATGCTCTCCGGAAATGGCGGCAAGTGCGCAAAGCCGTTCCGCCAGACCAGACGCACCAGCCCAACGACCCATGTCAGCACGCCCGTGGTTCGGTGCGTTGCCAGAATTGCCGCGGCAAGGCTGGAATGCTCATCGACGGCCTCTCTCAGCCAAGCGCTTGTGAACTGACTGACAATAAGCAGCACCGTAAGCCAGTGAAGGATGATGCTGATCTGATCGAAGCGTCCGCTTTCGGCCGCGGCGTTTCTGGCTATTCCCTCGGCGGATTCGAAATTCCTGGTCATATCGATTTGCTCCGGATCTCCGTTCGAACGCAAGTTCGTCGGCGAGAAGACCGGAGCGACCGTAACTTTATTCACTCGCCGATGGGTTATGTTTGACGCGTGGCGCCCGAAGGACGCCTCCGCGAGGCGCAGCCTGAGACCAGGCCGCTTCCTGCCCCGGTTTCCTTGCCTCGCGACGGCATGGTTTCGCTCATCCCGCGCAAAACGGCGACCGTTCAGGCGAGGTAGTCGTGCACGACCTCGCCGAGATCCAACGTCAGGTCTGCGATCAGATGCACGCTGGCGATCACTTCGCGTACCGGGAGGTCGGCGATGGGCGCCAGAGCATGCGGCGACAAGGTCAGCGCCGCCGGACCGCTCCAGGCGCCCTTCAACACGACATCGCGCAGGAAGTAGCGCACCAATTCGCAGATGCGCGGCGAGCCATCGACATGGGGGATGATCTTCAGCAGGAAGCCGGGTTCTGCCAAGGCATGCACCGCCTGTGCCGGAGGCAGCGCCTTGTGCTTGTACCCCATCGTACCGACGGCGATGCGGGTTGACCCGAAGTCCAGCGTGCCGACAAGCGTATCGCGCTCTACCTTCAGACTCGGCGCGGCCAGCTTCTTGGGAAAGCCCCAGAGCTCGCGCCCGCCTGCGATCGGCGGGTCGTCGTCCAGGAACATGGCATGGACGTAGCCGCCTGCCTGCCCATGAAGGCGCACCGGAATCACTTGGCCAGATTCGGTATAGTCACCGAATCCGGTGCTATCAGGCATTCGAATGAATTCGTACTTGACGATCGGATCGTCGATCTCGAGCGGGGCCGGCACGACACGCTGCAACGCCTCGCGATCGGTGCGGTAGGTGATGATCATGTACTCGCGATCCACAAATCGATAAGGACCGACCGGGTAGGACGGGCTGTGGTGCGGCATCGCAAACGCGGTCTTTCGTAACTCTTCTGCCTTCATCGGTCGCGCTCTCGTTTGGCTTTCCACCTTGCCGGCGCAGCCGAGGTGGTGAACGGATCAGGCGAGATAGTCATGGACGACATCGCCGAGAGCCAAAGTGAGATCGGCGATCAGGTGGACGCAGGAGAGCACCTCGCGCACCGGCAGATCGGCGACAGGCGCCAGCGCGTGCGCGGAAAGTGCCAATGCCGCTGGACCGGTCCATGCTCCCTTGAACACGAGGTCGCGATGGTAGTAGCGCACAAGTTCGCAGATGCGCGGCGATCCGTCGACATGCGGGATGATCTTGAGCAGGAATCCAGGCTGTTCCAGCGCCGGCATAATCGTCTGGGAAGCCACTTCCTTGTGCTTGTACCCCATCGTGCCGGTCGCGACCCGGCTCGGTCCGAGATCGAGCGTCCCGACCAGCGTGTCGCGCTCCACCGTCAAACGAGGTGCGGCGAGCTTTTGCGGAAAGCCCCAGAGCTCGCGACCACCGGCGATCGGCGGATGGGCGTCCAGAAACATCGCATGTGTGTAACTGCCCATCCGGCCTCGAAAGCGAACGGGGATCACCTGCGCAGATCCAGTGTAGCTGCCGAAACCCGTGCTATGAGGCATGCGAATGAATTCGTATCTGACGGTTGGCTCGACGAGCTCGAGCGGCTCCGGCACCATCCTCTCCAGTGCCTCGCGGTCGGTCCGGTAGGTGATGATCATGTATTCCCGGTCTACGAACCGGTAGGGACCGACCGGGTAGGATGGGCTGCTGACCGGCATGGCGAACGCAGTATTCCGCACCTCTGTTGACTTCATGGGTTCGCGCTCTTGCCGGGCCTTTTCGCTTCGGTTGGGGTTTGAACACCTTCCGCGCGCGTTTCCCTCAAGACATCGAAGGTGCGCGCACCGACTTCGGGCGGCATCGGAGCAAGCCATGGTGAGGCGAGCAGCGTTGTGCGTGCGTCGGCTAAACCCTGGGCCCAGCGTGCCCGCATGGTTGCACGGCTGAACTCATAATCCTTTGCATAGCCCTGGACCCTGGTCGGCCGGTAAATCAGCTGAACGATATCCATCGTGGTTACGCATCCGAAATGATACAGGAACTTCGCTTCCGGTGTTTCCCGCAAATTGTCGGGCAGTTGGTCCCAGAGATTGTTGATGTTGTGACGGACGTCGTGCATCAGGCGAAGCGTGTCGGTGGCTGCGCGGGTTCGGCTGGAATAGCGGATATCTTTTTCACGCTCGCTGACTTCCTCAAGATCGGCGGGCCGGCGCCCGCTGGCGTGGAACAAGTCAACCTGGAATGTCAGCCGGCTGCGGCGCGGGATGTACTCCACCACATATTGCAGCGGCGTGTTGGAGACGAGGCCACCATCCCAGTAGCACTCGCCATCGATCTCCACGGCCGGGAAGCCCGGCGGAAGCGCGCCGCTGGCCATGACATGCTCGGGCCGAATGGTCATCTGGGCGTTGTCGAAATATGCGAAATTGCCGGTGCGCACATTGACCGCGCCGATGCTGAAACGAATTTCCCGGGCGTTGATGCGGTCGAAATCGACCAGCCGTTCAAGCGTATCCTTCAGTGCCCTCGTATCGTAATAGCTGGTTGATGCCGCACCGAGCAGCCAATGCAGCGGCGGGCGCGGCGCGAAGAAGCCGGGCTGCCCGAACATCAGGGCATTGAGCGAACTCGCGCGCCGATGGTCGCCTGCGATCGCGCAAGACGAGATTGGCCACAGCGACGACGGCGCGGTGATCCCTTCCCAGAACGCTTTCAGGCACTCAACTCGCTTCCCAGGTGGGTTGCCGGCGATGACCGCGGCGTTGATCGCGCCGATAGAGATACCCGCCACCCAATCGGGCAGATATTGGGATGTCGAGAGCGCCTCATAGACACCAGCTTGGTAACTGCCGAGGGCTCCGCCGCCCTGCAAGACCAGCGCAATCTTCTTGTCGTAGGATGCCGGGCGGGAAGGCGCCTCTTGTTCGGCCATATGATTGTCACTCGCGCGCAAGATTCATGGTGGCTATGGTCGGCATTGTCGAACTCACAAAGCGAAGACCGAAACCCACGGCACTTTATTCTGCGGCTGAGTTTTCTTTTGTACGGTCAATTCCTGCAAAGGCAGCGGTGGACCACCGCCATGCCGTATCACTCACGGCCAGCGCGGAACAGTGACGCGTCACATGGAGATGACGAAGCCACAACGGCGGCCTCTCCGGGGAGTTCCATCGCAGCTTTGATCCTGCGGGTTGTCTCGTCTCTCACGCCCTCCGTTCTGCGTCGAACTACGGCACATTCCGCCAGCGATCAACGAACTCTCGCAGTTGAGACGAGCTGACATCCGAGATGGCCCACAGCGACATCTTCTGTTGGTTCCAGTGCAGGATGTTGTACCCGTTGCGGACTTCACCTTCGGGTTCAGAATCCGCGGCGTTCGGATTAGGCCAGACAAAAAGCTCGATTGGATGCTGCTGGGAATGATAGATGAGGGCCGCAGCCGAGCGGCCGGCGATATAGTCAAGCCGGCTACCTTGGAGCGGAAAACCCTGGTCCGCCAGATTCTTGACCGGCGGTGCAAAATCGATCTTGCCGTCGAACCAGGGCATGACGTTGTGCTGATTGGACGATGGCAGATCCAAGAGATGACCCGGCTGCAGGGCGCGGATATGTGCGTCGGTGATGGTCTCGCCGAGATCGCGCTGGCCGGGCACCGTGAGCAGCAAGACCGCGACGGCCGCCATCACGGCGCTGGCGCTGGAGGCGAGTCCCATCCACCACCATGACACGCGCCGCCACGCCGGAACATTTTGACGCACCGCGTCGACGGGCAGGCCGCCAGCCTTCCGCAACCGAGCGAGAAGCTCTTGCCTGGCTCGCGCCGGCATCGTGTGGCGGGCCGTTTGGCTGCGCACCACCAATCGCGTGGCTTGGATCATGCGATACGCCGCCTGACAGTCGGCACAATTGGCACGGTGAGCGGCCACGCCGACTGCTTCAGCCGCGCTCAGCTCGCCGTCGAGTTCGGCCTGCGTGAGCAGTATCATCTCGCGGCATGTCGTCGACGACGACGCCGTCATCGATCACTCCCAGCGGCAAGTTTCACCAGCGCTTGCCGGGCCCGCCAGAGCCGGGACATCACCGTGCCGATGGGCAAATCAGTGATCGCAGCAATCTCCTTGTACGAGAAGCCGTTGAGTTCGTGCAAGACGATGCATTCACGGAGCATGACCGGCAATTGTGCCAGAAGCGTTTCAAGCAGTTTGTGCTCTTGTACCCTGGCAAGCAGTGCCTCTGGGTCGGCGGCGGGGTCAGGAATCGCCGGAAAGCACCACTCGTCACCGTCGTCGGTACCGAGCGGCAGCGTGACGCCCGCATCCTGTCGCCCGCGCAAGGCGGTATAAGCAGTATTGCGTACAATCTTTAAGGTCCAGGCCCTGGCGTTCGTTCCTTTGAAGGTCCGGAAATAGGTGAGTGCCCGCAACATTGCGTCTTGCACCACGTCCTCCGCCTCCGAGGCGCTGCGCATGAGCCAATGCGCGAGGTTGTAGGCCTCATCCAGATGAGGCACGATAACCGATTCAAAGTCGATTGGATCCTGCTCGTTCGTCATTCCGCTCAGCAGCCCGGCGGGGCGAACGTCAGCGCCGCTGAAGCCCGATCGAAACGGATTGCCACCGGGCCAAAATGTTCGTCGCTCGTGTCCTCTGGCACCAAGACCTCCTCCCTTGGCCGTGACCGGTGTGCAACGAAGCTGGTTGTGGCCCGTACGATGAAGGAGACTGCCTGAACTGCCGTTTTATTCGCGCGGCCCGAAGAATTACCTGGCGGCGGAAATCGACCGCGGCAGCCTGCAAATGAGGCGGTTGGGCCTGCGGGAGGATGCCGGAGTGCAATCCGGGGCAACAAGCGTTCGGGACACGGACCAGCCAAGCCCGTTGCCGCGAAACGGCGGCTGCGTTCCAAGCTGCACGTTACCGACCTTAGTGCTGCGCTGTTCTGATGAAGCTGCGCAGATCGCCCCCCATTCACGCAGAGGTAAGGAGCACCTCACCCCGCAGGCGCGAAGGAATCCACCCGCGCCATCCGCCAGGCATCGCGGTAGCGCGGATCGTCGGTGCCGTCGAGCAGCTCGCCCGGCCGCAATGCCGGATAGAGCCTCGCGAATGAGGCCACATCGGTTGTCGAGGAGCGCTGCGAGAAATGGATCGGCCGCAGATCCTGGGGATGTTCGAGACCCGCAGCCGCGACCAGCTCGGCCAGCGCGTGCAGGGTAGCGTGGTGATAGTTAAAGACACGCTCGACCTTGTGCGGCACCACCAGCGCGCGCTGGCGGCTCGGGTCCTGCGTGGTCACGCCGGTCGGGCAGCGATCGGTGTGGCAGGAGAGCGACTGGATGCAGCCCAGCGCAAACATGAACCCGCGCGCCGAATTGCACCAGTCGGCGCCGATCGCCATCGCGCGCGCCATATCGAAGGCGGTCGCGATCTTTCCGGCGGCGCCGATGCGGATGCGATCACGCGCGTTGATGCCGACCAGCGCGTTGTGGACGAAGTTGACGCCCTCGCGCATCGGCATGCCCATATGGTCCATGAACTCGAGCGGGGCGGCCCCTGTGCCGCCTTCGTTGCCGTCGACCACGATGAAATCCGGATAGGTTCCGCTCTCACGCATGGCCTTGCAGATCGCCAGGAATTCCCAGGGGTGGCCGATGCAAAGCTTGAATCCGGCGGGCTTGCCGCCGGACAGCCGGCGCATCTCGGCGATGAAGGCCATCATCTCGAGCGGCGTCGAAAACGCCCGATGGGTGGCCGGCGAAATGCAGTCCTCGCCCATGGCAACGCCTCTGATCCTGGAGATTTCTTCAGAGACCTTCGCCGCCGGCAGCACTCCGCCATGGCCGGGTTTGGCACCCTGGCTGACCTTCAGCTCGACCATCTTGATCTGATCATTGGAGGCGACGCGGGCGAACTCGTCCGGATTGAACGAGCCGTCGCGGTTGCGGCAGCCGAAATAGCCCGAGCCGATCTCCCAGATGATGTCGCCCCCGTTCTCGCGATGATAGGGGCTAAACCCGCCCTCGCCGGTGTCATGCGCGAATCCGCCCTTCTTGGCGCCGGCGTTCAGCGCGCGCACCGCGTTGGGGCTGAGCGCGCCAAAGCTCATCGCCGAGATGTTGAACACCGATGCCGAATAGGGCTTGGCACAATCCGGACCGCCGATCGTGATACGGAATTTTTCGTCGGCGCGAACCTTCGGCGCCACGGAATGGTGGATCCATTCATAGCCCTCGCGATAGACGTCCTCCTGCGTGCCGAACGGCCGCTTGTCCAACACCATCTTCGCACGCTGATAGATGACGGCGCGGGTGTCGCGGGAGAACGGCATGCCGTCCTTCTCGCTCTCGAAGAAGTATTGGCGCATCTCCGGCCTGATCTCTTCGAGCAGGAAGCGCAGATGCGCCGCGATCGGATAATTGCGCAGGACCGCATGACTCTTCTGCATCAGGTCGCGGACGCCGAGCAGGGTCAGACCGCCGAAGATCAAAAACGGGATCAGGACCAGATCGAACACCTTGCGATCCGCGATCCCGATCCCGAACAGCAGTGCCGTAACGACCGCGCATATCGTCAGGACGATGAAGCGTGGCGAAAACGGGAGCATTAGTGTTTCCATGATTCCCTCGGACAAACATTGTAGGAATATCGGCGCCGGCCGCAGCCTATTCCCAAGTATAGTACGAATGTGAAGCTATCGCGCGGTCCTGATCGGGATATGACGGCGCTTTGTTCGACGCTACCGAATCCCGCGGCGGAGGATCAATCGGCCGCATGGCGGGGGCCATTTTGCAGCGCAGTAAGTCGCTCATGCCTGGCTCAACAGGGCTGGCTCAGTGGCTGTGCGGGCGCAATTCGCCCGGAATACCGCCCTGTTCCTGGCCGCTCTGCGCAAGCCAGGCATCGGTGCTCTTGACCGCGCGGTCGATATGGTCGGCCGTGCGCGAGAAATCGTAGGGTGAGCCGACCAGCGGACACAGCGGCGGCACCACGCAATACGCGATCGAGGGGTCAAGCCCCTCCAATTCGCTCACCAATTGCCGGGCAATCAACAACGTCAGCGCGTGCAGGGCGTTGGCGACGGCACCGACCGGCGGCGACTGCGCCGCGCAGGCGTGCCCGGTCGGCAGGATGATCAGACGCGTGGCGCCAAGGCCGACCGCGACCCTGATCGGCGTGTTGCTGGCGATGGCGCCGTCGGCCAGATAATGCTTCCTGTAGAGGATCGGACTGAAGGCGCCGGGTATGGCCGTGCTCGCGACAATCGCCTCGGCCGCCGATCCCTCCGACAGCACCACGCTGTCGCCGGTGATGATGTCGGTGGCCACGACATGGATCGGCAGCTTGGCGTCCTGAAGGTCGTGATAGGGCAGATGGTCGTCGATCAGCTTCCTGATTCCATCATGCGGAACCAGGAAGTCGCGGTGCCGGAGAAACCCGAGCAGCGTGCGCCAGGTGATCGGGAATACGTCGCGACGCTGCAAGCCGCGCCAGATGCCCTCCAGCCGCAGGACGCCCTTCAGGGTCGGATCTCCGGCGTAATAGGCACCGTTGAGCGCGCCGACGCTGGAGCCGACCACCATATCTGCGGTGACGCCGTGCTCGACAAGCGAACGCATCATGCCGACCTGGATGGCGCCGAAGCTTCCGCCTCCCGCCAGCACGAAGGCGGTTTTGGTTGGTCTTGAATGGTCGATTGCAGACAAGACGCTTCGCTCCCGTATCCCGCGACGGAAAATTCGCGCGGGTTCGCGGGCGTTTATAGCAGCCGCAAATCTGGTAGCGCCATCGCCATTGCTTGTTGCAGCACTCCGTCATTCCGGGATGGTCCGAAGGACCAGACCTCAGATGCGCAATTGCGCATCGGGAAATCCTAGGATTCTCAGATGTGCAATTGCACATCGTAGTTCGATGCTTTGCATCGCCCCGGAAGACAGCCTCGGAAGTTGTAAGACCTCACCGTTCGACGAACGCCTTCTCGATCACGAAATGGCCGGGCCGGTTGCCGCTGCCCTCGAGAAAGCCGCGCGCCTCGAACATGGAGCGGAGTTCTTCGAGCATGCCGGGGCTGCCGCACATCATGACGCGGTCGGCGGCGATATCGAGCGGCGGCTGGCCGATGTCGTTGAACATCTGCTCCGATGCGATCAGGTCGGTGATGCGGCCGCGGTTGCGGAAGGGCTCTCGGGTCACGGTCGGATAATAGACGAGCTTCTCCGACAGCAGCGGCCCGAACAATTCGTCGTCGCGAAGCGTCGCAACCAATTCCTCGCCATAGGCAAGTTCGGAGACCTGGCGGCAACCGTGCACCAGCACGATCTGTTGATAGCGATCGTAGACCTCGGGGTCCTTGATCAGGCTGGCGAACGGCGCGAGCCCCGTGCCGGTCGACAGCAGCAACAGCCGGCGGCCCGGAAGCAGATTGTCTGATACCAGCGTGCCGGTCGCCTTGCGGCCGACCAGGATGGTGTCACCCTCACGGATCTTCTGCAGGCGGGAGGTCAGCGGTCCATCGGCCACCTTGATGCTGAAGAACTCCAGCTCTTCCTCGTGATTGGCGCTCGCCATGCTGTAGGCGCGCAGCAGGGGACGCCCATCGACCTCGAGGCCGATCATCGCAAACTGGCCATTCTGGAAGCGGAAGCCGGCATCGCGGGTGGCGCGGAAGCTGAACAGCGTGTCGGTCCAGTGGCGGACAGCAAGAACTTTCTCTCGATAGAATGCGCTCATGTGTTTCGTTTTTCCGATCGCAGCGATGTTGGAACGAATGAGTTATGACGACCCCGGAAGAGGCAAAAACCCCTGATAGACTTGATGATTTCGCGTTTCAAATACGCCAAACCAGGAGATAATCAACCCGCGTTGACGCGTAATTGAGGTCGATCAAATGCATGTCGCCCGGTCGCGCGGATTGGTTCGATAGGGGTTAACGGACGAGCCGGGACATCGCGTAATTTCCTTGCCGGACGCGCCAGCGATCCGGCATTTAGTTGCTTCGGTTCAGGCGAACGGATTAACGATGCTCAGCAGCCAGCGAATCTTCGTCGATGCGATCACGCGATATGGTGCCCGGCACGGAATCACGGTCGAGGTCAGGTCGGACGGCTGGCTGATCGTGATGCAGAAGGGCGAGCGGCGGCATCTCGCATTCGGCTACGACATCGGACTGAACGGCGCGGTTGCCAGTGCCATCGCCAACGACAAGGCGGCGACCGCCGACATCCTGGAGCGTTCCGGTATCCCTTGCCTTCCTCATGCGCTGTTTATGGGTCCAAGGCTGGATCAGTACATTCCAGCCACGGGAAATTGGGAGGCGATGCTGGATCTGCTCAAACGACATCCCGCGGGCGTCGTGGTCAAACCCAATGACGGCACCTCGGGCCGATCAGTCTTCCTGGTGACCAGCCCAGCGAAACTTGAATGTGCCGTTCAGGAGATCTTTGCCTTTCACGCCAGTCTCGCGATATCGCCTTACGTCGCCATCGAAGACGAGGTTCGCGTAGTCCTGCTCGACGAGGCCCCGCTCGTCGTTTACGCAAAGCACCGGCCCTCGGTGATTGGCGACGGCGGGCACTCGCTGTTCGAGCTTGCGCTCGCAGCAACGCCCGCCGCGCAACGCTCCACCGTTCTGCCGGGCCTGCTCCGCGACCGCGACAAAGCTGAGTTCGATGCGATCGTGCCCGCGGGACAACGCCGTGTCTTGAACTGGCGTCACAACCTCGACGCCGGATCGCGCCCGCTGCTCCTGGACCAGGGAGATCTGAGAGAGGCTTGCGTCCGGCTCGCCATCCGGGCCGCGACAGCGATTGGCCTCCGCTTCGGCTCGATCGACGTGATCCGAACCGATGGCGGCTTACAGGTGCTCGAGATCAATTCCGGCGTGATGATGGAGGCGCTGGGCAGGCTTCATCCCGACCTGGTTTACGCAGCCTATGAGGCGGCGCTGGACAAGGTGTTCGGTTAGTCCCGCTCAGTGGCTTCATCCTTCGAGACGCATCGCTTCCGCGATGCTCCTCAGGATGAGGTCTTAAACCCTCATGATTAGGAGCACGGCGGCGCCGTGCGTCTCAAACCATGCGGCCGGGAGATGCGCGGCCATAAGCCGATCCAACGAGCAACGCCGTCTAATTGCTCCCGGCCGGCGAGTCGTCGAGCACGTGAAAGGCTTCCTCAAGCTGCGGCGAGATCGCGACGTTGAGCCGTTCGCCGGTCGGCAGCCGCGAGACGAACCATTTGTTGTAGAGCGGGATCAGGTCGTGATTGGAGCCGAGCTTGTGGAAGGCGCGCTCGACCACCGCAGCAAGCTGCGGCTCTCCCTTGCGGAACATGATGCCGTAGGGATCGTAGGACAGATAGTCGCCGGTGACGCGAAACCTGTCCTGCGACTTGTGCCGCACGATCAGGCCGTAAAGCAGGATGTCGTCGGTCGCGAACGCGTCGGCCTTGCCGTCGGCCAGCATCTCGTAGGACTGCTCGTGGTCGGGCGAGGTGACGATGGTGAGGCCGAGCGCAAACTTCTTGTCGACATTGTGCATCGCCTGCTCGTTGGTGGTGCCCTTGGTCACCACCACGGTCTTGCCTTTCAGATCGGTGGCCGTCGAGATCGGCGAGGCCTTCGGCACCATCAGCTTGGTGCCCGCCACGAACATCAGGGGCGAGAACGCGACCTGCTTGCCGCGCTCGGCATTGGCCGTGGTCGATCCGCATTCGAGATCGACCTTGCCCTGCACCACCGCGGCAATACGGTCGTCCGAGGTCACCTTGACGTATTCGATCTTCAGATCGGGGTCGTCGACCTCGGCGCCGATCTCATCGACAATGGCCTCGCAGAGTTCAAGGCTGTAGCCGATCGGGCGATTGGCCTGGTCGAGAAACGAGAACGGCGGCGAGCTCTCGCGATAGCCGAGATGCACGACGTGGTTGGCCTTGATGCTGGCGAGCGTGGGGCTAAGCCCCTCGCCTCCGCCCTGGGCGAAGGCCACTGTCGTCAGCAGACCGCCTGCCAGCGACAGAAGACCTGCTCTCAGCGGTCTTCCCAAGATTTGGCGCATCTGCCGCCCCCATCAGTGGCCGGCCATGGCGGGAATCTCGCCCGGGATCATGTCCGGCGGAACGACATCGTCGGGACCAAGCGCATGCTCGGGCGCGAGTTCGCCCTCCCACTTCGCCACCACCGCGGTCGCAAGCGAGTTGCCGATCACATTGGTGGCGCTGCGCCCCATGTCGAGGAAGGTGTCGATGCCCATGATCATCAACAGCCCCGCCTCCGGAATGCCGAACTGGGACAGCGTCGAGGCGATCACCACCAGCGAGGCGCGGGGCACGCCGGCGACGCCCTTCGAGGTGATCATCAAGGTCGCCAGCATCGCCAATTGCGTCGGCAGCGACATCTCGATCTTGTAGGTCTGCGCGATGAAGATGCTGGCGAAGGTGCAATACATCATGGTGCCGTCGAGATTGAAGGAATAGCCGAGCGGCAGCACGAAGCTCGAGATCCGCGACGAGGCGCCGAAGCGGTTGAGGCCTTCCAGCGTCTTCGGATAGGCCGCCTCCGAACTCGCGGTCGAGAACGCGATCATCAGCGGTTCGCGGATCAGCCGCAGCAGATGGCTGTAGCGCGGCCCGATGGCGACAAAGCCGACCATCACCAGGATACCCCACAGGATCAAAAGCGACACATAGAAGCCGCCCATGAACACGATGAGCTTCCACAGCACCAGCAGGCCGTTCTTGGCGACGGTCGCGGTGATCGCCGCCCATACCGCAACCGGCGCGAACAGCATGACGTAGCTCGTTACCTTCAGCATGATGTGGCCGATATCGTCGATCAGCGCCAACAACCCCTTCGATCGCTCCGGCAGCGCACCCATCGCGACCGAGAAGAACACCGCGAAGATCACGATCTGCAGGATCTCGTTCTGCGCCATCGCATCCGCGATCGAGGTCGGAATCAAATGGGTGAGGAATTTCTCGATCGAGAACGCCGACACCGGCAGTCCGGTCGACTGGGTCTTGTCCGGCAAGGTGCCTGGGAAGTTCGCGCCCGGCTGCAACAGATTGACCATGAGGAGGCCAAGCAGCAGCGAGACGAAGGAGGCGCTGACGAACCAGCCCATGGTCTTGGCGAAGATGCGGCCGAGCTTGGCGCCAGAGCCCATATGGGCGATGCCGCCGACCAGGGTGGCGAACACAAGGGGCGCAATGATCATCTTGATCAGGCGCAGGAACAGCATCGCGATCAGGTTGATGTCGGACGCCAGTTCGACCCGGCTGTCGGGCATGAAATTGAAGATCAGCGCGCCCATCACGACGCCAAGCACCATCGCAATCAGAATGTACTGCGTGAACCTGTTCGACATATTTCAAGACCCCTGCAAGCTCCGGCTCGGTCAAGTGTGGCAGATTTTGGCAGGGGCGCAACAAGCATCCCTCATTGCCGCGTTGCCACGATGTTTCTGTTGTGGGAAGAACACAGACATGATGCGCGTCATTCGCAGCGCACAAAAGCGGGATGCACGTTTCGTATGCGGCGCGTGCACCAATAATCGTCAAATCGTCTCGGGGAGAAAACGCCATGGCTATCGGCATCAACCGCCAGATCCTTCTGATCGAGAAGCCGACCGGCAAGCTCGGTCCTGAGCATTTCAAATTGTCGGATGCAGCAATCCCGGAGCCGAAAGACGGCGAGGCCCTGCTGCGAGTCCGCTATATCTCGCTGGACGCCGCCAACCGCGCCTGGATGCATGGCGCCACCTACCGCTCGGCGGTCGAGGCCAACTCGGTGATGGCCGGCGGCGGCATCGCCGAGGTCGTGTCCTCGAAGGCGCCCGACCTCGCGCCGGGTGACATCGTCTTCGCCGACACCGGCTGGCAGGACTACGCCGCGTTGCCGGCAAAGCATCTGACCAGGATGCCGAAGATCGAGCCGTTGACCTATCTGCTCAGCGTCTACGGGATTGCCGGGCTGACCGCCTATTTCGGACTTCTCGATATCGGGAAACCCAGGGACGGCGAGACGGTGGTGGTATCGGCCGCCGCGGGCTCCGTCGGCTCGATCGTTGGCCAGATCGCCAAAATCAAGGGATGCCGCGTGGTCGGCATCGCCGGCGGCAAGGACAAGTGCGACTGGCTCACCTCGGAACTCGGCTTCGATGCCGCCGTCGATTACAAGGACGGCGCGGTATTCAAGGCGCTGCGCGCGGCGGCGCCCAAGGGCATCGACGTCTATTTCGACAATGTCGGTGGAGACATTCTCGAAGCCTGCCTGCCGCAGATGAACAATTACGGCCGCATCGCCTGCTGCGGCGCGATTTCGCAATATGACGGCGCGCCGCAGGCCCACGGGCCGCGCGGCGTCCCCGGACTGATCGTGGTGAAGCGGCTGGTCATGCAGGGATTCATCGTGATGGACTTCATGAAGGAGCGCGACCGCGCGCTGGCCGACCTGCAGGCCTGGGTCGCCTCCGGCAAGCTGAAGGTCCAGGAGGACGTCATCGATGGCCTTGAGAACACGCCGAAGGCGCTGATCGGACTATTGGCCGGCGAGAACCGCGGCAAGCGGATGGTCAAGGTATAATGCCTTAGCGCCCTGCCGGGCAATTACGGACAATAATTTCTCTGGCGCGGCCGGCCGCCGCAGACTATCCTCGACCCAAATTGACCGTATACTGTCAATCTCGGGAGGAAAGCTTGCGCATCGCCGTGATTGGCGGAGGCCCGGGGGGCCTCTACTTCGCCTATCTCTGGAAAAAGCGCCATCCCAAGGCGCTGGTCGATCTGTTCGAGCAGAACCCCGCCGGCGTCACCTGGGGCTTTGGCGTGGTGTTCTCCGAGCAGGCGCTGGAATTCTTGCGCGCTGATGATCCCGAGACGGTCGATGCCATTGCGCCGCGCATGGAGAGCTGGAAGAACATCACGCTGAACCTGCGTGGCGACAGCGTCGAGATCGACGGCGTCGGCTTCTCCTCGATCGGCAGGCTCGAGCTTCTGACGCTGCTGCAGGCGCGCGCGCATGCGGTCGGCGTGGCGCTGCAATTCGGCACCCAAATCCAAGCGCTGGATCAACTCGATGGTTACGATCTGATCGTCGCCGCTGATGGCCTCAACTCGCTGGTGCGCCGCAGCTTCGAGGGCGATTTCGGTACCTCGCTGTCCTATTCCAGCAACAAGTTCGCCTGGTATGGGACCACCAAACGTTTCGAGACACTGTCGCAGACCTTTGTCTGCACCGATCGCGGCGCCTTCAACGCCCATCACTACCGCTATTCGCCCGAGATGAGCACGTTCCTGGTCGAATGCGATCGCGCGACCTGGCAGGCCTATGGTTTTGCAAACAAGACCATCGAGCAATCCAAGACCATCTGCGAGGACGTGTTCGCCGCCACGCTTGACGGACATGGACTGGTCTCAAACCGATCGGTGTGGCGCAATTTCCCGTGGATCTGGAACGCGCACTGGTCGTTTGGCAAGATGGTGCTGCTCGGCGACGCGCTGCATACCGCGCATTTCTCGATCGGCTCGGGAACGCGGCTTGCGATCGAGGACGCGATTGCCCTGACCAAGGCGCTGGAAGCGGAAACCGATATCGCCGCGGCGCTTACCCGCTACGAGCGCGAACGCAAGCCGATCGTGCACAAGCTGGTCACGGCGGCGCGTACCAGCGCCGACTGGTACGAGAATTTCCCCGAGCACATGACGCAGGACCTGATGGATTTCGCCTACAGCTACATCACGCGCTCGGGCCGGATCGATACCGCACGGCTGCGCGCGATGTCGCCCGCCTTCATGGCACGCTATGAACAATCGAGAAAGATCGGAGGCATGCGATGATGCAGGAGATCGTCGACCAGGTCCCGTCAGACAGCGCAGGCGCCCGCGAGATCGGCTTTGCGATTCCGCAAATCTATAACGCCAGCCGCGTTCTCTTCGACAATCTCGCCAAAGGCTACGGCGACCGGCCTGCGCTGACCGGACCCTCGGGAACGCAGAGCTATGCCGAGCTGTGCGCGCAAGCCTGCCGCTGGGGCAACGGCTTTTTGTCGCTGGGCCTCGAGCGCGGCGACCGTATCCTGCTGTTCCTCGACGACACACCGGCCTATCCGGCGGCGTTCTTCGGCGCGGTCCGCGCCGGCTTCGTGCCGCTTCTGATCAACACGCTGACGCCGCCAGACCTCTTGCAATTCTATCTCGCCGATTCCAGCGCGACCGTTGCTGTCGCGGATGCGGAGTTCGCCTCTCGTTTCGATGCGCAGGCCTGCAAGGACACGCAGCTCGGCACGCTGATTGTGGTCAACGGTGAGGCCGGGAGCAATGCCGCGCCGCAGGTCCTTGCCGCGGCACCTTGGCTAGAGGTCTTCCCGACCGAACTTGCCGAAGCCGACACGCATCGCAACGACATGGCGTTCTGGATGTATTCGTCGGGCTCGACCGGTCGGCCCAAGGGCATCGTGCATCTGCAGCACGACATGGCCTACAGCAACGCGGCGTTCGCGCGCAATGTGCTGAAGCTGAAGCCCGACGACATCTGCTTCTCGGTGCCGAAGATCTTCTTCGCCTATGGCTTCGGCAACTCGATCACCTTCCCGTTCGCGGCTGGAGCTGCGACCTTGCTGTTGCCCGGACAGCCGAAGCCGGCCTCGATTTTTGACGCGATCACGCGCTATCGTCCGACCGTGTTCTTCGGCCTGCCGACACTTTACACCGCGCTGACCAAGGCCGACGGCGCCGCCAGCGCCGATTTCTCCTCGCTGCGTCTGGCGGTTTCGGCGGCGGAAGTGCTCTCGGCCGAGGTCTTCAACGACTGGAAGGCGCTTACCGGGATCGAGATCGTCGAGGGGCTCGGCTCGACCGAGGTCCTGCACGTCTATCTCAGCAACCGCGAGGACAAGAAGAAGCCTGGTGCTGCGGGCCTGCGCGTGCCCGGCTATGAGATCGCGCTGAAGGACAAGGATGGCCGTGTGGTCGATGACGACGAGGAAGGCATCTTGTGGGTGCGCGGCGACTCCAATACGCCGCTCTACTGGAATCGCCCCGACAAGACCGCCGAGACCATCCGCGACGGCGGGTGGATCTACACCGGCGACCGCTTCGTCCGCGATGCCGACGGCTTCCATTTCTTCCGCGGCCGCGCCGATGATCTGATCAAGATTTCCGGGCAGTGGGTCTATCCGCTGGAGGTGGAGTTATGCCTCGCCGAGCATCCGGAGATTCGCGAATGTGCGGTCTATGCCGCGGAGTTGCCGGACCGCCGCATGACGTTGAAGGCGGTTGTCGTCATGAACGATCGCGCGTTCGACGAGGCTAGTACGACCAGGCGGCTGCAGGAGTTCGTCAAGGCCAACCTGTTGCCCTACAAATATCCGCGCGAAATTGTCTTCATCGACGAACTGCCGAAGACCGGCACCGGCAAGATCGACCGCCAGGCGGTGATGCGGATGTAGGACGCTTGCGTTGGCCGTCATCGCCCGCGAAAGCGGGCGATCCAGTAATCGCCGGCGCCGATGATTACAAACGCTGGTGGCTACTGGATGCCCCGCTTTCGCGGGGCATGACGAGCGGAGCGACGCGCAGCCGGCTTTCCAACGATCCCCCGATATGCGCGTGGCATCATCAGCCCGATTTCCCGAGATGTTCGAGGGCATCCTCCGCGCGCAACGGCACGCGGGAGGATTCGTTGTTGAGATCGACGAGTTGCGACAGCAGCGCCATCAGGGTCTTGCGGTCGGCGGCTTTCAGCGGCTGCAGCATCCGCGCCTGCGCACGGTCGACCGCCGGCACGATCTCGCGCAACTGCGCCGCGCCGGTCCGGGTGAGATAGAGCAGCTTGACTCGCTTGTCGTCGGGCGAAGCCTTGCGCTCGATCAGGCCCTTGCTCTCGATCCGTTCGATCACGCTGCCCAGGGTCGAGCGGTCGAACGCGATCACCGCAGAGAGTCGGGTCGCATCGATGCCGGGATGGGTCTGGATCGCGACCAGCGCGGCATATTGCACCGGCGTCAGGTCAAGCGCCTTGCATTCCTCCATGAAGATCGCGACCGCGATCTGCTGCATCCGCCGGAACAGGTAGCCCGGCTTGGTATAGACCGCGTCCATGGTGAGGGATGTTGGCTTACTCGGCATCGATTTGTCGTTCCGGCGCGGCATCCGCGAAGGCCTGCATCGCCTTCGCCGCGGTCTCGGCCTGCAACAGCCGCGGGAAGGCCGTGACATCGACGCCGAAGCGTCGGGCGTTGCCGAGCTGCGGGACGAGACAGAGATCGGCGAGCGTCGGCCTGACGCCGAAGCAGAACGGGCCGGGCTCGCCCGCAACCAGGGTTTCGCAGGCCGCAAGCCCGTCGCGATTGACTGACGCCGCCCACGCCGTGACCTTGTCCTCAGGGACGCCGATCTCGCGCAAGCGCGCCAAAACCTTCAGATTTTGCACCGGATGGGTATCGCAGGCGAGCACCTGTGCAACCGCGCGGACCCTGGCCCGTTCAAGCGGATCCTTCGGCAACAACGGCGGCGCGGGATGGGTTTCGTCGAGCCATTCGATGATGGCGAGCGACTGGATCAGGATCGCGCCGCTGTCGTCCTCCAGGGTCGGGACGAAGCCCTGCGGGTTGAGGCAGAGATAGGCGGGGTCGCGCTGTTCGCCCTTGCGCAAATGGTGCGGCAGGTGCTGCGCCGACAAGCCCTTCAGGTTCAACGCGATCCGGACCCGGTAGGACGCGCTGCTGCGGAAATAGCCATGCAGCTTCATCGCAAGCCTCCCTTCAACCTATTGGCGTTCCGGTTGACCTTGATCATATTGTAAGTATACTGTCAATTGACAAGCAAGAAGCTCGGGAGGCCCCCATGGTCGCGGCGTTGAAGACACCCGAACGCGAGGCGTTCTACAAGAAGATCGACGGCGAGAACCTCACTGCGCTCTGGACCGTGATGAGCGACCTGATCACGCCGGAGCCGAAAAGCGCCTGCCAGCCGCATCTGTGGAAATTCGACGCGGTCCGCGCCTACATGATGGAGGCCGGCCAGCTGATCACCGCCAAGGAAGCCGAGCGGCGGGTGCTGATCCTGGAAAATCCGGGCCTGCGCGGGCAGTCCAAGGTCACGACCTCGCTCTATGCGGGGATCCAGATGGTGATCCCCGGCGACATCGCGCCGGCCCACCGTCACAGCCAGTCGGCGCTGCGCTTCATCCTCGAGGGCAACGGCGCCTTCACCACGGTGGACGGCGAGCGCACCTTGATGGCGCCGGGCGATTTCGTGATCACGCCGTCGATGACCTGGCACGATCACGGCAACGAAACCTCGGAGCCGATGTTTTGGCTCGACGGCCTCGACATTCCCCTGGTGCAGTTCCTCGACGCGTCATTTGCGGAGGGGTCGAAAGACGATCAGCAGAAGATCGCCCGCCCGGCCGGCGACAGTTTTGCGCGCTACGGTCACAATTTGTTGCCGGTCGACGCGAAGCCTGGCTCGAAGACGTCGCCGATCTTCAACTATCCCTATTCCTATACGCGCGAGGCGCTCGAGCAGGCCAGGACGCGCGGCGACTGGGATGCCTGTCACGGGCTGAAGCTGAAATTCAGCAATCCCGAGACCGGCGATTTCGCGATGCCCACCATCGGCACCTTCATCCAGTTGTTGCCGAAGGGATTCAAGACCGCGCGCTATCGCGCGACGGATGCGACCGTGTTTGCCGCGATCGAGGGGCACGGACGTTCGCGGATCGGCGAGCAGACCTTCGAATGGGGTCCGCGCGACCTGTTCGTGGTGCCGAGTTGGCAATGGGTCACCCACGAGGCCGACGCGGACGCCGTGCTGTTCTCCTTCTCCGACCGCCCGGTGCAGCAGAAGCTCGATCTGTTCCGCGAGGACCGCGGCAACGCGTAAGTCTGTCGCCATCATGCCCGGGCAGACCGCGAAGCGCGTCTTCGCGCAGATATCCCGGGCATGACCGGATGGCAAACCGCCTCGCGGAATTTGTCGCGCAATCTGCGCCGCCGCTGCATGACGAACCAGACGCCTCGCTGCTTGTACAAGAGTCTTCCGGCCGTCTAGATTATCCTCAGCAAGCGTTTAGATCGCCCGCCCGATGACAGGACGAAGCCACGATCTGCGCGACCGGGAGGATCGACATGAATTACCACGCCTATGCGCCACGCACGACCGCTTATGGCCTCAACCCTGGCGATGAGCTCAACGATCTGCGCATGTCGGACCAGGTCCGGCCGCTCTACGACCATGTCAGGAAGTTCATCAAGGAGACCGTCGAGCCGATGTCGGTCGAGTTCTACCGGCTCGGCCAGAGCAAGAGCGATCGCTGGAGTTTTACGCCCGGCCAGATCGAGGTGCTGGAGAAGGCAAAAGCGAAGGCCAAGCAGGAAGGTCTGTGGAATTTCTTCCTGCCCGATGCCGAGACCGGCGCAGGGCTGAAGAATCTCGACTACGCCTATATCGCCGCCGAACTTGGCAAGAATCCGCTGGCCTCGGAATCCATGAATTGCTCGGCACCGGATACCGGCAACATGGAGGTGCTGGAGCGGGTCGGCACCAAGGCGCAGAAGGAAAAATGGCTGAAGCCGCTGCTCGCCGGCGAAATCCGTTCCGCCTACGCCATGACCGAGCCGAATGTGGCATCCTCCGATGCCAAGAACATTTCGACGACCGCAAGGCTCGACGGCGACGAATGGGTGATCAACGGCGAGAAATACTACATCTCCGGCCTCGGCGATCCCCGCTGCAAGATCATGATCGTGATGGTGAAGACCAATCCGGATGCAGCGCCAAGCAAGCAGCAGTCGCAGATCCTGGTGCCGAAGGACACGCCGGGCGTCGAGATCATCGGCCCGATGCATGTGTTCGGCCACGACCATGCGCCGCGCGGGCACATGCATCTGCGCTTCAACAATGTCAGGGTGCCCAAGGACAACATCTTGCTCGGCGAAGGCCGCGGCTTCGAGATCTCGCAGGTGCGGCTCGGGCCGGGCCGCATCCACCACTGCATGCGCACGATCGGCAAGGCGGAGAAGGCGCTCGACCTCATGGTGACGCGCGGCCTCACCCGCGAAGCCTTCGGCAAGAAGATCGCCCATCTCGGCGGCAACCTGCAGATCATTGCCCAGGCGCGCTGCGAGATCGAGGCGATGCGGCTGATGGTGCTGAAGGCGGCGAAAGCCATGGACGTGCTCGGCAACAAGGAAGCCCGGGTCTGGGTCAGCATGGTCAAGGCCATGGTGCCCGAGCGCGCCTGCAAGATCATCGACCAGGCGATCCAGATGCACGGCGCGACCGGCATTTCGCAATGGACCCCGCTCGCCGAGATGTACACCGATGTGCGCCACCTGCGCTTCGCCGACGGTCCCGACGAGGTGCACTGGATGGTGGTCGGTCGTCACGAACTGAGCATGGCATAGCTGTCATGGAATATGCGCCCGAAAATCTCACGTCCCGTGAGCGCTACAAGGTGCTGACGGGGTTCGTGCTGCCGCGGCCGATCGCCTGGGTGACGACGATCGGACCGACAGGCGTGGTCAACGCCGCCCCGTTCAGCTTCTTCAACGTGTTCTGCGAGGAGCCGCCGCTCTGCATGTTCGGCGCCAACCCGCGGCCCGATGGCCGCGTCAAGGACACCGTGGCCAACATCGCGCGGACCGGAGAGTTCGTGGTCAATCTCGCCGATGAACCGCTGGCCCACGCGATGCACGAGAGCAGCGGCGACTTTCCGCCCGAGATCGGCGAGCCTGATTATCTCGGGCTGAAGCTCGCGCCCTCGACCAAGGTCAAGCCTCCGCGACTGGCCGACGCGCCGTGGGCGATGGAGTGCAAGACCTGGAAGACGATCGATGTGAACGGCAAGCGGCAGCTCATCATGGGCGAAGGCATCAATTTCCACATCCGTGACGAATTGTGGGATCACCAGACGATGCGGGTCCACATGGACCGCTATCATCCGATCGGCCGCATGTTTGCCGACCGCTATTGCCGCACCGACGACAGGATCGTATTTCCCGCGGCCGAGGGCGCATCTAGCGCCAGTGCAACAGCCGCGTCTCCAGGAGATTGATCAGCCTGCCGACGGCAAGCCCGAACAGCGACAGGATCACGACCCCCGCCAACAACTGGTCGGTCTGCATCAGGTTGCCGGCCTGCAGCACGAAGGCGCCGATGCCGTATTCGGCGCCGATCATTTCGGCGCTGACCACGAGCAACAGCGCCACCGAGGCCGTGATGCGACAGCCTGCAAGAATGGACGGCAGCGCGCCGGGCCAGATCACCCGCCGCACGATGGTTGAAAACGGCACGTTGAAACTCTGCGCCATGCGAATGAGATTGCGCGGCACGGCATCGACGCCGCTATAGACCGAGATCGCGGTGGAGAAGAACACCCCAAGCGCGATGGTCGCGATCTTCGGCTGTTCGCCGATCCCGAGCCACAGGATCAGCAGCGGCAGCAGCGCGATCTTCGGGATCGGAAACAGTGCGGAGATGAAGGTGATGCCGACGCTGCGCGCCATGCTCGAAAGCCCGATCGCAAAGCCGACGAAGACCCCGGCGACGGTGCCGAGGATCCAGCCGGTGCCGATCCGCATCACCGACCAGGACAGATGATGCCAGAGTGCGCCGCTTACGCCGAGCTGATAGATTGCCCGCGCAATCGCCAGCGGCGTTGGCAGAAACAGCGGATTGACCAGACCAAAGCTCCCCGCCGCCTGCCAGAGCGCGATCACGAGCGCCAGCGCGGCCCAGCCGGCGTAGCGGTTCGTGACCGGCGCAAACCCGGCGCCGCGAAACGCAACCGGTCGGGTTTCCGTGTTGGCGTCCGGTTGCGGCGGCGTCGCCTGCGCGCGGTCAAGCATGCTGCACCTCGCGCTCGGCATCGATCGCCTCGGTGCGGATCAGCGACCACAGCTCGTTCTGCAGCGACAGCAGCCGGCTCCGCGCGTTGATTTCGCCGCGCTCGCTCCGCGTCATCGCAATGGGAACCACCTCGCGGACACGCCCCGGCCGCCGCGACAGCACGACGATGCGGTCGGCGAGCCGCACCGCCTCCTCCAGATTATGTGTCACATAGACTGCACCCATCGCGCCGTCCGCAAGCAGGGCGATGAAATCCTCCATCAGAAGTTCGCGGGTCTGCGAATCCAGCGCCGACAACGGCTCGTCCATCAGAAGGATCGCCGGCCGCACCGCGAGCGCGCGCGCAATGCCCACGCGCTGGCGCATGCCCCCGGACAGCTGCTTTGGATACGCGGCGCGAAAATCGGCAAGGCTGGTGCGGCGCAGCGCGTCGGCCACCAGCGCGCGCCGCGCGGCGGTCGAGAGCCCCGTATGCAGCAGCGGAAATTCGACATTGGCCTCGACCGTGCACCACGGCAGCAGCGCAAAATCCTGGAATACGAAGGTCAGCGGATTGAGGCTGTCGGTCGGCGGCGCGCCGCGCAGTTCAGCGCCGCCCGAGACCGGCCGCAGCAGCCCGCCGAGGATCGACAGCAGCGTGCTCTTGCCGCAGCCGGAGGGCCCGACGATCGCGACCACTTCGCCGGCGCCGACCGTGAACGACACGGCATCGAGCACGTCGAGCGCGCCGAAGCGGTGACTGATATGGTCGGCGATCAGGTCCATCTAACGTTTCGTCTCCGAAAATCGTTCTGGGCCGTCATGCCCGGGCTTGTCCCGGGCATCCACGTCTTACAGCATAACCGCGAAAAAGACGTGAATGGCCGGGTCAAGCCCGGCCATGACGAAAGGTTGCGTTGCTGCACTCGCGCTTGTGGCCACGACCATCAGCATCAATCCGGCTTCACATAATCTCTCGCGATAACTGCCTCGGCATCAAACCCCTTGTCGACAAAGCCCTGCGCCTGCAGCCATTTGATCTGGTTGTCGACATTCTTGACGTCGAGCCTGCCGTCGGCGTCGATATAGGCACAATTGCCGACCACCTGCTCCACCGGCAGATTGGTGTATTTGGCGACGATTTCCAGAAGCGGTCTTGTCTGCTCGTTGAGCGCGGCCCTGCCGTCGACGACCGACGCCAGGATCACGTCGTGATATTCCCGGTCGGCGCGCTCCAACGCCGCGAGCAGCTTGGTGACCAGCGCCTTGTTGGCAAGCGTCTTGGGCGAGGCAAACACTGCTCCCAATTGCCACGGCGTCTCGTCGCCGACCCAGCCCAGCAGCTTGGCGCCGCCATCGTCCATCAGCTTGCGCGCGGTCGAGACCGGCAACAGCGCGGCATCGACGGTTTCGCCCTTCAGGGCGGCGGCTGCATTCGACAGCGATTGCAGCGGAACGATTCTGACGTCGGCAAGCTTGAAACCATATTTGTCGGCGAGTAGCCCCAGCGAATAATGGAAGGAGGAGCCCGTTTGCGTCACCGCAACACGCTTTCCGGCAAGATCCTTCGGCGTCTTCAGGCCGCTCGCGTAAGCGTTGTTGCTGGCGAAATAGCCGATTAGCGGATAACCCGCCTTCTCGCGGCTCATGCCGCCGATCACCTTCAAAGTGCCCTTGCCGGCGAGATTGTAGAGCCCGGCAGTAAAGGCCGTGATGCCGACGTCGACGTCGCCCGACGTGGTGGCGACCGCGATCGGCTGCGCGGCATCGAAGAATTTCAGTTCGATCTCGAGCCCGGCCTCGCGGAAATAGCCCTTGTCCTGGGCGATGAACACCGGCGCCGACGACGACAGCCTGAGCACGCCGATTGTCGCCTTCAGCGCGTCCTCGGCCATCGCGGGTCCCACTAGCCCCAACGCAAGCAGGCTCGCGAGCGCAATTTCCGCAAATCGCCGCATCCGGTCTCCTCCGATTCTTCTCTGCCAACCGGGCATTTTTGCTCAGGTGCCTTCCGGCACCGCCTGATCGCGGCCGATGAAGGCACCCTCTTGTTTCAACACTTGCTGCAGTTTTTCAACCGCAATCTCGCGCGGAATCGTGTTGCCCGACAAGGACAGCGCCGCCGCCAGACCTGCCGCCTCCCCCATTGCGAAGCAGGCACCGGAAACCCGCGCCGCCGATTGCCCCTCATGGGTCATCGAGGCGCAGCGGCCGGCAACCAGCAGGTTGTCGATCCCCTCCGGCAGGAGCATGCGGTAGGGCAGCTCGTTGAAGCCGCGCGATTCGGGGATCGGCGGGAACTCGAAGATGACGTCGCCCGCGACATGGGCCTCGATCGGCCAGCCATTGACGCCGATTGCGTCGTCGAACGACGCGCAGCCGAGCACATCGTCGCGGTTCAGACTGTAGCCGCCAGTGATGCGTCTCGTTTCGCGGATGCCGAGCTGCGGTGGCAGGTCGACGATATAGGATTTTTCGAAGCCGGGAACGGTGCGCAGGAACGCAAAGGCGTCGACCGCCTGACGCCGGCCTTCGATCTCGCCGCACGTCAGATCGTCCGGCTCCAGCCCGTTGATCGCGTTTCCATCGACGCGCGCCACTTGGGTGAAATTCACCCGCCATTCGATTCCCGAGCGCTGCGGCCGCACGATGGCGCCCTTGCGCGGGAAGCGATGCGTGCCGGCGGCGACCGCCTGTTCCATCAGCGACGGGATCGTGCGCCAGGCCTCACCCGCCTTGTCAGGATCGATGCCATTGAGACGGAACATCATCGAGGGGAAGAGCATGTGACCGTCGCTGTCGCCGACCTCGAACGGCGCGCCGGCCCAGGCCGCGAGATCGCCGTCGCCCGAACAATCGATGAAGATGTTGGATCGCACCGCCAGCCGGCCAGCCTTGGTCTCGATGACAAGCGCGTTGATGCGCCGCTCGTCATGCATCACGACGCCGGCACCGAGCGCGTGGAAGAGGATATCGACTTTGTTGACTGCAAGCAGATCGTCGGCCGCTATCTTGTACGCCGCCGTGTCGTAAGCTTGGGCGAAGATCTTGCTTAGCACGAGGTGCGGCGTATTCAGCCCGCCGAGCTGATCGATGCGCGCAAGCAAATCGGAGGCGACGCCTCGCACCACCCGGCGCATCTCGCCATGCACATTGGCGTGCAGTCCGCAGAAATTGGTGACACCCGCGGCCGTGCCCATACCGCCGAGAAAGCCGTAGCGCTCGATCAACAGCGTATGCCGCCCGGCCCGTGCGGCGGCGACAGCAGCCGCGATTCCCGCCGGGCCGCCGCCGAGAACTGCGACTTCATATTCGCCATAGAGCGGGGTCTGTCGCGCGGGTTCTTCGATGGTTTTAGTGGGCAAGGAAGACTCCCGGGGGCTGATAGCGATCGATCCACCCAGGGGCTAAATCATGTCAGCTAAATCGGCAAGCGCTCCCCCGAGGCCTGCGACGCGCGACCGGAGGCCGAGTGCACCGCAAAGCGCAGGCCCGAGCCAGCTGCCGACATGACGTCGCCGGATTTGCCGAGGCAGATGCGACAGGAAGACAACGCGCTCGACAAGAGCCTGGGAATCCTTGGCCGGGGATGTTGAGCCGCCACGTCCGACCAAGCACGTCCTCACCGTTCATGCACCGGTGATACACGAATGGTATTCGAGCCTGGGTGGTAGCCTTCTGCATACCCAAGGTCTGTCCAAGATAGCGGCAATTCCCCTAGCCGGCACGGGCGAAGAGGACGATCGCCGGTTTGCCGTCGCCGCTTCTGTTGGCACCGACGCAGTTCTGCCATTATCGGCACCCCAGCACGAAAATTGCATGGAAAAGTTCCGCCCGGAGTTGTGAGTGATTCAATGAATCTCATCAATCTCGATATACGGATGCTGCGTTCGCTGATGTCGGTCGTCGAGACCGGAAGCATCACGGAGACCGCACGGCGGCTGGGCCGCACCCAGCCCGCAATCACCCTTCAGTTGCAGCGGCTCGAGGAACTGACTGGAAAGGCGATCTTCATTCACGAAGGCCGGCGGCTGTTTCTGACCGCCGAGGGCGAGACGGTTCTGAGTTACGCACGCTCGATCCTCGGCTTTCACGACGAACTGCTGTCGCAGCTCTCTTCTCCCGATATCGAGGGCCACGTCGTGCTCGGCACGCCCGACCTCTACGCCGCCTTCATGCTGCCTTCGATCCTCAAGATCTTCCGCAAGGCCTTCCCGCGCGTTCAGCTCGAGCTGAACTGCTCGCTCTCGACGCCACTCGTCGGATGCGTGAAACGCGGCGAAGTCGATATTGCGCTGGTGACCCGCATGAACGACTTCACCGGCGGACAGGTGGTGCGTCAGGAGCAGCTGATCTGGATGACCGGCGAGCAATCCACGGCGCACAATGAAAAGCCGATCCCGCTTGCACTGCTCCCGCCGGGCAACATCTTTCGCGACCATGCGATCGAACGGCTCGAGGCCTCGCGACGACGCTGGCGCATCGCCTGTGTCAGTCACAGCGTCAGCGGTTTGCAGGCCGCCGCCTTCGCCGGAATGGCGGTGACCGTGCTCGGCCGTTCCGCGCTGGTCCGCAACATGCGCGAAATCGGCGTCAACGAAGGGCTGCCGGCGCTGCCCAAGGTTGACCTTCTACTTTACAAATCGCCGGCCGCGACCTCCAAGGCCGCAAGCGCCTTGCACGATTACCTCGCGCACTATCTCAATCTCGACGACGAGCTTCTGCTGGGCAAGGAGCTGCCCTTGTCCGCGGACGATGCAGGTGCACGGCGATCAGGACATTCGGGGACGAAACTGGGCCCAGGGCCGCTCGAACTCGAACGCGGCGGCGATGCGCACAATCAGATCCTCGCCAAGCCAGGGCGCGACGATTTGCAGGCCAATGGGGAGCCCATCGCCATCAAATCCGCAGGGAATCGTCGCGGCCGGCAGCCCAGCCAGATTTATCGGCCAAGAGAACGGCGACCAACCTAGATGGCGATCGACGGCCATGCCGTCGACCCGGTCGACGCCGAGCGCACCGGCGGAAAACGCCGTCACCGCGACGGTCGGGGTGACGATGGCATCGACGCTCTGGAAAATGTCCAGGAAGGCCGAGCGCAGGTTGCCGCGACGATAGCTGGCCTCGACATAGTCGACGCCGCTGTAGGTCGAGCCCTTCGCCACGACGTCGCGGTAGTCGCTGTCGGAGGATGCGAGCGCGCCGGCGTCACGGGCGGACACCGCTGCCGCCTGCTCGGTGTAGGCGATGGGCTTCAGGATCCGCTCGAGCATATCCGGCGCGAACCGGGCGCAATCCGACGCGATGCTGGCGCCGAGCGAACCGAGCGTTTCGACCGCCGACTGGAATGCCTTGCGCACGTCGGGCGCCACCGCGGCGTAGCCGAAGTCGACACTGGTCCCGATCCTGATGCCGTCGAGTGGTCCCGGCGCCGCATCGAAGTGCCGCGACGGCACCGGCAGGCTGGCGGCATCGCGCAGATCGTGCGCGGCGACCACTTCCAGCAGCAGCGCGGCATCGGCAACCGTCCGCGCGATTGGCCCGGTGTGCGCCAGCGACGCCCATGATGGCGGCGAAAATCCCGGTACTCGTGGAACCAGCCCGAACGTCGGCTTGATGCCGACGACGCCGCAGAACGAGGACGGCACGCGGATCGAGCCTACTCCGTCGGTCCCGATCGCAAGCGGACCGCAACCCGCGGCGACCGCAGCCGCGGCACCTCCGCTGGATCCGCCACTGGTCCGATCCTTGTTCCAGGGATTGCGGGTGATGCCCGACACCGGACTGTCGGCGGTGAGCTTGTATCCGGATTCGCAGGTGGTGGTCTTGCAAGTGAGAATGGCGCCCGCCGATCGCAATGCCGACACCACGGCGGCGTCGACGGTCGGCACCAGACTGCTGTTGGCCGGAGCGCCGCCGAGCGCTCGCACGCCGGCGACGTAGACCAGATCCTTGATGCTGACCGGAACACCCGCCAATCTGGCGGCAGGCCGTCCCTTCGACCACGCGAGCGTGGCCTCGTCGGCCGCGGCGCGCGCCTGATCGTAGGTCGGCGTCACGATGACGTTGCATGAGGCGTTGGTCAGTTCCAGCGCGGCGATCACGTCTTCGATGACGTCTCGCGGCGTGAACCGCTTCGCCCGATACCCCTCCAGCAACTCGACGGCCGACAGCTTCGCTAATTCATTGACGGCGCCGTCGGCGCGAGCCCTTCCTGCTGTCACAACCACGTCTCACACCGTCCGGAGAGCGGCGGTGACGGCCTTTTTTGCCATCACGGTCACCAGATGCGCACGGTATTCCGCGTCGGCGTGAATATCGGAACTGAGATTTTCCGAGCCGACCTTGATGGTTGCGATCGCCGCTGGCGTGAAGGAGCCCTCCAGGGCTGCTTCCATGTCAGCGACCCGGAACACGCCCGGTCCTGCTCCCGTCACGGCGACGCGAACCTGGCCGGCTTTCTTCGCCACGCAGACGCCGACCACGGCGTAGCGGGACGCCGGAGACTTGAACTTGGCGTAACCTCCGGCAGACGGCACGGGAAAGCGAAACGCGGTGATGACCTCGCCCGGTTCAAGTGCGGTTTCGAACAGCCCCCGGAAGAAGGCGTCGGCAGCGATCTCCCGGCGATCGGTCACGACAGCCGCATCAAGTGCCAGCACTGCGGCCGGATAGTCGGCCGACGGATCGTTGTTGGCGACCGAACCGCCGATCGTGCCCCTGTTGCGAACCGCGGGATCGCCAATGCCGGCGGCGAGATCGGCCAGCAGCGGGATGCGCGCCTGCACGATCTCGGATTCCGCAACCGCGACGTGGCGGGTCATCGCGCCGATCGTCAGCACATCGTCCTTCACCGAAATCCCCGACATCTGCGGGATTTTCGAAAGATCGACCAGCGCAGCCGGCGCCGCGAGCCGCTGCTTGATGGTCGGCAGCAACGTCATTCCGCCGGCGAGCGGCACGCTGTCTGCGACGCCGCCCAGCAGCGCCGACAATTCATCAAGCGTATTCGGCCTGTGAAATGCAAATGCCCTCATTTTTGTTTCCTCCTACTCGGCCGCGCGCGGCATCGCCGCATTTTGAATGACGCGCCAGATCCGGTTCGGCGTTGCCGGCATGTCGACGTGCTGAACGCCAAGATGCGACAATGCATCGACGACGGCGTTGATCACGGCCGCGGGAGATCCGATGGTGCCGACCTCGCCGCAGCCCTTCACGCCCATCGGCGTGTGCGTGCAACGCGTGGAGTGGGTCTTAATCGTCATGTTCGGCAGGTGATCGGCGCGCGGCATGCAATAGTCCATGAACGATCCGGACAGCAGCTGTCCCGAGACGTCGTCATAGATGGCGTTCTCGTACAGCGCCTGGCCGACGCCCTGAACGATACCGCCATGCAACTGTCCCTCGACGATCATCGGGTTGATGACAGTGCCGACGTCGTCGACCGCGGTATATTTTTCCAAGGTCACGATTCCCGTCTCGGGATCGATTTCGACCTCGGCGATATGACAGCCGCCCGGATAGGTGAAATTGATCGGGTCGTAATAGGCCTGTTCTTCAAGACCGGGCTCCAGTACCTCCAGCGGATAATTGTGCGGCACATAGGCGGCGCCCGCGATCTCCTGGAACGTCTTGGTGCGGTCAGTCCCTGCGACCGAGAAGATCCCGGCCTCGAACTGAATGTCCTGCTCGCTCGCCTCGAGCAGGTGGGCTGCAATCTTCTTGCCCTTGACGACCACCTTGTCGCTGGCCTTCGAGAGCGCGGCGCCGCCGACGACCAGGGAGCGCGAGCCGTAGGTCCCCATGCCGAACTGCACGCGGTCGGTATCCCCGAAAACGATATCGACGTTGTCGAAGGCCACGCCGAGCTTCTCCGACACGATTTGCGCGAACGTGGTTTCATGCCCCTGTCCGTGATTATGGGTGCCGATCAGGACCGTCACCTGCCCGGTCGGATGCACGCGAACGGTCGCGCTCTCGTAGAGTCCGCCGCGGGCACCGAGGCGACCGGCAAAGCGCGATGGCGCAAGCCCGCAGGCTTCGACATAGGTCGAGTAGCCAAGGCCACGGAATTTGCCTGACCGTTCCGAGGCGGCCTTGCGTTCCGCAAAGCCGGTGACGTCGGCCGCCGTGAGCGCGCCTTCGAGGCATCCGATCGGATCGCCGGAATCGTATTCGACCAGCACCGGCGTCTGGTACGGATAGGACTCCTTGGCAATGATGTTGCGACGACGCAATTCGACACGGTCGATCCCCATTTCGGAGGCGGCGACATCGACCAGACGTTCGACCACGAAGGTGGCTTCCGGCCGGCCGGCGCCGCGATAGGCGTCGACCGGAACGGTGTTGGTGAAGACGACCTTGACGTTGCAGTAGATCGCAGGCGTCGTATAGACGCCGCTCAAGAGCGGCCCATACAGGTTGGTCGGGATATTGGGGCCGAAGGTCGAGAGGTAGCCGCCCATGTTGGCCGATGTGACGACCTTCAGCGCCAGGAACTTTCCGTTCTGGTCAAGGGCGAGTTCGGCCTCCGTCACATGATCGCGGCCATGCCGGTCCGAGACGAAGCCTTCCGAGCGGTCTGCGACCCATTTCACCGGACGGCCGACGCGCTTGGCGGCCCAGGTGATGACGGCCTCCTCGCCGTAGTGGAATTGCTTGACGCCGAAGCCGCCGCCGACATCGGGCGCCACCACGCGCATTTTCTGCTCGGGAATCCTGAGCACCAGCGCGCTCATCAGGAACCGCACCACATGCGGAAACTGGCTGGTGGTCCACAGCGTATGGTGGCCGGTGCCGCCGTTGTACTCGGCAATCGCCGCACGCGGCTCCATCGGGTTGCCGATCAGGCGGTTGTTGACGAGGCTGAGGCGCGCGACGTGCGCGGCCTTGCGGAACGCGGTTGCAACCGCGGCCTTGTCGCCGAGTTCCCAATCGCAGCACAGATTGTTCGGGACATCGTCGAACAGTTGCGGCGCGCCCGGTCGGACCGCTTCGAGCACGCCGACCACGGACGGCAGAACATCGTAGTCGATCACGACCGCTTCCGCGGCCGCACGCGCCTGCTCCAGCGTGTCGGCAACAACGAAAGCCACCATGTCGCCGACAAAGCGGACCTTGCCCTGCGCCAGCATCGGAAAGGCCGGCTCCTTCATCGGCAGGCCGTCCGCGCCGTGAATGCCCCAGCCGCAGGGCAGCGAGCCGAGCCCGTCGGCCGCAACATCCTCGCCGGTCAGGACCGCCTGCACACCCGGCAGCGCCAGCGCGGGCGCCTTGTCGATGCCGCGGATCACCGCATGCCCATGCTGCGAGCGAATGAACACGCCGAAAGTCATGTCGGCCCGCTTGATGTCGGCCACATAATTGCCGCGTCCGGTCAGAAAGCGGAAGTCTTCCTTGCGGCGCGGCGCGGCGCCGATCCCGATTACGTTGGACATGGCCTATTCTCCTGTCACGGCTGCGTTCATGGCCTTCGCTCCGGCGAGAACCGACGCGACGATGTTCTGGTATCCCGTGCAGCGGCAGATGTTGCCCTCAAGACCGTGGCGAACCTCGGCTTCCGACGGCGCCGGATTCTTCGTCGCAAGCGCCACCGCGGTCATCACCATGCCGGGCGTGCAGAACCCGCATTGCAGGCCGTGATTTTGATGAAACGCTTCCTGCATCGGGTGCAGCCGGTCCGCACCGCCCGGTCCCGACAATCCCTCGATCGTCATGAGCGTACCGCCCTCCAGCATCGGGGCGAGCAAGGTGCAACTCTTCACCGCCTCGCCGTTGAACAACACGACGCATGCGCCGCATTGGCTGGTGTCGCAGCCGACATGCGTGCCGGTCAGGTTCAGCGTCTCGCGCAGCAACTCGGCGACCAGGGTTGCGGGCTCGACATCGACAGTGCGGGATCGGCCGTTAAGCGTGAAAGTGATCATCATGGTTGACCTCAGGTGCTGCAATGGACATCAGGCGAGGACACGGGCGCGGTCCGCCTGCCAGGTAGCGAGCAGGACGTCGCCGACGTCGAACGGATCGCGAAAGAACGCTCGTTCCGGGATGTAGGCGACAAATTCCTCATTCGGGATCGTATCGAGCATCACCTTGACGAATGAGCCCTGGTATTCGATCGCGACCACCCGGCTCGGCAGCGCCGTCCCGCCGTTCTCGACGACGTCCGTGCTGGTACGCATCAGTTCGACGTCATCGCGGCGCACCGCCAAATCGATGCGGTCGCCAACGGTAATCCGTGGATCCGGGTGCACCCCGACCTGAATGGCTCCGCGATCGCGCTGCGTGATGACGAGATGGTCTTCGGCGACCTTCTCGACCTTGCCCGACAGCACGTTTTGCCCGCCGAGGAATTCGGCGACATATCGATCGTGCGGATGGGCATAGACATCGCGCGCCGCGCCGGCCTGCTTGATCTTGCCCTTTTCCATCACCACGACGATATCGGCGAGCGCGATCGCCTCGAGTTGCGTATGCGTGACATGAACGAACGTGATCCCGAGGTCGCGCTGCATGCGGCGCAACTCCTGCCGCATCTGCACGCGAAGCTGCTCATCGAGCGCGGACAGCGGCTCGTCGAGCAACAGCACGCGAGGTTCGGTGATCGCCGCGCGCGCCAGCGCCACACGCTGCTGCTGGCCGCCCGACAGGTTGGCCGGCAGGCGGTTCGCCAATTCCGTCAGCCTCACCTTTTCCATCATCAGATCGACGGCCTTGTAACGTGCTTCCCTGGACTGTCCGCGCACGCGCAGCGAAAACGCAATGTTGTCGCGGACGGTCAGGTGCGGGAACAACGCATAGGACTGGAACATCATCGCCGTCCGCCGCTCAACCGGCGCCAGCCCAACGACGTTTTCTCCGCCGATGACGATTTCGCCTGCGGTCGGCTCTTCGTGACCGGCGATCATTCGCAAGATCGTCGTCTTGCCGCAGCCCGAGGGCCCAAGAAAACAGCAATAGGCGCCGTCCGGTATCCTCAGGTTCACGCCGTCAACCACGGTGGTGACGCCGTCATAGCTCTTGCAGAGACCTGCGAGTTCGATGTCGCCTTTTCCGGGGGGCATAATCTCTCTCAATGAGCCGAACCTGCCGCGCGAACACCGCGGCGCCGGTTGATCAGAATGATCGCCCCGATACACACGGCGATGATGACGAACGACACCACGGTGGTCACCGTGCCCAGCGCGTAGAGCGAAGGCGACGTCACGTTGAGTGTCATGCTCCAGATTTCGAGCGGCAGCGTGTTGAGGGAGCCCGCGGTCTGCAGCGTGCGGGCAAACTCGTCATAGGACAGTGTAAAGCCGAACAGCGCCACGGCAACCAGGCCGGGCGCCAGAACCGGGATGACGACGAGCCGGATGGTTTGCCAGCGGCTGGCGCCGAGATCGCGCGCCGCCTCTTCCCAGACGCCCTCGAAGCGGGACATCACGGCGAACATCACTAGCACGCCGAACGGAAGGGTCCAGGATAGCTGCGCGCCGAGCGCAGACGTGTACCAGGTGGCGGGGATGCCGGCCCACTGAAACAAGAGACCGACGCCGAGGCCGAGAACCAGTCCCGGCGCGACCAGGCTGCCGATCATGAGATAGAACACGAAGGTGTCGCCCGGAAACCTCCGCCGAAACGCCAATCCCGCCATGAACGAGAACACCAGCGTGATGATCGTCACCAGAACGGCGAGCTTGATCGACCGATCGAACGAACCCTGCACGTCCCCGGTCCGTACCTGGGTGAACAGATCGATGAACCAATGCAGCGAGTGCCCCTTCATCGGAAACACCAGGCCGCCGCGGATGTCCTGGAACGACAGGACGTAGATACAGATCATCGGCCCGTACAGCGCTGCAACGTAGAATGTGAAGACGGCCGCGAGCGCGTAGAACGTCCAGGGTCTGCGGTCGCCGCCCGCCACCGCGCCTCTGCGCCGAGCTTTGGTCATTGCGACATCGAGCCTTTCCAGAGCAACCGTCATTGGGTGATTTCCCGGCGGATATCGACGACGCGAAGCACCAGTGAAATCAGGGCAACGAGGATCAGCGTCAGGAGCACCGCGCTGGCCGCCGCGATCGGATATTGCAGGACGCCGACGTTCTCATAGAACGCACTTACGACGGAGGCTGCACTGCCTCCGGACATGACCTTGACGACGAAGAAGTCGCCCATCACGATCGAGCTCACGAAGATCGATCCGAGCGCGATGCCGCTCTTCGACATCGGAATGATGATCAAGCGCATGATATCGAGGCGGCTTGCGCCGGCGTCGAGCGCGGCTTCGACGACCCGCTTGTCGATACGCGCCATCGAATTGAAGATCGGAACGATCATGAAGATGGTCAATTGGTGGACGTAGGCGATCACGACCGCAACGCCGGAAAACAGTAACACCTCGAGCGGCTCGCGGATGATCCCGGTCCCCAGCAGCGCGGAGTTGACCAGCCCCTCCTTTCCCAACAGCGGGATCCAGGAAATCATGCGGATGATGTTCGAGGTCCAGAACGGCACGGTGCAGACCAGGAACAGGCTGATCGCGAGCAACTGGTTCCTGACGTGGAAGACCAGGAAATACGCCACCAGAAATCCGATGACCAACGTGAAGAACCAGGTCAGGATCGTGAATTTCAACGTCGTCAGATAGAGATGAAAGGTCTGCGCCGAGGACAGAACGTCCACGTAACTGGCAAGCGTGAAGTTCGGCAGCAGGCCGCCGAAACCGTCGGTCTCGAAGAAACTCGCAGCCAGGACGACCAGAATCGGCAGCAGGAAGAACGGCACGAGCACCAGCATCAGCGGCGTCACGTAAAGCCATGAACTCAGATTTCGTCGCAGCATCTGGACTTCGTTCTCGATCACCGGAATGGCAGTTCGTGGTCTGCCGGCGCCGGCGTGGCGCCGGCAGACCAATTCACCTCAAGCGACCTTGAAATCGTTCCATCGCTTGTTCATGTAGGCCGCTTCGTCCATCAGCGTATTCCAGCATGAGATGTTCTTGACCCGCTCGAGGAACGAGCCGCCATCGCGCCTGGTGCCCGGCTTCTCCATCGGCACGCCGTAGGGATCGTTGATGATTTCGGGCGCCGGCTTGCCGTCGTACCAGAAGTCCCACTCCGCAGCGCTGAGGAATTTCTTCGCGGTCGAGGGCACCGGACTGTAGTAGCCATAGCGGCCGACAAAGCCGCCCTGCCAGCCCGACAGATACCAGTTGAGATATTCGTAGGCCGCATCGAGTTTCTTGCCGGACAGGTGTTTCATCAGGCCCATGCCGTTGCACCAGCCACGATAGCCTTCCTTGCCGTTCTTGACGTTGACCGGCGCATAGACGCAAGGGATCTCCTTGACGCGGACCGCGGCGACGGCCGGCGACCACATCGACTGGATCACGACTTCGCCCGCGGCCATCAATTGCACGGACTGGTCGAACGTCGTCCATGTCGCGCGGAATTGCCCCGCCTTCTTCAGTTCGATCAGCTTGTCGCAGGTGAAGTCGATCTCCTGCTTGGTCATGTTGCCTTTGTTGCCGTATTTGATGAAACCGGCGCTTTCGAAGCAAAGCGCGGCGTCCATGATGCCGATCGCGGGTACGTCCAGGATCGCGGCCTTGCCCTTGAATTTCGGGTCGATCAGATCCTTCCACTCGGTCACTTCGTGACCGACGAGATCGGGACGATAGCCGATCGAGTCGGCGTTATAGACCTGCGGCAGGAACGTCGCCCACTCGGTGACGCCGTCATGGAGCTCGGTTGAGTTCGGTTTCTCGATATACATCGCCTCGTAGGGCGAAATGCCCTGCCGTGGAATCTTGTGGCCGTCGATCTCGCCCTTGGTGAAGATCGGCAGGATGTTGTCGAATTCCTTGATCTTCTTGACTTCGATGCCCTGGATCACCGCGCGTTTGGCGGCGAGCTTGGCCTGCCATCCCTCGAGGTCGGCAATATCAACCGAATCCGGCTGGCTGATGAAACGGTTGATTGCGGCCGACGTATCCAGGTTCTGCATTGTCACCTTGAAGCCGAGATCCTTCGCGGCCTGGTCGCCGATCGCCTTGACCACCGAATACGAGACGCCGACATGCCGCAGTTCGATATCCTTGATCTCCTGCGCCCAGATCGTGGGAAAGCCGCGAAACACGTCAGAGCCGATCGCAGCCCCCGTCGCGACTGCGCCGGCCTTCAAGATCGCGCGTCTCGAGTGGCCTTTCTTCGTCGCCGGAAGCTTCGGCGAGGAGGCCGGTCGATCCGCATTGTCGTCATCGTCGAGCATGGTTCTCTCCGTTCGCGTGTTAAGGGACCAGCCTCCAAGCGGCTCGTCCGCTGTCGATGCCGCGTTGATGAAAGAGCGTAGCGACGGAGCAATTGGATTGTAAAATCGGAAGTTAAAATGCCTCTTATAAGGACGACTAATGGTGCCTAACGCAGTGGCATAGCGTTCTATTCTGTAAGCTCCAGCTCGGAAGACCCAGCAAAGCCGGGCTGATCTTGCAGATGGCTAATCACGACGGAGAACCGCTGGCATTTCGTGGCCGAAATGGGTTACAGCTTTTCGCTTCCTGGCTCGCCAGAGGTATGGATCCGCTGCCGCTGGTCCGCGCCCCGCGCCGAAACACGACAAGAAGAGCACGTGAGAACTCATCAAGGATCGATATCTGCTTTAGGCGCGCTTGGAGACTTTACCTCGGGAGGTGCCGGCGACTCGCTCGGCGAGCGCCGACCGGGGGGCTCAATTGCGACGATGCTCAGCTGCAGACAAAGGCGATTTGCGACGTGTCAAAGGTCTTGAGCCGGGGCCGGCAATTCAGGCTATTTGGGCCGTGGAAGCCGGCATTTTTCATTCCCCTTGTCATCCTGATCATCTTGATCAGCCGAAGCGCCGTCATCCTCACTTCGCATGACGATGCCCAGATGGATCTATCCATCTATCAGGAGGTTGGCGAGCTGCTCGCCCACGGCATCGACCCCTACGACCGCGGGACAAACGTGGAGACGCGAACCGCCTTGCGCCTCAACGATTACGGCGCGGCCGAATGGGTCAAGCAGAACGCTGGCTTGTACGACTATTACGTGACAAGCAATCTGCCGGGATCGACCGCGCTCTACGGATTGCTCGAGCGCATATCCCAGGGCAACCCGAAGATCTGGCGCCTTGCTTTCGCGGCTGGCGATATCCTGATCGCGCTTGCCGCATTCTTTCTACTGCATCGCGCCGGTGTTGCCCTCGACACCCTCGGCAGCCAGATCACATTTTCGCTGGCCGCGATCTACTATCCGTCGAATATAGTATGGGGACTGCTGCTCGCCGAGGACAAACAGATTGAGACCGCGCTGATGCTGCTTCTGGCCGGTTTGCTCGTCGCCAGGCCGGTGGCGCGCGGGCCGCTGAACGCTGCGGCGATCGGATCAATCGGCGCCTTGTCGGTGATCTTCAAGGCCTTCGGGATATTCCTGGCACCGGTGGCCCTGAGCTACTTCTACCGAGCCCCGAGACGGGAGCTGGTGCTTGTGCTCTGCGCCGCTGCAATTACGGTCCTCCCGTTCTTTCTCCGTTTCGACCTGTCCTTTGTCCGCCTCATGCTCGACAGGGTGGCGCACGGCAGCGCGGCGTCGACCACGGCATTGCATGGCTCTCCCTGGCAACTCATCCCCTTCGCGGCCGTCTATTATGCGCGTCCCCTGCTTTGCGTGATCCTGAGCCTGTATGTCGTGATCGCTTGGGTCAGGGGAAGGCTGGATGCGCTGAGTTTTTCTGCGGCGATCGGCGTGATCTGTGTCTGCCTCTGGATGGTCGGCGGCAGCATGGACCGCATGAACATCGCGATGATGTTCGCCATGTTCTGCGCGGCCACGGTTTCCGTCAGATTCTGGCAGACGCTGGTGATGTTCAACTTCGCAGCCCAGATCCTCGTCTATACGCCGGTAATCGCGCGAACGCGGTGGCTGAATTTCGTCGATGCCGAAACGCCCGATGCCATCGCGACTGCGATTTTCGTCGCGTCCTATTTCGCTCTGCTCGCATCCTCGATGGCACGCGCGACCAGATCCTCGATCCCGACGGCATTTCCGATGACGCCGGCATAGACGACATCAGCCCGCCCCAGTTCGGCAATCAGCCTTGGCGCGTCTTTCGCGCCATGCAGGCCCGCTCCGGAAAACAATCCGACGACCACGGCAGGCCCACGAACCATGCCCGCCGCATCGGCGAGAGAAGGACGCTCCTCCAGGAATGCGATCTGCACCTCGCGAAATGCGGCGAGATTTTCGATCTCGCTCGCGATGAGGCGAGTGGCCTCGCGGGAGGCTGAATTGCGCCGCGAGCCATGGGCGAGCAGGATGACGGCGCTCGCCTCCGGGGCATATCCACGCTCCGCGGCGATCTGTCTCGCGCGCGCCGATACGAGCTCCGGCAGTCCGGGATCAAGCCCGAGCGGCGGCAGGACGTCGACCTGACGTCCCTGGCCGTTGGCTTCGTCGAGCAGGTGCACCAGACGGTCGCGGGTGAAATAGCCGCTCGAGGCAAACAGCGGATAGACGATGATCCTCTCGGCCCGCAACATCCCGAATGCCGCAGCGACCGAAGGCTCGCCGCTGACGAAGCCGACGGCGACCTCCGCGACCAGCCCGCGGCCCGACAGCGACCGCGCAATCCGCTCCGGGTTTTCGTTGCGCGCCTCCGGCGTCCGCTCACCATGGGCGACAATCAGCAAGGCGACCTGCGAAACGTCTTTGCTCACGCTCAATGGCTCGTTCCTGCGAGGAGATTAGCGCCGCCGCGTTCGCTTGGTCGTCAGAGAGAAGAATGACGCTGCCACGCGTTCCGGTCTAGCCGATTCTTGTCTGCGCTTATATTGTGCGGCAGCTCAGCGTCCCCGGGACATGCCGACATGACCAATCCGATCACCGAACACGCCGCGCCTCGATCGGACGCAGGGGTGCTCGAACTGCTGCGCCAGTTCCGGGACAACGCAGCGGCGGCAGATCATTATGCCGCGGCGCGTCTGGAGCGGGCCAGGGCGGTCGAGCCGATGCTCAAGGCGTTCGAATATCTCCCCGTCGATACCACGCCACGGCCAGGTCCACTGTCAGGCATTCCGGTCGCCGTCAAGGACATCATCGCCACTGCCGACATGCCGACAACGAACGGTTCGCCGGTTTACAAGGACCATGTTCCCACGGCAGACGCCTGGATCGTCGAACGCCTGCGCAATCTCGGGGCGACGATCTTCGGCAAGACCGTGTCGACGGAATTCGCCTGGCGACATCCCGGAGCGACCGTCAATCCCTGGAACAGCAAACATACGCCGGGTGGATCGTCATCGGGATCCGCCGCGGCGGTCGCCGCGGGCATCGTGCCGCTGGCGCTCGGAACGCAAACGCTCGGCTCGGTGATTCGGCCGGCCGCGTTCAATGGTGTCGTCGGCCTCAAGCCGTCATTCGGCGCGATCCCTCGCACCGGCGTGCATCCATTGAGTCCATCGCTCGACCACGTCGGCTTCTTTGCCCGCTGTGTCGACGACGTGGCACTCGCGCTGTCCTTGCTCGCGGGCTCAAGCGACGGCGACCGCCATGGCCAACCGCTTCCCGGCTTTCACGTCGACGTCGACAAAGGCCTGCCCCCGCTCGGCAAGCCACGCCTCGGGATCGTGCGTTTCGAGAAATGGTCCCGCGCCGAACCCACGCAGCAGCGAGCGTTCGAAGCCGCGATCGCCAAGCTGCGCGACGCTGGCGCGATTCTGGACGAGCCTGATTTGTCCGAGCTCGATCGGATCAACTGGAAGGCAATCAACATCATTCTCGCCAGCGAAGGCGCCGCGATTTTCGCCGACCTTGTCGCCCGTTATCCCGACCGCACCAGCGATCATCTGAAGTCGCTGGTGGAGAGCGGCAAGGCTATCGCCGCGACCGACTACCTGGCTGCCAGGGCCGCGCAGGACAAATTTCGTAAAGCGCTCACCGGGGAATTATCAGGTTATGACGCGCTCGTGACGCTACCGGCGTTTGGCGAGGCGCCGCTCGGCCTCCACTCCACGGGCGACGCCGAATATTGTGCGCCGTGGACCTGGCTCGGCATGCCCGCCGTGACGCTGCCAGTCGGCTTTGGCAAGAACGGCCTGCCGCTCGGTCTTCAGATCGTCGGCGAATACCGAAACGACCATCGTACCCTTCGCGTGGCGAAATGGGTCGAGGGCATTCTGAGCTTTCATCCCGGCGTTCCGGGTCTTGCATGAGGACGAAGAACGCTGATCGCGAAGATTCGTTTCCTGGAGCATGATGGGGTTAGGTCGAATTGTTGCGGCCAAGGAAGTGTGCTCCCTCGCCCCGTTCTTACGGGGCCGAGACGAGCAAAGCTCGCTCTGAGAGGGTTGGGGTGAGGGGCTCTCACCGCGAATTCAGCTCGTGGAGAGTCCCCCTCACCCGAAATTCGCTCTCGCGAATTTCGACCTCTCCCCGCAAGCGGGGCGAGGTGGAGCAAGCGGCGCATCCCGATTCAATCAAAAGCCATCCCGCTCTAATGTTTCCGACGCGCAGCCCGGGTTCCGACGATTGCGATGCAAGGCCGCGCCCCTCTCAATAAAGTGAAGGGAAGCTCAAAGATCAAGGGAAGCCCGGATTTGCCGGATCGCAGGGCAGTCTAAGTCTTTGGCCTTTCCGGGGTGGCGGGGCCTGGAATGGAATCAGCTTTTCGACGGTCGTTTCGAAGGGCGCCCCCGCGGGTGGAGTGACCAGCAGGGTTACCCGCAGGTGGTTCTGGAAAATTGGTGCGCCTGGCAGCTCTTCGGAATGAAGCACCTCGAAAAGGCACATGACCCGGCCGTCGGGCGTCGCCGCCCAGGCGCTGACGGCGATGCCGAGAAACAGGATTGTCAGAATAGCCCGACTCACGGCCGCCCCCATTTCCATCGTTCCCGCTCGAGCATGCAATCGCCGTCGCAATTGGCCTCACTCCTGCTTTGCAGCAGTCGCCTCGCCCATTGCACATTCCCGCCAGACCCGCGTCGTGCACGACACCGGCCAGCCGCCGCCGAGCGCCAGGAACAGCGCCGCAGTGTCGGCAAGACGGTTGGCTTCGGTCTGAACGCGCGCAACGGAAGCGGTCAGATAAGTCTGCTGCGCATTGAGCACCGCGAGCTGGTTGACCTGACCGGCATTGAGCTGCTTCTCGACGATATCGAGGCTCGCCTTTGCGGTCTCTTCCGAGTGCACGGCCGCCTTCATGGCGCGGGCGTCCGCTTGCAAAGCGCGCAAGGCGTCCGCGACGTTCTGGAATGCGGTGATGACCGTGGCGCGGTATTGTGCCTCGGCCTGCTCCAATGCCGCCTCGGTCGCCTTTTGCTTATGATAAAGCGTGAAGCCGTCGAAGATCGGGGCGGTCACGCTCGCGGCGAGCGTGTAAAACCCGGTCCCTGGCGCGAAGGCTTGTGCGAAGTTGTAGCTCGCCGATCCGCCGTTGGCCGAGATCAGGATATTTGGCAGCCTCGCTGCGATCGCAACGCCGACCAGCGCGCTCAAAGCATGCACGTTCGCTTCCGCAGCCCTCACGTCCGGCCGCTGATCGACAAGCTTGCCGGGCAGGCTGATGGGCAGATTTGAGGGTAGCTTGAGATGGGCGAGATCGAACCTCTGTGCGATCTCGTCGGCGGCCAACTGCCCGGCCAGCGCCGTCAACAGATCGCGTTGCTGCGCCAGCTGCTTTTCGAGCGGCGGCAGCAGCTGCTCGGCGGCGGCAAGGGCTGCGTCCTGCGCCAGAACGTCGGCCTGCGCCACCTGACCGAAATTGAGCTGACGCTTGAGGATGTCGAGAAGCCGGCGTTCGATGACGATGATGCGCTGGGTTGCCTCGAGCTGCCCCCGCAGCGACGCCTCCTGGATTGCGGCGGCGACGACATTGCTGGTCAGCGCCAGATAGGCTGCCTCCAGCTGGAACAATTGCTGCTCGGTCACCGCATCCAGATTCTCGACCGACCGGAAATTGCTGCCCCAGATATCCGGCACGAAGCCCACCGTGAGCTGGTTCGTCACCAGCGAGAATTGGGTCTGCGGAATGGCTCCCAAATCGCCGACGTTCGCTCCGTTGGCATTCGACTGCAGGAATTGCTCCGACGTCGAATTGCCGGTCACCTGCGGGAAGAAAAACCCGCGCTGCGCCAGTGCGTTGTAGTAAGCGATCTTGATCGCCGCCTCGGCCGACTGCAGGTTCGGATTATGCTCGACCGACTGCCGGATCAGATCATCAAGCGGCGGGGATCGAAATGCCGCCCACCATTTCGCCGAAACATCCGCTCCGGTGATGAAGTGCTGACCGGCAATGTGCGGGCCACCGGGTCCAGGAGAAGCGAGCTTTCCCGGCAGATAGCCGGCAACGTCGGGCGCAGCTGCCGGGACAAAGTTAGGTCCGACACAGCCAGAGACGGTTGCCGACAGGATCACCGCGATCGTTGCGCAGACGGCAGCGCGGCAATTCCGGTCCGCGCCCCTCCGACGCGGTCCCGCGAACGGTCGTCGCGGATCATTTCGTCCTCCATGCAGCATACGATCGAATCCCCCAGTCGACGCGCCCCTCGAATTCCCGGTCACGCCGCGCCCCCGGCAGTCACCCCTCCACCACTGGCGAGCGCTTCGGGCGGAACTTTCCGAAGGCATTTGACCTCTCGCGAGAAAGACTCCGCGTAGCGCTGGCGCAACGACAAGGAGCAGCAGCGGCCGACCACGACGGTCGCCAACGGACGCTGCACATGACTACCTATGCCATGGGAGATCGCCGCAGGAAACAGCCCGACGCCTGCCGATGGCACGTCATCAACATCGGACGCTTGCGCTGCTCGACGCCGCGAAATACCGCTCCGGCGACGTCCGACAGAACGAGGGATCAGCAACAGGATGATCGAACGAACAACCATGAGCCGCTGTCTTGCGTTCTGCAAGTCGTCGAACTCGCGAGCCCACAGAATCTGGTATCCGTTTGGGTACGTGATCCGGTGCTTCCAGCGATCGATCGCTGTTCGATCGACGACGTGGCATTGCGTCCTTGCCGCTCCAACCGACCAGCTTAGCCAAGCTGCCTTACAGTCACCTTACAGGCCGGACAACAAGAAGAGTGCTCCTTCGCTCGCAACGATCGTGCTGCAGAGCGGATAAGCGAGGGACCTTCTTTCGAGCGAAGCGGACACCGGTTCGCTGCCCAACAAAGCGTCAAGACAGGGAACCAGGGCTCCTGTTTCCATTCGATCGGAGAGGTCATCGCGCTCTACGCATTTTTCTCGGACGACGGCCGCCAATTGGCCCACTTTGTGCTTCTTATGATGGAGAAACGCGGGGAGCATCACATGGATCTTCGCCTTTGGCTTTTTGTCGCCATCATGGGTGGGCTCGCGCAGCTGCTTCTCTCCATGGCGGATCGCGAGATCAGTGCGGGCGTGGACAGGCTCTCCGAGTTGGAGAACATGCACAGCTACGTGCTGGACGACCCCAACCTGAAGCTGGTGACCGAGCGCAGTCCGTACATGCGCAACGAACGATAACGTCCGCCCCGCCGGGGTACCAAGGACCGTGCGCTCCGCCTTGGCGAAGGATCCTCGCCTCTCTTGGGTCCACGCTGCATCATGGTTGCCCGCATCAGACCCTTTGTCCCATTGCGAACAAAGCGAGAATCAGTGACCGTCGATCGGCCAGGGGGACGATACGGACGTGTCAGGCACAGCTGCCTATCTCGAAAGCCTCAATCCGGAACAGCGGCGCGCCGCTGAGCATGGCGCCGTCGGATCGGGCCCATTTGCACCATTACTCGTGATTGCTGGAGCAGGATCGGGCAAGACCAACACGCTCGCACATCGCGTAGCCCATCTGATCGTCAATGGGGCCGACCCCGGGCGAATACTTCTGATGACCTTCTCCCGCCGTGCCGCCTCCGAGATGACCAAGCGCGTCGCGCGGATCGCGCGAAAGGTCAGGGGTGACAACGCTGCCGCGATGACCGACGCCTTGGCGTGGGCTGGCACCTTTCACGGCATCGGCGCGCGGTTGTTGCGCACATATTGCGAGCAGATTGGGCTCGATCCCAACTTCACGATCCACGACCGCGAAGACTCGGCCGACCTGATGAACCTGATCCGGCATGACCTCGGTCTGTCCAGGACCGAAAGCCGGTTTCCGACCAAGGGCACGTGCCTTGCGATCTATTCACGATGCGTCAACGCCGAGACAGCGATCGAGCAGGTTTTGGGCACTTCGTTTCCATGGTGCTCCGGCTGGGCCGACGAGTTGAAGACATTGTTCGCGGCCTATGTCGAAGCCAAGCAACGTCACAACGTGCTCGACTATGACGATCTCCTGCTCTACTGGGCGCAGACGATGAGCGACCCAGCGCTCGCCGAAGACATCGGCGGCCGCTTTGACCACGTTCTGGTCGACGAATATCAGGACACCAACCGCCTTCAGGCATCCATCCTGCTGGCACTCAAACCCGACGGCCACGGCCTCACGGTCGTCGGCGATGATGCGCAGTCGATCTATTCATTCCGGGCTGCGACCGTGCGCAACATTCTGGATTTCCCAAATCAGTTCTCCCCACCTGCCAGTATTATCACGCTTGATCGGAACTACCGGTCGACACAGGCCATCCTTGCCGCCGCCAACGGCGTGATCGATCTTGCCAGGGAGCGCTTTACCAAGAACCTGTGGACCGACCGAACCTCTGGCATGAAGCCTCAGCTCGTCAGCGTTCGCGACGAAGCCGACCAAGCGCGCTGCATCGTCGAACGTGTTCTGGATAACCGGGAGTCTGGCACGCTTCTCAAGCAGCAGGCCGTGTTGTTCCGGACATCCAGCCACAGCGGTTCGTTGGAGATCGAGTTGACCCGCCGCAACATCCCGTTCGTCAAGTTCGGCGGTCTCAAGTTTCTCGATGCCGCGCACATCAAGGATATGCTGGCGCTGTTGCGCTTCGTCGAGAACCCGAAAGACCGTGTCGCCGGCTTCCGGCTGATGCACCTGATTCCAGGGGTTGGTTCCTCTTCGGCGCAGCGCCTGCTCGATCACATGGCTGACGGCGCCGATCCCTTCGCGAAGCTTGCACAGGCATCAGCCCCGCCCCGTGCCGGCGAACACTGGACGACGTTCACGCGCGCCATCGAGGACCTTCGTCGGTCAAACTGGCCGGCCGACCTCGAGCGCGCCCGTGTGTGGTACGAACCGCATTTGGACCGGATCCACGAGGATGCCGAAACCCGTCGCGCAGATCTGGTCCAGCTCGAACAGATTGCCAGCGGATATCCGTCCCGTGAACGCTTCCTCACCGAGTTGACGCTCGATCCGCCGGACGCCACCAGCGACCAGGCCGGCGTTCCCTTGCTCGACGAGGACTATCTGATCCTGTCGACGATCCACTCAGCCAAGGGCCAGGAGTGGAAGTCGGTGTTCGTGCTCAACGTGGTCGATGGCTGCATGCCCTCCGACCTCGGCGCTGGCACGACAGCGGAGATCGAAGAGGAGCGTCGGCTGCTCTACGTCGCGATGACGCGCGCCAAGGATGATCTGCATCTGCTCGTGCCGCAGCGCTTCTTTACCCACGGTCAGCGCGCCCACGGCGATCGCCACGTCTATGCGTCGAGAACCCGCTTCATTCCCGATCGTCTGTTAGGACTGTTCGAGAAAACGACTTGGCCGCTCGCGGTGGCCGGCACGGCGGTGCGGCCCGCAAGCCCGGGGCCACGCCTCGACGTTGGCGCCCGCATGCGAGGCATGTGGCGATGAGGCGTCCGCGCTGAGGACGTCGACCGCCAGGCCGCGCCGGAAGCGTTCAAATCGCCGTTGTATCCGGTCCGAATTGGACTATACTGATACGAGCGGCGGCAGCCGCAACGCACTCAATCGATGGCGACCAGGCCCGTCTGACCAGGCGGGCCGTCGCCGTTTAAGGGTCCATGGCGATGACCGGCTCCAATCGGCCTGAGCATATTCGTATCACCTCGCACCCGGCACCGGGCGCCAAGCATGGCTTCCCGATCAGCTGGGGCGCCGCCGGCGCGCGCGAACGCGGACCGGTGATCGGCACGGTATCGCGCCCGCAGGATCGCAACGTCATCGGCACCCATGGCGGCTCCTACTCGGTCTATCGCGCGCTCGCCGTGTCATCAGGCGCACTCAACCCGATCCGGCGTCCTGACCTCACCAACACCCATCCCGCCGAGACCATCGGACCGTTTGCGCAATGGGCCGATCCGAAGCGGATCATATCGCTCGACCCGTGGGGACACCTCGTCGCGGAAAACTTCGCGACCGAAATCGCCGAAGGCATCGATATCCGTCCGAGCATTGCCGTCACGCGCGCGCGAATTGACCTGCCGGAACTGCAGTCCGCGATCGAAGCCGGCCGGCTCAGGCACGACGGCCAGGTCGTGCACGAGAATGGCAGCGTCTCCGTGGTCAAGGTCGCGATCGATCCGGTATGGTACCTGCCGGGCATTGCGGAACGTTTTGCGACGAGCGAGAGCAATCTGCGCCGCCAACTGTTCGAACAGACCGCGGGCATGTTCCCGGAACTGGTGACACGGCCCGATCTGCAGGTCTTTCTGCCGCCGATCGGCGGAACGACGGCCTATCTGTTCGGCGACGTCAGGAAACTGCCGGACCACCGCACCAGCATAACCTGCCGCGTGCATGACGAATGCAACGGCTCCGACGTGTTTGGCTCGGACATCTGCACCTGCCGTCCGTACCTGCTCCACGGCATCGAGGAATGCGCCCGCGCCGGACAAGACGGCGGACTTGGCATCATCATCTACAATCGCAAGGAAGGCCGCGCGCTCGGCGAGGTCACGAAATTCCTGGTCTATAACGCCCGCAAGCGCCAAGAGGGCGGCGATGCCGCGGCGCAGTATTTCGAGCGTACCGAATGTGTCGCCGGCGTGCAGGATGCCCGGTTCCAGCAGCTGATGCCGGATGTCGTGCACTGGCTCGGCCTGAAGCGAATCGACCGCTTCGTGTCGATGAGCGACATGAAGCACGATGCGCTGACCAGCCAGGGCATCGAGATCGTCGAACGCGTGCCGATCCCCGACGATCTTGTGCCCGCCGACGCCCATGTCGAAATCGCGGCCAAGAAGGCCGCCGGCTACTACACGCCGGAGCCGCAGCACAACCCGATCAACGCGATCGGCCGTTCGCTCGAAAAATATTGAGCGACGGCAGTGTCCCGTGCCGATCCCGAGACCTCAGCCGCTTTGTCATTGTTGAATGCGAGAGCCGTGCGCGAACGCGCGCATCGCATGCTCGCGATCGGCATTGAAGACGGGCTGCCGAATTTCCGTATCCATCTCGATTCCCTGGACTCCGCAATCGACCTGGTGCTTAAGGTGACGCACAACGCGTACCCCTCGTTCGACATCCCCTTCCATTCGCGCTGGCGGCATTTTGTGGCGAATGGAGACGATCGCTGGGCGACCATCGCCCACCGGACCGACTGGCGCGATCGCGCCGCCCGCGCCAGGTCCGAATTCGATCTCGCCATCGTCAGTGTCTTCCTCGATGCCGGCGCCGGTCCATCCTGGCGCTACCGCGATCCCATCACCGGGGCAGCGGTCGGCCGCTCGGAGGGATTGGGACTGGCGAGCCTTGCGATGTTCACCGACGGCGTGTTCGCGGCCGATCCGCACGCGCCCTTGCGGGTCGATGCCGAAATCCTTGCGAACATCTCGCTCGCCGACATCGCGCGCGGCATGCAGGTCACGGATGCCAATCCGATGATCGGCATTGACGGTCGCGCCGAGCTGTTGCGCGGCCTCGGCCGGCTCGTGGCCTCGAAACCGGACGTCTTCGGCCGCCGCGATACGCCGCGGCCCGGCGGCCTGTTCGATCGGCTGGCGGCGCTCGCCGACGATCAGGGGCGGCTTCCCGCTCCAACGATCCTCACCGAGCTGCTGCAACAACTGGGACCGATCTGGCCCTCGCGGCTGACGCTCGGCGGCATCGCGCTCGGCGACTGCTGGAAACATCCGGCCTTGACGACGACGGACGCCACCAGCGGCTTGATGCCGCTGCACAAGCTCTCGCAATGGCTGGCCTATTCCCTGATCGAACCGCTGCAAACAGCGGACATCCAGGTGACCGATATCGATGGCCTGACCGGCCTTGCCGAATATCGCAACGGCGGGCTGTTCGTCGATGGCGGCGTGCTCTCGTTTCGCGATCCCGAAGCTTTGCTGCAAGAGCACGAGGTCGCCTCATCACTGGTCGTGGAATGGCGCGCGCTGACGGTGGCGCTGCTCGACCGCGTTGCCGATGGCGTGCGACACCGCCTCGACCTCGATGCCACGGCACTGCCGCTGGCGAGAATTCTCGAGGGTGGCACCTGGGCTGCAGGCCGACTGCTGGCGCGCGAGCGCCGCGCCGACGCATCGCCTCCGGTAAAAGTCATCAGCGACGGTACGGTGTTCTAGATCCAGGATTGGCAACATGGACGGCGTCACGATCGTTAGCCACCCGCTGGTGCAGCACAAGCTGACGCTGTTGCGGAAGAAGGACATTTCGACCAAGTCGTTTCGCGAGCTGCTCAAGGAGATCGGGATGCTCTTGTGCTACGAGCTCACCCGCGACCTGCCGCTCGCCGATGTCGATGTCGAGACCCCGCTTGCGCATATGCGGTCGCCAAAGATCGCCGGCAAGAAGCTGGTGTTCGCGCCGGTGCTGCGTGCCGGCACGACCTTTGCCGAAGGCATGGTTGATCTGGTGCCGACCGCGCGGATCGCCCATATCGGCCTCTACCGCGAGCCGCAAACCTTCGTTGCCGTCGAATATTTCTTCAAGGCGCCGAGCGACCTGCACGAACGGCTGGTGATCGTGATCTCGCCGGTGCTGGCAACCGCGAATTCCGCCGTCGCCGCAGTCGACCGGCTGAAGGAACGCGGCGCGAACGAGATCCGGCTGGCGTGCCTGATCGGTGCGCCGGAGGGCGTCGAGCGCATGCGCGGCATACACCCGGACGTTCCGATCTGGCTCGCTGCGATCGACCAGGGGCTCGACGACAACGCCTTCATCCTGCCCGGCCTTGGCGACGCCGGCGACCGCGCCTATGGCACCAAATAGGCGATCGCGCGGCGGCCGTGCGACCCACGGTACTCTTTGCGTCCCTACTTCTCCAAACCGAAGGGATCGTCGACCGAATGCGCCGGCTGGGTAAACCAGCGGGCGCCGGTTTCGGTGATGACCATGTGGTCCTCCAGCCGCACGCCGAATTCGCCGTAGATGCA
>Ga0307508_10000087_pt1 | contig 108574 bp, 82 predicted proteins | sample 9_EM_MG_FD_203089 | JGI IMG/M metagenome (GOLD analysis project Ga0307508, IMG submission 203089) | Populus trichocarpa ectomycorrhiza microbial communities from riparian zone in the Pacific Northwest, United States - 9_EM | ecosystem: Host-associated > Plants > Roots > Unclassified | place... | reverse complement strand
CGGCTTTATGCCGCGATTCCGCAAACCATCGCGGCATAAAGCCGCTCCTACACTCAACACACAAAACCTTCAACATGACTAACCGCCCTGTCGTTCGTCCCGCTCCCTTTCCACTCCGGCTGACGCGTCTCATCCGCCCAAGCCCGCGGCCCGCAGGCCTCGCCCCGATTCCTTTTTCCCGTGAAATTTCATTTCAAAAAAACTTCTACTCCCAGCTCGCGCTATCTCCACCGCACATTGTGCGGCGTTGATTATCCACATCCTGTTCTCGAACGTGGCTGGCTGCACGGCCGTCAGCTCAAGCTCGCGTGGGACATTGAACGTATGGCGGCCCGCATGGGCGACCGTTGCTGGCTCAGTTTCTACGACAACGACTCCACGACCCACAGCAAGGAGGCGCGACTGAATACGCTGGCCGGATTCTGGCCGGAGGGCGGTTTCATTGAAGTCCTTCCACAAAAGGTGAACTCACTTGAGGATCATCCGCGTCGCCTGCTCGCGGTTTACGCCGCCACGGCGGCCGAAGCCGAAAAGCTTTTGGCCGCGTTGCTCGCTGACTACGTTCAAGGGGACGAAACCTCCGGGCAAACTCCACGCATCGGAATCTTGAATAACGCTTATGGCAGCCTTGAGGTGCAGCGCATTGCCGTCACTGCTGATCAAACCGTCGCGCGCGGCCAGCTGGCGCTTTTTTATGGTGCGGGCATGACCGTTTGGGTCGATCGCTGGCTCGAACTCCTGCACCACCGTCGCTATGGCCTGACCGTCCTGACCGGCGCTCCTGGCACTGGAAAAACGACACTGATCCGCTCGCTTGCCCAATGGCTGAGCGCTTCCCACATGTTTTACTTCATGCCTGCGGCGCGCTTTGTCGGCATTGAGTCGGGTGAGATCGTGAATTTCTGGGCCGACGAAAACCGTCACTCAAAACTCCGCAAAATTCTTATCCTGGAGGATGCGGAGAGCGTTCTTCAGCGCCGTGCCGACGACAATCGCGAGAAAGTGGCGTCACTCCTCAACCTCACGGACGGCATGATGGGCGACGCACTCGGACTCCATGTGGTCTGCACGCTCAATTGCGACTTGTCCGATCTCGACCCTGCGCTCCTCCGTCCCGGCAGGCTCATCGGCCAGCGTGAAATGGGTGCGCTACCTGTCGACGAAGCACGTCGTCTCGCCGCACACCTGGGTCGACCATTGCCGGCTGGCCCCGCAACGATCGCAGAAATCCTCCACGGCAAACACGAGCCAACCGTTTCCCCGCCCAAACCGCGTCGCAGCCTCGGATTTCATGCGAGTACACCGGTGGCAGTAAACTCCCTGTGATCAAGCCCCGCAAACGTCCTTCAATACACCTGACTAACCAGTCATATATTCTGCATCATTCTCTCTACCTCGGCACGCCGGATTTCGGTATAGTCGTCACATCACCAAACAATTTTTGCACACACACTTTTTATGAACATGGAAATCAAAGCCCGCGACCTGATCGCGGCTGGCTGGCATGAAGGCCGCCGTCTGGGGCCGGCTCTGCGCCGCGCGCGCGACCTCGAGTCGTCCGGGCTGCAACGCACCGACGTCCTGACCCAGCTCGAACAGGAATTCCCAAAGCAACTGGCCGTGATCCTTCCGCGCTATGAACCCGCTCCGTTGGCTGAGGCCATCGAGATCGACACGCCCGAAGAGCAGGCCAACGTGGCCACCGTCCGCACGCGCATGCACGAATTGCTCCACGTTCCCGTGGTGCAACGCGGGGTGATCATGCCCGACGCCTGCCCAACTGGCGGCGGTCGCGCCACTATTCCGGTCGGCGGCGGAATCGAAGTCGCCAACGCCATCATCCCCGGCGCGCACTCGGCTGATATTTGCTGCTCGATGTTTGCTTCCTTCTTTCCCGCCAACCATCCCGTCGGCGAAATGATGGATCATCTCCAGAAAGTGACGCACTTCGGCCCGGGCGGACGTCCGCGCGGTTACCAGATCACTTCTCCGGTGCTCGAAGAGCCGGTGTGGGATAATCCGTTTCTCCACGGCCTCCGCAGCCGCGCACAGGATTTCCTCGGTACCCAAGGCGACGGAAATCACTTCGCTTATATCGGCCGCATTGAATTCACCGAAGCGCAACGCATCGCTGTTGAGGTGGCCGGCTACACCGAGCTGTCCGATTGGATTACGCGTCGTGATGGAAAGTTCAATGTGCTCGTGACTCACCACGGTTCGCGCGGCCTCGGCGCTGATCTCTACAAGCGCGGTCAAGTCGCTGCGCGCAAGTGGTGCGACGAAAATGCCAAGGATATTCCGGATGCGGCCGCGTGGCTGCCGGGCGATTCGCCCGAGGGCCTCGCTTATTGGGACGCCTTGCAATACATCAGCCGTTGGACGCGTGAGAATCACTCCGTTCTCCACTCAGCCTTGCTGCGCCGTCTCGGTCAGCGTGCGCTCGTGCAGATTGGCAACGAACACAATTTTGTGTGGAAGCGCGGTGACTCGTTCTTTCACGGCAAGGGTGCAACGCCAGCCTGGCGCGATAACGAAGGTCGTCCGTTGCTCGGACTGATCCCACTCAACATGGCGCGTGAAATCCTGCTCGTGCTCGGATCGAACAATAACGACTACCTGTCGTTCTGTCCGCACGGGGCCGGACGCAATCTGTCGCGCTCCGCCATGCTGCGTCCCTTCAAGGACGCGGAAGGCCTGATCGATCCATCGCGCATTAAGCAGTCGCTGGACGAAACGACGGGTGGGCTCGATATTCGTTGGTTTTGCGGCGGCGCCGACCTCTCTGAGTCCCCGCTTGGCTACAAGGACGCCACCAAGGTTAAGGCCCAAATCACCCGCTTCGGTCTCGCTAGCGTGGTCGGAGAAATCCAACCGCAAGGCTGCATCATGGCCGGCGAGGCTCCCGAGCCGCACTGGATCCGCACCCGCCGCGAAAAGAAAGCCCGCCACAAAGAAGAGCGCCGCGAGGGGTTGACCGAAACACTTGAATCTTAATCCATCTTTACTTGGTTTCGCCACAATTACCTTGGCACGCACGCTCACCGGCACGTAGATTTTATATGCCGGTTCTTTCTTAAGGCAAAATTTCGGGGCCATTGGTTAGCTTCCTTCTAATCTTGAAAACAGTTAGCCAGCTTCCCCCGTTTCATTTCTACCATGAGCTTGTTTAATTTTCGCTCAAAGAACCCGGCCGCAGCAACACCCTTGGTGTTGCCCGTTAACTTTGTCCATGTTCTCGTAAAAAAACGCGCCGTATTTCCGGCGCGGCCGACAAACAAGGGCGAAAGCAAAACCATTGCCCGACAGCTGGACGTCACGCTCATGCAGAGTGGCTTTAAGCTTTCTCCAGAGCTGCTCGAATATTTCGGTGGGTCCGATTTTGAATCTGCGATCACAGCGGCCAATGAAATTCTCTCTGCGATCAAAGAGCTCATTGGCGACCATGTTAAACACAATCCCTTCTTCATAAAATTCCCCGAGGACGTACCGGATACATTCGAATTTTGGGTACATTGTTTATTCACCCATTACGTCTCGGGTGAGGTTCTCTATGGCCAGCATACCCACTCCTTTGAGGAGATGGTGATTCACCATGAAAAACTGAAATTTAAGGATGGTGTCAGACTCAAAACGATTCAGCTCGGAAGATCCTTGGATGTCGAACTTCGCGAGCTATTCTCTCAACTGGCCGGGTCCAATATTCCTCTAAAGGTTGAGGATCGCACTTTGCTCGTCGCGCTTTTTGAAGGCGGCTTCACCACCGATGTCCCAGTGCGCATTCGTGAAAATAAAGCTCTGCTCAACAGCATTAAGCTTCGGAAAGGGATGCAGATTGAGGTTGATACGATCATTGATGTTCTGCGTCTTGCCTGTGCACTCTCGGACGGCGACGTCACGCTCGCAACAACGACTAAATTTAAATCATTTTCCCGTGATCACCGCCGAAAACTCGTTGGAGCGATTGATGACCTTATCGCGCGTGATCAACGCAAGGTGCACGATATTGCAGGCTACAAGGAACGGTTCAAGCGGCTGGCGGAAAAATTACACCCACGAGAATATCCGCAATTTAAGCATGTTGCGCTGCTCTTCGATTTCGCAGGCGGATCGCAGACCATTGAAACGTTTGGGCGACAAGTGCACGACAACGTCAGTTCCGGCAGAAAAACCCACGATTACCTCCAGGCTATTGGTCTACTATCGCAACGGCCGGGAATGCTCCTCAAAAACATCGATTTAATCCTCCGTTCAGGTGACCGGATCAGCGTTGATGGATTGCTTGCCGCGTTTCGCGCGCACATCAGCAAAATCTCGGGACGAAATCTATTGAACCTGGATCAACACTTGTTGAATCGAAGCCTTGGTGTCTCCAGCCGGATCTTCGTGAATCGGCTTGGTGGCGGGTTCGCAACCAACGCAGCGATTGCGGAAATCGCTCCGCAAGATATTTCAACCTTTCGCTCCGTGATCCAAGGGGAATTGCAGCGTCGGATTCCAGTTTCCGAAATCTTGTTGGTTGATGATGCCTCGCTGGAGGGAATAACCGTGCCGATTTCCGAGAAAAGTAAGTCCGATGGCTTTTCGGTTCTTCCGCGTGGTTCCACCTTTCCAGTCATGAGCCAAATCGACGGTTCGTTACGTTTTTTCATATATTGGAAAGAACGCGCGGAACGCACGGACTATGATCTCTCCTGTGCATTTTATGATGCCGAGTTTCAGCTTATCGACCAAGTGTCGTGGACAAATCTGCGCGACAAAACTGGAGCAGATGCCGTCGTAATTCACAGCGGCGATTTCACCAGCGCTCCAAACGGGGCAACCGAATTCATCGATATCAAAACAAATCTCCTGGATTCGCGCGTGGTCTATATTCTGCCCTCGATCAATTTTTTTGCGGGGGAAAATTTCGCTGCGGTGGAAGAAGCTTTTTTTGGCTTCATGGAACGTCCCGAAAACAGTCGCGGGTTCCCGTTCGAGGCTAAAACTGTTTCAACGAAATTTGCCTTAAAGGGCACGGGCAAGGTCTGTTTGCCCGCAGTTTTCATTCGCAAGCCCGAAGGCGATATTGGGGGAAAGTGGCTCGATATCTACAGCAAAGGTCATTCTTGGGCGAACCGGGTTGAGTCTCACACATTCACTACAGTAGGCCTAGCCAAAGCTATTCTCGAGAAATCGTTCCTCCCTCTGACTGGTTTGGTGGATGGTTATCGAAAAAAGGCCAAAATCAGCCTGACGATGCAGGATGAAAAGCCAAAGGTGCCGATGACTTATATTGGACTGCGACGGCCTGATGGGCTCCACGTGGATTCGAAAATCATTACTCTCGAGTCTTTCAGATCGCTGATTCCGGAGTGACGGAAAGATTGTGCTTCACATGGCAAATCCAACGACGGTTTCCGCTGGCACTCAAGTTGTCGTACTGCGCGAGGCGCGCGGCTCAAACGACGCTCCGGTTCATCCGCCCGGGGCGGTCGGTATTGTGGTGCGCACGCCAGCTGGAACCGAGGCGCTCTATTTGATCCGCTTTCCGGATGGTTTCGAATCGTCGTTCACGGCTGATCAATTCGAGATCCTGAAGCATTTCAAAGATCGGCTGCCGGCGAATGGCGCTGGTGACGAGTTTCAACTCGAGGCCTGTGTCGTTTATCGGTGTGTCGTCGGTTCGCGCGCCTACGGCTTGGATACGGAAAATTCGGATACTGATGTTCGTGGCATCTATCTCGCGCCAGCCGATATGCAGTGGTCCCTGTTTGGTGTGCCGGAGCAATTCGAGGATGCGAAAGCTCAGACTTGCTATTGGGAGCTGCAGAAGTTCCTCGTCATGGCCCTGAAGGCCAATCCGAACATCTTGGAATGCCTCTATTCTCCTTTGGTGGAAAAAACTTCATCGGTCGGTGATGCTTTGCTTGGCCTACGGGAGTGCTTCCTATCGCAGATGATTTTCCAGACTTTCAACGGCTATGCGCTGAGCCAGTTTAAGAAACTTGAGCAGGATATTCGCAACCAAGGTGAAATTCGTTGGAAGCATGCCATGCATTTGCTGCGTCTGCTTGTGACGGGCGCGGCGAGTCTGCGTGAACGTCGAGTTCCGGTCCGGGTCGAAGCATATCGCGACCGATTGCTCGCAGTGAAGCGCGGCGAAATCCCTTGGACGGACATCGATGCCTGGCGCAGGGAACTACACCGCGATTTCGAACAAGCTCTCAGCGAAACCAAATTGCCGGAGCGCCCAGATTACGAACGGGTCAACGCGTTCCTCGTTGAGGTGCGTCGATCCCAAGTTCGATGACGGCACCTATTCTCATGTTCATCGACCCAAGGTTGCAACAGATCGTCGCAGCCCAGCCTTACCCCCTTGTTTTTGCAACCATCAGTGGTGCGCATCTCTACGGTTTTCCTTCGCCCGATTCTGATTTTGATCTACGCGGCGCACATCTACTGCCGGTGGAGAAGATCGCCGGCTTGGAGGTGAGCGACGAGACCCTCGAGGATTCGAGAATTATCGAAGGACTGGACATGGACATCGTCAGTCATGACGTGAAGAAATTTTTCAAACTGCTCCTCAAGAAGAACGGGTACGTCCTGGAGCAGCTGTACTCGCCCTTGATCGTTCAGACCACGCCCGCGCATGCGGAACTCAAGGCGATCGCGAATGGATGCATCACGCAGCATCATTCCCACCACTACTTCGGTTTTTCAGAAACCCAGTGGAAATTGTTTCTCAAGGAATCGCCACGTCGGGTTAAACCACTGCTCTACGTTTACCGCGTATTGCTCACCGGAATCTGGTTGATGCGTACCGGCCGGATTGAGGCGAACCTCGTCACGCTAAACGAGGAATTTCGTCTGCCGTATATTCCCGATCTCGTCGCTCGCAAGCTGGGTGGTCCGGAACAATCCACCTTGGACGATGCCGACATTGCGTTTCACGAATCAGAATACAATCGGCTGCGCGCGGAGCTTCAGTCGGCGCATGAAGCGAGCAGCCTGATTCAGGTACCAAGTGAAGACACGCGCCGGCAATTAAATGATTTGCTCATCTGCTTGCGACTCACGGGTCGTTAAGCCGGTGAACGATCTCTTCAGGTCGCGCTTATTTTGTTTGCTGCATCTGAGGTCCATTCGATTCGCCCGTTGTTTGCGGGGAATTCCTTCCCGAGATAAATCAGCCTCGCCTTAATGGTGGTCGGAAAAGTCAGCTCAGCGCGTCGCTGACCTTCGGTGGTAGAAAATCGGAAATGGATTTCGCCGTCGGGGTGGGGCATTTTGCCGGAAACGTTTTGTAGGCAGTCCCACACGGGATTGATTCGGACCTGGCGAAAACCCGGTGCGGCGGGACGAATCCCGAGCACTGAGGCGAAGAGATGAAAATGCGCGTGGGCTCCCCACGCATGGCAGTCGGAACGCGTGGGCTCCGGCGCCTCGGGGGTTGTGAGCAGACCGAGGCCGTCGTAATCGAACCAGCGTTGCAGGCGCGGCCAGAGGTGCGCGCGCAAGTCCAGGCGGACGTAAGCCTCGAACACATAGTGGGTGAACGGATCCGTGGCGTGTGTGAGATTTTTATCTTCGATCAGCGCCTGCTTGAATCGGGTAAGATGGGCTGCGGGGATCAGTCCACTTAAGGCAGCATAGGCTTGAGTATGCTCGGAAAATGCCGTGTGCGACCGGTTGTCGGCGTAAAGTCCGCGCGCGTCATTCCAAAATACTTCCGCCGCCTGCGCGACTTGGGCCGCGTGCCGGCGAAAACGCGCGGCGAGTTCCACCTCGCCCACCTGTTCCTCCAACTCCGCGGCCTGACCGAGCGCCCGGGCAAGTTGCCACTGGAACACGCCGCTCGCTCCATCGGCATCGCGGGGCGGAATGCCGCCGTCCCAGCCGGGAACCCAATCGACAAAATTCCAGCCGGTGGGAATCCGCAGCAAACCATCCTGCGCGCTCACCCAAGTCAGAAAACCGTCAAGGATGGCTCGCATTCCCGGCAGGCGAGCACGCACAAATTCCGGATCGTGGCGCCACCACGCGAAGTCGTGCAGGACGTTGATCCAGCAGAGCGAATAGGTCGGCAAAAAAAGCGAATCCCGTGCCGGCCAGCGGGCGCGGATCATTCCGTTCGTCAGACGCGAACGATCGAAAACCTCCAGGGTTTTCCGGACAATCCGGTCGTCGCGCGACATGCTGTAGAGCGTCAGCGCCACCTGCGGCGTGTCACCGATCCAGCCCATTTGTTCATAGTAAGGACCGTCGATCAGATTGTCATGACACGACGCGCGCACGGTCCGTTGACAACGCTCCAATAAGGACTGCACCGGAGCCAAATCAGTCGTGAACTCTGCTACGATCTCCAGCGGATATTCCGCCCGGATCAAAATTAATTTTTCCAATACGAGTGCCGCTTCACCGGTAGTGACGGTGATTTCGATATATCGGCCTGCACGGATAAACGGACTGCGAAATGTGTGGGTGCCATCAGTCGGAAGAAACGTGTCGCCCACGCCGATGAAGGTTTTTCCGTTTACGACGGCGCGGTCGCCTTTGCGTCCGCTCGCTCCATCTTCATACAGCGACTCGGCCCAGAAAATCTGCACGCGTGCGCCGCGCCCGATTAAAATTTCCAGTTGGGTCCACGCACAAACATAGTCCTCCAAATCCACCAACACTCTTCGCGTTTGGTTGGCGGGTAGCGTCATCGGCCCTGCGCGGTTCCACCAGGCATTCCAAGCGGCGGCTTCTCCGATCAGATGAGCGGCGGCGACAACCGCTCCGCTTAATTGGTTGGAAATATACCGCACCCGGCCGCCGGTAAACGTCTCGCGTTGCGTTACCGGAAGTACGGCGGGCGCGAGCAGATGGATATTCGGATAACGATTGCGCCTTCCGGCCGTCGAACCGGGGTGCAACGAGTGAGCCGGCTTCCACTCTTCGCGGTCGGCGGAGTTTGTCGTAGATCGTGAGCCGGGTCGAACGGCAGCGGCTTGGTTTGATGTAGGAGCGGCTTTATGCCGCGATTCGTGGGCGTTGCCACGTTCGGATCGCGGCGTAAAACCGCTCCTACAGTGGGAAGTGGCATCAAGCACACTGTTCCAGCCGATGCTGAAAAAATCGTGCGCGAATGGTTTTTCATACGACTGGCCGTCGAGCATCCTGACTTCCCACGTCGCGTGGCCGGTGGAGAGTTCGTGGGCTTCAGCGGCCAGCATGAAAGCGGGGCCGGCTGACATCTGGGAGCGCAAGCCATGGCGTCCGGCTGCCCATACGCGCGCGGTCAACCAATGTTCCCCGGCGTCGAGCGACAGATCGTAGCTATCGAAATACCAGTGGTCGATCGTCCCGCGTTCGCTGCCCCATCCTGCCAATTCGCCGTCCACCTCGAGTTCATAACGTTCGTCGCCGGTCGCATGAATCCGTGTTTTCAAACCCCCAGAGCTGCTAACGTTTACTTTCAAACGAAATTCCATCCAGCATGGTGCCGCGGGGAGCGATGGATGTGTAATCCATGAACAAGGCCAGATACCCTGATCGATCCAGCCACGCTGAGCATCGAGCGCGAGAAAGGGCGGCTCGTGGATCAAAACACGCTGGCAGGTAAATGTTGGCATAGTGTGAAGTTGCTGAGCCGCCTTCCCAGCGAATGATGAGCGTGCTACCGCATTTTAAGGTTTCTCGTAGCAGGCTTTCTCTCCCGAATTGCCGAGTAAAGGCAGCCACATAAGGCACAGAAGGCGCAAAAAATCCTTCCGTCTTTTGCGCTTTTTGCGCGTTTTGTGGCCATAGTATAAAATGGTCTAGTTCACGACGGGGCCAGTACGTAGCTCCAGATCAAGCGTCTGGCGGTGATGCGATACTCCGGCTGCGTGTCGGGACCGCAACTTGCCGTGCCGAGTCCGCGGTGAGCGGCATCGAGATAGACGATTATTTCCGGTCGCCGGACCAGGTCGATGGTGTGTTTCGCGGCGTAGAGATCTTCCGCGGAAAAATGCCCCACGTTGCACTCGAAGGTGGGCGTCGCACCGATGCGAACTCCGGGAGCGCGTCCGGCGCGCGTGAGTTCCAGCCAGCGCACGTCCGTGCGATGGCCGTGTTCTTGAGGCATCACGTAGGGAATGTAAAATTCGTCGACGGACGTTTCGTAGATTCCCACAAGCGCGGAAGCGCGGCGGTCGTTGTAGTTGTCCCACGGGCCGCGGCCGAAATAGCGGACGTTTTCCAATCCGGGTGCAAAATCGATCCGCACGCCGACGCGAGGGATGTCGGTCAATTCACGGCCGAGGCGCACCTCATTTAGTACCTCGAGGCGACCGTCGACGTGCAGCGTGTAGCGGTGAATATGAAGAGCGTCGGAAAATTGAGCGCGTCCGGACGCGTGATGCGCGAGCGTGACGGTCGCGGAACCATCTGGGTTTTTCCGGCACGAGAATTTTTTTGCCTGATAGGCGAGTGGTCGATCGAGCCCCAGTTTTCGCCAGCGACCGAGCGGCTTTGAGTCCTGCCCGGACCAGAGTTTGAGGCCATCGTTGTCCGTGGCAGCGCGTCCGAGTTGCAAACGCGGCCCCCATGCGAGTACTTCGTGATCGGCGAACGACAGCGAACTCAAAATCGCCGAGGCGCGGTCGAACGTCGCACGCGTGCCGGCGGCATGCATGACAATTCCGTTCGCGGAACGAATGATTTCCACCGGGCTGTGTCGCACGGCGAGGCCGATCGATAGGCGCTTGGACACGGAAGCGGCGCGCAAGACGAATTGCTCCCAAGCGACTTCGTGTCCCCGGACGGCGTAGTCGGTCGCCTGGCGCATCGAGAAACGGAGGTTGAGATGAATCTCTCCCGATTCAGGGAAATTTCCCGCATCGATCGACACTTTCACCGCCGCACCCGCTGGCGTGGACAGCCGAGACAACTGGCCGTGTCGAACGCTCGCGCCGTCGATGGTAATTTCCCAGCTTCCGCGCAGCCCGACGAGCGAGCAGAAATCCTGCTCGTTGCGAATCTGTAGTTGCACGCGCCCTTTCGCGGGGTTGAAGCCGAGCAATTTCGCCGAGACCGGTTGAGCAAGGTGCTTGAATTCCCAGAGGGCTGGGTGTGGCTCGCGATCCGAGGAAACCAGGCCGTCGCAGACGAAGTTCGCGTCGTTGGGCGTGTCGCCGAAATCGCCGCCGTAAACCTGGTAGTTGCGGCCATCGGTGGTTTCGCGACGGATGCTGTGGTCGAGCCATTCCCAGATAAAGCCGCCTTGGATTCCCGGCTTGGTTTTGAAAACGTGAAAATACTCAGCGAGCGAGCCATTGGAGTTGCCCATCGCGTGCGAATATTCGCAGAGAATGAGCGGGCGCTCCAGCGGCGGCAGCGGCACGGGAATCTCCGGCCGTGCGCGACGCGTTTCGAACTGTCGCGCGTGTTTCGCGCCGACCGCCATCAGGCGTGCTGCTTCGGCGGCACGATCCACGGGCGGACGCGCGTGGGCGGTGCCGAGATCGCTCCACGTGATGAGTTTCTCAATGCTCTCGTACATGGGGCAAACGAGGTCGGTCGCCGACGAACCATGAGCGTAGGTGAGATGACTTTGCCCGGCGGATACGGCGCCTTCATAGTGCAGCGGACGGTCAGGGTCATAATGTCGAATCCAGCCCGCCGCGGCGTCGTGATTCGGCCCGTAGCCGGATTCATTGCCCAGCGACCAGGCGATCACGCACGGATGATTTTTGTCCCGGACGACCATGCGCATCGCGCGATCCAGCCACGCGCCGGCGTAGCGGGGCTCGCGGCAGAGCGTGTTGTGGAAGTCATGCGACTCGAGATTGGCCTCGTCGATGACGTAGAGGCCGTATTCGTCGCAGAGGTCGAGCCAGCGCGGGTCGTTGGGATAATGCGACGCACGCACGGCGTTGAAATTGAAACGCTTCATCAGCGTCGCATCGCGCACCATCGTTTCATATGGCACGGCTTTGCCGAGTGTATCGTGATGGTCGTGGTGATTCACTCCCTTGATGAGCACGCGCTGGCCATTGATGAGCAGGTTGCGATCGGTGACTTCGATGCGGCGAAAACCAATTCGAATGCGGGTATGCGACGCGCCGTGGGGCGTACGCAATGTGACGACGAGCGTGTAGCGCTGCGGCGTTTCGTGCGTCCACCGCGCCGGCCGGGGCACGCGCGCACTGAGATCGACGCGAAGGTGAGAAGGCTCGTTGCACCATCGGGGTGTCGTCGGGACGGGCACCACGCCGGTCAGTGGCCGGGAAAATTCCGGTCGACCGCGCGGATTGAAAAGTTGCGCTTCCACGACGCAGTTGGGAGGAACCGGTCCGGCATCGCTCAGACCGACGAGCACGGAAAGTTTCAGCTCACCTTCGCGCAGGTCGGTGGTGAGTTTCGGCCGCACGTGAACATCACGGATGAACGTCTTCGGCGTCGAATAGAGAAACACTTCGCGATGCAGTCCGGACAGCCACCACATGTCCTGATCCTCCACGAAACTGGCGTCAGACCAGCGGATCACGAGCGCCGTCAATTCGTTCTCTTCGCCTGGTCGAACGGCGGCGGTGATGTCGAATTCCGCGGGCAGTCGTGAATCCTTGCTGAGGCCGATCGCGATGCCGTTCACATAGACGGTAAGCACGCTGTCGGCGCCGCCGAAATGCACGACGATCCGACGACCGTCCCACGTTGCGGGTACGGTGAAACGCCGCCGATAGACCGCCGTTGCATTGTCGGCTGGCACGTGCGGCGGTTCATGCGGCCAGGGCATCTGTACGTTGGTGTAGTGCGGATGCCCGTGGCCCTGCATTTGCCAGTTACCGGGTACGGTGATGCGTCCCCAGTCGGACGCCGTCGCCGTTTTAGGCTGGAGGAAGCGCTCGGCAGCCTCGGGTGTCGGGGCGAGGCGAAACTGCCACTCGCCGTCCAGTGAAAGCCAATACGGCGAACGTTCTCGCTCGGCGGTGCGAGCCTGGCGGGCGGTTGCGAACGGATAGAAGGTCGCGCACGGCGGGAGTTTGTTGATCCCGGTGACCTCGGGCGTCTCCCATAACTTGATCAAGCCATCACTGAGCATGGAGGAAAATTGCGAAGGAGTCGTCACGCATGGCATTCATGGCTGCGGGGCCGGGATGAGTCAGTCCTGAAATCAGGCATAGCAGCGAATGGCTCTCACCGTCGCCGGCGTGGTGCCGTTCATTTCCAACACCTCGATCGTGAGCGTTGAAGTTACGATCGGCGCGGCGAAGCGAACGACGTTTCGCGTCTGGTGATTTTCGTCGCAGACGTGGACGACCCGACCTCCGTCGACGAGTACGCGGTAGCGTTTGACGCAGAAAGGCGAGGTTCGGCTTGGATGAGTCATGAGCACGGATTCCAGCGCGTGATCGGCATCGGTGTCGAAAAAGAGTTCGACGCGTCGGAGTCGTTGAGGCGTGGACCACGTGAGCGTGACGGCGGGTGAGCGGTCGTCGGACGCTGCGACCCACGCATACGGCTGGTCCATGGGACGCAGCCAGCCGCTCGTCACGTTTTCCGGACTCCACCGCTTGAGGGCGGGCGAGAATTGCAGGGCAAAATTCTGCCCGGCAGGCCGCCGGCGTGAGCCGAAGATGGGAAAATCCTCGCCGCCGACGGCGGTGCTCTCCACCTCCATGCGGTGACGCAGGGGCACAAGGCCGGTGACCAGAAAACGCGAGGTATGAATCGCCACCGCAGGATTTTTTTCGACCACGAGAAACCCGCTGGCCGGCGCAGCGAGGACGCAGGAAAATCTAATCGGCAGCGGACGGCGACAACCGGGTTCCACTTGTGCGCGGTGCTCCTCCAGCAGTACATCGGGCGTGTGATGATCCGGCCGCGACGTCGTGTAGAGTTTAACGACCACGATTGTCGGCTCCCTCACGTCGAACAGCAAGGTCATGTCAGGCACCGGCCCTTGCCCGAGAGGCAGGAGCTGGGCGTGCGCGGATTCGTCGAGGGCAACGGGTTCTCCGTCGGCCGCCAGTTCACTTAACAACAACTGGCTCGTGGCGATATTTTTCGCCAGCGGTGCGACGTCGTCGGGATCGAGGCACGTTTCTCCCCACTGATCATGACCGGAACGTGCGAGTGCGCGGCGAAGCGCGGTGATCTTTTTGGGATCGGCCGCGAGCTCAGACGGAGCGCAATCATGACTCCGGCACAACGCCGCGGCCTGCCCCACCACCTGCCCACCGAGCGCGCACGTAACCATGAGGCGCGTTGAGCCGAAGCCGACGTGGGAGGCGCTGATAATGCGACCACCGAGAAAAAGATTGGTGATGTTTCGGCTGTAATAGCAGCGGAAGGGAATTTGGTAGCAGCCTTTCGGATAGAGATGACTGCTTCCGTCGAGCTGGCTGTAGACGCCATCCGCGGGATGAAGATCGATCGACCAGCCGCCGTAGGCCACGGCGTCGGCGTGGCGCGGGCGTTGCACGATATCTTTCTGCGACAAAATGTACGGCCCCTCGAAGCGGCGGCTTTCGCGCTTGCCCGGAATGTGGCCTACCCACTCGAGCGCGAGATTTGCCGCCTCGGGGAATTTGCCGGAATTTTTGATGTAGTCCCAGACACCGTAGACGATCCGCCACAGCTCCCATTTTATTTTTTCGGTCTCGTGGACAGTGTCGAGGCGGCCACCCCATTCGATCCACCACAGGTGGCAGCCGTGCTCATTGGCGTCGAATTGCTTGAAACGCGGAATGCGATTTTCGACTTCGCGCAAGGCGAACGATGGTGGGACGAAAGTCACCGGTCGCCCGGTGTCCTTCGAATAAAAATAAATCGAGTGCCCGAGCAACTGACCGAAATCGGGCTCCGACGGCGCGAAAGCTTCGTCAAATTCCTCCTTGGATTCCGCTCCCATCCGAAAGGCCGCGCCGGCGAGAAATCCGAGGATGCCGTCGCCGGACGCATCGAGAAACAAAGGGGCGTGCACTTCGTAGAGCGTGGAGTCCTGCGCGTTGAAGCCGCGCACGGCCGCGAGCTGGTCGGGTGTGGTGGCGGATTTCTCGCAGCTGAATACGGCGGTGTTGAGGAGCAGAGTGAGGGTCGATTCCGCGGCCACCTTGTCGAGCAGAACGGTGTCGAAGATGATCGGATTGCCCTCGGGATTGCGCCAGAGATTCTCGACGAGGATTTCGTCGATCAAGCCGCCTTCGCGCGCGAAGCGATTGTTCAGGCCCATGTGCGCGGTGGCGCCGTTGGCCCAAAGTCGCACTTCGCTCGAAGCATTTCCACCCAGCACGGGCCGGTCCTGCAGTAACACGACCCGCAAGCCGGCGCGTGCGGCGGTAATCGCAGCACACACGCCGGCGAGCCCGCCACCTACGACGCAGAAATCCACGTGGAGCGATTCGAGCTTCAGATTCCGGGAGGAAGTGGGACCGTCTACAATCATGTGAATAGGGAAGGAAAGATGAACCGGGGTGGCGCAGACTTGGGTGCGCGAATGTCGGTTGAGCGCCATGGCGATGCGATGCGTGTAGCATTAAAAGCGTTAAATAAATCACGTGCCGGTGGCTGAAAGCTTGCGCTCAACGCCAGGGATGAATTCATCGCTGGTCGATGCCTGACCCCAAGCACGTGACCCTGACTCAAATTGCCAAGGCGGCGGGATTGTCCATCGGAACTGTTTCACTGGCGTTGCGGGATTCACCCTTACTGCTGGTGGAAACAAAGCGGGTCGTCCGCGCGACGGCGGATAAACTGGGCTATCGCCCCAATCCGCGGGTGAGCGCTCTGATGGCCCACATCCGGCGGGCAAAAAAAGTGCATCAAGGTGAGCGCCTCGCGTTCGTCTGGCTGGAGGCGACGCAGGAGGAAATTCGTCGCGGCCTGTTTTCTGAATACCTTAACGGAGCGAAGGCTCGGGCGGAACATCTCGGATATGCCATTGAAGAATATCGGATCAACACGCCGGGCCTGACCCCGGCGCGGTTGGAGCGCATCCTGGTCGCGCGCGGCATCGTCGGGGTGATTTTTTCCCCGATGCTGCATGCGGCGTACTTCGAATTGCCATGGGACTTCAGCCATTTTGCGGCGGCCGTGATCGGCAACGCCAGTTGCCGGCCCGATCTACATCGTGCCGGATTCAATCACTATCTCGCGGTGCGGGCTTTGTTGCAGCAGATGATTCAACGGGGGCATAGCCATCCGGTGGCGGTGCTTTCGCGCGAAGCGGATCAACGGGCCAAGGGGGCGATGTCAGCGGCATTTCTTTCGAATCACCCCGCAGGGCCGATTGAGGCAGCCCGGCGAATTTTTTTCATCGAACACACTCCCGCGGAACTGACCGCCCGCTGGTTGGTGCGATGCAAGCCGGATTCGTTGGTGACTCATGGCGACTACTACAACACCTGGCGGAAGAGTGGCGCGGAGTTAAAACTACCTCCGACTTATTTAATCGACGTACGTTCGGATGGTCCCCGCTGTCCGGGAATCGCACAAGGCGAAGCCGTGATCGCGGCCAGCGCGGTTGATCTCGTCGTTGGCCAGCTGCTACGCAATGAGCGCGGGGTGCCGGCCGACGCGCAGGCGCTGCTGTTCCCGGGCCACTGGCGCGAGAGCTGACGCGTTTAAGGAAAACCTGTGGCCTGAGTTTATGAGCCCGCTGCGGGAGGCACTGTGATTTTCTCATGACGAAAGAATTAGAGCATTTTCGATTTAGTGAGTCGCATATTGGGCGTGCTTAAAAAAGCCCTGGCAGTGAGAGGCTCGAAGCGGGTGAGGCTGTCCGCTAAAGCGAGTTGCAGGTTGGACCGACGTTGGCTCGAACTCGACGAGACCAAGACCATGATCCGGATTTGGGGCGCGCCGACATTCGAGTGCAACGTGAGCGATTTTACGGCTGAAGATCTTTTGTCGCCATGCACACGGCCGATTCGGTCGTTCGACCGGAGACGATCGTCCATCTGAATGCGGCGCAACGGGATGTCGGAAGGGCGAGCTGCGGAGCCGACCCGCTGCCGCGTTATCGGCTGAACCGATCCCGCTATGGATTTCGCTACGAGGTAACGGCGGGCATCAGGCGCGGGCAAATTTGAGCGGAGTGCGGCAGGTGCCGGCGATTTTGTTTGTTGATTGGCTGGCCACGCGGGCTGGGCTGATTTTGCATGAGCGACGATTCGTTTGCTCATGGTGCCGCCCAAAAACTCAGTTCTTCATTCGGGATTCCCAGCTCCTGACGCCCAGCTTGGGCGTCAGTTGAAATACAAGCAGGTAGAGACCGAAGTGCGGAAGCTGGCTGAAACCCTGCCGGTCGGTGCGAAGATGCCGCCGGAGCGTGAACTCGCGATAGCCTACGCCTGCAGCGTCCTGACGGTGCGGCGGGGGGTGGAAGTGCTCGTGAAGGAGGGGATCATCGATCGCAGGATCGGGAGTGGCACCTTCGTGATCCGGCGTTCCGAAAAGTCCACAGCTCCGGATCGGATGCTGGGTGTGCTCGTCTATCAGCAGAGCGATGCCTACGCGTATCGGGTCCTGCGCGGGGTTGCACATGCGGCGTTGCAGCAATCAATCGAGCCGCGCTCGGTTTGGCTCAAAAGCTTCGACAGTGAGGCCAAGGTACAGATCGACACTCTCCGGCGCGAAGGGTGTACGGCCTTCACCATTCCGTGGTTCCCCCCGGCGATGGTCGACGAAGTGCAGGCGTTCCTCCGGGCAGTGGGTGTTCCCATTAGCTTGCCGCAATTGGTCCCTGGCTTCGAAAATTACTGCTTCGAAGCGCCAGAGATTTTCGGCCGGAATACGGGGAAAGTGGCGGAGTTGCTCTGCACTTATTTCACGCTACTCGGCAATGAACGAGTGGCCCTGCTCGGCCCCGATATCGCGCACGATCCGATTCTCAATCAGGAACTCATGGCCTACACGCGCGCCATGTCGCGGGCGCAGCAGCCGGTGACCTGCTGTTTAGTGCCGCCCAACACCGAGGCGATGGATACGCTGGCCAAGCGATGGTCCGACTATCGGGGCAAGCTCGCCATCATCAGCTACGACGACGAACACGCGTTGCGGTTCATGACGGCGATGCACAAGATCGGGCTTAGCGCGCCACGTGATTTCAGAATCGTCGGACACAACAACATCGACGCTTCGCGCTACAGCGACCCCCCGCTCTCCAGCATGGCGCAGGATTTCGACTACGTTGCCGGGCGGCTCATTCGCAGCGCTCTCGCGCTCTCCGATGGCCGCGTCGAGCAGGCGACCGAGATTCCCGCGAGCCAGCTCGTGGTACGCGAGTCGTGCGGTGGCGCGGCGAGTTTGAACGATACGATTCGCAGCCAGCTTCCGGGCTTGGAGTTCTCGGTCGAAGGCGTGGTGCCGGTGGCGCAAGAGAACTGAATCACGCCGATGCGGTAGGCGCTCAACTTGCGGTGGTCAGCGGCCAGTCGTCGGTCCGGAAAGGCGACGCCGGCAACCCGCTGGAGTTTTCCAGCGAGCACTCGGGGTTGTCCTGCCAGGCGTAGCGGACAGCGGCGGGCGAGGCGACGCCGTTGGCGCGCACGTGCACGGTGTCCAGTGCGACGATCGCCGCCTCGGCCCAGCGCCACTGGCGGTCGACGCCGGCGATCTGGAAGCCGCGCGGCGGCGCGTCGTCTCTCGTGCGGAGCCCGGCGCCGACCTGCTCGAAGCGGACGCAGATCGCATCGCTTTCGGGCCACGATTTGATCGGGAGCGGGCTACCCCATGCTTCCATCGGGCGCCGGTAAACGGTGGCCAGCGCCCAACGGGCGAGACGCTCGCCGACGGCGCCTTTGCGCGGCGGGTGGAGGTTGTCCGGTTCGCCGAGATCGATGGCGACGACGAGGCCCGTGTGCGGAGTTGCCTGTGCGACAGCGAGCTGTGCCCAGCGGAGTTCGGCCCATGCGCTGTCACCGGGGCGAGGCTGGGGCGTCAAGTGATTGGCAATTTGGACAATGCCGAAGGGCAGGTCTGGCCTGCCCCACGCGGCGCGCCACGCTGCGATAAAATCGGCCAGCAGCAGCGGATATTGGGCGGCGCGGGGCGCATCGCTCTCGCCCTGATACCAGAGTACGCCGCGGAGACCAAATCCGGCGATGGGATGGATCATGCCGTTGTAGAGCGAGGTTGGCGGGCAGTTGCCGGCGGCGGGCGGCAGGCGGAAGGGCAGCTCGGTTTCGACTTTCGCCTGCCACGTTCCCTCAAGCGGGAGGCGTTCGCCCGCGTCGTTTTCGAGGAGAAGGCCGGCCCGGCGGACGATGCCGCCGTTGCCCCATTGGTCGAAAACGCGGACGGCGATCGTCACGCGACCATTGCGTGTCAGCGGCGCGGGTACCGGATAGGCGCGGAGGGTGTTGTAGGCGGTCGGCAATTCCGGGCCGATGCCGCCGACCTTCGTGCCGTTGACGAACGTCTCGTCGAAGTCGTCGCAGGCGCCAAAATCGACCACGAGCGCACAGCCGCGCCAGTGGGCCGGTAGCTCGACGGTGCGCCGATACCAGACGGCTCCGTTGAAGTTCCAGCCTTGGTCCTGCCAGAAGCCGGGGACTTTGAGCGTGCTCCAGCCGCGATCGTCGAACGCTGACGTTTCCCAGCCGGCGACGGCGGAACTTCGGGCAAGGTAAGGATGCGGTTCAAGCCGGACCGGCGTGGGCAACGCGGCCTTTTTGGCCCACTCCTCGCGCAACGATGTGTATTCGGGGCGTGCTTCCCGGGTGGTTGTCGGCAGCCAGGCGGAAATCTGGGTGCCGCCGAACGCGGCGACGATGAGGCCCACGGCGCGGCCCGTGGCGGCGCGGAGGTGCAGCGCGAAACCGTAGCCGGTCGCGGAAAAATCGCGCACGGTCGCCGGATCGGTGGCGCGCCAGATGCCTTGGAGTGTGGCGAGCGGGCTCAGCGAATGCGCGCGCTGCACGGTGAAGCAGCGCAGGAGCGGATCGTTGGCCGAAGCCGTGTCGAGATCGCTCTTTTGCAGCATGCCGAGCGTCCATTCCATGTTAGACTGGCCCGAGCACAGCCAGACTTCGCCGAGCATGATTCCGGTGTGCTTCAGCGATTCCTTGTCCGACGTGACGGTGAGCTCGTGCGGGCCGCCTGGTGGCTGGGCGGAGAGCGACACGCGCCAGACGCCGGAGCTGTCCGCGGCGGTGGCTGCGGCGAGGTCGCCGAGGCGGACGGCAATGGGCGCGCCGGGTTCGGCCATGCCCCAGATGGGGAGCGGCTCTTCGCATTGGAGCACGGCATCGTTGCCGAAAAGCGGGTGGAGGGTAAGCATGGGAAAGGTTACGCGCCAACCGGGAGCGGACCACCGACCGCGTTGTGGCGAATAATGTCGCGGTAGGATTTCGCGCTGAGCTTCGGGGTTAGCTCTTCGGACGCGGCGACCTCCACCTGATAGGCCGCGGTCGCTGCCACCCAGAGGAAATCGATTGGAAATGGACAGTAGGGCTTGGACATCGGAAAGAGTGCGTTCGCTGGCGCGGCACGGATCATTTCGCGGGAGGCGGGAGATGCGGCAGTTCGATCGGTTTGTCGGCCCAGTAGAGGAGGAATGAGCCGATCAGCGTGGCGAGCAGTCCGCAGAAGAAGATCATGCCGGGTGCGAGCCACGTGCTGACGACCAGCGGAAAAATCGCTCGTTCTGGTTGCGTGGGGTCGAAGCAAACGCGGTCCACGGTTGGAAGCCCGTCGAGGCTGACGAGCGGATAGAGCGGGCGGCTGTGATTGCCGACCGGTGCACGCACTTGCACGGTGCGCCCGGCGGTCGTTTGAAAACGAAACTCGTTCCAAAAAACTGCGCTCCTCTCGCGGCGCTCCACTTCGGCCTGAATCATTGGGTCGGTGGTCAGGACGAGATCCGGCAGACCGGGAATGACTTTCACTACGCGGATGGCCTCGGCGATCGTGCTCTCGCCGCGCCAGAGTAGCCGCAACGGTGTCCAGAGCTGGCTGAAGCCGAGCCCAGCGACAAGGAGGCCGACAAAGATCACGCAGGCTTTTGTCCGCGCGTATCCAGGAATGTGATGGTTCGGGGAAGCGGGACGTTCGGCGGAGAGCGGGGTGGTGGAGGAAGGGTTCATGACGCTTGGGATTCCTCGAGGCCGCGTTTGTATACGACCCCTTTGGCTTCAAGGCGCTTGAAGAGCAGGATCAGGCTGATGCCGATCACGCACATGAGAAACATCCAGAGATAGCCGCTCATGTAATCGTAACGAAGTGGGGCGTATTTGCTGACAATCACCGGTCGCGCCACAGTGAGTCGCTGAGCGGCTGCTGCGCTCTCGACGTGATCGTAAAGGAGCCGGGCGGCGGCGACGATCCGGTTTTCCGGGGTGGGGAGCAATGTGCGCAGGCGTCGGACGATGGCGTCGTCGGCCGTCACGGCCTCGATTGGGCCGGATTCCAGGAGAGTGGTGATCGCGAGCGTTTTTTTCTGTCGACCGGCGGAGACCCGAACATGGATGTGAGGTCGTTCGGATTGGAGAATACGAGCAACCGCCTCGAGTCTGAGCTCAGGGGTCGGCGTCTTCCCGAAAAGGCCGGTGATCGCGTTAACAACCCGGTTGATGGGCGAGACGTAGGTCACGACAGGATCCTCCAGGATTGCCAACTCAAGGCCGAGCGCCGGGCTTTGGCGCAGGCTGACAAGCTCGATGGTCGTGGCCCATTGGACCGTTGGCGGCTGGGCGGCGGCGCGCTTCAGGACGAGTTGGAGTTTGTTCGCGAGCGCGTCCGGTGTCTGGCTATTCGCGAGCGTCGCGCTCAGCGCGAACCCGTAGTCAACGTCGCGTTTCGTAGGCCGGAGGTCGATCACTTCGGGGGCTTCGCGGCGGATGAGATCGAGGATTTTTTCGATCTCGCTGCGTTCCGGACGTTCGTGAGTGGCAAATTCGATCACGAGCGCGTCGCGCATGCCGGCGTCGATGATCTGGTCGCCGTCGGCGATGATGCTCGGTCCGAGGGTTTTCAAAACATCGTCGCGCAGCCGGACGGCGTCGGTGGCGAGGTGTGTGTCGATTTCGGTCGACCGCGCAGCGATCACGGTGAGACGGACTTTATTTTTTTCTGCGGCAGCGGTGCTGACGGAAAGTTTGGTGCGCTCTCGTTCGAGGTCGGCTTTTTCGCTGGCGAGGCGTTCACCGGCTCTGTCGCGTAGGCGAATCTCCCACGAGCGGCTCGACTCGGTCGCGATACCATCGGCGCGCCACGGTGTCACGGAGATCGTGGCGGGTACGCCGCCGCCGGGTCCGGCGGTGAGCAAGGTGCTCGTGCTCCACGTTTTTGTTTGCAACGCGGCGACGACGCTGGATTGAGACATTTCCTCACGCAGGACGACACGCGTCATCGGACCGGCGGGCGGCAGGAAAAAATTGGCGTAGGCCCAGACGAAAAGGCCGACGCTGTTGGCGGTCACGAACACTGTGGCGCGACGGACGATTTGTTCCCCGGCGCTGAACGTGCCCATTTTATTTCGCCGCACGTAATCATAGATTAGCGGATAGTAGACCACGCCCGCGAGGATGGAGATGACCGAGAGCAATTCGCCGAAGGCGATGATCTCGACGAGTGTGGGGCGCTTGTCCGGGAGGAGGAAATTGACGTAAGCGTAAAAGAGAAAATTGCCGATGAGGGTGAGCCAAACGAACGTCTGATACGCGCGCATTCGCGGCAATCGGTCGGCGAACAAGGTGAGCAGGCCGATCAGGAAAACGTTGATCAGACCGCCGACCGCGACGTTTATCCCCATCTCCTGCTTGGTGTAACCCCACTGGTCGGTGTAGAGCAGGTTCATCAGCGTGCCGATGCCACTGTAGAAATTCATAGCCGCGAAGGCGAAGACCAAAAGATACACGGGCGACAATTCGCGATCGAGCAGTCCCCCAACGAAAGTTTGGAGGGAAATTTTCTGCCCGCGCAGCGGGCTGTGCTGATCGATTTCTCTTATGCCGAGAACGATGATTGGCAGCATGGTCAGCATGAACAGCGCGGCGGACCAGTAGATCACGGCTTCGCCCTGCAACGGCACGCCAGCCATGAAGCTGACGTCATCGAACCGGCCGAGCATCACGAAATAAAATGTGATCGTGGCGAAATTACTGAACCACGCCATGAGGCCGGTGGCGCGTCCGCGCTCGGTTGGCGGGATAATTTCCTGCTTCAGCGGCTCCATCGGCCCGCTGAGCGACTCGCAAAAATAGTAGAAGAAATACGCGAGCACAAGGCTCACAAGATTCGGCGTGAGCGGCATCGCGACGAGCGCGAGCGACGTCCCCGTCCACGAGGCGATGAGGAAGGGTTTTCGCCGGCCGAAGCGCGTCCAGATCCGATCGGAAACGAAAGCCGTGATCGGTCCGACCGCGAGTCCGATGAAGGTCGACAAGCTGATGATGAACGAAAGTCCGGCGGGGTTTTCGACGAATTTTTTCAGCGAAAACAAGAACGCCACGGAGATCGCGCGATCTTGCATCGTGACAGCGGCCCACGGCATGACCGCAAAAGCGATCCATCGTAGCGGGATCTTTTTTTTGCAGGTGATGATCATGGCTGCGAAAGGGCCGCGATGGGTGAACGCGAGTCTGACGTCGGCGAAAAAGCGACGGAGAGTACCTGATAAGGGCCGAAGGCGACGGGCAGCGTGCCGGTCTTCCACGCCGGGAGTTCGCTCGGCGCATCCGCGACAGTTATGTCCATCTTTACGACCTGCGCCTGCCATCCGGGGGCAAGATCGATTCGTGCGGTGCCGCGCCGGCCGAGCGTTTCGTGCAGTCGCAACACCCAAAGTTTCGGCGTCAGTGGTTCGGCCCAACTGGGGGCGAGCGACGGCGCGTTCGCGACGCCGAGCAAACCGCAGGTGATTGCTTCACCACCGTAGGAAACGCAGGGGGTGAATAGCGTATCGGCGAGGACGGCGGGCTGATCTTCCATCGCAAGGTCGGAGGAAAAACGGCCAAGGGCCATGCGCACCTTTTGACGGCCCAGGTCAGAGTGCCGCGGACGATCAGGCGTGTCGCGAATTTCTGGATGCTCATCCGCTCCGGTGATGTAGGCGCTGCGGAGCAGGCTCACACCGACGACCCCGTCGCGCACGGTGAAGCCGTATTTCGACTCGGTGATGACGGCTAGGCCCTCGGATTGCGCATCGTCCATTACGATCATCCAACGACTGGCGGGCACGGACCATTGCGCTTCTTCACGGGCGTGTCCCGGCCATTGGCCGCGGAGCGTGCTACCGAAGGGCGCGCCGTAGCGGGCTTCGCTGCCGACATAACGAGTGGAAATGATTCCCTTGAGGAGCGTCTCCGGGTCGTGCCAGTCGACGTCGTAGTCGATCCGCAAGACGGCTTCGCCGGACGTCACTGAATAGCGGACTGCGACGGTGCTCTTTTCGGCGACGCGGTAGGTGAACGTCACGCTGGCCGTGAGCCCAGCGATTTCGATCTGGGCGGCGCGGGTGAGTGTGGCCGGGGCGCCGGTCGAAAGAGAAGTGCGGTCGATGTCCCAGGCTTCGAATTTCGCCGGATGATCGGAGTAGGCCCAAAGCGAGTGACCGGTATCGGCAAGCGGGATGTCATGGCCGTCGATCTGGAGGCGCGTGATTTCCCCTTGAGCGTTGAAGGTCGCCGCGACGCGGTCGCTTGCGAGCGATTGCGCCTCCGCTTTTGGTGCGTTCACGACGCGGACTTTTAGTGCGGCGGCATTGCCGCCGCACAACGGAAGAAGATCGTAACAGATCGAATCTTCGACCCAAGTGCGGGAGACCGGAAGGGGGTTGAACCAGCCTGGCGTGGTGGCTCCGCTGAGGAGTTGGCGACCGTTCGCGAGTGCGAGATCGGCGAGATGTTCCAATTCGGGAATGCCTTCGGCGTAAACTTCCCAGATCGAGCTGCCCGGGAGGTGGTCGTGAAATTGCGCGAACAGCAAACGCCGCCAGAGTGTCTCGTCGATCGGTCCCTGGCCGCGCGCAACGTGGATAGCTTCGAGCGTTTGCAGGCTGCGTTCGAGCCGACGAAATGCCGATTTCAATCGCCCATGCGTCGTGAAGACTCCGCGATGCAATTCGAACAGCAGCTCCCCGCCGACTTCGGGGAGATCCGCCGCCACGGGCGCCATTCGCTCGAAGAACGCCTCGATGTTGCCCCACTCCGTGCGCGGGGCGCCGGCGAGATTCGAGATTCGCCGGGCGCGCTCGCACATCTCCTCGGTCGGACCGCCGCCGCCGTCGCCATAGCCGGTGGGTACGAGAAATTCGGGATGCACCGCGGCCTGTTGGTGGTGCAGTGCGTCCTCGCGGAGACGGCGAATATCCACGGCTTCGTTATAATCGTGGAGCAGGACGACGTGTGCGCGTACCGTCGAGCCATCGGAGCCGCGCCAGCGAAAGCTCGTGTGCGGCATTTGGTTTACGGTGTTCCACGAAAGCTTCGTGGTGAAGAAACTTTCGATCCCGAAGCCTCGAAGAAGCTGGGGCAGTGCGCCCGTGTAACCGAAAACATCGGGCAGCCAGCAGACCTTCGAAGGGGTACCGCGCAGGGATCGAAATTCCTGCTGTCCGATCCGCAGGCAACGCAGCAGGCCTTCGCCGGCGGGGAGCTGGGTGTCGAACTCCACATAGCTGCCGCCGGTCGCCTCCCATTGTCCGCTGGCGATAAAGCGCTTCACCTGCTTGTAGAGCGCCGGAGCGCGACGGGCGACCGCGGCGTAGCTCGCCGGTTGCGAGTAACCGAATCTGAATTCGGGATACTCGACCATCAGGCGCGTTTGCGTGGCCCAGCTGTGCACCGCCTTGAATTCGCCGACCCGTTCCGGCCACAACCATACCAGATCGATGTGCGCGTGTCCGGTGAGCACGGCGCGCAGGGCGTCGCGCTCGGCGGGGAAATCGGCGTAGATTTTTTTCAATTCTGCACCAAACGCGGCGAGTCCGTCCCGATCGAAAAGGTCGATTGCCCGGTCGAGCTGTGCGCACCATCGGCGAAAGAGCGGGCTGGCGCGCAGGATCGGCGGCGAGTGGCGGATGAGATCTGTGACAGGCTTCTTCGCCCCCGGCTGATGGTCGTCGCACTCGATTTCCAGCACTTCGAGCAGGACACGGAGATCGTGGTAAACCTCCCATGCCGTGTCGTCCCGTTGAACGAGGTGCGGAGGAGCGAAGAGACTCCCGGCTTCGTCGAGTGGCGCGGCGGAGCCTTTGAGCCAGATGCCGGTCTTGATGCAGACGGCCTCGACGAGCAGTTCGCTGATCCCGGCGGGCAGTGGGCAGTGCCGGTGCGCGAGGTCGAGGCCGTAGTAAGGGGCGCCGTCCACGTATGCGGTGGCCTCGGCCTGATCTTCCCACACGAGGTAGCGCTGGCGTTGGTCGGGCACGGCTGGCAGGGTGACACGAAACCACCGCTGGGCGAATTTCGGGCCCCAGTGGAAGGGCGCTGCAGGAACTCGTTCGAAGCGCAGGGCGCCGAGCTCGTCGGCGCGTCGATGCGTGAGCAGACTCTCAGTCTGTTCGACCGCGAGCGGAACGCCGGTCAGGGGATGCCAGATGCGTTTCTCGACGCGGCGGAGCGCCTCGGCGACGCGCGACGGAATGAGTTGCGTAAGAAAAGTGCGGGGCAGCATGAGGGGTAAAAGTGAACCGAATCGCGAGGGGGCCACGATTCAGGCGGGAACGAGCTGGATTCAGCGGGTGCGACCGGGAGGAAATGTTTTCCCGGCGAGGGCCTCTTTAACGAACGCGCCCCAGAAGGGAGTGGGCGTGAAGTTCCAGTCTGAGATCATGATGGGCGTAGCGCGCGGATAAAACGAGAAGGCCGTCCAGTGAAGTTTGTGCTGCTGAATGAAGGCGATCATGTCCGGAGCCCAAGTGTAGGGGTCTTCCTGGCGATCAGCCGGGATGAACGACATTTTTTTCACGTCGCAGCCGACTTCGCCGACGATGATTGGGTATCTGTCGGCGAGTACGAGGGCCTTTTCCACCCAACCGGTTTTCCAGGGATAGATGTGCGTTGCGTACACGATCCCGTTACCACCGCGGTTTTCGAGGGCGAAGCCTTTGGCGACGCCCGTGAGGTCGTAGGCCCAGTCGAGACCGCCAGCGACGACGATGTTTTTTGCCCCCGTCGCGCGAACCGTATCGACCAGTGCCTGCATGCCGGGCGAGTCGAAACCGGGGTCGAGTTTCGCTTTCTCCGTGGAAGCGAGGAATGCGTCTTCGTCGGCCGGGGTTTCTTTTTGCGGAACGAAGCCTCCGTCGCGCCAAACCTTCCATGAGATGCTGTGCGGTTCGTTGAAGAGGTCGAAGAGGACGGCGGGATGATTCCTGTATTTTTTTGCCGCGTCGCTCCAGAATTCGACGTGCTCGGGCCGGGGGGCGCGAAACCGGTGTAGATCGAGCAGCACGTAAGCGCCGCGATTGGCAATGACGTTGATCGCCGCGTCGACGAGTTCGCGATAAGCCGCGCCGCCGTCCTTCTGCGTATTCTCGCGGCCGAACCAGTATTCTTCCTTCACCGGCAGGCGCACGATGTTGCTTCTCCAGTCGTCGATCGCGATCTGCGCGGCGCGCAGGACGTGGTCGCCGTGAACACGAAATTCGAGACTCACGACGTTGACGCCCTGGAGCCAAACCGGCGTGCCGTCCGGACGGAGGATTTGATTTCCAGCGACGTGCAGCTCGACCGGCCAATGCGCGGGCTGAGCCGCCTCTGGAGCGAGATCGGGCACCGTGGTGGGGCTGCCGGAATCGGCGGCCACGAGGATGGCGGTCTGGAGAAAAAGGGCGGGCCAGGTGCGACGAGTGCGGCCGAACAGTCGGGGAAGAATACGCAGCGGGATCATGCGGGAATCACTTTAGAGCTGAGCGGAGAGGCAGAAATGCGGGCGAGCGTGGCGGGCGGGCCGGCCGGCTCGAAAACGAAATCGATCTCGGGCAGGGAAGCGCCGAAGTCCGGATCGATGGCCCTGACGCCCTTGCATGTGGCCCGCACGACGAGGCGGGTACGGGGAATTTCGGCTGATTGCCAGATCTCGCCCGCCGCCAGCGCTAGTGCCGATTTGATCAGGGAGCGTCCGATGTAATCGAAGTTCTGGCACACGGTCGTGAGCGGCGGGTCGCTGTAGCGGCTTGCTTCCGTGTTGTTGAAGCCGACGATTCGGAAATCGGCGGGAGCTTTAAGCCCCAGCTTGTGCATCGCAGTCATCAAGCGAAGGGCATGGGCGTCGTCATAGGCGACGACGGCAAGGTCGTCGCGGAAGGCTTTCCACTCGTCGGCGAGTTCGTCCATTGCAGAGGCGTTCTTGGCGACCAGCCCGCACAGACTCGTCAATCTCTCGCGGGAGGTATGGCAGGCGTAAGCACTCAGTTTTTTCTGAAGAATCGGATCGGAGGGCGTATTGGGTCCCAGAAAAGCAATGCGCTGATGGCCGAGCCGCTGGAAATAGCGCATGATCGACTCGGCTGCTGCGATCGCGTGGGCGCCAAAAACCTCCTGTTGCTCGAAGCAAAGGCGTTCGAGGCCAGGGATGATCATCGGCAGACTTACCGGAATCGGGCAGGAGTCGGCGAAGCGGCGAGCTTGTTCCATCTGATCGGCGGGGAGCCACGGGAGAATCAGAGCCTTGCACCCTTCGTCAGTCAGGCTCCGCGCCCGATCCAATCCATCAGTTGGAAAGTCGGTGGCCCAAGTGGTACTGAGGGCTACTCCTGCCTCGTTGGCGGCTAGGGAAATTGCTCGGAGTACCTCGTAGATGTAGGTGTCTTCGCTTCGGAGGACTAATACGCCTATTCGGTGCCGGTCGGGTGAAGTGGCGACGGTCGTTGGAGGTGCGAGCACGAACGTACCGCTGCCGACCCGGCGGACTACGATGCCCTCGTTTACCAAGGGGGACAGTGCCCGCCGAATAGTCAGGAAATTGCAAGCGAACGACTGTGCTAAGAGCCGCTCCGATGGGAGCTTAGCTCCAACCTGAAGCGCACTGACGAGCTTCCGCAATTCGTCCTCCACCTCTTGGTATTTTAGCCGTTTTTCTGGCCGGACGGCAGGTGTGAGGGACATGCAGGACAGGGGGAACCAAGTGCTATGTATGTCAACAAAAATAGCATAGCAATTGAGGTGTTGAAAGGTGTTTCAATGGATTTGCCCGCTACAATACGTTTTTTATAGAAATTAGTATATCTCATTAGTGATTTAAAATTAAGGTTTTATTATTAAAATAGCATGGAAATAGAAATATACTATATGACTAAATGATTGACTTAATAACTTTGTGCACCTCTGTCGAGGCAAGGCCACTACCCCAATGTCGGACCTAGCTCATATTCAATAACGTTACCGCCAGTACCCCTGCAGGCCGACCACTCGGCCAGTGCTTGCTTTCCTTAGAAAATCTCCACCCAAGCCAACCGATACCCCATGCAAAAACAAATTCAGCGCAGTTTACTTCTGCCCCAGACGTGGCTTCTGCCGCGTGTGCTCGGCCTGCTCCTTCTGGGCAGCGCCAGTTCCGTCTATAGCCAAACCACCACGCCAGCCAGCACCACGGCGCCCGCGCCGCTGAAGGCGGAGAGCGATCCAGATGAGACCGTCCTGCTGTCGCCTTTCGAGGTGAGGACGGATCGCGATAACGGTTATTATGCGCCCGATACCTTGTCGGGCGGTCGCACCAACACGGCGCTGAAAGATACGCCGGCAGCGATCACGGTCATGAACCGTCAGTTCATGGACGATCTCGCTATCACCGATATTTATCAGGCTGAGATTTGGAGTGTGAACGCGTTTCCGACTTATAATCCCGGTAATGCGACGACGGGTTCGCAGAATCGCGGGCCCAACTTCAGTTTCTTCAGTCGGAACTATTTCCTCTGGTATATCAAAAGCGACGAATACAACACGGAACGCTTCGAGTATGGTCGCGGCCCGAATGGCGTTCTGTTCGGCGATGGTAACATCGGCGGTCTCGCTGGTTCGATGACCAAGCAGGCTTTTATCGGACAGAAAGGCCTCAAGCTGTCCACTCGTGTGGATTCGTATGGTGGCTACCGTAGTACGGCGGATGTGAAGATTCCCGTCGGTGAACGTTTCGCCCTCCGCCTCAATTTACTCAATGACCGCGGCACGATGTGGCAGGAACACAGCCACCAGTTCCGCGACGGCGCCCACCTGGCGGGCACGGTGAAACTGACCGATAAAACCCAGGTCCGGTTCGAGGGAGAGTTGGGCGACATCGACCGGCAGATTTATTTGGTCAACTATGCCGAGAACGCATCCTACTGGAACGGCACGACCACCTACAACGGCGTGACTGCACCGGTCACCACGGGCACTGGCATCACTCGGGTGAATACCGCGTCACTTTATTTCGTGGATATTCCCGGGACGCCGGCTGCGGGCTATGGCAATTGGGCGACCTTTTATCGCACGACGGGTTCGGGCTTCGCGATGCGCGACTATACCCGAAGTGACGTTCCCGTTGCGATGCCGCGGCTGCCGCGCCGCGACCTTAACCTGATGCCAGCTGACTCGAGGTACCTGCTGCGTTATGCTACGTCCACCGGTTACCTGGAGCACCGATTCAACAACGACCTTTTCGTCCAGTTGGCGTTCAACAGCAGCCGCAGCCCTTACCAGGTGCGGTATAGCGATTCGGCGCTGAGCCAATACTTCATCGACGTAAACACGGTCATGCCGAACGGCGCGCCCAATCCGAATTTCGGCAAGCCCTACGCGGAAAATTCTCTCAACAAGACCTACCAGATGAACACGGTCACCGAGTACCGCGCCCTCGTGGCCTACCGGTTCGATACGAAATGGTGGAAGGGCAACGTGAACTTCATCGGCGGCGACCGTTTCGATAAATTTGATTTCTCACAGCGGCGCCTCGTCCAGACCAACGGTACGAACCCGAACCTCGTCGCGATCGAGAACGAGTATCACTTCCGCGAATATTGGGACAACCCGGTGAACTTCGGTGAACCCAATATCACCGGCCGGACCTTCGACTATGCGCGGTACACCAATCTCATCACCCAGCGAAAATTCATCGATTACGCCCAGCTGGCGACCGTGAACAAATTCTTCAACAACAAGCTCACGATTTTCGCGGGCGGTCGCATCGACCACGTCTACCAGACACAGCGGTCGCGCGTCCGTGATGATCCGGTGACCGGTCTGCCGATCCTCGGCGCCACGATCATTCCGGAGGGCAAGAAGAACGCCGTGGCGGTCGACGGCGCCAAAGCGGTGGTCGACGCCAACGCGGTGAACAAGAATTACGGCGGGGTTTTTCAAGTCCTCCCCTGGCTCGGCGCCTACTACAATTTCTCCGAGACGTTCTCGACGCCGGATGCTGGAAATAATCTGATCGATGGCAGTGCGCCCGGCATCTCGCGCAGCCAAAGTAACGAATTCGGCCTGAAGTTCAATCTCTGGAAGGGCAAGGTCTACGCCGACGCGCGCTACTACAAGAGCGAGCAAACCGATGCCCTCACCACCACGGGCTCTGCAGGGCAGATCAACGCGATCTGGACGCAACTCGGCCGCACGGACCTCAACACGCTGGCCTATCGCGACACGCAGAGCCTCGCTTTGAAAGGCTATGAGTTCGAACTCGTCGCCAATCCGACGAAGAACATTCGCCTCATCGCGAACTACAGCCGGCCCACGGACCATAAGAACGTCAATGCCCTGCCTGGTCTTCGCGGTTACTATGAGGAACACCAGGCCGAGTGGAAGGCCGCCGCAGCGACCAACCCGACCATCCAGACAAATCTGACGGCGATTGAAACGCTGCTCCAAAACAACGCGACGTTCGCATTGGTGAATAATTTCACCAAGTACCGCGCGAACTTTTACGCCACCTACAGTGCGTATAGTGGGAGGTTGAATGGACTTCAATTCGGCGGAGGCGTGAATCTGGTTGGGCCGGCGAAAGTCGGCAGCGGTGCCACGAGCTTCGATTATCTCTACGCGAGCTCGTACTATCTCGTCTCGGCGCACGTGGGCTACAGTTTCAATATCGGCAAAGCCCGGGCGTCCGTACAGCTGAACGTCAACAATCTGTTGAACCAAAACGATCCCATCGCTCTTAGCTATGGGAACTACCGGGTGGGCGGCATCACCACCAATCCGAACAACTTTGTTCCGAATTCCTTTCGGTTCAGCGATCCGCGGCAAGCCATCCTTTCCGCCAGAATATCTTTTTAACCGGGACGTGGCTGGCGGCCGGGAACTGAAATACGCGGGTTCCCGGCCGTCCATTCTCCCACGCTGATCAGCCATCGCAGCGGAAGAAAAGTTTCGTGTGCACAATAACTCGGAGACCGAACCCGGATCCACCGGCCTCCTGTTGGCGTAAAACCCCAAAACGAAACCTGCAGTGTTAACTTACATGAAGACTAAAATTCTTCGCGCGATCGCCGTCACCGGCCTTGCGCTCTCTACCCTCTGTCCGTTTACCCACGCGAGCTCGCCCGCGATGATTGGCATTAATATCTCTGGCGGTGAGTTCGCCACCAGTGGTCCGTATCCTGGCGCACTCGGCACGCAGTATTTTTATCCCGGCGCTGCCGATATCAACATGGCAAAGGCGTTCGGCGCGGAACTCATCCGCGTTCCGTTCACCTGGGATCGGATCCAACACGATACCGAAGGTGTCCTCGACGCCGCACTCTGGGGACCCGATATCGCCGCCCTCGACACGGCAGTGGCGGCCCTCGAAGCCCGCGGCATGCGGATAATCCTGGACATGCACAGCTACGCAGCCCGTTCGTTGACGGTGGGCGGCGTGCGCACACGCTACACGATCGGAGCGCCGCAGTTGCCGGCGAGCGAGTTCGCCCGGGTGTGGCGCCTCATCGCCGACCACTACAAAAATCATCCCTCAATGTGGGGCTATGATCTGATGAATGAGCCCGGTGGTACCGCTAGCGTCACCACGAGCGACTGGGTGAGCTATTGCCAGGCGGCCGTGACGGCGATTCGGGAAGTCGACATGAAGACGCCGATCATTCTGGAAGGCGCGCCCAACTGGAACCACGCTTCGTCGTGGCCCACGACCGGCGCTCCGCTCCTCGCGGTCGTGGATCCGGCCAACAACCTCATCTTCTCGGCGCACTGCTATATCGATCGGGATCAGAGTGGCCAGTGGTCGCATGGTGGCGGCTTCGACGCCGAACTCGTCGGATCCGGCAAACCTTACGCCGATCATGCGTCGGCGTTGAATGTCGGCGTCGATCGCGTGAAACCGTTCGTCGACTGGTGCGTGGCCAACAATGTCCGCGGACTCGTCGGTGAATATGCGACACCGGCGACGGTCGATGCGGCCAATTGGAACATCGCGTTCGATCGCATGCTGGCCTACATGGTCAACAACGGCAATGGCCTCATCTCCGGCACGCAATGGTCGGGCGGGGCCATCGCCGACGAGACGCGCATTTACCAGCGTAAGGACAACTCCCCGCCATCGATGATGACAGCGGTGTTGCCGAATTACGTCAGTGGCGCCGGGACGAATTACTGGACGCCGTCTGTCTTCTACGACGAAGCGATCGCGATCACGGCGGATTATTCGTTTCCTTATGCCTTCGCTTCAACAAGTCCGGCGGCTACGTGTACGCTGAATATCAACGACACCTCGACGTTTTTCTCCGGAACGAAATCGGCTGCGCTCAACTACACGATTCCTGCGGGCGGTTATGCCGGCGGCGGTTTGCACATTCGCGGGCCACTGACGGCGGGAGCGGTCGGTGGGGTGGATATTTCCCGCAGCATCGTCGCGGGCCACGTGCTGTCGTTCTACGCCAAGGGTACGACCGGTGCGACGCCCAGCATCACGCTCGGCACGACGAGCAATGCCAGTGGCGTGGATTCTGGGGCCGATACCGGTACGGGCAATTGGATCAGTCTCGCGAGCATTTCACCGCTCACCAGTTCCTGGCAGCGCTACGAGATCCCGCTCGCGAGTTTCCTCAATGCGCAGATCACCGGCGCGCAGCGGATCCAACGCCTCCGTTTTACTGCGGGCCCGGCCGACAGCACCGCGTATCAGGTTAACTTCGACCGGATCACGATTGGTGTCGCCAGCACGAATGTCGCACCGACCGTCACCATCGCCACGTCGACCGGCGCGACCACGTTTGCCGTCGGCCAGAGCATTACGCTCGTCTCGACAGCGAGCGATGCGAATGCGGGTGATACGATCGACTACGTCGAGTTTTACGCCAACGACCAGAAGATCGGGATCGACGACACTGCGCCTTACCAGTGGACGACTGCCATGTCCGCTGCGGGCAACTACGTGGTGAGGGCGATCACCTTCGATTCGCACGGCACTCTGGGACAGTCAACACCACTCAACATCACCGTGACGAGCATTCCAGCCGCTCCGACGGGCGTCGCCGCAGTGCCCGGCAACGCGCGTGCGTTGCTCAGTTGGGGAGCGTCAGCCGGCGCGACCAGTTACAACGTGAAGCGTGCCACGGTCAGCGGTGGGCCCTACACAACGATCAATAGTCCGACGACGAACTCATTCACCGATACGGGACGGACCAATAACACGACGTACTATTACGTTGTCTCTGCCGTGAATGCTTCGGGCGAGAGCGCCAACTCCTCCCAAGTGAGCGCGATGCCGCAGGCGGCCACGCTCGTTGTGGATAACCCGCTCCCGGCGCCGACGGGGTGGACGCAAACCAGCGTCTATCCGGGCTCCTACGGCGGTAGTTATCTGCACGACGGAAACACCGGTAGCGTGGGCGGGAAAAGCATCGTCTATACGCCGACGATCGCGGTCGCGGGCAACTACAACGTCTATGCGCGGTGGACCGCCCATTCCGGGCGCGCCACCAACACACCGATGACCGTGACGCACTCCGGGGGCACGACCGGACCGCTGCTACAGAACCAAACATTGAATAATAATACCTGGATGCTGCTGGGGACGTATTTTTTCAATGCCGGCACCAGTGGCAACGTAACGATCCGCAACGACGGCGCCAACGGCTTCGTCATCGCGGATGCGGTGGAGTTCGTGCTCTATTAAACTCCGGATTGAGCGCCGTCCGTGCGCGGAGGGAAAGCGTCCGGGGTCGATGCCCATCTCTCTGCTTTGAGCTCATGGCCCCTTCCATTTCGGAAGGGGCCTTCTCTGTTTCCGTGATGAAATTTTTATCCGAATCCTACGATGTGGTCGTCTGTGGCGGTGGGCTCGCAGGCTTCTGTGCGGCGGTCGCGGCGGCACGTCATGGCGCGAGAACTTGTCTCGTGCAAGATCGCCCGGTGCTCGGCGGCAACGCGTCATCTGAAATTCGCGTGACAGTGCATGGCGCGGCGGCGTTTCATGCTTACGCACGCGAGACGGGGATTCTCAGCGAGCTGTTGATTGAGGAACGCGCCCGCAATCACGAGGAGATCAACGAAAACGGCTGGACGAATTCGGTTTTCGATCAGGTCCTCTACGACCTCGCGCAGCGCACGCCTTTGCTCACATTGCGACTCAACACGTCAGTGTACGACGTGCTTCTCGGTGACGACGAGTTGAGCGCACTCGCGGACCTAGCTGGACGGCTGCCGGCGGACACCTGCTGTGGTTGGTATCATCGCCAGGTGTGTGCTCCGCGCCGTCGGATCGCCGCCGTGCGTGCGCGCATCGCGAATGCGGAAACGGAACTTATCCTCCGTGCCGGCACTTTTATTGACTGTACAGGGGATGGCCTCGTTGCCGACCTCGCGGGTTGCGAATGGAGCATGGGCACCGAGAGCCACGAGCAAACCGGGGAACTGCACGCGCCATCGCGGGCGTCGACCGATACGATGGGCAATTCGATCCACCTTCGGGCACGCGACATTGGCCGGCCCGCGCCGTTTTCGCCACCGGGCTGGGCGAAGATAATTCCTAATGCGGATTTTTTCCATCAGCGGGGTCGTGGGCTGTATGATTTGCGCGGCGGATTCTGGTGGATCGAGATCGGTGTGCCGTGGCATACGATCACGGACAACGAAACGATTCGTCACGAGCTCACGGCTTGGGCGCTCGCAATCTGGGATTGGATTAAAAATCACGACGAGACCACACGGCATCGTGCGACGAACTACGCGCTCGAATGGATCGGCCAGGTTCCCGGCAAACGGGAAAGCCGTCGCATCCTCGGTCTTCACCTGCTGACGGAGCACGACATTCAGGCGAACGTGCATCACGCCGACGAGATCGCGTTTGGCGGTTGGTTCGTCGATCTCCACACGCCCGGTGGTCTTCTCGCCGCCACCAGTGAGCCGGCGGCCCGCGAGGGCTATCGACTCGACAGCGACTACGCGGTGAAGTCCTACGTCGGACCTTATAGCGTCCCGCTGCGCTGTACCATCGCCCGGGATGTTGACAATCTTCTCCTTGCGGGACGCTGCGTGTCCGCGACCCACGCCGCACTCGGAACTGTACGCGTGATGGCAACCACGGCGCTTGTCGGACAAGCCGTCGGCACCGCCGCCGCGCTGGCGCGAAGCAAACACATTCCGCTCGCCCACCTGCCTGACCACGCGGGCGAGCTGCAGCAGCGCCTGCTGCGCGACGGCTGCTTTCTGCCGCATGTGAGTAACGACGACGGGTATGATCTGGCGCGTGTCGCGATCATCACAGCAAGTTCCACCGCGCTTAACCACGGCATTGCGCCAGACGACCGGTGGATTTCCGGCGGCCTCGGTCGGGCTTGTGAAGTGCGCGCATGGTCGCTCGCAAAACCCGCGGCCCAGTGGATCGCGGTCGCGGGCGGCCGGATCGACACGATCGCGCCCTGCCTCGACAATCGCAGCGACCGTCCGCAACGCGTTCGCGCGCGGCTGGCGCGACCGGAACACATTTGGGATTATCGGCGCGATCTGCCCGTGCTCGCGGAAACCGAACTCGTCGTTCCGGTGGGCGAACAACTGTGGATTGAATGGAATCTGAATTTAACTCACGTTGCCGACGGCTACGTCCGACTTGACTTGGAATGTATTGATCCCGCCGTGTCCTGGTGCGTCGCGCAGGGAATTCTGCCCGGACAGGTCGCCGCTTGGGCGATGACGCCCCAGCGCCTTCGTCGCATGGAAAGCGGCGCGACGCTCGCCTTTCGGATCACTCCAGGGCAACCGGCCTATGCGCCCGCGCAGGTGATCAGCGGTGTGACGCGGCCCTATCGTTCCGTGAATCTTTGGCGCTCCGATCCAAACCTTTCACTACCGCAGTCCGTGCAACTTGCCTGGCCGGCGACCCAAGTGATCGATCAGATCGAAATTACGTGGGCGGGAAATCTGTTGCGCGAAGTTCACGCCACGCCGCCATTTTTTCGAGACCCGCAATGTGCCGCCGATTACACCATCGAAGCATTGATCGACGGCGGTTGGAGGGAACTCGTGGCGGAAAGACAAAATTATCAGCGTCACCGCCGGCATCGCTTGGCGGCCGCGATCCCGACGACGCAACTCCGGATTGTGATCCACGCCACGCACGGGGATCCCAGTGCGGCGATGTACGAAGTCCGTTGCTACGACTCCGCGCTAGGAACGTAGCCCGGGAATGTAGCCCTCCGTGGGACCGGCGGGATCCTTGCGCTCCCGCTCAGGACGACCAGTGCGATCTTCCCGAGACGAATGAAGGAACGAGCGGCCATGGTTTTTCTGAAATCGCTCTAACGGAGCGTGGTCAGCGGCCAGTCGTCAGTGCGAAAAGGTGAGGCCGGCAGGCCAGCAGAGTTTTCGAGTGTGCAGGGCGGGTTCGACTGCCACGCGTAGCGGACGGCCAGGGGATTTTTTAGATCGGCCGCGGACACGCGGACGATGTCGCGCTGAATCACAAAGGCTTTGGCCCAACGCCAGTGGCGGTCGGCGCCGGCGATCTGGAAACCCTCGAGCGGAATGCCGTGACGGGAGCGCAGACCATTGCCCTCGTGGGTGAATCGCACGAAAATCGCGTCGGCCTCAATCCAGTGATCCGCGACGAGGGGACTGCTCCAGGGAATTTCCGACTGACGATACACGGTCGCGAGCGCCCAACGCGCGAGCCGTTCGCCGACGGGCCGTTTCTGTGGCGGATGAATATTTTCCGCGTCGCCTGCATCGATCGCGACGGCGAGGCCGGTGTGATCGACGGTCTGCGCGGCGCGGAGTTGGGCGTCGCGCAGCTCGGCCCAGTCGCTTTCCATCGGCTCGGGCGAAGTCGCCTGATAATTGGCGAGCTGGACGATGCCAAACGGCAGCAGCGGATCGTTCCATCGTGCGCGCCACGTGGCGATCAGGTCAGGCAGCAGCATCCGATAAAGCGCGGCCCGCGGCGCATCACTTTCGCCCTGATACCACAGGAAGCCGCGCAGGCCGCAGCCGACGAGCGGATGAATCATGCCGTTGTAGAGCACGCTCGGCGGCAGACCACTGACCGGCGCGCGCAGTGGAAGTGCTTTTTCGACTTTCGCCTTCCATTCGCCGGAAAGAAAAAGCGTTTTTTGCCGGGCAGCGGCGACGCGGAGCTGCACCCCGCCGGTGATCCCGCCGTTGCCCCAGTGATCGAAGATCCGCACGGCGATGACAACGCTGCCCGACGCTACGAGGCCGGCGGAGACCGGATAAACACGGCGCGTGGCGTAGGCGTTCGGTGCCTCGGGGCCGATCCCGCCGACCCGCGTGCCGTTCACAAACGTTTCGTCGAAATCATCGCACGCGCCGATTTCGAGGACGAGATCAAGGCCGGCCCAATCACTCGGAAGATCGACGGTGCGCCGGTACCAGACGGCGCCGTTGTGTCGGAAGCCGCGGTCCTGCCAATAGCCGGGAACTGGCAGCGGTGCCCAGGATGAATCGTCGAGTTCAGGCGATTCCCAGCCCCGTGCGATGGGATCGCGCTCTTCGTAGGGATGCGGAGTGAAACGCGCCAAGCCATCTTCCGCGGTCTGGTTCACCACATCACCAGAGACGAACACGCGATACTCGGGCCGGCTCACGAGAACCGACTGGGGCAGCCAGGAGGCAATGGTCGAACCGCCGTACGCGGATACGATGACACCAACGGGACGACCCGTGGCCACGCGCAGCCGGCGCGCGAAAAAATAAGCGGTCGCCGAAAAATCGCGCGCATTCTGCGGAGTCGTTGGATGCCAGTCCCCCGTCACTGTCGTCGCCGGTTGATCCGATGGCTGCCGTGCGACGGTGAAGCAGCGCAGGAGTGGGTCGTTGGCCTCGGCGATATCGGCCTCGAGACCGGTTAGCATGCCGAGTGTCCATTCCATGTTGGACTGACCGGAGCAGAGCCAGACTTCGCCAAGCAGGACATCAATACAGCGTCGCGTCTCGCCGTCGGATTTGACGATGAGTTCGTGCGGTCCACCGGCGGCCAGTGCGGGGAGTTGAATGGACCAGCGGCCATCGCTGTCGGCGGTAGTCGACGAGGTCGCACCGGCGAGGATTGCGACCACAGATGCGCGCGGTGCGGCGGTGCCACCGACGGTCAGAGGCTTCTCGCATTGGAGCACGGCGTGATCGCGGAAAGGAGGATGGAGCGTGAGCATGTGGAAATCGTGATCGGGGGAAAAGCGGAAAGCCAGGATGCTGCGCTCAGGAATTCGGCTGCCCCTTCTGAGTTTCACTGGTCCCGCTATTTCCGAGCTGCGGCAGCACAATGGGTTTGTTTGCCCAATAGAGCAAAACTGAGCCGATGATCGCGCACGACAGGCCGGCGAAAATGAGCACGGAAGGAGCAAGCCAGATGCTTGTGATCAACGGGAGGATGGCGCGCTCCGGCTGGGCGGGATCGTAGCACACCCAATCGGTCGTCGGGAGTCCGTCGGCATCCGTCAGTGAATAGAGCGGTTTCACGTGAGCTCCCACGCTCGCGCGCAGTTCGACCACGTTCCCGTTCTGCGCGTGGAAACGAAACTCATTCCAGAAAATGTAGGTGCGGTCGTGCGGTTCCTCTTGCGCTCTGAGCTGAACATCGTCCGTCAGAACAAGCGGGGTCTGGCCGGGTTTTTCCTTTACCACCCGGACCGCTTCCGCTTGAGCCCGCTCACCAAAAATCACGAGCCCGAGCGGAGTCCAGAGCTGGAAGAGCCCAATCAGAAAAATCAAAACGCCCGTGCCCACCATGGCGCGTTTGGCTCCCAGGTATCCGGGAATGTAGGGTGCGGGCTCGCTGCTCACCGCGGAAATATTGGAGGGATTCATGATGCCTTGGCCTCCTCGACGCCGCGTTTGCGGACCATTCCGCGCGATTCCATTCGACCAAAGATTACCGTGATACCGACACCGAGAAGGCCGATCGCGAAGACCCACAGGTAGCCGCTCATGTAGTCGTAGCGCAGCGGCATGTAACCGGTCGCGAGAACGGGATGAACGACGGTGAGCAACTGCGTGGCGGCCGCTTTTTCGACCCGGTCATGAAAAGATCGCGCGCGAAGGAGCAAGTCAGCGTCCGCGCTGGCGCCCAGCAACGCCGCGAAGCGCCGGCCGACAACGTCCTGGGCCGAGGGGGCGCGCGTGGCGGACGGCTGAAAAATAGTGGTGATCGCAATTATTCGCGGACTCGCGCCCGCAGTGACGCGGACGTGGTTGGTTTCCTCGACGAGGCGCAGGTTGCGCGCGATTGCGGCCAGGCGGCGCGTCGGACTGGGCGCAGCGTCGAACAAGCCGAGGCTTGCATTTACCGCGCCCGTGATGGGCGAGAGATAGGTCGCGACCGGCTGCTCCACGACCTGCAGTTCGAACGTAAGTGCATTTTCGCGTCGCACGCCGAGGAGGAGCCCGGAAGAAAGCAGGTCGGGGTCGCGTTTGGCGGCCGCGCGCGAGAGAGCTGCGTGAAGCTGGTTGGCTTGTTCGCTTTCGGTAGAGCTGGGTTCGAGCTGTGCGCTGAGCGCGAGACCGTAACCGCTGGTGCGTTTCAACGGGCGCAGATCGATGAGTGCCGGAAATTTTTTGCGCAAGTCGTCAACGAGCCGTTCAGTCGCCTTGGGATCGGGGCGTTTGTTGGTGGCGATCTCCAGGAGGAGTACGGGGCTCAACTGGGCGGAACGCACCTGTTCGCCTTCGATCATGAGACGGTCTTGCAGGCGAACAATAACCTGCTCGCGCAGTTTGGCGGAGCGGGCGACCAACCGGGAGTCGATTGCTTCGGCGCGTTGGGTTAAATCGCGAATCTGCTCCTTTCGACCGGTGGTTGCGTCGGGACTGCTGGCGTCGGCGAGGTCGGACTGTTTGTCGCGCAGCAGCAGGGGTGCGCGTTCCTTCTCGAGATTTTTCTTTTCCGTGGCGAGTTGTTCGCTCGACGCGTCGCGCAAACGAATTTCCCAAGCCCGGGCTTCCTTGGCTGACACTCCGTCGGCCTGCCATGCCTTCGCGGTGATGGAATCGGCGGAGGTCGGCGTGTCATCTGCAGGATTGGTCCATGTGGCCGCTCGGAGCGCGGACACCAGCTCCGATTCAATGACGGGTTCGCGCAAGGCGACGCGCGTCATCTCACCGGCGGGCGGCTGAAAAAAAGTGGCCCACGCCCAGATGAAGAGGCCGAGGCCGTTGAGGGTGAGGAGCTGGGTGCCGCGGGTGACGATCTGGTTGCCGGCGGCGAACGTGCCCATTTTATTTCGCTGCACGTAGTCGTAGATCAGCGGCATGTAAATCAGGCTGAGGAGAATTCCCAGGATCGAAAGCACTTCGCCGAACACGATGATCTCAACGAGCGACGGACGATGATCGGGGAGAATGAATTCTACGTAGCAATAGTAGAACGTGTTCCACGCCAGCGAGAGATAGATCAGGATCTGGTAAGCGCGCATGCGCGGCAACCGGTCGGCGAAGAAGGTCAGCAGGCCGATGATGAAGACGTTGACGATGCCGCCGATCGCGACGTTCGCGCCCATCTCCTGTTTGGTGTAGCCCCACTGATCGGTGTAGAGCAGCGTGCTGAGGAAGGGCCCGAAGGAATAAAAATTGACGAGGCCAAAACTGAGCACGAGCAGATAGACCGGCCACAGTTCGCGATCGAGCAAACCGCCAACGAGGTTGCGGAGCGAAAGCCGCTCGCCACGCAGCGGGCTTTTCTGGTCGACCTCACGGATTCCAAGCGCGATCAGCAGGAGCATCACCATCAACAGCAACGCCGCCGACCAGTAGATCACCGTCTCGCCGTGCAGGGGAAAGCCCGCGAAATAGCTGACGTCGTCGAAGCGACCGAGCATCACGGAATAAAATATGACTGTGGCCAGATTGCCGCACCAGGTCATCGCGCCAGTCGCGCGGCCGCGTTCGTGGGGCGGGACGATTTCCTGCTTGAGCGGGTCGCGCGGAGCGGAGAGCGCGTCGGCGAGGTGATAGAGTACGTAAGCAGCACACAATCCCCACAAATTCGGCATCACCGGCATCAGGACCAGCGCCACGATCATGCCGGCGGACGAGCCCACGACAAACGGCTTGCGGCGGCCAAAACGCGTCCAGATTCGGTCCGACAAAAACCCGGCGACTGGCGCGGCGATGATGGCGATGAAGCCAGGGAGGCTCAGCACGAACGTCACTCCGGCCGGGTTCTCCACGAATTTTTTCAGGGAGAAAACAAAAGCGGCACTGACGACCCCGTAGTTAAAGGAAAACGACGCCCACGGAAGGATGGTGAATACGATCCAGCGCGCCGGGATTTCCTTTTTGCAGGTGACGATCATGAAGAGACGAAGACGAAGGCGAAGGGGATGGGGAATTTGGTGGGGTAGTGCAGGGGACGATCCAGAAACCGTCGAATGGCAGGAAGAACACGATTGAGGAACGAAGAACGACCGTCGCAACAGCCATCGAAGCAATTTATTTTGAAACCGTTAAAAATGCCTGCATCGCGCGTGCGGATCGTGATTGATGCTGCGCACAACGTGGCGCCGTTTCGGTTTCCAAGCGCGACTCGACCAAGAGCGATGCGATGACACCGACGCCGTGGCAGTGAATTATTTTTCCCGTCTTTTACCCTCTATGAAATCACTTCGCTTCATCCGCCCCGCACTTTCCTCGCGATTCGTTTCACTGGTTTTAGCGCTGCCGGTGTTTCTGCCCGTCGCATTGGCCGGTAGTGACAATACCGTTGAACCGGCCACCCGCACCAGGCCATTGCCCGAACTGCACATCGCTGGTCGCCAGGTGCTGGCCGCTGACGGCCGTGAAGTCTGGCTGCAGGGCGTAAATATCGTGAGTCTGGAATACACGCTGACGGGCCAACACGTGGCGGAAGCCATCCAGATCGCCATCGGCGACTGGAAGGCCAACACGATCCGGCTGCCGGTCAAAGATACTTACTGGCTGGGACGCGATCCGGCGCAAAAAGACGGTGGTGCCGCGTATCGGCAACTCGTCGCCGATACGATCGAACAAATCGTTTCACGCGGGGCGTATGCCGTGCTCGATCTTCATCGCTTCGGAGCAGTTCGGCAGACGGACATCGAGTTCTGGCAGAGTGCTGCGACGCGTTTCCGCAACCACTCCGGCGTGCTTTTCGACATCTTCAACGAACCACACAGTACCTCATGGGAAGTGTGGCGCAACGGCGGCTGGGTGAGTGAGCGGAAGGAAAAGACCGCGGACGAAGACGCGTTTCTGGCGGCCAGCGAGTCGGCGAAAAATCGCGTGGGTTTCGAGTCGCCCGGCATGCAGAAGCTTGTCGAAGCCATCCGGGCGACCGGAGCGCGGAATGTCATTATCGCAGGCGGGCTCGACTGGGCGTACGATCTCAGCGGGATCGTCGACGGCTACGCGCTGAACGATCCAACGGGCAACGGCATCATGTATTCGACCCACATCTATAATTGGAAGCGGGACTGGACAGGCATGGTGATGCGGGCGGCGGAAAAACACGCGATCTTCGTCGGCGAGGTCGGGGCTGATGTGAAGAAAATGTCGTTCATCAAGCTGGAACTCCAGGAGGACCCGTTTACGTGGGCGCCGGACATGCTTGGGCTGATTCAAAAGAACCGGTTCAACTGGACGGCGTGGTCCTTCAATCCCGGGACGACGCCCGTCCTTATCTCGGACTGGAAATTCACCCCGACGCCCTTTTGGGGCGAGTTCGCGAAGGCCGCGCTATCCGGCCGTGAGTTTAAACTGGAACGAATGCGTTAGCACATTTTAAGTTTTCTCATAACGGGTTTCCCCTCCCGTATTATTGAGCAAGGGCAGCCACAAAAGGCACAAAAGACGCAAAAGGTCTTTTCTTCTTCTGCGCTTTTTGGGCCTTTTGTGGCCGTGGTTTATTATAAAATGCGCTCCCGCTCGCGCGTCGGTCGGCGAAGGCCGCGGGGGTGACAGGGTGATACCAATGGGCCTGCGCATTTCTCTTTGCAGCAGAACGGCAGGCCCAGCGCGGTCCCGCCCTACCATTGCGACATCGTCGCCGTGTAATAGTTAGGCGGTTGGTATCATTTGCCGCTTTGCCGGGCCTGGCGAATGGCAACCGCATGGATTTTCGCGGAAAAGTTTTAACACCTTCCCGTTTGTGCTAATCGATTGGTTTCATGAACGACGTTTCTTTAAGCAAATTTCTCAGTCTTGTGCTCCGGCACGAACCAGAGCGGCTGGGGCTGACCCTCGACTCGGCGGGCTGGGTGTCGGTGGATGAATTGCTTGCGGCGATCTCACGGCAGAAAACTCCGGTCTCCCGCGAACGTCTCGAACATATCGTGGCCACGAGTGAAAAGAAGCGTTTCGCCTTTGACGAAACGCGAACGAAAATCCGCGCCAGCCAGGGCCACTCGGTCGAAGTGGAGCTGGGTTATGAGCCGCAGATTCCACCGGAGATTCTGTATCACGGTACGGTGGAGAAATTCCTGCCATCGATTCGCGCGCAGGGATTGATCAAAGGCGAGCGGCATCATGTTCATTTATCGGCCGACGAGACAACGGCGACCAAGGTGGGCGAACGCCGCGGCAAGCCCGTAATCCTCACGATCAAATCCGGCGAGATGCACCGGACCGGATTTGTTTTCTTCCGCTCAGCCAATGGCGTCTGGCTGGTGGACACTGTGCCCGTTGGATTCCTGGCGATTCCTGAAGGTTGAATGGCTGTCTCTGAAAACTTTGAATCCTTCCCCCCTTTGCGAGACATTTCAGTCCGGCCTATCGCACGAGGCACGGTTTCTTCGGGTCGAACTTCCAGCCGGGGAATAGATATTGCATTGCGATGGCGTCGTCGCGGGCGCCGAGGCCCATTTTCTGGTAGAGCTCGTGCGCTTTTTCCAATTGGGCGTGATCGATTTCGATGCCGAGTCCGGACCGTTGCGGCACGTTGAGCAGGCCACCCTTGATGACGAGCGGCTCCTTGGTGAGGCGTTGTCCGTCCTGCCAGATCCAATGCGTGTCGATCGCGGTTACTTTGCCTGGTGCGGCGGCGGCCACATGGGTGAACATCGCCAGCGAAATATCGAAATGATTATTTGAGTGTGATCCCCAAGTCAGTCCGTGCTCTTTGCAGGTCTGGGCCACTTTCACTGAGCCGTTCATCGTCCAGAAATGCGGATCGGCCAGCGGAATATCCACCGCATGCAGCGCCAATGCGTGACCCAGCTCACGCCAGTCGGTCGCAATCATGTTTGTCGCGGTCGGCAGTCCGGTGGCGCGACGAAACTCCGCCATGATTTCGCGACCGGAAAACCCTTTTTCCGCGCCGCACGGATCCTCGGCGTAGGCGAGCACCCGCTCCTGTCCTTTGCACAACTGCACCGCTTCCGCGAGCGACCACGCACCGTTCGGATCGAGCGTGATGCGGGCTTTCGGGAATCGCGCAGCGAGCGCGGTCACGTCCGCCATTTCTTCCGCGCCACTTTTCACGCCGCCCTTGAGCTTGAAATCATTAAACCCGTAACGCTCGTGCGCCGCTTCGGCCAGGCGCACGATTTCCGCCGTCGTCAACGCCTCGTCGTGACGCAAGCGCAGCCACGCATCCTTCTCATTGGGCTCGGAACGATAGGGCAGTGAAGTCCGGCGACGATCACCGACGTAGAAAAGATAACCCAACACTTCGACCGAATCGCGCTGCCGGCCTTCGCCCAACAAATCCGCCACCGCGACACCCCGGTGTTGCCCGAGCAAATCGAGCATCGCCGCCTCGATGGCCGTGACCGCATGAATCGTCGTGCGGAGATCGAACGTTTGGTTGCCGCGGCCACCGGCATCGCGATCGGCGAAGCGTTCGTGCACTGTCTGAAGCACGGCGGAATAATTCCCGACCGGCTGGCCGATCACGAGTGTCCGGGCATCTTCCAGGGTCTGGCGGATTTTTTCGCCACCCGGCACCTCGCCCGCACCTGTCCGACCGGCGCTGTCCTGCAGCAATACCACGTTCCGCGTGAAGAACGGTCCATGCGCGCCACTCAAGTTGAGCAGCATGTCGTCGTGCCCGGCCACGGGAATTACCCGCATCGTGGTTATTTTTGGCGTATCGGAGTCAGCGTGGATTGATTCCATGAAAAATTCAGGTCGTGCGCAGTTCGACGCGTTTGATTTCGCCGACCACGAGCAGATAGCTGGCGATGGCGAGCGCGGCGTGGGCGCTGACGTAGACGAGGGCCCAATTAAACGAACCGGTCTCTTTTAAAATGTAGCCGATGGCGATCGGCGTCGTGATGCCCGCGACGTTTCCGAAAGTGTTGAACAAGCTGCCGCACAATCCCGTGACTGTTTTCGGTGACGTGTCGGAAATCACCGCCCAGCCGAGCGCGCCGATGCCTTTGCCAAAAAACGCCAGACTCATAAACAAAATCACGGCCCATTGCGTGCTGACGTAATTGCAGCCGACCATGCTCACGGAGAGCAGCAGCCCGGCCACGATCGGCGTTTTACGTGCGAGGGTGAGCGACTTGCCGCGACGGAGCATCTCGTCGGAAAACCAGCCGCCTAGCAATCCGCCCGCGAATCCGCAGAGCGCAGGCAGCGCCGCGACAAACCCCACCTGAAGTACCGACATGCCACGCTCCTTCACGAGATAAATGGGAAACCACGTCAGGAAAAACCACGTTAGCGTCGTGATACAATACTGGCCAAAATAAATCCCGAGCAACATCCGGTTGGCGAGCAATTGTCCAACCGTCGACCAGCGCACGGGCGCACTCGCGGCGCCCTTTCGATCCAAGTCGACGAGCCCGCCGCCGCGCTCAATGTAGGCGACTTCCGCGGCATTGGCCGAAGGATGATCGCGCGGCCCGTAGATGAGTTTTGGCCACAACGCCGCGAAGACCAATCCCAACCCGCCCATGAACCAGAAGACCACTGGCCAGCCCAACGTGTGGGTGATCCAACCCATGATTGGGGCAAACAACACGGTGGCGAAATACTGCGACGAGTTGAAAATCGCGCTCGCCATTCCCCGTTCCGAGGCCGGAAACCAAGCCGCCACGATCCTTCCATTGGCGGGGAACGAAGGCGATTCGGCCGCGCCGAGCAGAAATCGCAACGTAAACAACATCAGCACCGCCCCGGTGATGGTGAACGGTGCGAAGAACGGCAGGTCGATCGTGAACGAATGATCCTGACCAAAGACGCAACCTTGCAGCAGGGTAAACAGAGACCACAGCGTGATGCTCCAGAAATAAATTCGTTTTGAGCCGAACCGGTCCAGCAACCAGCCGCCGGGAATCTGGCAGATGACGTAGGCCCACGAAAACGCGGAGAACACATAACCCATGGCCACCGGGTCGAGTTTGAACTGCTTCGCGACATCCGTTCCGGTGATGGAGAGAGTCGCCCGGTCCGCGTTGTTGATGCTCGTGAGCAAAAACAGAAAAAACACGATCCAGTAACGGATATGTGTCGGTCGCTCCGCCGGATTTGATGCGACGGGACTCATGAAATCAGATTACTGGGGACCGAGTGCCTTGATCAATGCGTCGAGACGAGCGACTTCATCTGCGGACAGATCCACGAGCGGAGTCCGCACCGGGCCGGCGTCGTGACCCACGATCTTTGCTCCCGCCTTCACTATACTCACGGCGTAACCGGGCTTGCGGTTGCGAATTTCCAAATACGGCAGGAAAAACGAATCCAGCAGCCGGTTGGTCGTTGCGTGGTCGTCCTTCGCGACGGCATGATAGAATTCCATCGCCGTTTTCGGAATGAAGTTAAATACCGCTGACGAATAAACCGGCACGCCGAGCGCTTTGTAAGCCTCCGCATATACTTCCGCCGTGGGCAAGCCGCCCAGATACGCGAAGCGATCACCAAGTTTGCGACGGATCGTGACCATCAGTTCGATTTCGCCGATACCGTCTTTGAAGCCGACCAGGTTGGGACAGCGATCCACGAGTTTAAGCAAAGTCTCTGCCTGAAGCCGGCACACACCGCGGTTATAGATGATAACGCCGAACTTCACCGATTTACAGACTGCTTCGACGTGAGCCGCGAGGCCTTCCTGGCCGGCTTCTGTGAGGTAGTGCGGCAGCAGGAGAATACCTTGAGCTCCGAGGCGTTCGGCTTCCTGAGCACAGGCAATCGCTTGTCTGGTCGCCCCGCCCGCACCGGCGACGATCGGTACCCGTCCGCGGCAGGTGGTCACCGCGGTACGAACGACTTCGCTATAATCCTGCGCGGTCAGTGAAAAGAATTCACCCGTCCCGCCGGCGGCAAAGAGCACGGTGGCACCGTAGGGCATCAGCCATTCGAGACGTTGAATGTAAGTGTCGGCGCGAAAATCGCCGGCGGCGTTAAAGTCGGTCACCGGAAAGGACAACAGTCCCGATGACATGGTTTTCTTAAGTTCCGCGGGGGTCATGCGTGAGGAATCAGCCCGACAAATTGAGCCGAGCTCCGGATGCAATGCAAGCGCGGGAAGAAAGTCCAAAGGTTTAACCGTTAACTCGCGTCAGCTTTAACGAGTAGCGGCGGGCGTCCCGCCTGCTGGGTCGGTATCTCATTGTATTATGTAGCCCGCGCCGGGAGGCGCGGGACGCCGTTCTTTAAGCCTACGCCAAAGCCGCACGGACACCGCGCAGGCTACTTCACTCAGAAAAATCAGCTGCCCGGTAATCACGCGAATCCACGCTAATATAATAGGAAACGTAAAGCGCCGCGCCAGTCGACGGCCGTCGTTTTGGTTACCTATCCGATATTCGCGTTCATTCGCGTGATTAGCGGGTGAACTCTGCGTGTGATTAATTTCGTGTGCTTTCATGTGTTTCGTGGGCAAACTGTATTCAACATTTCTCGATGACCGCTCCCGCTCCTCAACCGCTTTCTGCCGTCGGACGTCTCCCCGCGCCGGGCGATAATGTGGCAATTGCCATTCGCCAGCTCGATGCGGGTACGGTGGTTATGCTTGATGGAGTGGCTCGCACCATTGAGCACACGGTGCTCGAAGGTCATCGTTTTAGCGTGCGTGCGATTTCTGCGGGTCAGCCATTGCTTTCGTGGGGTGAAACTTTTGCCCATGCGACAGTCGACATTCCCCCCGGCACCTACGTGTGCAACCAATCCATTCTCGATTGGCTCGTGTTGCGCCGTGTCGCTGCATCGGTTCCGGAGAAACCAAATTTTATCGATCACCTCGTGCCGTTCGCGCTGGACGAATCCACCCTGCGTCCGGCGCCTCCCGTACCGCAGATTTCCGATGGGCGCACGTTTGAAGGATATCGCCGGTCGGGGGCGCGTGGCACGGGCACGCGCAACTACATTGTGATTCTCGGTACGACGTCCCGTACCGCGAGTTTCGCGCGACAACTTGCGGCGCGTCTCCAAGCGCTCGCTCGCGTGCATCCGTCCCTGGACGGGATCGTCGCGATCGCCCACACCGAGGGCGGTGGCCCGGGTGAACCCAACAATGCTCCCGAAGTGTTGCGGGCACTCGCCGGTTTCATGGTTCATCCCAACGTCGGCGCCGTGCTCGCGGTCGACTATGGCATCGAGCCAATCACGAATGCGCGGCTCGCGGCGTTCATGCACAAGCACAGCTATTCGCTCGCCGACGTACCGCATGCTTTTCTTAGCGTGACGCAGGGTCTCGCTGCCGCACTGGTCGAGGGCGAACAAATCGTGCGCAGCTGGTTGCCGCCGGTTTCTGCTGAGCGTCGCGAAAGTCGTCCGGTCAGCGAACTGCGCATCGCACTCCAGTGCGGCGGCTCAGACGCATTTTCGGGCGTGTCGGGCAATCCGCTGGCGGGCGCGATGGTTCACGAAGTGGTGCGTCGAGGTGGCATTGGCGTGTTGTGCGAAACCGACGAACTAAGCGGCGCTGAATCCTACCTCATGAAAAATCTGCGCGATGCGGCCATTGCACGCGCGCTGCTCGATCGCGTCGCCCGCTTTAAGGCCCGCCTTGGCTGGCATGGGGTCACGCCCGAAAGCAATCCCTCTGCCGGCAATAAACTCCGCGGTCTGTACAACATTGCACTCAAATCACTTGGCGCGGTGCACAAAAAAGATCCGCGCACACGGATCGATCATGTCATCGATTATGCCGATCCGCTCGGAGCACCGGGTTTTTATTTCATGGACAGTCCCGGCAACGATCTTGAAGGCATCGCGGGGCAGGTGGGGGCAGGCTGCAATTTGTTTTTGTTCGTCACGGGCAATGGCTCGATTACGAATTTTCCGTTCGTCCCCACGCTGAAGATTACGACAACCACGAGACGCCACCAGCTGCTCGTGCATGAGATGGATATCAATGCCGGCCGTTATCTCGATGGGGAGCCTTTCGAATCGCTGACTGCGGAATCTTTCGACCTTCTTCTCGCCACTGCGTCCGGCCAGCGGTCGCGTGGCGAATCCGCCGGGCATTCGCAAACTTCCCTCTGGCGCAACTGGCGCCAAACCGATGCGACGCACGTCGCCGAAATTCGCGCGCGCCCCGCGCCGGACGGTAAACCGATTGAGGTAGGGCGGGACCGCTGGGCCCGCCGCGAGCGGGTTGACGCCAACGCACTTCACCTCTTTCACGCAGGCGACCGATTCGCCACCGAACGCATCGGTCTGGTTCTGCCGACGAGCATGTGCTCCGCGCAAATTGCCCGTCTTGCCGCCGATCGCATGAATGCAAAAGGTCTCGCCGCGGAACTCGGTTTCTCGCGGTTTCTCGCGCTCACGCACAGCGAAGGCTGCGGCTTTGGCGGCGAGTCGATGTATCAGACGCTTTATCGCACGTATCGCGGTTACGCGACGCATCCGAATGTCGCGGCGACGCTGCTGCTCGAACACGGTTGCGAAAAAATCCCGAACGATGTCATGCGACGTCAATTTGAGCAGGCGGGAATTCCAGTTGAACGTTTTGGCTGGGCCAGCGTGCAACTCGATGGCGGCATTGATCGCGCACTCGCGAAAGTGGAAGGTTGGTTCGCTGCCACGGCTCCCGCATTGCAGACCGGCGCACGCGTTCCGGCGTCACGCGGTGCTCTCACGCTTGGCCTCTTGTCGGCGCAACCGCTCGGAGCTGTCGGAGCTGCCACCATTGCGCGACTCGCCGAATCCATTCTGGCTGCCGGCGGTTCGATCTTGTTGCCCGAAGGCGACCCATTGCTTGCTGCTCCGGAATTTCGGGAAATTATTTTGGGAGAAACCACGCCGCACGCGACGCTCGCTTACGGTCAGTCGTTCACTGTGCCAGGTCTGCATATTGTAGCGACGGATTCCGATCACTGGGTCGAAAACCTGACGGCCCTCGGTGCCTGCGGCGCGCACACATTTGTCGGCCTCGTTGGCAACTCGTCGCAACAGGCGCATCCAATGCTGCCGCTTATTCAAGTCGCAGAGACCGCCTTCCCGGGGTCCGCCTCCGACGTCGACCTCGTGCTTACCGGTGAGGCCACAGCGGACGATGCCGCGTTGTTTTCCCTCATGCGTGCTGCGCTTCAAGGAGAAGCCGCTCCCGTCGCCAACACGGCTGGCTTCGTTGATTTTCAACTTTCCCGCGGACTGCTGGGTGTCTCGACCTGAGTCTTGCTGCATGGGAGAAAGAGGCCGCGAAGTATTTGGTAGGGTCCGTTGCCCTCAACGGACCGTCCGGACGGGCGATTGAGGGCAATCGCCCCTACCGTCGATCGCTGTGATTCAGGACCGGACCGTTCGACTCGAAACGCACTCCATTCTATTGTGATTCCGACCGCGAAGTTGCCTCGGCTCGGGCGCGAAAGTATTGCTGGCAGACCGTATGAAATCACCCCGAGCCTTCCTTCTGCTGATTGTTGCGTTGTTGTTTGTTTCGGCGGTTTTGGCCCAAACGCCCGCCACACCGGTTCCCTTTAGCGCACCACCGGCCGAGGCAAAAACCGCGGCGATACTCCCTGTCATCACCGTTCAGGGAAATCACTTTGTGAATCCCGCAGGCGAGACTTTCATTTTCCGCGGCTTGGCGCTGTCCGATCCAGCCGTATTGCTGGAACGCGGTCATTGGGGCCGGCGCTATTTTGAAGAAGCGAAGAAATGGAACGCCAATGTGGTGCGCATCCCGGTTCACCCGTCCCGCTGGCGCCAACTCGGCGACGAGGCTTACCTGAAATTGCTCGATGAAGCAGTGCAGTGGTCGGGCGAGCTCGGCATGTATGTGATCATCGACTGGCACACCATCGGCAACATGCTGACCGGGGTTTATCACCTGCCGATGTACGTGACGTCGCGCGATGAGACTTTTCGCTTCTGGTACACGATTGCCGAGCGCTACAAATCCAATCCGACCGTCGCGCTTTATGAACTTTATAACGAGCCGACCAATCGCGATGGCAACATGGGGCCAATGCCGTGGGACGCTTATCGTTCGCTGATCGAGGATCTCACCTACATGATTCAGAAAATCAACCCCAAGGCGGTCGTCCTCGTAGCTGGGTACAACTGGGGTTACGAGCTCACCGCAGTTCGCTACGAACCGATTCGCGCGTCGAACGTCGCGTATGTTACGCATCCTTATCCGCAGAAGCGCCGTGAAAACTGGGAGTTCAACTGGCAACGCGACTGGGGTTTTGTCGCCGAAAAATATCCCGTCGTCGCCACGGAATTCGGTTTTATGGACGAAAAAGGCCGGGGTGCGCACGTCCCGGTGATTGGTGACGAGACTTATGGCGAGGCCATCATCCAGTTTTTCGAAAAACGCGGCATTTCCTGGACGCCCTGGGTGTTCGATGCGCAATGGTCGCCTCAGTTGATCGACGACTGGAACTTCACGCCCACTCGCCAGGGTGCTTTCTTCCGGGAGAAGTTACGTGTGCTGAATAAGTAGGCCGGTTTTTTTCAGTTAAGTAGCCCTGCGCGGGAGCGCAGGGTCCCGCGCCTCCCGGCGCGGTCTACACTAGGACCGGTTCCGCCCTACCTTAAAAATCCGAAACCGCGACGTTCATTGCTGAGAAACGAATGCAAAATGCTGCCCGAAAAACGCCACCCCGACGTGACACTGGCCTCTTGAAACCCGCGGACGTGCGGTTCAATTTATCGATATCAGCGACGCCGCAATTTCGGTGGTTGTCCATCGCGTAACTTCGAGTAACCGTCTGCGTCTGCCTAGAAGCGCCCCGTATTCCCCATGAGCAAGTACACGCTGAAAGTTAATGGTCAGTCCCACCCGGTCGATGTCGCGCCAGATACGCCTCTCCTCTGGGTGCTCCGTGATTCCATCGGTCTCGTCGGTACGAAATTTGGCTGTGGAATCGGCCAGTGCGGCGTCTGCACCATTCACGTTAATGGCTCACCGACCCGCGCGTGCCTGACCCCAGTTTCAGTCGTAGGAGACATGGCCATCACGACGATCGAGGGACTGGATGCGCAGGCATCCCATCCGCTTCAGCGCGCGTGGTGCGAACTCGATGTGCCTCAGTGCGGCTACTGTCAGGCCGGACAAATCATGACGGCGGCAGCGTTTCTGAAAACCAATCCCAAGCCGAACGATGAGGAAATCGACGAGGCGATGGCCGGGAATCTCTGCCGCTGTGCCACCTACCTCCGCATTCGTGCCGGCATCAAGCGCGCCGCTGAGCTCGCCTCCACCCCGACCGAGCGTCCGCTGGCGACCAAAGGAGCCTCATGAAAACCTTACCGACTCTCACTGCCCCGATCGACCGCCGCGGCTTCCTCAGGCTTTCCGCGCTCGCTGGCGGCGGACTCGTCCTGGGTTTTTATCTGAAGTCAGGCAATCGCGCGCTTGGCGCCGAAGTGGTCAAGCCTGTCGACGGAACTGAGTTCAAACCCAACGCCTTCATTCGCATCACTCCCGATGGCGTTGTGACTTTGGTTTCCAAGCAACCTGAAATCGGGCAGGGAATTAAAACCTCTCTGCCGATGATCATCGCCGAGGAGCTGGAGGTAAATTGGAAGGACGTGGTAATCGTCCAAGGCGATCTCGATCCAGCCTATGGCAGTCAAGGTGCCGGAGGCAGCCGCTCGACGCCCAATAATTACGACGAATTTCACCGGCTCGGCGCCACCGCGCGGACCATGCTCGTCGCCGCTGCTGCCGAAACTTGGGGCGTTCCTGTTACCGAGTGTGCCGCCGCGAATGGTGCTGTTCGTCATACCCCGAGCGACCGCACGCTGGGTTATGGTGAGCTCGTGGCCAAGGCCGCCACGCTGCCTGTGCCCGAGATTGTTTCGCTGAAAAGTCCCAAAGACTACAAGCTGCTTGGTACCCGCATCGGTGGCGTCGACAATCCCAAGGTCGTTTCCGGCCAGCCGCTTTTCGGGATTGATATCCGGCTGCCCGACATGGTGTACGCCGTCTACGAAAAGTGTCCGGTATTCGGCGGCAAGGTCATCAGCGCCAACCTCGACGAAATTAAGAAGCTTCCCGGGGTGAAAGACGCCTTCGTTATTGAGGGCACTGCCAATGTTCGTGGACTGATGCCGGGCGTAGCGATCGTCGCTGATTCAACGTGGTCGGCGTTTAGCGCCCGCCAGCAACTCAAGGTCCAATGGGACGAAGGCAAGTTTGCGAATGACAGTTGGGAAGGCTTTTCTGCGAAGGCGAACGAACTCTCGAAGCAACCGGGGGCAAGCGTCGTACAGAAATCCGGCGACATCGTGACAGCGCTGGCGGGCGCCGCAAAAGTGCTCGAGGCGAACTACGTCTATCCGTTTATTTCGCACGCCAGTTTCGAGCCACAGAACTGCACGGCGGTTTTCAAGGATGGTGGATTCGAGATCTGGGTTCCGTCCCAAAATCCAGGCGGCGGGCAGGACGAAGTCGCGCGACAGCTCGGTGTGCCGAAGGAGAAAATTATTGTTCATCTCACCCGCAGCGGCGGTGGTTTCGGCCGGCGACTGAGTCAGGATTTCGTGGTCGAGGCTGCGGCGATCGCTCAGAAAGTGGCTGCTCCGGTGAAACTCACCTGGACTCGGGAGGACGACTTGCGTCACGATCATTATCGTGCGGGAGGCTTTCATTTCTTGAAAGCCGGCCTCGACGCCAGCGGCAAAATTGCGGCCTGGCAAAATCACTTTGTGACCTTCGGCGTAATGGGCCCGGCTCGCGACGATCCGAATCTGGCGGTGCGCCCAGGCAGCGGCGCCAGTATCGATGTGAATCAGTTTCCCTCGAACTTCCTGGCCAACTCACTTACCGAGCAAACCGTGCTCGAATGTAATATTCCCATGGGACCGTGGCGTGCGCCCGGTAATAATGTGTTCTCGTGGGTCATCCAAAGTTTCCTCGACGAACTCGCCAATGCGGCCGGACGCGATCCGTTGGAATTCCGTCTCGATCTCCTCGGGCAGAAGCTCGGCGGTCCGTACGATAGCGCCCGCATGACTGCGGTTGTGAAACTCGTCGCCGAAAAAGCGGGTTGGGAACCTAAAAAATTTCCGCGCGGCAAGGGGCAGGGCATCGCTTTTCACTGGAGTCATCAGGGCTACATTGCGCAAGTGGCCGAGGTCACGGTTTCGAAAGACGGGCAGGTCAAGGTTGATCGCGTCGTATGCGTGTGTGATGTTGGCGCGCAAATCGTGAATCTCAGCGGTGCCGAAAACCAGGTCGAAGGTTCGATTGTCGACGGCATCGGCACGCTCATGTTTCCTGAACTCAACATTGAGAAAGGACGGATTACCCAGAGTAATTTCCACGAATACCAACTCATCCGGATGCCCAGCACTCCGGCCAAAATCGAAGTGCATTTCCTGGCTTCGGATAATCCCACGACCGGACTCGGCGAACCCGCGATCCCGCCCACCGCACCCGCGGTATGCAATGCCATCTTCGCCGCCACCGGCAAACGCGTGCGGCAGTTCCCGCTCTCACGCACGGATCTGAGCTGGAGTTGATCGAGCGTGTATTCGGGTTGGGGCGGTTATGCGCCGCGATTTCGGACGCATGCGGTAGGGCCGTTGCCCTCAACGGCCCGTGGGATATAATAATGCCAACCGGAAGGCCGTTGAGGGCAACGGCCCCTACCATAAAAATCAAAATGGGTACGATGGTGCTCGCCGCCGCTGCGGCCGTCTGACGCGCGCCTTCGACCAGCGGGCGAGCGTTGACTCCATTGCGGCCAACTCCCGACGCAGCATCGTCTCGTCGTAGCGCAACTGACGTTCCAATTGCTGCTTCAATTTAGCCGAAGGCGCCCGCAGCGAAAATCGCCACGCTTCGTTTTTTCGATATGAGCGCAGATGTCGCTCCACGTCGCGGTGAGCCGCGCTGATTGCAATCAACGCCGCACGCAAGCGACCGATTGCGCTGGTGGGTCCGAGCAAATCCGTGCCCGCTTCCCATTCCGCTTCGAGGCGCGCCAGCCAGTCGGCATCGCGCGCGGCCCATGCGGCCTGGACCTGCTCCCACGCCCGGGCCCGCGCCGGCGTCCATTTGCCGCCGCGATCCGGATGCAAATGCTGCACGAGCCGGCGATAGATGGCGCGCGCGTCCGCCTCATTTGTCTCGGCTGATTTCGCACGCATTACACCTGTCCCAAATAGATCCTCTGTGATTTCGCGAAACGCATCTGCGAAGGGATCATCATCTTCGATTCCATGATCGGCGAAGAACTGCTTCATGTCTTCGTCGAAGATCGCGTCGGGTCCATTCGCAGGACCTTTGGATCGTGCTCGCGGCTCATTTTCCTCCTCCTCTTCAGCCGGCCGTTCAGGCGGGATGCCGCCGGACTTCTGCCACTCGCGCCAGATTGCGCCTGGAGAGCGTCCGCCGAAATACGATTCCCGTTCGACGGCGTCGATGATCTGTCGCTTTGCCTCGACCTGCCGTGCGATTTCGCGAATGGCGGACACCAGCGTCGGAAACGCGGTCGAAATCCACGCGCGAAACGCCGGTTCATCCTTTTCCTCATGCCGGTGCAAATCACGCGTGGCTTTTTCGAGCTGCCTGCGCGCACGTTGCAACTCGGCCCAAGCGTCGGCTTGGAGTGGGCGGTTATCGATGACGAGCAACAAGCGACAGCGGTTAACTTCTCGAACAGGCGCAGGTGGCAGTTCCCAGGAAGTGCGATGACGACGGCGAGCCATGGTAAACTCCCGGACGTTGTGAACACTTCTTCGCTATGCAAATCCGAACACAAAAAAGTTTTCGGTCAGATCCGTCACCCACCTCAAGTAATGATCAGCAGCGCAGAATTCACGTATGTCGGTTGTAGGGCTGGCCCTTGCGGCCATGCCGTTGGCATGCGACGGAGCGGCGTGACCACAAGGGCCAGCCCTACGGTCCTGGCTGGATGATTTTGAATAAATCCATGTCGCCCTGACACAGATCGTCGATGGGCCTGTCGAACGAATAAATCGACGACCATCTTTTCGCTTCTCGGCCACTGGCGCTGTAAAATCGCCGCTCCTGTTGCGGTAAGCTCGTTATCTTAATCCGGGCTTAATCACCCTATCGCTAAGATGGGGTCATGATATGCCAGCCATCAGCTTCTTCTCCTCCCGCGACCAGCCGCGGGGTGAAGGCGGCGTTCGTCGTAATTTTTTCTTTGCTTACGATACTCTGGTTTTGTTTTGGGCGGAAAACCGGCATGGCGTTTTTCCGGTCGTTGTCTGCGCTGCAAAGTTGGGCCGCCGTGGCGGCGGTCGCGCCGATGATTCCGGTGCTTCGTTTCCGTCTTCGACCTGTGTTGATGGCTGCGGGTACGCTCCTGCCGCTCGCGCTGATCTTTTGGCCGTCGTCGGGAGTGGTCGCCGGGGCCACGGACCAAACCCTCCAGCTTGCCACAGTTCTCCTGGCGGTCGCGGCCTTCGGACTGCATTTCATATCCACTTACGGAAGCCACGCTGTCCGCACAGCGCCCGACGCTGTGATGAACAATCTCATATGCACTTCGCGCCTGCTGTCTGGAGCCCATGCTTTTAGCGCAATCGTCATTGCCGTGCGCCTCTATGCGCAACTCAGCTGGTTCGGGCCGCTGCAGACGGCGCTTACGATTGTTACTCTCGTGCTGCTCGGTGAAGCCATGGTTCGCTTGATCTTTCGTTTCTACCAGCCCGCACGGTTGCGATCGGACGAAATTAATTTTGGGCAAAGCGTTTTATTATCCACCGTGTTTGCCCGGGCGAATCTGTTTCGGTCGCTCGATGCCGCCCTTGAACGCGCGTGCGGAGGTACCCTCGCCGACTTTTGGCTCGTGCGACTCGCTCGCGCTCTGGCGGCGCCGTTGTTGCTGCTCGGATTGATGGGGGCATGGATGTCCTCAGGGTTGACGCGCATTCCGGTGGATAGTCAGGGCGTGCTGGTGACCAATGGAAAATTCCACGAGACGCCGCTCGGTCCCGGCCTGCATCTGCACGCACCGTGGCCCAGGAGTCGCGTAATTGCCGTGCCCACCGCCCGCGTGCAGGAAATTTCACTCGGTTTCGGGCGCGATCTCGCGGTGCCCGTGCTGTGGACGGAAAAACATTTTGAGGACGAACAAAATCTGCTCGTGGGGCAAGGGGAGGAGTTGCTGACCCTCAACGTTCCAGTCCATTACCGCGTGCGCGACGCAGTGGCTTACGCGACGAACCTCTCCAGCGCCAGAGACGCTCTGGCTTCGCTCGGATATCGTCTGCTTTTGCAACTCACGGCAGAGCACACGTCCTTCGGTCTCATGACCACCGACCGCGCCGCGGCCGCGGACAGCATTCGCGTTGGATTGCAGGAAGCCAGCGATCGACTCGGTCTCGGGCTCGAAATTGTTTTTGTCGGGCTGAAGGACGTGCATCCGCCTGTGTCCGTCGCCGGCGCCTATCAGGATGTGATCAGCGCCGAGGAGGAACGGCTCACGCAAATCGATCAGGCCCGGAGTTACGCCGTACAATCGCTCGGTGCGGCGCAGGTGGCCGCAGGACTCACCCGTCTTCAGTCCGCAACTGCGGCCAGGGAACGCGTGACCCGTGCGGCCGGAGAAACTTCCCGCTTTCTCGCGCCGCTCGATACGTTCCGTGCTCATCGCGACGTTTTCACGACGCGCCTTCATCTTGAGACCCTCGAAACCACGCTCGCCGGTCTGCGCCAGCTTTACGTGGTGCCCGCCGGTGTGGGCGGGAGGCGAAATTTTATTCTCGGTTCCGATCACACTTCCGCGTCGGCGATGCCCGCGCTCAATTCTTCCATTCGCTAATCATGTCCCGCCTCCAGATTATTTTCCGCGTCCTCATCGCCGCCACGGTGGTGCTTCTCCTCGGTTTTGCGATGGGGAGCTTTCAAGTCGCCAGCAACGAAGCCGTCGTGCTCACGCGTTTCGGCGCACCGGTCCGCATTCTCACCACGGCAGGTCTCCATGGCAAATGGCCGTGGCCGATCGACACCGTGAACCGTTTCGACACGAGGCTCGCTTTTTACGACACCCGGATTTCAGAGGCGCTCACCGAGGACAAACGCAATGTCATCGTGCCCGTTTATCTTGCGTGGCGCATTGTCGATCCGCTGAAATTTCTCCAGGCGCTCGGCACTCCCGACGCGGCTCCCGCCAAGCTCGACAGTCTCGTCACCAGCGCGCGCAATACGCTTCTCGGCCGATACAAATTCAGCCAGCTGGTGAGCAACGATCCCGCGCAACTGAAGCTCGCTGAAATCGAGCAGCGTCTCACCGAAACCATCCGTCCGCAGGCGCTCGAAGCGTTTGGCATCGCAGTGGCGGAGGTGGGAATCAAGCGGATCGCGCTGCCAGAGGCGAACACGCTGTATGTTTTTGACCGGATGCGCGCCGAGCGTGGCCAGTACGCCGCCAAATTCCGCGCCGAAGGACGGCGCGAAGCGGAGGAAATCCGCGCGCAGGCAGAGTCTGAGCGTACATTGCTCATGGCCGACGCGCAAAAATACGCCGAGGAAACCCGTGGGCGCGCCGAGGCCGATGCCGCGCGGGCCTACGCCGACGCGCATGCCCAGGCACCGGAGTTCTACAAATTCACCCGCGATCTCGAGGTCCTGCGCAAGGTGGCGAAAGAAAATACCACGCTGGTACTCGACACCAGCTCCGCGCCTTTCAACGAGCTGCAAACGCCCGTGAATTCCGCTGGCAAATAATCGCGCTGCATTTTTTCCCAATGGTCTCCGCGCCGCCACTTTCACCTCCTCCCGTTCGCCGCCGGCGCATAACCCGTCCCGATTCTGGCCAGGCGCTATTTCGGACTTTCGCCAACACTCTCGCTTTGCTGAGAATTTTGCTCGGAGGCTTGATCGCGATCTATCTTTGCTCTGGCATCACGCGGATTCAGCCAAATGAGGAGGCGCTCATTTACCGTCTGGGCAAACTGCGCGACGAGGTGAATCCGCCGGGTCTGCTTTTCGCTTTGCCCGCGCCATTTGATCGCGTCGTGCGCGTTCCCACACGGACTCAGCATGAAATGGCGCTATCGCATTGGAGTCCTGAAGAAAGCGCCCTGATCTATGGATCGACGCCGGTTTCGACGCTTCCGCTGACGGTGGCGGTCGCCAACACCAAGGGTCTCCATCCGCTTTACGAAGGCTATACCCTGACCGGCGATGCGAATATCGTGCAGGCGCGTTTCTCGGCCCGCTATCGTATCATTGACCCTCGTGCTTACGTGTCCGCGGCGCAGCCAGCGGATGCAATCGCGCTGATTGACGCTTCGTTTTATCAGGCTGCCACGCAGGTTCTCGCCATGATGAAAATCGACGATGCCCTCGGCGCCGGGCTCGGCTTCTTTCGCGAACGCGTGCGCGCCCTCGTGCAACAGCGCCTTGATGCGCGCAATCTTGGCGTTGCCGTAATCGCATTTGATGTCGCCGCGCTTACGCCGCCCTCCGCGACCGTGCCGGCGTTCTCCGATGTTACCAGTGCCCAGGTCGAGGCTCGTACCATGGTGGAAAACTCACGGACCTACCGTGCGCAGATTCTGCCGCAGGGACAAAGCGACGCCTATCGCGTCCGACAGCAGGCCGACGCGGCCGCTCACCAACTCGTTCTGCGCGCGAACGCAGAAGCTGCGTCGTTTGCGAAGCTCGCTGCTGAATACCGGCGCGCTCCTGATTTGATTCGAATTCGTCTCCGCGCGGAGGCCATTGAGGAAGTTCTTCCGCGAGTCAAAACCCGCACCGTACTGCCGGCCGACACCGGACAGATTAATCTTTTTCTGCGCGACACGCCATGAGTTCCTCCACCGCCAGTCAATCGATCCCACTGAATGAACCGGTGGCGAACACGCCGCTGAAATTTTCGGCGCTGCATGTCCGGCTCGTTCTTGTTGCGTTGGGATTGCTTTGTCTCGCCCTGAGCCAGTTGCTGCGCTGGCTGCGTCCGGATCACGCGGATGTTTTTTCGCTTTGGGCGATGCTGGGGCTCGCGCTCGCGTCGGTGCCCGTGCTCATCGACAGCCTTACTTCGCTTAAAGCGGACGGTTTCGAAGCCACCAAATATTACATGGATCAATTTGTGGCGCTCGCGATTCTCGCGTGTTTCGCCACCGCGCAGTACGCGACCGGCACCATCGTCGCAGCGATTCTCATCGTCGGCCAGATGCTCGAGGAGCACACCACGCTCGGGGTGGAGGAGGCGGTGAAGTCCCTGCTAAAATTGTCGCGGGTCAAAACGCGGCGCATCTCAGCGGAAAACGGCGACAGCGAAGAATTGGTTGACGCCGCGGACTTGCGGCCAGGCGATAAAGTGCGTTTGCGACCAGGAGATGCGGTGCCGGCCGACGGAGAAATTCTGACTGGTTTCACCACGTTGCACCAGGCATCGATCACCGGAGAATCAATGCCAGTGGACGGGAATCCCGGTTCCCCGGTTTATGCCGGCACGATCAATCTGACGGGCGTGGTCACCGTGATCGTGCGCCGCACCGGTGAAGACACGGCGATCGGCCGTGTACGATTGACCGTGGAGGAAGCGCGGGCGTCGCGCGCGCCGCTCATGCGACTGATCGACACCTACACGCAATATTACATGCCGTTCGTGCTGATCACGGCGGGATTCGTATTGTTCTTTACTCATGAAATTTCCCGCGCGATTTCCGTGATCATTGTCGCGATGCCCTGTGCTTTCGTGCTCGCGTCGCCCACGGCGATGGTCGCCGCGCTGGCGGTGGCGTCACGCATGGGGGTGCTGGTGAAAAGCTCCCGATCGTTTGAGGTTGCGGCGGGAATCGACAGTGTCGTTTTCGACAAGACCGGTACACTCACCACCGGTCAGTTGCGCGTGACTGCGATACGTCCGCAACCGGGCGCAACTGCGGAGGAACTCTTGATGGTCGCGGCCTCGCTTGAAGAACACTCGACGCATCCCATCGCGCGGGCGGTGTTGTGGGAAGCCCGACTCCGGGGTGTCTTTTGGCAGCCGCTATATTCGACAGTCGTTGAAGTCGCCGGGCGGGGCATGCGGAGTGGAGGATTGGTTGCCGGAAGACGGCAGTTGTTGGAAACACTGGGCATTCAAGTGCCTGTTTTGAGCGAAGACGCGGATACCTCCACGCTTCACGTTGCGCGGGACGGCCATTTTATTGGCGTGATTGTTTTTGCGGATCAACTGCGGGAGGAGTCGGGCGACGCGGTCGCGAGCCTGCGCGCAGTGGGGGTGGACAATTTTGTGATGCTCACGGGCGATCGCAGCGGGGTGGCGCGCGATATCGCTCAACGCGCCGGGCTCGACCGGTTTCGCGCGGACTGCCTGCCTGATGAAAAACTTCAGGAAGTAGAGGCGCTCAAGCTGGCCGGCCATCGCGTGATGGTGGTTGGCGATGGTGTGAACGACGCACTGGCGCTCGCCGTCGGCGATCTTAGCGTGGCGATGGGAGCGCTTGGAAGTGATGTGGCGATTCACACCGCGGACGTCGCGCTCATGGGTAACGATCTGCGCAATCTCCCACGCTTTCTCAAGCTGAGCGATCGCACCTTGCGGGTGATCAATCAGAATTTGCTCTGCGGTTTCGTTTTCATCGCAGCGTTCATCGCATTGTCGGCCGCGGGTATCATTTCCCCGATCGTCGCCGCGTGCCTGCACGAATTCAGCGCCTTTTTCGTCATTTTCAACAGCGCGCGGATTCTGCGGTTCGATGAACTGGCAGACGTGTGAACGACGATCTGCACCGCGTCAAATTGCCATGACCGTGTTCGAATGTGTTTTCGTTTTCATTACGTTAATTGCGAGCTTTGCCGTCGCACTCACAGCCGCCATTGGCGTGCTGTTTTGGCTGTCGGGTGATCCCGGCTGGTTAAGGCACCTGGAGCGTGGCCGGCGAACGAGACCGTCCCATTTGCGCGAGACGACGACCGGAACCGACCTACTGGGGTAGGTGAACGGTGAAGGTCGTGCCGGCACCGTACCGGCTCGCGACCTCAATGGTGCCGCCGTGGGCCTCGACGATGGATTTGACGATGGCCAGACCGAGACCCGAGCGACGTTCAGATTGTGTGCGCGATTTGTCGGCCCGGTAGAATCGTTTGAAAATGTGCGGCAAGTCCTCCGCGGAAATTCCCGGACCGGTGTCGCTCACCACCAAAACCACCGTGGATTTTTCGCACCGCGTTTCCAGACGGACGCTGCCGCGCGGTACGTTGTAGTAAATCGCGTTGTCGAGCAGGTTGATCAACACCTGCTTCAGCCTCCCGGGATCCCCTTGCATCGGCGCTGAAGTCAGTGCGGTTTCGATTTGGATTTCACGGCGAGCCGCAAGTGGATTGAGCAGCTCCACGGCGTCCTGAACAATTTCGGCGAGGTCGAACGGCGTACGGCGTATATTGGCCTGACCAGAGTCGATCCGCGCAAGTTCGAGCAGGGATTCCGCCAATCGACGCATTTCCTGCGCTGCGTCCAGACAGGTTTGGATCGTCTCGCGATATTCGACGTCAGTGCGCGGACGGGCGAGCGCCGCCTGGGTTTCGGAAATGAGCACCGCGAGCGGAGTGCGAAGTTCGTGTGAAGCGTCAGCCGTAAATTGTTTTTGTTCGTTAAATGAAGTTTCGAGGCGGGCAAAGGTCGAATTGAGCACCGCCGCGAGCCGGCCGAGTTCGTTGGCGGGGTCGTTCACGCGGATGCGTTCGGCAAGATTGCCGGCGGAAATCCGCCGGGCGGCGGCGCCGATTTCGTCGATCGGCCGCATCGCACGGCTCGCAATGAACCAACCGCCGCCGAGGCCGAGCGCCAGCACACCGAGGCCGGCGCCGGCGAGCCACCACGCGAAGAGCCTCAGGCTTTCCCGGTATGCCGCGAGAGTTACTCCGACGACCACGCAATCACTGCGCTCGGTAAGATGGATCGCCAGACGGAAGCCGTCCCGAGTCACGGAGGTGATCGCTGCGTTTGTTCCGATTGACTCAGGCCGGGACAATCCGGCGGGCGCATTGCCAGAAAGTTTTAACGCCGTTCCTTCGCGCCCCCACACGGCGTAAAAGTAGTCGTCCGTATTCGTTTCGCTGAACAGGGCAGCTGTCGCCGCCGACAGGCGGATTTGTCGCGTGCCACTCCGGAACTCAGGAGGTTCGGGCGGAGGTCCGCCAGACGGACGATGGCTGGCGGAATTGGATCCCGGTTCATCCGGAGGAGGACCGGCCGGGCCGTCTGGTGGAGCCATGCGATCCGATGCGGATGTCGACCGGGATGGTGTGGTGCGATCCGTACTGCGTTCGCCAGTACGAGAGGGCGGGGGACCACCCGGTCCACCGCGTACCTCCGCCGTGAGCGCCGACAAACGCCGCGCCAGCGCTTCGTCAATCTGCGCAAGCCGGCTGCGGCCGGTCAGCTCGTAAGCCGTCACGCCAAAACCGACCAGGATGCACACCAGCAGCAGGGCGATCCAGGCGAGCAATTTCCCTCGGAGCGATGTCGTGATCATGCGGGCAATTTAGCTATATCGATGCAGTCAAACCCGTAGGGCTGGCCCTTGTGGCCACGCCTTTTCGTCGACGGGAACGGCATGGCCACGAGGGCCAGCCCTACTGCTGACTGTTGCGAGCATGGTGAGGGGTGTGCGTTGTTCAAATGGCTTGATCCGTGTTCATCGGTGCTATCCGTGGTTCGATTGCATGAGCGCAGATGTTTCGCTCAGGCTTCGACGCAGTAACCCTGGCCGCGTCGTGTCGCGATGATTTCGGCGCCGAGTTTTTTTCGAATGCTGAAAACATGCACGTCCACGAGATTGGAAAGCGTATCGTCGTTCTCGTCGAACAGATGCTCGTAGAGCGTGGTGCGCGATATCACTTCGCCGCGATGCAACGCGAGATATTCGAGAATGGCGTACTCGCGTGCAGTAAGCGTTACCGGCTGACCGGCATTTGTCACAGTGCGCGACCGCGTGTCGATGGCCACCGGGCCGAGTTCGATCAAGGGCTGCACAGTCCCTGCGGCACGTCGGATAAGCGCCCGCAGCCGGGCAAAAAGTTCGGAGAGGTCGAATGGTTTGATTAGATAATCGTCCGCGCCGGTATCCAGGCCACGAACACGATCTTGTGGGGTGTCGCGCGCAGTCAGCATAAGTACGGGCGTGCGTTTTTGACGGCGCAGGCGCTCGAGCACAGTCCACCCGTCGAGCTTGGGCAGCATCACATCGAGCACCACGGCGTCGTAGTCGTAATTCTGCGCCTTGTAGAGGGCGTCGGCACCGTCCTCGGCGGTATCCACGGCGTAACTCTCTTCGCGCAGTGCCTTTGACAGCGTACGCAAGAGGCGGGGTTCGTCTTCCACTAGGAGGATTCTCATGGGTAGGACACCGTTGACCGGAAACGCCACTTTGCGTTCCGGGTCACCAGCTCCAGCAAGATGCAGGTCAGGGCACATTAACGCAATAGTGCCATGGACTTCATTAAGACAGGATGAAGAACGGGCATTGGTTCCATCGGAAAGCAAAAAAATCCCGGCAATCTTAATAAAGACTTAATCGGCGACGCGGTATGTTGCCGCCCGTGAATCAAACACCAGTCCCGCCTTCGCAACGAATCGATCTCCGTCGGTTTCCGTTTGCCGCCATCCTGTTTCTGGTGGCCCTGATCACGCCCGCTTTCGGGCTCATACCCACGCCTTCGATCACGGAAGGACCGTTTTATCCGTTTAACTCCGGTCAGAGACTTGATACCCGCGCGCTCGCGAAAGCCGGCAACGATCTGACTCTTGTCGACGGGAAAACGAAACGTGCCAGCGGCACGCGGTTTCTGTTGTCCGGGACACTCGTCAACACTTCAGGCACTGCCATCGCGGGCGCGAAGATCGAGCTCTGGGAGGCCGACAACAACGGCGTATATTACTACGAAGGCTCGTTCGGTCCTCCGAACGACTACGCGGATATCGATCCCAATTTTCAGCACTACGGCACGACCGTCACCGACTCCACTGGCGCGTGGTCTTTTCGCACGATCAAGCCGGGCAAATATGAGGGTCGTGTCCGGCACTTTCACTACAAGGTAAAGATTAACGGGATCACCGTGCTGACCTCCCAGTTCATGTTTGAAGAGGATCGTGGGTCATTCGCCGACGATATGGTCACCGATCTTCTTGTAAGAGAAGGCACCATCGATCTCGCAATTCTAAAGCCCATCAGCGGCGTGGATCCGATCGACGACGCCACGGCTCTCATTGCCGGCAAGCAGATTGTTGTCGACCGCCCGCTTAGTGTGAGTGCGAAAATCCGCGATTCGTCCCTCTGAACGGATACACCACCCGACGCCCGCACTAATCTCGCGATCCTTAATAATGTCTTAATCGGCCCCGTAGTATGATCGCTCATCAAAATTAACCTTCGTCCTGATTTCGCACCTGAAGCCTGCCCGGCTTTTGCGACGTATCTCGAAATCAGCGGAGAAAAATTCCTTTATGAACCACCTCCATCGCTTCCTCGCCAGTCTCTCCCGTCGGCCGTTCCTTGCTGCCCTTCTGCTGTCGGCGCTTGTCACCCGGGCCTTCGGTCTCACCGCCACGCCTTCGACGACTGAAGGTCCGTATTATCCTTTCAACTCCGGCCAGACACTCAGCACCACCGCTCTCGTTGGTGCCGACAACGATCTGACCCTCGTCACCGGTAGCACCACGCGCGCCAATGGCACGCGCTTCCTGCTCTCGGGCACGTTGGTCAACACTTCGGGCGTGGCGATCTCCGGAGCGACGATCGAACTTTGGGAAGCCGATAACAATGGCGTCTACTACTACAAATCATCCAGCAGTTCAACGAACAACTACGCGAACATCGATACCACTTTCCAGCATTACGGCACCACCACAACCGATTCCTCCGGAGCCTGGTCTTTCCGCACCATCAAGCCCGGTAAGTACGAGGGTCGTATCCGTCATTTTCACTACAAAGTAAAGATTAGCGGGACCGAATACCTCACGTCACAATTCATGCTTGAGGAAGATCGCAGTTCATTCTCCTCCGACAACGTCGCGAGTCCGCTCGTCAGCGCGGGCACCATCGAGCTTGCAATTCTCAATCCCACCACGGGCGTCGACTCCGCCGACAACGCGACCGCCCTCATTGCCTCCAAGCAGGTGGTCATCGCCTACACGGTCAGCACCACGGTAACGGCTCCGTCCATCACGACCTCCCCGTCATCGGTCACGGTCAGCAGCGGCAGCAGCGCCTCGTTCTCAGTCACTGCCTCGGGCTCTTCGCTCACTTACCAGTGGTACAAGGATTCTGCGGCCATCTCCGGTGCCACCAGTTCTTCGTACAGTATTTCCTCCGCCACTTCCGCCAGCGCCGGCTCTTACTACGCCATTGTCACCAACACCGCGGGTTCGGCCACCAGCTCCAGTGCCACACTCACGGTGACGACTACTACCAGCACTTCTGTGACGACGCTTCCCTCCGCGACCAACGTCACGCTTGGCCGCAGTGTTGCGCTCAGCACCGCGGGTGAAACCGGCACCGTGGCATGGCAGGTTTCCACCAACAGTGGCAGCTCCTGGAGCAATCTGGCCGACAACACCAGTTATAGCGGCGCTGCCACCGCGACGCTGACGATCAGCAACGTCACGTCGGCGATGTCGGGTAACCAATATCGTTACGTCGTCACCAATGGCACCAGCACGACCACCAGCAACGCGTCCGCCCTCACTGTCGCGACGGCCTATTTTCCTTATCCGTCCGGCATCACTCTCGACTCTTCCGGAAATCTGTACGTGAGCGACGCCTCGATCCACACGCTTTCAAAAGTAACTTCGGCGGGTGCGGTCACCGTACTCGCCGGCACAAGCGGCACCACCGGCGCCAACAACGCGACGGGTACGGCCGCTACGTTTAATCAGCCCAATGGATTAAGCACATCGACCGGTGCGTCCGTCTTCGTTTCCGATACCGCGAATGCGTTGATCCGCGCCGTCACCAGCGCGGGTGTTGTCACCACGCTCGCCGGTTCGGCCAGCAATCGCGGCAACACCGACGGCACGGGCGCCGGTGCAACCTTCTCCTATCCGGTGGGCCTCGCCCAAACTTCCGCCGGCACACTCTACGTCGCTGATGCCACCAACCATACCATCCGGCAAATCACGAGTGCGGGTGTCGTCACTACATTTGCCGGTGGAGCTGGTGTCTCAGGTGTGACGGACGGAAGCGCCACTGCTGCGCGCTTTAATTATCCCACCGGCGTGGCCGTGACGAGTGCAGGCAACGTCTACGTTGCCGACACCACCAACCATACCATTCGCCTGATCACTTCGGGTGGCGTGGTTTCCACTTTCGCCGGCGTCGCGGGAATTTCCGGCAGCAGCGATGGCACCGGTCAGGCGGCACTGTTCAACAATCCGGGCGGGCTCGCGGTGGATTCTTCAGGTAGCGTCTACGTTGCCGACACCGGCAATTCGACGATCCGAAAAATTACGAGCGCGGGGGTAGTAACCACGCTCGCCGGCTTGCCTGGTGTCGCGGGCTTTAAGGACGCGACCGGTACCGCGGCGTGGTTCAACCAACCCAAGGCACTCGTGGTCGACAGCAGTTCCACGCTTTACGTCGCCGATACGGGGAACGCCACGATTCGCAAAATCACCAGCGCGGGAGTCGTCACGACGCTCGCACTCACCACTGGCACGACAACCACGACTACAACTACGACAACGGGCACCACGACGACCACGGGTTCCACCAGCTCTTCCAGTTCAAGCAGCGGAGGCGGTGGTGGTGGCGCTCCGAGCGATTGGTTCTTCGCTGCGCTCGGTGTGTTGGTCGCGGTCCGGTTTGTCACGAAACACCGGAGCGGTGTCCGGAATTAATCCTGCGCCTGATCCGTTCGTTAAATTCGCGTGTTTGTCTGTTTCTTCCCATGAAATACATCAGGCCCATCGCGCTTCTTCTCGGGGTTGCGTGGATCCACGCAACCGGCTTCGCCGCCTCCACCGCGGCGCAAACGGCTCTCACGGGTGACGCACTTTTCGCCACGCTGAGCGACAATGAGGTGGTCGAAATTTACGCGGAGGTGACGAGTCTGACCAGAGACGCCAACGGCAATCCCGTGCTGTATCCGACGGATGCGACGACTTACGCCGTGACCGTCGGCAGTGCGACGGTTCAGGTGCCTTACAACATGGTCTATGTGCCGGCGGGCAGTTTTACCGTTGGCACCGATTCCACTGCGGCCACCTCGACGACGGATGCCTACTGCATCGGCAAATACGAAGTGACCAACGCGGAGTATAAGGAATTTCTCACGGCGACCGGCTCGACCAGCTATCCTGCCCATTGGTCCAATAGCACGTATCCGGTGGGCAAGGCCAATCATCCCGTCCTCTACGTTTCCCTGACCAACGCGCTCGCGTATTGTGCGTGGATCAGTGCGCAAACCGGTTGGACCATTACCATTCCGACCTCAGATCAATGGGAGAAGGCGGCGCGCGGTCCCAACGCCACGCTTTATCCCTGGGGCAACAGTCTGGACACTGCGTATAGCAGCAGCACCGGCATCATCACCACCAAGTTCAACTACAACGGCGTCACCGCAGCGTACTACCTCTTCTATCATTCCAGCGATCCAGTAACGTACAGTAACAGCAAGTCTCCTTACTACGGCGCCGCCACGACAGTCGGCAAGATCACGGCCTACGACACCAGCGGTAGCGCCACGCTCTTCTCGATCAACTCCAGCGGCTCGGTCAGCGGTTGGGTTAATCACGACACTTACACCGGCTTTATCTACACGAGTGTCTACGACACGCTGATGGACACCGGCGGGAACACGGCGGCGGTCGGTACCTATCCCAGCGGTGCGAGCGCCTATGGCTGCTACGACATGGCGGGAAATGTCTTCGAGTGGACCACCACGCTCATCACCGCCACCAACGGCGCGGAGGCGGGTGTTGTCAGCAACGAAGTACGCGGCGGCTCCTGGTATTCCACCGGCACGAGCGGCAAAAGCATTTCAATCGGCGAAGGTCGCTCCGCGTCCGGCGCATTTAACACCGTGGGCTTTCGTATTGTGCGGAATCTCCCGGCGACTACGACCACCTCAACAACAACAACAACGACGACTACTACGTCGACTGGCACCACCAACACGGGCTCCACCGGCACTTCCAGTTCGAGCGGCGGCGGCGGTGCGCCGAGTCACTGGTTCTATGGCGCGCTCGTATTGTTGATTGCCGGCCGCCGTTGGTTGCAACCGCGAGGGTAGAGCATATGCGCATGCCAACTTCTCGTTTTAAACCCATAGGGCTGTCGCTTGCCGACAAGCCGCGCTCAACTCACAGGGCGGCGGGTTTGCGGGAAATGTTGACCCACCTCCGGCAATTTTTCCGGGCGCGTCCGCCGTGGTTGTTTCTAGCCGTAACGGTCATGGCGCTGGTCATTCAGTTGAACCCCAACTGCCGCGACACGCTTCTCTACGACCGTTCCGCGCTCTCGCGCGGCGAACTCTGGCGGGCGTGGACTGGCCATATCGTGCATTTTGGCTGGGCGCATTTTTTTGCCGATGCCGGTCTGTTGTTTGTGCTCGGCTGGTTGTTGGAAACGAAACATCCGTGGTTCAGTCGCCTCGCGTTTGTGCTGATGCCGCCGTTTATTTCGGCGATTGTTTACTGGGCTGATCCCACCATGTCCCGCTATGGCGGACTCAGTGCGCTTAATCTCGGTTTGTTGCTCTTTCTCGCCGCCCAAGGCTGGCGTCACAATTTGACCGACTGGTTCTGGCCGGCGGTGCTCGCCATTTATATCGGCGAAGTTATCTTTGAAGCCGTTCAGGGCGGACGTGGCGGCGGTATGATCGCCTTCGACGATCCGTCAATCAGCGTCGCCACGAGTGCCCACCTTGCTGGTGCCGCGTATGTCGCGCTCGCCTTGCTGATATCGAAGAAAAATTCCGGCCCGCCTGAAAACGACGAAACCCCGACGCTGTTTCCTCCCGTGCAAAACAAATCCCGGGGCGAGGGAAACAACTGGGAGGTGGAATGTTTCTCCGCGCTTTTCGGTCGCATCTCTTCGTTTAAACGCTCAGCGGAACTTTGATCATGCTGCTCTTTCTCGGATTATTGCTCGCCATCGGCATCGCCAGCTTCGTGCTGAACGCGGCCCTCTTGCGTGCCCAACAAGGTTACGAAGACGAAACCGGGTTCCATGCCACGACCGAGACTGAATCCGTCGGCGACGATTTTTCGGTGAGGTGTTCCAAGTCGTGTGTTCATTGCCACGGCTTCGGCGAGTGCCGGGCCAAAATGGTTCGGGAATATTTTCAAACGACGACAGCGCGCGCTCATTCAGAGGCGATCCAGCAGCACGCACTGGGTGGTTTGGTGGAATGAATACACCGCACCTGTCGTTCTGAGCGCAGTGAAGTCTGGCCAGCAGGCTTGTATTACATCCACGTATGGCGGGACGTGGGGTGGGCGTCGGTCTCCGCACCGACGCTGATCGTCGATGTGCCCCTCGACGGGCTCTGGGTCCTGAGCTTGTCGAACGGAGAAATCGACGACCACCAGCCTCAAGCGTTCACCAGCAGTGCAAAGTCCACGCCTGTCGGTTGTAGGGCTGGCCCTCGCGGCCATGCCGTCAGCGTTCGACGGAGCGGCGTGCCACAAGGGCCAGCCCTACGGTCCCGGCTGAATGACTACAAAAGAATCCATGCTACTCGCACTGCGAATACCAATAGAAGCACAGTCATCATCAATTACCTGCGGTACTGTACGCTGGAGGCGGTGTTGCGATTGCGGTGGGCGATATGCCCCGCACAGTCGACGTTCACATGTCCGCTTCCGCTCTGCCATTTCGACACCTGTTGCTCGCGCTCCTGATCGTTTCCATCTGGGGATCGAATTTCGTGGCCGTGAAACTGGCGCTGCATGACCTGCCGCCGCTGCTGCTGTGCACGGTGCGGTTTGTGTTCGTTTCCATTCCGGCGGTATTTTTTCTGCGCCGACCCGCTGTGCCAGTGGGTCAATTGCTGACGTATGGGTTCAGCATGTTTGGATTTCAGTTCGGATTTTTATTTCTCGGCATGAAACTGGGCGTGTCAGCGGGCCTGGCTTCGCTGGTGTTGCAATTTCAGGTGTTCGTCACGCTGGGACTCGCGGCGATGATTTTGAAGGAACGGATTTCACCGGCGCAAATTGCGGGCGCGCTTATTGCCGGCCTGGGTTTCGTGATCGTGGGACTGCACACGGGCGGGGAGGTGAGTGTCATTGGATTGATGTGCCTGTTGCTCGCTGCGACTTCGTGGGGCTTCGCCAACTTCACTTCCAAACGTCTCGGTAAAGTGAATCCTCTCGCACTCGTGGTCTGGGGCAGCCTGGTTGTACCCGTGCCGATGGCGATCGCGTCAGCGGTGTTTGAGGGACCGGAAGTGATCGTCAATAGTCTGACCCATATGAGCGGAACCGCGATCCTCAGCGTCGCGTACATCGTGTATCTTTCGACCTTGGTGGCGTATTCTCTCTGGAGCTGGATGTTAGCGCGTCATCCCGCGACGACGGTGACGCCGTTCGCTTTGCTTGTGCCGGTGGTTGGGATGTTGAGTTCTGCGTTGCTGTTGGGCGAATCGCTGCCGGCTTGGAAGTTGGCGGCGGCGACGCTCGTGATTGCAGGGCTCGCTTTGAATGTGTTCGGGCCGAGGTGGCGGAAGGTTGCTGCGCAGTAGTGGGTCAATCGGATGATCGTGCAGAAGCCGCAAGCTACCAAGTCATTCCTTCGCATCCTTTTCATCCTTCGCGAGACATCCCTCTTCTGCCGTCACACGGTTCGCAAGTTCGTCTTACCCCGAAGGTACACATGCGCGCGATTTGGAGACGCTTGCTCAGGGAAAAGATGATGTGCGCACGTGAATCAGCCTGATGGCGAATCGGAGGGCGGGGTGATAAAATTTCGGCATGAAAACCATCCGCTTGTTACCCCTGTTGGTTTTGTTCGGCGTCATGTTAGTGTCGGCCCGTGCGCAGCTCGTGCATCTGGCCTTTCGAGGCTTTGATGGCACCCTTCTTTTCCGGGCGGACTCCGGTTTGATTCCTTGGGATCACAGCATCGGTCAAATAACCCGGCTTGATATCTATTACGACCCGGCGGCGGACCTGAGTAAGCCACTTGATCCGGCCAAAAATGTCTGGCGAGTATTGGTGACATCGGAACGGATGGGAGATCATACCATCACTCTCCCGATCGAGCAGATATTTGTGGGAGAAACCTATCTGGAATTTCAGCGCAATAGTAATTCACCGTTCGGTATCCTGGACGCGACCGTCGCCTATACGCCGACTGATTTCCCCAACCTGCCCACCCCGCCGATCACCTTTGGAGAGTCGAACATCTACTTCAGCGGCGGTGAAGAAGTTTTCGGCATACACCGACTGGCCGAGGCGTACGGCTACGGCAGCTACGACCGGGTGAAGGCGGAGATGGTGGCCGGCGTCGGGCTGTCTCCGGTCCCCGAGCCGTCGACCTACGGACTTTGTGCAGGAGCGCTGTTGACCGGCCTTATCCTTAAACGCCGCCGGACTCGAACCCGGAATTAGGCCCGCGAATCACACGAATTCACGCGAAGCTGAAGTAACAAGGGACAAGTACCAGGTAACAAGACAAGAGTCGAAATCCTGAACCGGGAAGTTTAACGCGGAGGTCGCGGAGAACGCAGAGGGAAAGATCCATGACCCTTCGACAGGCTCAGGATAATGATGAACTTTAGGCAGCGCGTTAAGGACACCCACCTCAAACTCCAGTCCGCGATGAGCGGACTCCTCAGAACCAACATCGGAGACGATTAGTCGAAGAGGTAACTGTAGATTTCGCCTCCCCTTTCGGCGAAATCATTAGCGGTTAAAAAATCCCTGCCGACTGGTGGACCCGCATTCGCGGCATCAGCACAAAACGTGCGAATAGACTCAAATGAATTTCTCTGTTCTCTCCGTTACCTCCTGTTCAAATCATTTTGGGAAGTCCCTTCGTCGCTAATAATTTCGCGATCATCGGATGTCGTCTTCTTGTCAGTTGAGGCTTTCTCGCCGACACTTCCCGGCGCCACCCCATGAAAGCGATCAAGGACCGCCCAACGACCGTCGCCGAATATATCGCCGCTGCTGAACCTGAATGCAGAAAGAAATTGCGCGAAATGCGGAGCTGTATTCGTGCTGCGGTCCCGGGCGCAACCGAAGAACTGAAATGGGGCATGCCGGCCTATTCTTATCGGCGGATATTGGTGATTTTTGGCGGATTCAAAAAACATGTCGGTTTTTATCCGACGACATCCGCGATGCGCGCTTTCACCAAGGAGCTGGCGAAGTTCAAGACCGCCAAGGGTTCGATTCAGTTTCCTTTGGATAAGCCGCTCCCGCGTTCACTAATTCGTCGGATCACCGTGTTTCGAGCGAGGGAGAGCATGGAGAAAGACGGAAAGTGGAAATCGTAGCAGATGTGATCTGGCTGAGCCCTGGAGCAGATGATTGCCCGCTTGCCTCGGACGCAGGTGCGGGGGACAAGTACCGGGCTGCGAGCACGCAGCAACGGTGCTAAACATGCGAATAGACGCGAACGGAGAGGGGAATCAGCAGTGAACAGTTAGTGGCGGGTTCAAGGTCCTTCGATCCGGCGAGATTTCTGGCCACAAGAAGTCACAAAAATTCACAAAGAAACGTCCCTGTTGCTTGCGGCCTCCTTAAACGTTTCCGCGAACGCGGCCCGATGACACCGGTCAAAAGAGGTTAACCCATTCTTCCCATGATTAAATACCGGGACATCGCATTCGTTGCCTATGTGGTCAACAACATGGCCAGGTCGCGTAAGTTTTACGAAGGCGTGCTTGGTTTGAAACTGGCGCGCAAATTTTCGAAGGACTTTGTGGAATATGATATCGGCCGCGGGACGCTCGCGCTGGGCCACGCCCCAAAATTTATTAAACCCTCGCGCAACGGCAGCTCGGCGGTGCTGGAGGTGGATGATTTGGACGCTGCGGTTGAGCACCTGAAGAAGGAAAAAGTTAAATTCGCGGTCGGGCCCGTCGACAATCCGATTTGCCGTATGGTGGGGCTCCGAGATCCGGATGGGAATTTCATTTCGCTGCACCAGCGCAAGAAAATGAAATCGAAGTTACGTTGATTCCCTTCCGCAGAACCCCGGAATTTTTAACCACTAATGATTTCGCCAAAAGGGGAGGCGAAATCTACAAGCACCCCTCCGACTAATCGTCTCCGGTTTTGGTTCGAAGGAGTCCGCTAATCGCGGACTGCAGAAATTTTCACACCAAGAACGCTGAGTTAGCGAAGGCCCCGAACCAAGTATCATCCCTTCGTTTCCTTTGCGACCTTGTTGTAAGAATTAAGCTCCGTTCTCTCCGTTACCTCCTGTTCAAATCATCTTTTTCCCCAACGTCTTGTCACTTGGTACTTGGCCCTTCCCACTTATCTCACAGGAAAATTATCCAGTGCGTTCCTTGTCGGAGCGATCGCGTGAACGGGCAAATTTCGGGAAGTGCGGCCGGGCGTAAGCGAGTAATTTCGAGGCGGATTGGTGCACCATTTCCTGGCGGGTTTCGATCGTCAGTGCCGGCATCAGCGGAGGCTCAAATTGAGAGTCGATTCCGGTGACCTGCCGGGCGGTACCTGCAGCAGCGCTGGCATAGAGACCTTTTACGTCGCGTTTCTGGCAGACCGCGAGAGGCGTGGCGACATGGATGAGCGAAAGATTTTCCGGACCGACGATCTCCGCGATTAAGCGACGGTCTCTTTCCCTGGGAGTGATAAATGCAGCGACCACAATCAAGCCGCTCTCCAAGCCCAGGCGTGCCACTTGGGCTGCGCGGCGAATATTTTCGTGCCGGTCTTCGTCGCTAAACCCCAAGCCTTTGGACAAGCCGCTCCTGAGTCGGTCACCGTCGAGCAGCAGAGGATTCGTCTCCGTCCCGGTGCGAATGCCGGTGCACAATGCATTTGCCAGCGTACTCTTACCTGCGCCGGAAAGGCCAAAGAGCCAAAAGACGTAGCCGTTCTCGGACGTCGCAGAAAAAGGATCCGACGCTTGTTTGATCTCCAGAATTTTCGCCATCAGCGATGACGAAGACGATCTCCTTTCATCGTTCGTTACACCAGGAGAAATATTTTTCCCTGAAACTTTCTCTAAAAATGCGGTCCTATTTTGAAGGCCGATGAAAACCTAAATCCCCGGATAACGTCTTTTGGAGAAACATGCTCACTCAACAGAAGCACAAAATAGTCATCACCGGGACCGGTCGCGCGGGTACCACGTTGCTCGTCGAACTATTCACCGGGTTAGGTTTGGATACGGGCTATACGCAGTCCACTTTCCGCCGTGACTATCACGACCATTGCAAGGCGGGTCTGGAGCGCGACATCGAAGACCCCGAGGCGCCTTACATCGTCAAGAATCCAAATCTATGCGAGCTTCTCCCTTCAATTCTGGCTCATGGGGAAACGGTGATCGATTACGCCGTGATACCGGTTCGCCAGTTGGACCAGGCGGCGAAGAGTCGGATTCGAATCGGGGGAAATGGCCGGGTCCCCGGAGGACTCCACGGAACCGCCGACCCCCTTAACCAAAAAGCAGTGTTGGCGGAGAATTTCCACCAGCTCGTGGAGACATTGACCGCCTATGACATTCCGCACGTCTTCCTTCACTTTCCACGATTTGTGCAGGATGCGCGCTATACGTACTCGAAGCTTTGTCCGATCCTGGGTGACATCAGCTATGAGCACTTCGAAGAGTGTTTCCAGCGCGTGGCCAAACCGGAACTGATTCACGCGTTCCCGGAATCACAACCCACGGATGCCGGTGCGCCGGCGAAGGCGTTTCACCGCAGTTCCTGGCGGAAGCGAGTGCAGCGACGGGTCGCGAGAGCGACTGGTTTTCTATCGTGTTTTGCCTTGGGCTTTTGGGCGCCGTGGTTACCCCAGAAAACCTCCGGCGTGGCAAAACCGCCGATAACCGATTACCGGGCGGATGTTGATCACCTTAAACATTTTTTTTCCCGGCCTCCGCGCCCGGCGATTGCCGGAAATGGTTCACTTCGGCAGACACTGGATCGTCCGTTGCCAACCGGATTTCATCGTTTCATGCCGGGAAATATTTTTCACGCACCCCCGGGCCTGAGGGCGATCAGATTTACGACAACGAATCCATTTTCAAGGAACGCTTTTCGCCTGGATCCGGATGTGTCGCCGGGACAGGCCGTATTTAGCAGCGAATTATTTATGCGATAAGCGGCTTAAGCGGCACTTTGGCTTTCGTTCATACGCTTGACCGGGCCCGTTGGAGAAATGCATCCAACGTCGCCGACATGCTTTTTCGGACACAAGTGAAGCGTGAAAGATGAAAAAGAGGGCTGCTGAAAAACAAGGAAGCGTGTCGCAGATAAAACTGGCAGAGCGGCCAGGAAAATGTCCCCGGAGTCGACGTTACGAGAAGACGATGATACTGTTCCGCGAAGTTCCGGTCGATTGTACGAAGGGGAAGGGTTGATTCGGTGAGCGCTTCCAACATGCGCAGGCGCAACTCGTATTCCTCGCGTATTCTCCGGCATCGAGATCCCGCCGCATGGTAGGCGTTGTGCGCATGGATACGGTAGTGCACCAGGTACTCGTCGATAAACTGCACGTTGCCAATAATGCCGGCGCCGACTCCCAGCCACCAATCGTGGGGCAGATGTTCGGGGAAAGGCATGAGCTGTCGGGCAATCTTGGCCGACACAATCGCCGTGTGACCCACGACGCTGTTGCGATGAAGGAGACGCCGCCAGTCGTGTCCTTCAAATTTGCGTTTTTCTCCTGCACGAATCGATTGCAACCGCGATGGCGAAACACTTCGAAATTTTTTTGAGGCGTGGTGCACGAGACAGGAGTGGCCGTCCCAACAGGCTCTCATCCGAGCGAGCTTACCGGGAAGCCAGACATCATCCTGGTCGGCCAAAGCGATCCACGGACTCCTGGTCAGACTGATTGCGTGTTGGAAGTTGGCGGTGACCCCGTGCCGCGCTTGGTGGTCATAGATGCGGATACGACTGTCTTCACCCGCGTGTCTGGCTAAAATCGCAAGCGTGCGGTCAGTTGAGCCATCATCAGACACGACAATTTCTGTCACTCCTTCCTGCCGTCGTAACGAATGGAGTTGTTCGTCAATAAACCGCTCCCCGTTATAGGTGCAGAGAGCGATGGAAAACGGATTGGATTGGCTCCACATAATCGATGGCTGGATCCCTAGACGGCAAAACAACCAAAGTGTTTCCTTCGAACGTAGGAATTTTAACCACTAATGATTTCGCCGAAGGGAGGCGAAATCTACGACGTCCCCTGCGACTAATCGTCTCCGGTTTTGAATCTGAGGAGTCCGCTGATCGCGGCCTGGATTGTCTTCGATTGAGGTAGCACTGACCGTTTTGCTTGCACGTAGGTGCCGGACAATCGCCCCAAGCGCGGGCTGGTGGACGATCCCTGGGAGGTGAGCGCACCTCAACAGGGCGTACCGGGACGCGAGCACGCGGCAACGGTGCTTGCCTCGCACGCAGGTGCGCGGACAATCGCCCCAGCGCAGGCTGGTGGACGATCCCTGGGACGCGAGCACGCTTCAACAGGGCGTACCGGGATGCGAGCACGCATCAACGGCGCTGATAGTTTCGCTGAATGGGGAGACGAAACTTTAAGAGCCCCTTCGACCATGGCGTGTTTTCAAACCCTCCAATTTCCACATCCTGTCATTCTGAGCGCAGCGAAGAATCCATGAGTTCGAGAGTGACGGCATGTTCGGTGGCGTGGATGATGATGTCGCTTCGCTCGGTACCTTCGCGATGCTCAGAATGACAGAAATTGCGGGCTGCAGCGGTTTGAAAACACTCCTCCAATCTTTCCTTGCCGTTCCGAAGCGATCGCGAAGTTTAACTCAATCTCTGTGCCTTCAGTTAACCCCGGTTAGAAATTTTCAGTCTGCTCCGCCTGCGCAATTTACCGATCTAAGAAAATCCCTGTATCTGCATATCGGGAGTTATCCGATGGCGCATGTCACTTAATGGACCTAGGTTGATTCATGGAAACCGGATCATACTCCGAATGCCCGCGGCACAGTGAACGTGTGCAACGCCGCCGCGATGAGTGGATCGGCATTCAGCGGAAAGATGATGCTTCCGTGGAAGAGCCCGGTTTTCACGCAAGACAGGAAAACTCCGCTGATAGGCTGAAGCTCCTCGGGTCTGTTACGCTTCAGCCTGTTGGCGAAGAAAAGGAAATGTAGGGGCCGACGCGTCCGATCCGCCCGGCCCTACTACAAAAATCGGTGCGCGAAATGATTATTAACCCACTACACCCATGTTCCGGACCGCCAAACAACTCGAAGGCTACTCCCTTCACGCGAAGGACGGTGAAATTGGGCACGTGACGGATCTCTATTTTGAGACCCTCCACTGGGGCTTGCGCTATTTCGTCGTGGATGCGGGTTCCTGGTTAAAGCAGCGATCAGTCCTGATTTCTCCTGAGGCCATCTACATGCCGGAATGGGATCGACGTCTCTTGCCGGTCGATCTTACACGGGACGAAGTGCGCGACAGTCCTGGCATCGAGACCGATAAACCTGTCTCGCGCCAATACGAGGAGGCTTTGCGCAGGCATTACAATTGGCCGCCGTATTGGGGCGCCGTCGATGGCGGCGGTACAGCAGGCTTCCCGCCGGAAGTTCCCATTTTGCCCGCCCAACCGAGGGAGGAACTGGAACTCAAGGGCGACCCGCATCTGTTTAGCGTCAATGCGGTGGTGGGGCATCATGTTGCGGCTGACGACGGAGAAATTGGGCATGTGGAAGACGTGCTGGTCGACGCCGAACGTTGGATCGTCCGGTATTTCGTGGTCGCCACACGCAATTGGTGGCCGGGAAAAAAAGTCCTCCTTTCACCGTGGTGGTCCTCGGATCTCGACTGGCCGCGGCGCCGAATCACCATGGATCTTAAGCGCGACACCATCAGGAACAGTCCGCCCTACGATCCTGAAAAAACTTTCACCGCGGAAGCGTCAGGGGAATTGCACGATTACTACGGAAGCCCGCGCCATCGAACTGAACAAAGCAGCAATCCATTCGCGAAGCACCGGTGACCGCAATTCAGTGGTAGGGCGGATTATCCCTAATCCGCCGCGAGGCACGCACGACGCCTCAGATTTCGTATCGCATAAACATAGATGAATTCAAAGCGATTTGGGCGATTTGCACCAGCTCATAGCCCGAGACCGCCGAGCCCCAGCTCGGCCGCCTGGCTGTGTCTTTAGAGCGAATATTTCACACCCGGATGCGAAACGAAGTCATGCTGTTTACCTGTAGCACGCTCCGGGAGGAGCGGGACCCTGCGCTCTCCATCGACAGGCTCAGGACCTTGAGCGAGGCCGAAAGGCCGCGCAGGGCTACATCGCCACGTAGCCTGGTTCCTTCGCAAGCAGGTGTGAAATATCCGCGCTGACCCCGGAGTCTGTCGTTGCGTCCCGACCAGGGTTAGCGCCCCCAGCTACAACAGGAAAATCCGGCCACAGTTTTTATGAAAGCGGTCTAACAATCCGTTAAAACCGGATCCCGCCATGCCGATTAAGCTGTTTTCGTTTTCGGCATGGCGGGAAGGGTGACGTTTTCCGGTGTCCCCCTAAGGTTGGCCGTGATGAACCGGCTGTGAAATTTCCTTTAGCGCTTCTCCGGACAACGCCATGCCGACGTCCACCGCGAGATCTCCGAGCGAAACGATACCCACCAGTTTTTTCTCGCGGTTCAGCACAGTCAGCCGTCGGACCTGTTTCACCTCCATCAATCTTGCTGCCACCTCAACGTCCTGGTCGTCGAAGGTGGAGACGAGTTCAGAAGACATGATCGTCCGAACCTTTGTCGACGCCGGGTCGCGAGCCTCGGCCAGACCACGAATGACAAGATCCCGATCCGTGATCATTCCCGTCAGCCGGTTGTTTTCACAGACGGGCAGGGCACCCACTTCGAGTTCCCGCATCATCCTCGCCGCATCGGCCAGGCTTGCGTCCGGTTTGATGCATTCGGGCTGCGGGGTCATCACGTCGCTGATTTTCATAATGAGCATCCTAGCCATCATTCAATCGATCGCCATCCGGGGAAGTGCGGATGATCGTACCCAAGAGCCGCCCCTTCGCGTATGGGGCGTGGGAGAAGTTTCGCCACGAGTGATTCCACCAACCCGGATTTTTTTGCCCGCTAAACACGCGAATAGACGCGAAGCTGAAGTAACAAGGGACAAGTGCCAGGTAACAAGAGCCGAAATCCTGAAGCAGAAATTTTAACGCGGAGGTCACGGAGAGCGCGGAGAAAACTCAATCTCCAGTCCGCGATGAGCGGACTCCTTCGAACCAAGCCGGAGACGATTAGTCGGAGGGGTATTTTAAAGTTTCGCCTCCCTATTTTGGCGAAACTATTAGTGGTTAAATATTCCGTGTCTTGTCGGTTTGGTGGCGCCGGCGTTCTTCGCTCTGGCGCACGATCTCGCCCATGTCGGCGGCGGGGCGGATTTCCCACGGGCCGAATTTGGCGCCGGGATGTTTAGAGAGCAGCTCGACGGCGTGGTTCAAGTCGCGGGCTTCGAGGATTAAGATGCCTCCGAGTTGTTCCTTGGTTTCCGTGAATGGGCCATCGGTGGCGACGACCCTGCCGTTGGTGTAGCGCAGCGTCATCGCCGTGTTCGGAGGCTGCAGCCCTTCGCCGCCGGCAAAGTGGCCATTGGCGCGAAGTTCTTCATCATAGGCGAAACAGCCGTCCATCATCGCGTTCATTTCAGATTCTGGAAGGGAGCCGAATTTGTTGTGATCAATATAGCCGAGGCAGATGTATTTCATGATTGGAATGGTTAACGTGCTGGAATTTGGCGCCGTTCATCAACTAGTCGATTTGCCGGGGCGCTTTTCGACACGTCGTCGAAAATAAAAATTCCGTTGGTAGGGGCCGTTGCCCTCAACGGCCTTCCGGAAACTCTCGCGCAACATAAAATTATCTCCGCTACCAATCCAACTTCAAGACGGGGATGGATATTCCAACGTCATCTTTCTTGATTCCGCCCCGGGTGGATACTGGCACCAGTTTGGGCCACAGGCCGACTTTCAAATTGGTTGACCGAAGCTTCTTTGAGAAAATTAATCCTCCGGTGATTGGAGAAAATTTCGCGTCCTTTTTTGCTGCTTCGGCACGGCGGGTTGCTTCTTCCAGATCGTGAAGGAACGACGAGATCTTAACCACGATTGGTTCCAGATATAATATTTCTCCCTCGGTAGGCTCAAGGAGCGGCTTTTCCTGAGCAGGGGGTTCAGGAGAATAATGGTAATCGTTTTTCAGGGCAGTTTTCCAATCACCAGTCTCGGCATACGTTATTTCCGCGCCGGCGGAAAATAGTGAGGCAACAATTATAATTCCAAAACGGCTCACCATGGTAGTGCGTGGTTAATTCCGAAAATAGTGAAGTGCGGTACAAACGGAATCTTTATCGATTATCGTTTCTAAACGAGGAACCTGGCTTGATCACGAACCCGCCAACTGGCGGAGATTTTTTAACCACTAGTGATTACCCACGAAACACACGAATGGGCACGAAATTATCCAGCCGGTAGGAATCTTTACACGAAGAACGCCAAGTTCACAAAGTTAAGAATTTCACCCTTCGCTTCCTTTGCGGCCTTGGTGTAAAACTTCCCCATTGTTTTTTGTTTCAGGTCCCTCCCGTTATGGGCAAGACCCTTGTTACTTGATCCTTGCTCCTTGATACTTAGTTCGGGCTCCGGCGCTTGACGCCCGGGATTCCCTGTGTGAACTTCAACCCATGGAAACACGGACAATGAAAGTCCTTGGTCAGCTGCAGAAAAGCCCCTGGCAGCGTTTCGTCCGGCTGCAACGTACCTCTGCTCAATTGGCTAAAGGACGCGGGCAACCCAAGGGTGTTTTTCGTTTTTCCAGTCACGAAGCCTGCGACACATGGACGGCGAACCTGAACCGTCACGCGAAGTAACCCGCGTTCCCAACGAAGCGGATATCGTTTCGCTGGCCCGCGAACTTAACCGACTGGGCGTGGCCTACGTCGTGGTTGGTGGTTTCGCGATCAATCGCCTGGGATTCGTACGAGCGACCGAGGATATCGATTTGTTGATCGCTCGTGATCGGAACAATCAAAGTTTGGTTAAGCGAGCGTTGGAGATTCTTCCTGACCGCGCCATTCGCGAACTTGGCGACGAAGACCTGGCGGAATGGGTCGTGGTTCGGGTGAACGATGACATCACTGTCGATTTAATGACCGAGGCGTGTGGCGTGCGATATGAAGACGCTGCGAACGGAATCGAAATCGAAACCATTGAGGGCGTTCCCATTCCCTTTGCCAGCGCTGAGCTCATGTTAAAAATGAAACAGGGTACGCGCGACAAAGATGCTGCCGATCGCAGTTTTCTGCAGCAGCTTATCCGGACAAAAAAGACGAAGTAATGCGGATTGGGATGGGTTGTCTTCGATTGAGGGTAGGACTTGACCGTTTGCGCCGCACACAGGTGCGCGGACAATCGCCCCAGCGCAGGCTGGGGGACGATCCCAGGGAAGCGAGCACGCCTCAACAGGGCATGCCGGGATGTGAGAACACAGCTACGGTGCTTGCTCCCGCTCAGACCCAGCAGCCACAAAAAGCGCAAAAGCCGCAAAAGAGAACCAAGCAATTCGTCCGGTCCGAGTTATTTTCGCGTCTGTTTGGCCCACATGCTTCTTTTGGGAAACCAACATTCGGCGAAGAAACGCTGCACGCTTTATTCTCTCCTGCAGCCCCTGTGTCAGCCCTCGGTGCCCTCTGTGGAATCTGTCTTCGCTCGGAAATGCATGAATTTGGATTCCTGAGAACACTACGGATTGATAGTAACTCTAATTTACTACATTTAAGTAGTCACTTGACGTTACTACCATAAAATAGTAAGATGCTTACATGAATTATCCTGTCGATACTCCGGCCCAGGCACGTGCGATATTGAAGTCGCTGCGCACGGCCAAAGGTTTAAGCCAGGCGAAGGTTGGCGAGCTCATGGGGGTTAACCAAAAACGGATTGCCCGGATTGAGTCAGCCCCTGGGCGGACGAGCCTGGCCCAAGTGGCGAAGCTCGTCGCCCTTTTGGGTGGGCGGCTGGTCATCGATGACGGACGCACCGACTCCAGGAAATCGAACGCCACCTGGTAACCATGGCTACCTCACTCATTGTCTGGATGAACGGCCGGCGCGTAGGTGTCTGGGCGCAATCGAGAGGAGCCGCGACTTTTCAATATGACCCCACGTGGGTTGAATCATCAGACCGGCGGCGTTTGTCGCTGTCGCTGGACTTCCAGCCCGACAATGCGTCGCACAAGGGCGCTGTGGTAACCAACTACTTTGATAATTTGCTTCCGGACAGCGAAGCCATCCGCAAGCGCTTGCAAAGCCGCTTCGGCACCGAATCGCGAGACGCTTTCGATCTGCTCGCCGCCATCGGGCGAGATTGTGTCGGCGCAGTTCAACTTTTGCCTGAAGGTGAAACACCGGTGGACGTCGAGAAGGTGAAGGCAGAGCCGATCGACGATGCTGACGTGGAAAAAGTGATCGGCGCATCCTTGTCGGAGGGCCGCGTCCTCGGTCAGGCTGACGAAGAGGAATTTCGAATTTCAATTGCAGGCGCCCAGGAAAAAACCGCGCTCCTCCGCTATAAAAATCGCTGGTGTCGCCCGCTGGGCGCCACCCCGACCACGCACATTTTCAAGCTCCCGCTGGGGCTGGTAAGCAACATGCAGGTCGATATGAAGGACTCGGTGGAGAATGAGTGGCTCTGCCTGGAGTTGATGAAAGCCTTCGGACTCGAAGTGGCAAAAACCGAGATCAGTCAATTCGGTGCGCGCAAAGTTTTGGTGGTCGAGCGCTTTGACCGGGTGTGGCAGGGGAAAAAATGGATCGCCCGCCGGCCGCAGGAGGATTTTTGCCAGGCCTTGGGCGTAGCGGGCCAGAAGAAGTACGAAACGGATGGTGGTCCCGGCATGGCAGACATCTTTCAGGCCCTGGCATTCAGTGCCGAGTCGGCGCGCAACCGCCGCGATTTCGCCAAAGGCCAGTTACTCTTCTGGCTGATGGCCGCGACCGATGGTCACGCCAAAAATTTCTCGCTCTTTCACGAACCGGGTGGGGCCTATCGCATGACGCCGTTCTACGATGTGCTCTCGGCTTGGCCCATCATCGGTGCGGGTCCGAATCGGCTCGCTTGGCAGAAAGCTACGCTGGCCATGACAGTCCGGGGCAAGAATCCCCATCGCAAATTGAAGGATATCAAACCACGACACTGGCAGATCGTTGCGAAGCAAGCTGGCTTGAGTGATGCGGATGGGTTGATCAACGAAATCTTGCAAGCGGTGCCGAAGGCGCTGGCGACCGTAGGAGCAATCGTGCCGAAGGGTTTTCCGGCTCGGATCACGGACAAGATTTTCGAAGGGATTGAACAACAGGCCAAGGTTCTCGACGCCGGTTGAATTGCGCACCGTCTGATCGCAAGTTCTCGATTCAACGGTAACGGAGATTTTTTTAACCACTAATGATTTCGCCGAAAGGGGAGGCGAAATCTATGACGTCCCCTGCGACTAATCGTCTCCGGTTTTGGATCTGAGGAGGCAGCTAATCGCCGCCTGGATTCTCTTCGATTGAGGTAAGACTTGCTCGTTTGCGCCGCAGGCAGGTGCGGGGACAATCGCCCCAGCGCAGGCTTGCGGACGATCCCTGGGAAGCGAGCACGCTTCAACAGGGCATGCCGGGATGCGAGCACATATCAACGGTGCCTCAACTCGTCGTCCTGGGGTGTCATCCTGAATGCAATGAAGGATCCATCCGTATGGTCAAAAGCCGAACGTCGAGGGTCGAAGGCTCGTGAATGTAGCAGCCGTGGTGACACGGCTGACCCAAAAATTCGCGATCAAATTGGAATGGGCGCCGCCATCCTACTGATCAACTTGAAGGATCCGTGCCTTCGACCTTCGTCATTCGACATTTGTCCCTTCGCTTCCACCCACGGCTTACAGCTCACGTCCCACTTCACTATCTGTTTGCGCCGATCTGATCGGCTGTTCAAAAACTGATTCGGGCCACCGGGCGTTGCCGTCTGCAACGCGAATCTTGAAAATACAATGAAGTCTCATGCACCATTGCCCGATTCCGCCGCACAGGGGGAATTTCTGACGCTAAAGTCTGTCTTCAAACTTCTCGATGCGACTATCCTCGTACTGATTTTGACCGCAGCACTTTTTTCTGGGGATACATTTATTATGCCGTCTTTACTGAAACCGTCGGCGTGCCTTATCACGGGATTGAGCTGCCGATGCAGGATTACTTGGTGGCAAGTTGGCAGGGAGTAATCCCCGTGCTTTTGCTCGTTACGGTCGGACTGTGGCTCCTTCATGGGTTGGATTTTGGCGCCTACAAATTTGGAAACTGGCTGCGCAAAAAAATCCCGAATAAAGACGAGGCAATGATGAATCGATGGGTTGAACCTCCCTATTTGAAGTTCGCGATGGCAATGACAGTGGCCGTGGCGGTGCTGTGGGGAGGTGTTATCATTGTCCTTTACCAAGCTCAAAAAGAGGGGCGGAATATTTTAAAGGCGAAAATTGAGACGGTGATTAGAGATTCAAACGGCCATCCGATCGAAGGCCGCTTCATTTATCTTCGCGATTTCGGCAGTGCTCTTCTGGTGAGGGAAATGAGTCCAGATTTGAAAGACGTCGTTGGCAGCCGTTGGTTCAAAGCGGGAAGTTACACCGGCTACACATTGCTCGAAGCAAAGGCGGAAACGTCTGCCATTGCCCCTTCACCTGCGAAATAATGCGGCCCAATCCAAACTTTCGGAATTTTTAAAACTCCTCACTTCGTGGCCAAACCAGCCAAAAACAAAAGAACCGCTTTACCTGTCATCAAGGACTACACGGGTTTGGTGGGCGGCATCGGTGAATTGCTCGAAGCAGCCCGACGTGCCAGTGCGCGTGCGGTTAATGCATTCATGACAGCGACCTATTGGGAAGTCGGTCGGCGCATCGTGGAATTTGAGCAAGGCGGCGAAAAACGAGCTGGTTACGGTGAAGAATTGCTGGTTCGCCTGGCAGATGATTTGACGGCTCGGTTCGGTCGCGGGTTTTCTCGATTTAACCTAGGACGTTTTCGCCAGTTTTACGTTTCGGCATCGGTGGAACAGATTCGAGCGACACTGTCGCTCAAATCATCCCCAATCCCGATTCGTTCGACAGTGTCGCTCGAATTGCCGGCCCAGGAAATTAACCAGACGGCGTCTGGCATATCCGCCCAGCCACTCGCTCTGCCCGACCTCGCCCGCGCGTTCCCGCTGCCTTGGTCACATTACGTTCTGCTGATCAGTCGCGCCCGCTCGCCCGAGGCCTTCGCCTTCTACCACGCCGAGGCCCTGCGCGGCGGCTGGTCGGTGCGCCAACTCCAGCGGCAGATGGACAGCCAGTTCTACGAGCGCACCGGCCTCTCGCGCAACAAGGCCGCCATGCTCGTCAAGGGTGCCAAGCCCGAGCCCGGTGATGCCGTTAGTGCCGATGACGAAATCCGCCACCCGCTCGTCTTGGAATGCCTCGGCCTGCGTGACGAATACTCCGAGACCGATTTGGAGGACGCCCTCATTCGGCACCTCGAAACGTTCCTGCTCGAACTGGGCAACGACTTCGCCTTCGTTGGCCGCCAGCGCCGGCTCCGCATCGACGACGAATGGTACCGCGTGGACCTGCTCTTCTTCCACCGCCGTCTGCACTGTCTGGTGATTTTCGATTTGAAACTCGGCCGGTTCAGCCACGCCGACGCAGGACAGATGCACTTGTATTTGAACTACGCACGCGAGCATTGGGTCCAACCCGGAGAAAACCCACCCGTCGGTATTATCCTTTGCAGCAGCAAAGGGGAGGCCCTCGTGCGTTACGCCACTGAAGCCCTGCCCACCAAGCTGCTCGTCCGGGAATACCTCACCGCGCTGCCGGATGAAAAAGTTCTTTCCGCCGAGTTGGAGAAGACGCGCCGGCAACTGGAGTCTCGGAAATGAGCGTGACCGGAAAACAACCCATGACGACGATCAGTCGGCATACACTTTTTAAGGATTCACTCCGATTGGTTTTGAGTGAATCCATTCCTGGGCAAAATCAGGGTCATCCTCTTGTCACCTGGCACTTGATACTTGTCACTTTTCCCCTCTGCCCTCTCCGCGAACTCCGCGTTAAAATCTGCGGCTTTTCATTCAGCGCGCATTGGTGGTTCCAAATTTAAGATTATGCTCCCGGTTTTTTCAGGCTGATGTGAAATCCCATTTCTTTACGGGGTGTGACTGGTGGGTTGAGTAGCGGGCGGAGCTTCTCGTAAACGTCGCGGAGAATTACATCGTGGGTAACGAGCTTCTTGTCGATTTCGGCGAGCCGCTTGATCACGGTTGCGTGCGTTAATAATGCCTCCCGCATTTGAATGAAGGCACGAACAACAAAAAGGCTCATCTGCACTGCGCGAGGGCTGCTTAATACCGTCGCTGCCATCAGCGCTCCATGTTCGGTGAAAGCCCAAGGAAGTTTGCGAAGGCCGCCATGGCGTGAACTTGTCGCGTCATGTGATTGGTTTTGGACATCGGGTTGTTTGTCAGCTGTTTCTAGACTTGATGTCGCAGATTGCGATATCAAGTTGGCGTATTCTTCACGCGTGAGTTGAAAGCGGAAGTCTATCGGGAAACGGTTCGCGTTGCGCTTCACCGCTTCGTTAAACCTCGAGGTAGTCACAGCGTAAAGTCGGGCGAGATCACTATCGAGCATGACGCGGTGACGCCGGACGCTGTGAATAGTCGGTAGATCGTTTTTCATGGGCCAGTATTTTCTCGCTGCTAACGGCGGCGGCGTGGCCCGCAGATCAGTAGGCGTAACAAATCGACAGATACGAGTCGAAAAATTCAGGACGTGAAGCCTGAGCTCTACTCACGAATGATTCCTCCGTTCTCTCCGTTCCCTCCTGTTTAATAATCAGAGTCTTTTCGTGGAATCATGCCTCGACCTTCGACCTTAGGCTTTCGACATTTTCCAATCAGCCTCCTGCGCCTTGCCCCTCCTCCTTGTTCCCTTCCTCGCCCTGTTCCCCGGCCCCTTCGCTTCCTTTGCGACCTTGGTGTAAACTTTCCTCCACCTTCGCGTTAAATCTGGTCTCTGCAGATTTCCATTTCGCGTCCTTTTGTGTGTTTCGTGCCGTTGCTGCGTGCTCGCATCCCGGTACGCCCCGTTGAAGCGTGCTCGCTTCCCAGGGATCGTCCGCCAGCCTGCGCTGGAGCGATTGTCCGCGCACCTGCGTGCGAGGCAAGTGGGCAAAAAATCTGAATCGGCTCCCTTGCTTGCCGCGCCGAAGCCTTGCGCGAAGGCGGGTTACTTGATACTTTTCGGAATGGGTCGCCGCTACCGTCGTAAGAGGGCTGATATTTTGGACATCATTCCGCCGTTGGCCGGACTGTTCGTGCTTCGCGGTCTTTTGCTCCTGCTGATTTTGGCGGTTAGCGCCAATGCCCAGGTCCCCGCAGGCGCGACGAAGCAGGAAGTGATCGATCTGATCGGTTGGCCAACCAGCACATCAAAGGCGAGCGCCCGTGAAATCCTGAACTATCCCGACTTCACGGTGGTGATGGAGCAAGGGCGCATGACGAGTCTTCAGTTCGACGATAGAGCCAGTCCTTTTTCCAAAACAGCATGAATCCTCACCACGTTGCTCTTTTGCTGGCCGTCGGGGCGGTACTCCTGTTCGGCGTGATGATTGTAGTGATTGTGTATTGGCTGAGGTGGCAGCGGAAAACAAAGTGGCCCTTTAAAAACGACGACAAATTGTTGCGAGGACCAGGCGAGGAATTAAAACGGAAGATCACATCTCTCGATGAAAACTTGGTGTCCGAGGCTATTGCAGGCATCTGCGGCGGACTTCTGGCTTTCAGTTTCGTCGGCCCTATTATTACAAAGGTCGCTGGCGTAAGCTCAGCGGGAGCACTTACCTCAGCGCTGACAGCGCTGCTCATTTGCTATTCAATCAGCGGTTGGCGAATCGCTCGAATTTGGAAACGAAGACAAAACTGTTATCTCGGCTGGTACGGGGAGCGTTACGTGGCCGAATGGCTTGAGCCGGTGAAACTGCAGGGCTGGCGAGTATTTCATGACGTGCCCTTCGAAAACAACGGAAAGAAGTTCAACGTTGATCACGTGGTGGTGGGCCTCGGCGGGGTGGTGGCAATTGAGACTAAGAGTCGACGGAAGGGGAAAGCCCGCCCTGGAAGGAAAGACAGCGAAGTATGCTTTAACGGTCGCAGTCTCGATTGGCCGTGGGGAGAAGATACCCACGGGCTCGATCAAGCGGAATGGAATGCAAGGTGGCTCTCGGATTGGATCGACGCCGAGGTTGGCGAACAGGTGCGAGTTTCGGCGGTGCTGGCGATCCCGGGCTGGTGGTTGGAGAACAAATTTACTCATGAATCGCGACCCTGCCAGGTCGTGAATCCGAAATGGCTTCCCGGGTTTTTCGCAAAAAAGGGACCAATAATAACGCCAAAACAGGTGGACCTCATCTCCCGCCGTTTGGAATCTCGCTGCCGTGACGTAGTAGAGTAAGAAACGTGCCTTTTCTTGATCCTTGATCCTTGTCACTTGTTACTTCCCCAACGGCGACTTCACCACGCCGACCTGTCCGAGCTGCGGAGTGAAAATGCTCGTTCGCACCGCCACGAAAGGCCGCAGCGAAGGCGGAGATTTCTACGGCTGCCGTAACTACCCGCGCTGCAAACAGAGTTTCAAAATAGCGTCGTTCACTTGAGCGCTTGCCGCTTTTCGTCTCTTCGGTTGTCTTGGTGCAACTCGCGTGTTCCGCCGAAAAATGAAGAGTCAAAAAACGACGAAAAAATACTCACTGTATTCCGGAAAGACTTAATGAACGTTGATCGCTAGTTATGCTCCTTAAAATCGCAGAGTTCCGGCAGCGAATTGCTTTCGATATGGACCAGCTCGTCGCGGACCTACAACAGTTGACCAACCGAAAAACCTTCGAGGAGGAGCAGTCTTGGAGGGTGTCACTCCCAAAGGTAAGTCGGGCTTTTTCCGACAAGGCTTTTGAGAACCTCGATCTGTTTTTCGGCGACCGTGGCAACCTCGCGCTTGAGTACAACTTGCCTGGTGGCACGGGTTGGGCGGACATGGTTCTATTGGGACAACATAAGCAAAAGCCCGCGGCGGTCATAGTAGAGCTCAAGGATTGGGTTACCCAAGGTGACCAGCCGGGTATGGCAGAAGGGTTGATGCACCGGCACGGCCGAAGCGAGGGCCATCCCTCCGACCAGGTCCGTGGATACACGGAATGGTGCCGCAACTTCCACTCGGCAGTTCAGGACCGGGGCGCGTCAGTGGATGGATGCGTGATCTTCACTAAGGATTCTTACTACCACTCATATAGTCTTCCGCCCAATGACGGGCTGACCGTGTCCTTTCCCTGCTTCTCCCTCGAAAAAAGGGATATTTCGAATCGTTTGCCGGACTATTTCCGTTCGCGCCTGACGGAACCGGATCGGGACTTCGCCGAGGCGTTTGAAAAAGGGGTCTATAAGCAATCTCGCGGTTTTGTTCAACAGATCGGCTCGCAAATCCTACATCCGGATCAGAGCCCATTCGTGCTTTTGGACAACCAGCGCCGGGCCTTTGCCTTAGTGAGGGCGCGGGTGGCGCAGGCGGTGTTAGGTACAAAGCCGAAGAAAACGGTGATTCTAGTCGAAGGTCCGCCGGGTTCCGGCAAATCCGTGGTTGCGGCAAAAATCTGGGCATCTTTGGCGGTCGATGAAGATCTGCCGGAAGGAAATATTGTCGTCACAACAACCTCTGCCAGCCAGGCTTCGAATTGGAAATTTCTTTTCCGTAAGGCGGCGGGAAACCGGGGCGCGTCAGGTGCCGTGGTCTCTGCTACAGGCTACACGCCGCTTACCACAGGCCAATATGGTTCGCTGAGGACGCGTTACCCGACCGCCTTCAAGAAGGAGCGAGAATGGCGGGACAATATGGACATGTTGCGGTCGCTGGGGCCAACGTTTCGTAGTGGATCGAGGGACAATGAATTTCTCGTATCAATCGTCGACGAGGCCCATGCGTTGATCAATCCAGAGCACGTCGAAGGCGTGGGACAGTTTGGATTTGCGACCGCATTTGGCCCGCAGGCCTATCACATCATGCGTGCGTCAACGGTGACGGTTTTTCTTTTGGACTCTCGGCAAGGATTTCGAGACCGGGAGAACACGACTGTCACCGACCTTAAGCAATGGGCCGCAGAACTTGAGGTCGAAGTATTCGAAGAAATCAGTCTTGCGGGCAGTCAGTTCCGATGCGCGGGCTCAAAGCCGTACACCGACTGGGTCGACTCTTTTCTCGGATTTTCTCAGCTGGAATCGTTTGGGCCGGAAGCCGCCGACCGGGATCCGAAAGTCGTTCCGTTTGTTTATCAGGAATCGGTTTCGCACGCTGTGGAGCGAGCTGCGGAAGGGCAGAGTGCGTACGTCCCTGGAAAACCAAAGATCGTAGGGCGATTTTCGCCGTTTCAAGTTGAGATGTTTAATACACCTGCCGAGGTGGAATCCGCCTTGCGCTCAAAGGTGAGCAAAGGAGACACGGCCCGGCTGCTTGCGAGCTATGCTCGAAAATGGAAGACGGAGGGCGTGGCACTTCCACACAGTCTTCCACTCGAGTTGATGGATTTTCACGAGCCAATCCACGATCAGGCTGGGATTTCATATTGGAGTAAAATTTGGAACTTCGTTCCAAACGGGAGCGACTATACGCATTTCGTCCAAGCGCCAATCGGTTCGATGATGACTCACGATCAGCTTTGCGAGGTTGGGTGTCCGTACGCAGTACGCGGATTTGATTTCGATTACGTTGGCCTGCTTTGGCTCAGCGATCTCATTTGGCGCGACGGAAAATGGACGGTTGATCCCAAGCACGTTTTCGAGCGTGGCATCAAGCGACGAATTAGCGCAGCAATCCGTGAAAATAGTCCGACCGGCCCAGCGCGTGCTCAGCTACTCCGGGCGGTTCAGGCCTCTTATCGCATCTTACTCACGCGCCCTATCAAGGGCCTATTCATTTGGTGCGAAGATGTGGCGACCCGCACCTATCTTGAAGCGACATTATGTGTGGATAAAAATTGATTGGTCCCGGACCGAAAAAGAACACGTCAGATTTTGATTCTTAGCCAAATCAGGCGGCGTTAGTCGCCTTGTTCTACTCGGAGTCATTGGCGCGATAACCGTCCTGGCGTGAGATCGTTTGTAGGCGGCTAACCGGAGACGATCAGGCGAAGGGGTCGTTGTAGATTTCGCCTGCCTTTTCGGAAAAATCTTTAGCCGTTAAAAATTTCGTGGGGTTCCCGTTCGCGTGTTTCGTGGGGTAAAGTCTGGTTCAGGTCCGGCCTGCCGGACACGAAAAAGCCTGCATCCAACTTGAAGTTGAATGCAGGCTTTTCGAATGGTGGAGGTGAGGGGAGTTGAATTCGTCAGGGAATCTCGCAGGACTCCGCACTGCACCGCACCTAGAGGAGACCGTTCGTGGGCTGGTCCTCAACTCGGCACCTCGCCGCAAGAAACAGGCTCGAATTGGTTAGGAGGTAGCGTATGGGGTCATGTCGTGACTATTGACAAAATGCCTCGGTCGGAGGGCGCGGAGACCGCGATCACCTTGCTGCACTCTGACGCGCTCAGCGATTTTCGCGGGTAAGCGGGATTGCTGGAAAGTTGAGTGCGCGAAACATTGAAAGCGTAGCAGACTCAACATTCTCGATTTTCCGCTCTGATCACCCAACTATTGGCCGCGTCGTTTGCGGTGCGCTATTGTCTCAGCGAAGCGCTTCCTTTTTCGAGGAAGGTGAACCGCACCTCCTGCACAAATTCGATCGTTTCCGATTTTTGGAAGGAGAGCGTATCATGTCCACTGTCGGATTTCTCCATCGACGCTTGCTGGAGTACTGCCGGGTGGAATCGCCATGAGGAAACGGCCGATTGGATTGATGCGAGGAATTCGGGAAGGAACTTCGTCGGCGTCGATATCGCAAAGGGCGATTTTTCCACGTTCGAAATACGGCCCGTCTTATCAATCGTGAGACGGCAGGAAATGATGACAGTGCCAGCATGTGCGTCCAATGCATTTTTTGGATACACGGGCATGGGGAAAGGCGGGATTGGTTCCGGCGGTACGATCCCCGCGGAACCATCGTCGCCCGTGCTTCCTTTCGAAGGTTGTTCGACGAACTTTATCGAGCTTAGCCCCGTTGTTTCAACGGGCATCGTTGATTTGGTCGCACATCCGATATCCAAGATAATCAACCCGCCAACGAATCCCCAAACATAAATCATCGATTTGGTGATAAACTGTCGCATATCGTCTGGAATTTTCAGCCACTCGATTCGCTGATCATCGATGGGAATATGGCTTCGCTTCTATGGACAACAAGATTGCCGGTAATTGGCGAGCTCGGATAAGAAAGATAGGATCGGGCCTTGGGGTTTGGGACTGTGGGCGTCCTGCGCGCGAGCTTGTAAGGCGGTGGAGTCCACGGATTGTGGACTGGTTTTCACGCTAAGAATGCAAAGCTCACAAAGGCTTTGGTGAGATTCACGGCAGATTGTTGGCCAAGGCTGAAAAAAGGGGGCATTTCGTGACACTTGACAGGGAAGGGCCGGGGTTTGGCTTTGTTGGTTTGTGTTCGTAACCGGATTCCAAGCACGGCTGAAGATATTTGATCGACGCGTTTGGCGCGCTCATTCCGGTTTCCTCAGTGAAACGGGCGTGCATATGCGATCGGGGCGTGTAGTTATGATTTTCGATGTCGAACTACACTTCCCTCGTTTTGGTGGATTCTGAAGATGTACCGGAAGCGAATCTGGGCTTGGTCGAGCGGCTGCCGGTTCATGTCACGCTGCTGATTGGGAAATTGTCCTCTCTTTTGCTCCTGGTTTTTCTCGCGGCATGCAGCCCGGGCGCGATGATGGAAAAGATCGCGAACCCCGAGAAAACGAAGATTGCCCGCGAATACCTGCAACGGCTGATGGATGGCGATGCTACGCTGACGAACGAACTCGAGCCCAAGCTACGCACGGGTAACGAGGTTGAACTAATGAAAAACATGCGGGCGTTGATCCCTCCGGGCACGCCGACGTCGACCGAACTGGTCGGCTATCAGGCTTTCTACACGTCGGGTCAATCGACCTATAACGTGACGTTCCAGTTCGGTTACCCCGGAAAATGGATCGTCGCCAACGCCGCCTGGCGCGAGTCCCCCAACAAACCGCGCGAACTCACCGGCATGCGGGTGACGCCTTTGGAGCATTCGCTCCAAGCGACCAACGCGTTTTCATTTCAGCACGCCGGCTTTGCTCACTACGTCATCCTCACTGGATTGATCATCGTCGCGGCCTTTACGATTTTTACCCTCGTCGTGTGTATCCGAACAAAGTTCCCGCGGCGAAAGTGGATGTGGATTATCTTCGTGATGGTTGGAGCCGGGCAATTCTCCATCAACTGGGCCACGGGGGAAACTGAGGTGAGAGTGCTGGCCTTCCAGCTGTTTGGCGCGGGGGCTTTCTCCAGTGGGCTATATGCGCCATGGATCCTTTCCGTTTCCGTGCCTCTCGGAGCGATCGCGTTCTGGTACAAACGCAAGAAACTCACGGATGCGTCCTCAGCTGTCGCCATCCCGCCTCCGCTAACGCCTGTCCAATAGACTCGATGCCAGGGGCAATCTGAAAGGGGTGTGCTTTTCCGTGTACCTTTTTGATGGCGGCAGAGGTAAAACGAGTCTGAGTTTCGGTCACTCACCCAATCAAGGTGAAGAAAAGGGTATGGCTTTGTGGTTTGTGGTGCCGGTCAGAGTGGCGGCTGGCGTGGTAGGGATAGTGCGGTTTTTATCCGTTCGACGGTATTGTTTTCACGTACATACGTTCCGGCGCTGCGAACTTGCCTCGTGGGTGACGAATTGCCTTCATTGATCTGCGTGATTGAGCTGGGCCAGCCTCGGTCACGCAACCAATCACGATGGCAGGCACCTTCATTCAAAACTCCCGCGTCGGAAGATGCAGTTACCAGCTACGGAACGATCACATCGAGGTTTCGAAGCTCACCGGAAAGAGGATCGATCTGAAGTTTCCATTGCAGACGCTTAGCTCGGAATATTCCCGGGGGAGCCGGCAGTTTCTGCACCTCTTTATCGCTCCCGGGCTCGCGTTGATCATTGGCGTGGGAGTGACGGTGTTTATTTTGGGACAGGACACCTTTCCGCATAACTTCGCCGTTTATCCCCTGATGTTGGCAGTTCTCGGCGCTTGGGGAGTGGTGCGAGCGACACCGCGCACGGAGTATTTTCAATTCTACGATCAATGGAAAAAACCGGCGTTCTTTATCGTCCGTGAGAAAGCTCAAGCCCAGGAATGCGATGCCTACGTTCGACTGCTCCTCGATGAAATCGAACGCGTGAACCGCGGAGAGAAAGGCGCGCCAACCAAAGCAGCACCGATCAGCACGGTTTTCCTCCCCCCTCCTCAGGATACTTATATTGCCCGGGAAATTCGCTGGCAGATATCACTCATCATGGGCGGCCTCGCGGTTGGTGTTCCGCTCATCCCCAAAGCGAGCGAATACTTGGGCGACCTCTTGTTTATTCAATTCGTAGTCTGCAGCCTCACCGGGCTGGTCTGCGCGTTCTTGTCGTATCAAAGCAAGGAACGTTTCCGTCACCTCGCGCTGATCGGCGCCGCACTGTCATTGCTCGCCATTTACCTATAGCGGCCCGCTGCGGTGAAGCAGGGGAGTGAAGGACCGAAGCGGAAGCGGAGAACGGTGAGCGCGCCTATTTGTTACTTTGGCTTCGTCAGCGATCATCGTGTAAACTCATCGATCTGAATCCGAATTAGGATTGGCCGCGAAAGAACGCAGAGATCACAAAAAACAGAGTATGGGATCAAACTTACGGTGCGTGCTGACATGAGCTGATCATACGATCGTCGGTAGACATTAGAAGGTGTCGCGCATGATGCTCTCGCACGAGTAAAACAATCTAAGTTTGGACCCATTCGCACGATTGACGCTTCAGTTTGATTCACGAAGAATGATGCGGTCACGCTCGGGCCAGTAGTGGACTCAATCGCAAAAATACTCTATGAAACGCTACGCACTTCTATTTTCATTCGCCGCAACGATTTTCCTTACGGGATGTGTCACGGGGCGCCGTACTTTTGCCGTGACGGTTCCAACCGGTCCCGCAGCGGCAGCGACAAAAGGCCGGATTTATATCAGTGAGGTTACCGATAATCGCGTGTTTCAAAACAAACCGTCGGATCCGTCCATTCCCTCGATTGATGGTGATGTGACCACTCTTACCGCCGTGCAAAAAGATCGAATGATTGGGCGACAAAGATCAGGATTCGGGAAAGCCATGGGCGATATCGCGCTGGCCGACAATGATACGGTAACCAAACGGGTTCGGGTGCTGGTGGAGGAAGGACTGCGTCGCAAGGGATATGAAATCAGCAACGATCCGGCGGAGGCGACATCTCTCGCCATTTCAGTAGACAACTTCTGGGCCTGGATGACGCCGGGTTTTTTTGCGCTTACCTTTGAGGTCAAGATTTCTACTTCGCTCAGCATGTCCAGTCCTCACAGCAAAACCATGATGACGGTCAAAAGCCACGGTTTGAACCACGGTCAATTCGCCAAGGATGGAAATTGGAAAGAAGCATTTGAACCCGCTTTCGACGACTACCTCACGAACCTCGGATTAGAATTGGACAAATATGCTTCGCTCCCGGGCGCAATCACACCAGTCCCTAAGCCAGCTTTTGATCTCTCCACCGAAATCAGAAAACTCGATGAACTCCGCAGAGACAATCTCATCACTGAGGATGAATTTCAGGCGCAAAAAAAGAAACTTCTGCAGGGGAATTAAAGCACGGGTGACGAAAAAGGGTCTGGAACCTGTGGTCTGTGATTAAACGAGCGGATCGGTATCCAGGTGGTTCTCGCTCGGCACCACGGTGCGAAGTAGCAGCGAAGACAGCTTTGGCCGCATCCCTGCAATTGACGCCGCCATTTGATTGTTCAAACCTGCAGTCGTCGCCTCGGGCCAGAGGTGATATCTCAATTCAATTTCATGTGCAAAAAATCCTGGAATCGTGTTGGTCAGGCCGTAGCACCTCGCCGTGATGATTTCTGAGTACAAATTGACGGAGGAATTTTTCCGAGGATATAACTTCCGAGTTCTGCGCATCACAGTTCCTCTGATGCTGGTTGCCGTCACGGGAGGCTGGTATGTCGCGGGCGGGCTCGCCGACCCTTTCGTGGTTGTGACGTTCGCGGTGATATTGGGGATCATCCTGCCGCTCAGCATGCGCCGAACGTTGAAACACCAGCAGGCGTCCTTTCGTTCTTTCCGGATTAAGCTCGATGACGAGTCCATTGTCCGGGAGCAAGATGGCCTACTCCGTCTTGGGATAAAATTTAGAGAGATCGTGAGCATTCACGAAATTCCCGGGAACGGATTGGTGATCAAGGGCACAAACCAGCAACAGACTCTCGCATTGCCTGCGACGCTTGATAGATTCGAGAAATTACGTGCGCATCTGAGCGCAATCACCCCGATTGTGCATCAACGTCCAAAGTCTCGCTTACCCATGCTGATTACCAGCTCGCTCGGCACGGTCCTGTTCATGGTTGCCTTTTACCGTTCGGAATCGTTTCCCGTCGTCATGGTGAGCGGAAGCATTCTCATTGTGGTGCTGACGGCCTGCGGCATTCAAATCTATCGCAGCGTCCACATCGACCGGCGCGTGAAACGCAGTGTGTGGAGTCTAATCCTGGTCGTCTTAAGCGTAGCCGGAAAGATGTGGTTCATGCTTCAACGCCGCTAACGTGACTAGGACCTCATGAACTGTATGTATCTGCGCGGCGATGCCACGAAGCCGGTAGCCAGCGGGCCGGTGATTATAGTCCATATTTGCAATGATATTGGCGGCTGGGGCGCGGGATTTGTCCTCGCGGTTAGCAAACGCTGGAAACAACCCGAAACAGTTTACCGCGTAGCCTTCGCCAGCGAGAACCCGCCGCGCCTCGGTGACGTGCAGTTTGTGGAAGCAGACGTAGGTATCACAGTCGCGAATCTGATCGGGCAACATGGGATTCGTCGCGGCACTCAAGGGCTGCCTCCCATTCGCTACGACGCGGTTAGAACTGGATTGGAAAAGATCGCGCGCAGAGCGCTCGAGAGCGGTGCTTCCGTCCATATGCCTCGGATAGGCTGTGGCCTCGCCGGTGGAAAGTGGGAAGAGATCGAACCAATCATTCTTCAAACACTCATTGCCAGCGGCGTTCCGGTGACCGTGTACGATTTCTAAGTAAAAGTTCTCTCCTGCCAATTGCTACTCGCCGCCACCTTTCTGCACGCAACCGCATGTCACTTATTACGTGACATTCGCCTCTACGCTTCAACCGCACAACGTCACGTAATACGTGACATTGGTTTCAGGAATTCAGCTCAGGGGTAAGCGTCCGACGCAGGCCATTGTAGACAGGTCGTAATGGTGAGGATTACGAAGTAGATTCTGACGTGGTGAGATTGATAATGCCCACCATTCTGGGCGGGGGAAGAAATAGGCGCCGAGTTTTGTGGGACGAACCTAAATTCCTCCGATGAACTGGCCACAAAAAGGCACAAGAATTCACGAAGAGCAGAGACTACATCGTTTGCCAGAGGTAGAGGAAAATGCGGCCAGGTCTTGTGGGCTGGGATTGCTCAGAGTTTCGCGATCAGCTCTTGGGTATGTACTGCAGATCGAATCCACTCTTCGGTGGCGCAGTAGTGGAGCACCTCGCGGCGTGACCCGACGGTTGGCGCCGGTCCTGATGGAAATCATCGCGTAGCGGCGGCGAGGATATTGCGGCTGTGGGCGAGGAATTGCTCGAGCTGCGGAGCGTCGACGACGCCCTTGAACATGCAGCAGACCCAGCCGGCGCCCATGCACCAGGTTTCCTGCTTGGGCGAGTTGTCCAGTTGCGCTCTCACCGCCGGTTTAAGAAAACGCGCGGCAGTAGCGGCGTCGCCAAGGATCGACCAGCGTTCCGCGACGTCGGCGAATTCAGGGAGTTGCAATTCCCGCTTCCTGACGTCCCGTCGCAAGAACCGATTGTACTGCGCCATGAACAACCACGGTGCGGTCGCGAGTCCGGAGCCACCCACGTCGGGATGCTCGGCCGGCCAGGCAACCACGGTGTGATAGTGCTCCTGCGTGCTTTTGCCTGACCCCGTTATGTAGAGGTGTTCGAACAGCCGAACGCCGCTGGTCCGCTGCACGGCAAACCACTGGATGCCAATTGGACCAGTGCGTAGGTCGAGCGAAGGCAGCAGGTGCACCAGCGGCGCGGCGAAATCCGCGCGCCAGGCTTCGGTGGGTTGGGCCATGACCTCATATCCGCTGCCATCGAGCCAGGCCGCCACGCGTTGGATCCGTTGGCGATTTCGCCGGGAGGTGACGATCAACGCCACGGCGATCCCGCCAATCAATATCGTCAGCGACGGAACCAGCGTCCACGCGCCGAGCACCTTTTCCCATTCCAGGTGGATCGAAAGCATAGTCACGGCAAGAAACCCCGCGACCGCCACAAAACTGAGCAAAAACCACAACCCGATCTGCTGGCTGGCTCCTTTGTAGGCGGGAGTTGGCATGGCGGAAACCGTACGAATTCCGGACCGCAGAGCGAGCCGGAGTTTCGCGCGGCGGGCTACACTATTATTTAAAATGCTTTGGGAGTTTTGTTCGCAGCGAGAGCAGAAACACAGGGTCAGGCCTTAGGGATTGGGGATGCTCCGCCTATTGTCCGCGCACCCGCGTGCGAGGCCGGTGGACAACAATCCAAGCTCCGAGATGTATCCGTGAGATTAGCGGACAAAAAACTTTCCGTGTATTCAGTGTATTCTGTGGTTAATTCATTCCGTAGTTCCAACACCAGGCGCGTCGCGCGAGGCAGAGCTGGCTCATCGCGTAAGCTCGTGGAAGAGTGAGAAGGGAGTGGAGCGATTGGAGGGAGTCGAGTTTTCGATGCCATAGGCATAAGCCCGATAATGGGTGCAGGTTTTCGCTGACGAGGCGCTTTTCGACTTCCTGTCAGGGGAGCGATAATCAGTGGCATGAGCTTTCTTAAATATCCCGATTCATACCGGAGGGGCGTGCTGCTGCTCCTGACGTTTGTTGGATTGATCGCGCCAGGTTGGATTATTGCCGCTCAGGTCACCGTGACGGCGTCGGGTCCGATCACTTCAATGTACGGCCCGACCGATGAGTTGTTTGGTCCCGTGGATTTCGGCATGCCGATTTCAATCTCTTTCACCTATGATGACAGCTCGCTCGCCGTATATTCTCCCGGACCCAACACACGGCAATATTTTGGGTCCGCTACCACGAGCGCGTCCTTCGGCGACTACAGTTTCCAAGGGCCGACAAACCTTCTGATGACTATCAATCTCGCCCTCCGAACGAGAATTCTGGGGGTGGACGTCTTCGGTGACTGGGTTGGCTTCTCTTTGAATGGAGGGGGCAATTCTTCGCATGGCCAAATGATTTTTCCGGTAGGGACTCTGTCTGAAACTGCATTTATTCCTGAGGTCGCTCCTTCGTGGATTTCTTTATCCCAAACCGGAATCACGCCAGAGGAGGTTCTTGGTATTGTTCGATGGGACGGCGAGGTTGGCCCCGGAATAGCAATTCCTCCGGCGCCCGAACCAGCGACCTATGGCCTGTTCGCGTCTCTTGTTCTGGTCGGGGTTGCGGCCGTACGCCGGCGAAAAGCATTGCAGATGACCGAGCGTAGAGCGTGATCCGACCGAACAGAGCGTTTTCATAAAAACTGTGGCCGCATTTTCCTGTTGTAGCTGGGGGCGCTGACCCCGGTCGGGACACAACCGCAGACTCCGGGGTCAGCGCCCCCGGCTACAATTTTATTAAAAGCGGACTAGAGGCTGAAAATACGGGCCCAAGCTTTGTGGTGTGGTTTCGCGCGGTGATCGCAATTATTGGTTGAAGTAATCAATTGCGGATAGAGGGTGAGCGGACCGTCCCAGGCAAAAATCATCGAGCAGGAGCTGACCTCGGGGTCCAATGGGCTCCGATGCCGGATCGCTCGGTCTTAGCCCGCATTCGTCACAATAAAACGCGGAAAACCTTCGGGTCACAGAGAACCTAGAGCAGCAGACACTGAGTTCACCTATTAAGTGACATCCTGCCTGCCTCTGGCTTTTGTTGCTGGAATTACACGTCACCTAATAAGTGACATTTCGGTTTTTGGTAACGCACAACTTGTCGCGCGGCTAATGCTCGCAATACGGCCCTCGACTTCGTGGATCCTTCGCTTCGCTCAGGATGACAATCGGGTTTGAAGACTTCCTAATCAGCTCAGGGCTGTTCGGAGCAGTCCGCGGCGTGCATCTCGAATCCGATTGATATCCTGATTTCTTACGCACTGGCTTAAGTTGAATCCGATGAACGCTGGAAGCAACGATCAGAATTTGGAGGTGCTGCGCAGGAAAATATCAGAGTTGCGCGTTCAAACCTCAAAATTGGAGGACGAAATCGCCTGGCTGCAGAATGATGGCCAGATGGAATTATCGCCGACCTCTGCTACTTCAACCTACCCTCTGCCTCATACGCCGGCAGAAAAGGTGAAGCTGTTCCTAGATATGTTTGGGACCCGGCGATCTGTGTTTCCCAAACGCTGGGAAAATGCGAAAAAACAAAAGGTCCGGTTACGCACCTGCCTGTGATAATGAATGGCGAGCGGGGATCTGTCGCAAGCCCCAGGTAAAATGCACGGATTGTCCGCATCAAAAATTTCCTTTGTTAAATGAGCTGGCGATCGAAATGCATCTCCGCGGCCAGCACGCCCTCGGTGTCTATGCCATAACGGAGGATCATACCTGCCGGTTTCTCGCCGCCGATTTTGATGGCGACGGCTGGAAGGATAACATCGCGGCTTACGTGGAGGCGGGCGCCAGGACCGGTGTGTCCATTGCCGTTGAACGCTCGCGATCCGGCAACGGCGCGCACGCGTGGATTTTCTTTGGCGAATTGATTCCTGCGGTGGTGGCTCGAAAACTTGGCGAGATACTTTTGGCCAAAGCGGCGGCGAAGCGGCCGACGATGGGACTTGATGCGTTTGACCGGTTCTTTCCGAACCAGGATTTTATTTCACCTGGTGGGTTCGGTAATCTGATTGCTCTGCCCTTGGCCAAAAAGCCACGGGACGAAGGCAACACGCTCTTTCTCGACGACAAACTTGTCCCGATTCACGATCAGTGGGAATTCCTTTCAAAAATTCCCCGGCTGTCGGGCAAACAAGTGCAGGACCTCGTGGACCTGATGGCACCGTTGTCCCCATTGGCTGCATCGAAAACGACCGAAGCCGCGGATTTTTCGCTACAATCTGACGAAACCACTTTGGATCTGACCCGTCCAGTTGTTCGCGGTGGAATGATAGCTGGCGAGCTGACCGTCAGAATAGATTCAAAAATTCATATTCCGCGAACCATTCCTCTGCCCGTCCTGGCTGCACTCAAGCGTCTCGCTTCATTTCCCAATCCGATTTTCCACGAAAAACTGCGTCTTCGGTTTCCGACTTTTGATACTCCACGCTTTCTTTTCGCAGGCGAATGGCACCCGGACAGGCTGGTCTTGCCTCGTGGCGTCCTCGAATCATGCCTCCAGATTCTTGAAGAAGCGGGCGGTGTGGTGACGGTGTTGGACCAGCGAATTAGCGGCACCCGCTGCGCTTGGGCTTTCAGCGGCGAGTTACGTCCCGAGCAGCAAATCGCGGTTCGCGAAATGGCCGGTCACGACATTGGAATTCTGAGCGCGCCACCCGGTGCAGGAAAAACGGTGATGGGCTGTGCCTTGATCGCTCGCCATCGCACCTCTGCATTAGTGTTGGTGCATCGTTCCGTGCTGCTCGATCAATGGCGCGAATCAGCCATGCGTTTCCTTGGACTCAAGAAAAAGGAAATTGGTGTTTGGAAAGCATCAAATCCGCGACTGACTCACCGCTTTGACCTCGCGATGATGCCGAGTCTATCGCGGGCTGAGGATTATGCGGCGGTTTTTGCAGGCTACGGACTTATCATCGTTGATGAATGCCATCATGTGCCAGCCGCCTCGTTCGAACTGCTGCTCAAGGCATGCCCAGCAAGGCGAGTCATTGGCCTCACTGCCACGCCTTATAGAAAAGATCGTCTGGAAAAATTGCTTCACTTCCAGTGCGGCCCCATCCGACACACGGTGAAGGCGGTCGCAAATAGTGAAGACAATCGCGTCGTTATTGTCCGACGAAGTTACATCACTCTGCCGCCAGAAGTACTAAGTCAGCCGAGTATTCATGAAATATGGAGCTCATTGGTTGCCGACGAGGCTCGCCTCCAAATGATTGTCGCGGACATTTGCGAATGCATCGAGGCTGGGCGCTCACCGCTTGTTCTGGCCGACCGCAAAGCCTACCTGGACAAGATTGAATCCGCTCTCGCGATGCTGCCGAAGGTGTCGGACGTTTCCCGTTACCGCATGGAAAGCAACGTCGGGAAAAAACTTCGTGTGGAAATGCGCGAAAAAATTAACGCACACTACCTTGAAAGTCGCCCCTTCGTGTTGCTGGCCACCGCTTCGCTTATTGGGGAAGGCTTTGATCTCCCCCAATTAGATACACTGATCCTCGCCATGCCGCTGTCGTTCAAGGGTAGGCTCATCCAATATGCAGGGCGGCTGCACCGCGTCCATGCAGGCAAGGCTCCAGCCCGCATCTACGATTACCTTGATGAGAACAGCCCGCTCACTCGTGCCATGTTCCGTCGCCGCTCCGTCGGCTATCGTCAAATGGGTTATAAGATAGAGCTGAGTGGAGATACAGAGGGCGATTTGAATGAATTGATCGACCTTTCGCACTGACTGATTGGTTGAGATGAGTGCGTCCATTTAAGACGCGGCAGAGTTCAGAATGCAAATTTTGTCCATTTCAATTTTAATTGAAATGTATCGTATATTGAAATTGACCTAATTTTCATTATATCGATTATTTCAATTAAAATTGAAGATGGAAAATGACGAACACGAGCAGCTGAAGCAGGCGCGGGCAGTCCTTGGCCAGATTTTGGTTAACGTCCCGAAACTCAAAGTGGAGTGGGACAACATCGCTGGACAAGTGCCGACCGAGGTTGCACGGCTGGTCGATTTCACTCTTGGGATTAGCCACGACAATCGGAGCTACAATGTCGTTGGCGAGTTCAAGGCGCAGGGATTTCCGCAGCAGCTAACCTCAGCCATCGATCAGCTTCTTCGGTATCGACACAAGGCCGGACGGGCAAATGACGAACTAATCGTGGCTGCTCCGTACATTTCGCCCGAAGGTGCCAAGCTCTGCCGCGAAGACAATGTCAGTTACTTCGATCTCGCCGGCAACTGCCGCATTGCGATGGGGCTTCTTTACATCGAGCGCACGGGTATTCCGAATCCCTTCCAGAAAAACGCCATGGCGGTGCCAAGCCTCTATGGCATGCGTGGCGAGCGGATCCTCCGCACGCTGTTGAACGAACCGAAAAAAGCCTGGAAGGTCGTGCCGCTTGCACAGCAAACAAGCGTGAGCGCAGGAACGGTTTCGATCGTCCGTAAACTGCTTACCGAACGGGATTGGGCTAAAGATACTCCGAATGGAATCCTCCTCACTCAACCGGAGAAGTTGCTCCGCGATTGGGCGCAAATCTGGGGCCGGCGTGCGTTCCGACCGTTCGCCTACTTCAGCAGGCTGGGCACGCACGAGACCGAACAAAAGCTCGCCGAATTCAAAAAGACGCAAAACCGAAACATGGCACTCACTGGTGCGGCCGGTGCTTGGCGCTATGCCCCGATGACGCGCTATCAACGGACCCAAGTCTATTGGGACGGCGAACCGGAGGAAATTGCCCACGCACTTGACCTCAAGCAGACCGACAACGGAGCCAACGTTCATGTTCTTACTCCGCGTGATCGCGGAGTGTTCGATTTCGTGGAGGTCGTCGAGGGCGTGCCGGTGGTTTGTCCCGTGCAGATCTATCTTGATCTCCTGCGTGACCCGGCCCGTGGCGAGGAGGCCGCCGAGCATCTCTGGCAAACCCGTCTCTTCCATGCCTGAGCCAACTATCCAGGTACTCGCGTCATGGAAATTGCTGCAGGAGGTCTGCACACTATTGGCGCCATTCCGCGACGACGTTGTCCTCATCGGCGGCTGGGTGCCAGAGATTCGCTTCCCGGACGCTTTTCCTAGCCACGTCGGAAGCATCGACGTCGACTTTGCCATGCGCGCGAGCAAAGCCCGGCATGAAGAGGTGGTGGCTCTGCTGGCCAAGCATGGATTCCGTTCAGGCGTTGAGCCCTATCAGTTCGTCAAGAACATGGAGGTGAGCGGGAAGTCGTTTCCAGTGAGGCTCGATCTTCTGACGAGTCCGCAGCATCACGCCGCGACGTTTGCTGACACTACGCAGGCGCCGTTTCCTGCTTCGGGCACCGAACTCGCGTTTACCGACAACACGCTCGAGCCGGTTGGCGCGGCCAAAGTCCGAGTGGCAAGCATCGTCCCGCTGGTTGTCATGAAGGCCTATGCAATGCTTGAGCGGACAAAGCCCAAGGATGCCTACGACCTTAATTTCTGTCTCGAAAACTTTCCGGGTGGGATTCCCGCTCTCGCTGCGGAATTTGCGACCGTCATCGACGACCCGTCCGTGCGCGCGGTCTTGACGAAGCTCGCGGATAAATTTCGCAACGAAGAGGACAGAGGGCCCTGTGACGTAGTCGAGGTCGAGCAGCCGATGGGGGAAGCAAGAGCGATTCGCAAGTTTGCGGCCTTTACCAACGTGGACGACTTTCTGCGCGCGGTCGGGATTGTCGTCTGACCATCACTTCCCGAGTGCGCGCTTCGCCGGTGCACCCTGCATCGTCTGCGTCGGCGGTATTTTTGGGAATTAAAACAAAAAGCCGAGCTACGAAGGTGCCTGCGACAAATTCGCTCAGCGCACCGTTCGGTTAGAAGCGGACACGAAAAAGACCGCATCCAACGTAAGTTGGATGCGGCCTTTTCGAATGGTGGAGGTGAGGGGAGTTGAACCCCTGTGTCCCTGATCTTCACGCGCCGCATCTACCTGCATAGCGTCTGATTTGAATTTCGCCTTGGGGGCGCGATAACGCACGCTCCTCCCTCAACTAGCCGTGGTTTGAAGATACCTCGGCGACGTCACGACGGCCGTCACCGATATTCCTGCTGTCGACGCTCCTATCCATTAGCAGGTGTCATGGTAGGAACGTAGCTGCAATTTTTAGGCAGCTAGAGGCATTTCTTCGAATGTGCCGTTTGTTTGTTTTGAAGGGGGATTAACGAAAGTCCTTCGCTTTCGACAGGCAGCTGCGCGCTCTAACCAAGGATCGAATCCGGAACACCCCCAAAAGGGAAAATATCAAAGATCAATGGCCAAATAACAAAGGGCGATGACCAGAGATGGGAGAAAGTGACAAGAGGACCTGAGTGAGCACACCGTCAAAGAACGTGGGAGGGATAAGGTGCCATATTGGGCTCCGAATGCAAGCGGCGGGATGAGGTTTCGGAAGGGGAATGGTTTCTCGCGAAGGGTGGGAAGGATGCGAAGGAATATTGTCAGGGCAGGCCGAGCTGGGGCTCGGCGTTCCCGGGTTTCGTTGCTTCCCGCTGCTCCCCAGACTGTGTGGAAACTCTTTCGTAGTTCTGAGCGATGAACGCCGACGGGATTATTTTGGATCTCCGCAATTATTCGGTGCGTGAAAACGCGGAGAACCGTATTTTCCGGGTCT